>ODAI014369756.1_pt1 | contig 22403 bp, 12 predicted proteins | sample 1539321 | NCBI WGS metagenome assembly ODAI01 (sample SAMN02144231, study PRJEB22623) | gut metagenome | biome: sheep rumen | host: Ovis aries | place: New Zealand | reverse complement strand
GCCTTGAGCTTCTTCATTCCCATGATGGCCAGATCCATCAGGCACACGGGCTTGTCCGTGCGGCCCGCATACAGCTCGCCGCGGGTATCTGTATAGCTCTGCCAGGTCGTCTCGATGGGTGTGCGGTAGTAGCCCTCCTCAAACTCGACATTTTTGAGTTCTGTGGAAAAAGTCGTGTGGCGGCAGTGGTCGGACCAGTAGGTGTCCAGGACACGGATCTCGGTCACTGTCGGGTCGCGGTGCTCTGTTCCGGAGAAATACTCCTGGATAAAGAGGAAATCCGCGAATGTCATAGCAAGGCCCAGGGAATCATAGAGTTCCCTCAGGGCGGTCTTGTCCATAGAAATAAAGCCGTCAAAAACCTTCACGTCGTCGGGCTCGGGATACTCTGTGCGCAGAGTCTCCGGCTTCTCGATGCCTGTCTCCCTTGAATCGACAGGGTTGATGCAGTAGGCCTTGATCCTGTCCACATCTTCGTCGGACAGGTCGCCGGACAGCAGATACGTCACGGCCGTGCGGACAACGGGCTTCTCATCCTCTTTCAGAAACTGCAGACACTGCTCCGCGCTGTCCGCCCTCTGGTCAAACTGACCGGGCAGGGCTTCCACGGAAAAAACCTTTGTCCCGGCAGGGATCTCAATCGTCTCCCTGTACAGGACATCCACAGGCGGCTCTGAAAATACCGTCCTGCAGCCCCTCTCAAAAGTTTCATCGGAAATATTTTCGACGTCATACCTGATCAGGATCCTGACATCTCTGATTGCCGAAATTCCTAGAAATCCCTCTATGTCATCCTTCAGCTGCCTTGCCGCAACGGCAAAAGGCTCTTTCTTCTCGACGTAAACGCGTCTTACACCGCTCATCCTTACCTCCTTGGTGGGGATTTTTTATGAACAGGACCGGAAATAACGGCCGCTGCCTGACGGCATCCAGGCGGCGGTCCCGCGCGGTTCCGTTCGTCCCCCGCAGCCGGCTTCCTGTTCATATGGTTCAGTGGCACCAGTGCCGATAGCCATATTCATAAAGTCTCGAAAAAGTGAATACAGTGCCCTGAGCCAGAGTACTGCATCCACTGTTTTCTGTCACATTATAACACAGGTTCTGTAAAAATACATTGGCTATGCATTATTCCGCGCCCTCGTGCTTGAGCACGACCGACACGGTCTTGAGAAGGATCTGGAAGTCAAGCTCCACGCTCCAGGTCTCGATATACTCGCGGTCAAGCCTGACCACTTCCTCAAAATCAGTGATGTCGCTCCGGCCGCTGATCTGCCACAGGCCGGTGATTCCGGGCTTAATGCTCATGCGGACACGGTGGTGAAGGTCGTATTTTTCCCACTCGTCCAGGGTCGGGGGCCTGGTGCCCACCAGACTCATCTCGCCCTTGAGAACATTCCAGAACTGGGGGAACTCATCGAGAGATGTCCTGCGGATGAAGTTTCCGATTCCTTTGGGCTTTCCGTTCTTATCCTTCTTTTCGCTTCCGATGATACGGGGGTCATCGTCCATCTTGAACATCATGCCGTCCTGGACCTTATTCTGTTTCATAAGGGCCTTTTTGCGCTCCTCCGCATCCATATACATGCTGCGGAACTTGTACATCCTGAACACCTTTCCATTCTTACCGATTCTCTTCTGGGTAAAGAAGATCGGCCCGGGGGACTGGATGTAGATGATCGGCGCGATAAAGATAAAAATGACCGCGGTCAGCAGGCAGCCGACGATTCCGCCGGCAATATCAATGAGCCTCTTCAGGGCCAGCTCGCGGATCGACACAATGCGAAGGCTGTTGGTCAGCACTTTGTAATTGCCGATCTTTTCGACTTCCTGTGTGCCCCACCTGCTCTCATTGAGGGCAGAGATACAGTAATGAACAGTGATTCCCATATTCAGCAGGGAGTCGACCAATTCGATCGGATAGGGAAGATTGTCCGGCTGGTAGAGGAAGACCTCATCCACCCAGTTCCGGCTGATATAGAAGAGAATATTCTCTCCCCTCCCCAGGGTCGGGATTCCGTTGATCTCCTTCCTGTCGGAGGAAGCCTGATCCATCAGGATAATGCCGGAAATAAAATAGTCGTGGAAAGAATGTTCTGTCAGATCCTTGATCACCTGGTCGACCAGGTGGCTGGAAGTGATGACCATCAGAGATCTCTGACCCTTCTGGTCCTTTCTCATATTCAGGATTCTCTTCTTGTTCAGCTGTCTGACAATAAAAGAAACAATGAAAAACATTACTGCCGTCAGGCCTGTCAGCAGTCGGGAGATCATGTAGATCTGATGGACTGAGAACAGGTAGAGCAGGTTGAGTATCTCAACACTTGCCACATAGCGGAATGTCGCGGTGAGCTCCATAAAGGGGCTGCGCCTGAGCACATTTTTGTAGCTCTCCGAGACGAGAACCACAATCAACTGGCAAAAAATGTAGACAATGGCCTGGTAGCGGTACAAAACGATACCGTACGGGTTGGAGATGCCACGCAGGATCCAGTAGCTCAGAATATAACATAGCTGGAAAACTATGAGATCGAGCACGATGAAATCCAGGTGTTTCAGCCAGCCTGTTTTTTCTTTTTTATACATAAAAAGACTCTCCTGCGGCACAGGCGCGCCAAAAGCACGTCTGTTACCTCACCGGGCAGATTTTTTTGATGTAAGACAGAAGCAGCAGCGCCCGCAGCTGTTATTGGCTGTCCACGCTCTGTCGAGGGTGTGAACAGTGACTGTTATTGTTCACTGCCGGGCAGCACAGGGCTTTCCGGCAGCCCCTTTCATACGCGGGCAGATTCCCTCCCGCTGCAGTCCCGAAAATGACAGCGGCTTATTCGACGGTGACGCTCTTTGCCAGATTTCTGGGCTTGTCCACGTCGAGGCCCTTGGCTACGCTGATATAGTAGGCAAGCAGCTGAAGGGAGACGATCGCCAGGCTGTTGGCGAACAGGGGATCTGTCTTGGGCACGTAAACCGTGAAGTTTACGGTGTCTTCGATATTGTACTGTCCGTAGGTGGTCAGACCCATCAGATAAGCTCCGCGGCTCTTGACCTCGACCATGTTGCTGACAGTCTTTTCATAGAGATCGGGCTGTGTCACGACACCGATCACAAGAGTTCCGTCCTCGATCAGGCTGATCGTGCCGTGCTTGAGTTCGCCGGCCGCATAGCCCTCGGAGTGAATATAGCTGATCTCTTTCATCTTGAGGCTGCCCTCAAGGCAGATGGCGTAATCAATACCTCTGCCGATGAAAAAGATATTGTGAGAGTGGGAAAACTTGGAGGCGAACCACTGAATCCTCTCCTTGTCGTCCAGGACTCTGCTGATCTTGTCAGGGAGCTGGGCGATATCATCCAGATACTTGTCCACCTGCTCCTGAGTGATAAGGCCGCGGACAAAAGCAAAATGAATGGCCAGAAGATATCCGGCAATGAGCTGTGTGGAGTAGGCCTTGGTCGTCGCGACAGCGATCTCGGGACCTGCCAGCGTGTAGAGGACATCATCCGCCTCGCGCGCGATCGTCGAACCGATAACGTTGACGATGCCCAGAGTCCTGGCACCCTTGTCCTTTGCCTCCCGCAGGGCCGCGAGGGAATCCGCTGTCTCACCGGACTGGCTGATGACGATGACCAGAGTATTCTGACTCAGAATCGGATCGCGGTAGCGGAATTCGCTTCCCAGTTCCACCCGGACCGGGATCCTGGCCAGTTTCTCGATCACATACTGCAGGCTGATGCCGATGTGATAGGCGCTGCCGCAGGCGACGATGTTGATATCGCTGATCTCCCTGATCTGATCATCAGTGAGAGAAATACCCTCGAGGGTGATCTTTCCGTTTTTGACGATGGAATTATAGGTGTCCTGAACCGCTTTGGGCTGCTCATGGATTTCCTTCATCATGAAGTGCTCGAAACCGCCCTTTTCAGCAGATTCCGCGTCCCACTTGATCTCAGTCAGTTCCTTTTCGATCTCTTCCTGGTCAATGTTGTAGAATGTGACATTGCCGGCGGAAATCTTTGCAACTTCACTGTTGCCGATGTAATAGACGTTGCGGGTATAGCGAAGAATCGCCGGAACGTCGGAGGCCAGATAGGTCTCACCGTCCCCAACACCGATGATCATGGGGCTGTCCTTGCGGGCAGCGAAGAGCTGGCCGGGGAAGTCGCGGAACATGAGCACAAGCGCGTAGGAACCGCGTATGCGCATCATGGAGTGGGCAATCGCCTCGAGAGGGCCCATCTTGTCCTTCTTGTAATAATAGTCGACAAGCTTGACAGCCACCTCGGTGTCTGTCTGGCTTATGAAGGTATAACCTTTGCGGAGAAGCTTTTCCTTGAGTTCCTGATAGTTCTCGATGATTCCGTTGTGGACGCCGATGATCGAGCGGTCATCCGTGCAGTGAGGGTGGGCATTGCCCTCGGAGGGTTCTCCGTGAGTCGCCCAGCGGGTGTGGCCGATTCCGCATGTTCCGATCATGGCCTGTCCGCCATTGGTCTTCTCTTCGAGTATCTTCAGTCTGCCCTTTGCTTTGACGATCGAGGGCTCCGCTTCGCCGTCGCGCACCGCGAGACCGGCCGAATCGTATCCTCTGTATTCCAGTCTGGAAAGCCCGTCAAGAAGAATGGGCGCTGCCTGTTTTGTTCCGATATAACCAACAATTCCGCACATAATAATCTCCATTCCGGAGCGCTGCGTGCGATGGGACAGCAATAAACCGCTGTTCAGAGTCATAAATAATGGACTTTGAAACCGGCGGTTTCCTGACTTCCATGAGGGCTATTTGTGGCGCTCCGGCACAAATAGTCATGTAAATGATCAGCACAACCGTGTGATTGTTTACAATAATCCGTCCTGAATGCTTGTTTCTGCCGATCCGCTCCTGATAGGGATCCGGGCAGAATGATCGTTTTTGCAAATCCGCTCCTGATACGGATCCGGGCTGAAGGCTGTACCTCTTGCTGCCTCAGCAGTCTCCTGACAGCCGATCATAATCCGGTCAGTTGAAACTAAAGAGCCGCTGTGCCAGCAGATAGCACGCGGATACAAAGGCTTTGGGAATCCTGCCGTTGACATTCATAGCGATGCCTAGAGGTCTCCTCCGCATTTTTTTCCAGAGCTTCTCATCCCGGCTGCGCAGATACTCCCAGATTTCATCCCTGATCCGCAGATTTTCGGCTGTGCCGGAGCGGATCGAGAGAACGGATGTGATCGTCGTGATAATCTCCAGATAATTGAACATATACTGTCTGAGCGTCTTATACGCGCCGATCCTCTCCTGGTTTGCAGGGTCTGTAAAGTAATCGATCATGATGCGGTTGACCCTCTGCTGCTGGTCAAGACGTTTGATCATAACAGATTCGTGGACCGACTGATCCTCTCTGCCGATAAAATAATAGTAGAAGTTTACATCGAGATAATACATTCTCCGCACATAAGGGAGGGGATTGAATACGTAAATATTATCGACATAGAAGGTGTGCTCCGGGAGCTTGAGCCCGCTCTCACGCAGCATCTGCGTCCTGAAAATAACTGAGTGCATCAGGATATATTTCCCGACGGGAAAATGGCCTGCCTCATCCCAGGAGAAGACGCGGTCTTGAGGGAGGCATCTTCTGTACTGCATAACATTGTGGCGGTTCTTGTCCTCTTTGTTGTACACAAAGTTTGAGATCAGAAGATCGATGGGTTCTTCCTTGTCCTGTACTTCAGCGTCTGTTTCCTCAATATCCCCCTGTACCGGTCCGCTGAACCTTCGAAGCACATCCAGAATACTCTTGTAGGCAGAAGGCTTGACTTTGTCGTCACTGTCAACAACTTTAAAATACAGGCCTGTCGAGTTCTCAAGTCCTGTGTTGACAGCGCCGCCGTGTCCCTTGTTGGGCTGATGAATCGCACGGATGATCCCCTGGTGTTCACTTTCAAGCCGGTCGGCAATCTCTGCTGTCCTGTCGGAAGATCCGTCATCTACGATGAGAATCTCTACCTCATCTCCTCCGACAAGCAGCGTCTGTATGCACTTTTCCATGTAATCCTGTGAGTTGTAGCAGGGGACGGCGATCGATAAAAGTTTCATAAAAAATCCACCTCCTTGGTTACATAAAGCCATTACGGCCCGGCCGCGGAGAATTCCAGCCATTTTGTTTACTAATAGTCCTGCGGGGCGCGGCGTTTCCCTTATCTTGGAGTGTAAAGAGACACGTCACACAACACATAGACATAATATTATAGCATATAATCTGACGGAAAACAGTATTATTTTTCGTACGCAGGCTGCGAAAGAGGCACGCGCGGGGGGAGTACCCGCACGGGGCGTCATCCTTTCAGAAATCGTCATCTTCCGCCGGCTCTGCGCTGTCAATGTTCCCCCGTGAGAATGGACAAATAGGCCGCATAAGCGCCCGGAACCGCATATCGGTCCTGCAGCTCGCTCAATGAGACAAAAAACGGCACACCTGCTTTTTCCGGAGAAAGGGCTTGCTCTGATCCCGTGTCTTTCTCCGATCTTTTTTCCTCAGGAAAGCTCCCTGTCCAGATTTCGTAACCGTGCATGAGCCATTCGCGGTGAGAAAAAATATGCCTGGAATCCTGCAGGGGGCGGATTCTGACGGGCTGGCACCCGTAGCTTCTGACCTTCCCGACTGCCTCCTCCGCAGTCAGCCATCCCTCTTCGTTCGGGAATTCATAGAGTCCGGCCAGCAATCCCCGGGAGGGACGTCTTCGCAGCATTACCCGCTCTCCGTCCCGGATGACGAGGATGGTCTTTTTGTCTGCGCGGCGCGCCTTCTTTGCAGGCATGACCGGCAAAGAAGCCCAGCGCCTGCTGCGGAAGGCCCGGCAATAAGAACTCAGCGGACATGCATCGGCTCTCTCCCGGCACAGGGCTCCCGGCCCCGGTACACAGACGGAAGATCCAAGGTCCATCAGGGCCTGGTTGAAATCGCCCGGGCGGTCATCCGGCATCAGATCAAGAAGAAAGTCATATGCCTCTGAGGCTGCCGCAGGTGTGCGGATTTCTTTCTCATAAAGGGCCAGACGCGAAAAGATCCGCAGCAGATTGCCATCCACAGCCGGGATCTTCTCTCCGTAGGCAATGGATGCGATCGCTGCGGATGTATAAGGCCCTATCCCCGGAAGTTTTCTGAGTTCCGAGGCTGTGCGGGGCATCTTTCCTCCGTATGCGGACATAATTTCCCGGGCTGCCTTCTGCATATTTCTGACTCTGCTGTAGTAACCCAGCCCCTCCCACAGTTTGAGACATTCGTCTTCCTCTGCTTCAGCGAGGGACTGTATATCCGGAAAGCGGTCCACAAACCTCGCGTAGTATCCTCTGACCGCTTCCACCCTCGTCTGCTGCAACATAATCTCTGAAATCCAGACATGGTAGGGGGTCGGATCCTCTCTCCAGGGAAGCTTCCTCCTGTGAGAATCATACCATTCAAGGAGCGCTTCACTCCCTTTTTTCTCTTTATCCACTTTTTCCTCCAGGCCGGACCGGACCGATGCGCGGTGCACTTCAGCGCGCAGGCATCGTTTCCGTTTACTTTGCTTCAGCCGCAGAGACGGATGATCGTCATCTCCACCACAATCCCGGCATCAATCTTTCCGCTTTTGTAATCCTGGTCAGCCTGCAGGCAGTACTGCAAGGACTTCTCCAGCCGCCCCGCATCCATTTTGCCGATGACCGGCATATAATTCTTCTTGATGATCCAGGCCGATAATCCCGTGCGCTTTGCGATCTCTTCCCCTGACTCTCCCGCTTTGCGAAGTTCCCGAATCTGGAGCAGACGGGAATATTCCCTCTGCAGCAGAGTCAGAATGACCTGGGCTGGAGTGCGCAGGGCAATGAGATCCATGTAAATGGAGAGCGCTTTCTGTTTCTGTCTGCGGGAGACCGCAGTGATCATTTCAAACACCCTGTCCTTGAGCTGAGGGCAGCACACGGCTGAAATATCATCCGCGGTCACACTCTCCCTGCCCATACAGTACCCGATGAGCTTGTCAGACTCGCTGATGATATTCATCATGTCTTCGCCGACCGTCTCCAGGAATCTGTCAAGAACGGGTCCGTCTATGGTAAGGCCGGCCTTTTTGAAAAGTCCTCTGGTCCACTGTCCCAGCATCCTGGGCGGCAGATCCTCGCAGTTCAGGATAAATCCATTCTTCTGGATAGCCCTGTAGAGCTTCTTGCGCTTATCAGGACTCTCCTCCACGAAGATCAATGAGGCTGATTCCGGAATTTCCGGTATAAAATCCGCCAGGGCATCCGACTCCACGCTTGCTTTCTTTGAGAAGAAGACAGAGTTCTCCAGAATGATCACCCTCCGGTCGGCAAAAAAAGGAAGGGTCTGAGCCTGGTCGATCACCTCTCTGGCAGTCACATCCATGCCGGTATAGACAGAGACATTCATCTCGTCCCCGTCCCCCAGGAGGGCGGAGCGCACTCTGTCCCGGTTCTGCAGCCTCAGATAGGCCTGTTCTCCGCACAGCAGATAAGCCCGGTGGAATTTACCTTCCCTGAGCTCTGTGTTCAGCAGTTTCTGCTGTTGTCCGAAATCTTCCTTTTTAGCTGCCATCCCTGATTCCTCCTGGTCTTCTGGTGTCATCTTATCAGAACCGCAGATTTTTTCAACTGCCGAATGTTCCATCCGGATAACACCGACAGGTATTCCATCAGGAAGACACTGGCGTGTATTACGACAGGCTTACATTGACAGGGATTCCATCAGGATGATACGGTCGTGTATTCTCCGGGATGACATTGACGAATACTCCGCCGGGACGGCTGCAGACCATGGGCGTGAAAAACCGGCCCCGCCGCCCGCAGGCAGAGGGACCGGTCAGTCTCTTTTCAGCTCTGTATGATTTTGCCGTACAGCCCCGCATGATTCTATTGGCAGGCAGTTGTTCCTGTGGCTTTACGGTCTGTCAGCAGCCTCCAGGTCCTGTTCTTTCTCTTTTTTGGAAATGATCAGATAGTAGGAGGGCATCATCAAAAGGCACAGGATAGTGGATGCGATCAGACCTCCGATAATAACGAAAGCCATACTCGACATCATCTTGTTGTCGGAGAACCAGCCCATGGGGACCATGGCAAGGATGGTGGTCAGCGTCGTCATGAGGATAGGGCGCAGGCGGATCTTGCCGGCGTTGATCAGCGCTTCCTCAAGCGTCATATGTTCCCGTTCCTGATTGACGGTATCGACGAGCAGGATACCGTTGTTGACGGCGATACCCATAAGCATGAGAAAGCCCATCATGGAGACCATATTCATACTGCTGCTCATCAGGAAAAGCAGGACGAAGGAGCCGATCAGGGAGAAGGGGATACAGGTCATGACCATCAGCGAAAAACGAGGAGACTCAAACTGCATGGCCATCACGAGAAATACCAGGAAAATACCTGCAAGGATGGCGTTAAAAATAGCGGAAAGGTTTTCGGTCTGCATCTCCTGCAGAGAGGACGTGGCGAGTTCCACGCCGTCCGGAAGTGTCATCTCAGAGGTCATCCTGTTGACCGCTTTCGTCACTTTTCCCTTCATTTTTTTAGCAGGTGTAGCGGAAATAGTATTCTGGATTTTTCCTCCGCTCTTATGGATCATCTGCAGCTGCTGCCTGTACTCGATGGAAGCAATATCGTGCAGTGTGATTGTATTGCCCATGGCTCCGGTCAGCGGCTTGTTCATCAGCTGGTTGACATCCTCGTAAGTGCCGTCGGCATAATTGAGAATGATATCGTACTCATTTCCGTTCATAACCATATGGGCAGCTGTGACGCCGTTCATGGTCTGGTAGAGTTCCATGGCTACCTGAGCGGGCGCAAGACCTGCCGCTCCTGCCTTCTGGGGATCCACAACAATATGACCGGCCGTCTGCCTTGTCGCGGCGTCCGACTTGACATGAAGAACTCCGGGGATCCCCGACATAGCATCTTCAAGCTGTTCACAGGCCTTTGCCAGGGCGTCCTGGTCCTTGCCTTCAACGACCACATCGACAGTATTTGACGACACAGAGGAAGACATGGAGCTGCTGGATCCGCCGGATGGCGCGACCGAGATATCCGCTCCGGTGGTCATGGCCAGTGCCTGCGTGTATTCCTCCACGGCATCCTGACTGGACCTTTTGCACTTATCTACGGCATAAGCAGTCACGACAGCCTGGCTTCCGGTGATACTCAGGCTGTAGTTTTCAAAATTGGGATCGTCCCGGACCAGCTGGCCGATCGTCTCCATTTCCCGTTCCATGACTTCCAGGCGCATGCCGGGCCGGAAATCGGCTGTAATGGTGATACTGCCGTTGTAGTCCGCGGGAATGAGCTCAAATGTGAGCGTGGAGGCAAGGGCAAAGGAACCGATCAGAAGGAGTATGCTCACGAAAAGAGTCGTCTTCTTTCTGTACAGAAGCCTGCGCAGCAGCCTGTCGTACCTGTTCCGTACCCGGTCCAGGAAGCTGTTGACAGTACTTTTCTTTTTTTCACGGGGTTTTACGACCACATACAGAAGGGGAACAATACAGAGGGCGCTTATGAGCGAAGCGATCATGGCGACCACGATGATCACGCCCAGCTGGGAGAACATCTGTCCCGACAGACCCTTGATCAGGGTCATAGGGACATAGACGACGCAGGTAGTGATCGTGGATGCCACGATACTCATCATGACAGTCCCTGCGCCTTTTACGGCCGCTTCCCTGAATTCAATGCCCTCATCCGTTGCTCTGAAACAGCTCTCGATGACGACAATGGAGTTGTCGACGATCATGCCGATCGCAATGACGAGAGCTCCCATTGTGATGATATTGAGGTCAAATCCCAGCAGGAACATAATGACCAGTGTCGCGAAAACCGAGAGCGGCATGGAGCTTCCGACGATCAGGGAAGCCCTGATATCGCCGAAAAAGATCATCAGGACCAGCATGGCGAAGACGACACCCAGAGCAAGGGTCTCTCCGACAGACTTCAGGGCGCTTGTGATTTCATCGCCCGAATCATACATCATGTCAAAAGTCACACCTGCGTCCTGCTTTTCGATCCTCTCCAAGGCTTTGCGCACATTGGAGGCCACGCGGACTGTAGAAGCACTTTGTACTTTATAGACCTGGATGCTTACATTCTCCTCGCCGTTATATTGGCTGACGGAGGACGGATCCTTGACGCCCATACTGATATCCGCGACGTCCTTTAGTCTGATCTGGGAGCCGGTCGCTGTGGTCAGCGTGGTGTTCTCCAGTGACTGAAGTGAGAGAATATCCGCGCTGGTATTGATACTGATCTCCTGTGAGCCCGCCTTAATCTTACCGGCGGGGACATTGTAGTCCGAAGCACCGACCTGCTGGGCAATACCGGAGATATTCAGGCCGTACTGGCGCATATTGTCCTCGTTGAGGCGGACACGCACATAATTGGTCCTGCCTCCGGTGACATCCACTCTGGCGACATTGCCGACACCTTCAAGCGCAGGCACGACAGTCTCTTCGATATAGGCCATCATATCCGAAGAGCCGTTGCTGGTCGCGGAGATCAGCACCGTCGGAACCTGATTGACATCCATCTCAATGATCACAGGATCCCTCGCGTCATCGGGCAGATCCAGGGTATCCAGGGCAGCCGACAGCGAAGTGTAGGCGTCGTTCATGTTCTGGCCGTAGTCATAGGTCAGCAGCACCATGCAGTAATCGTTGTAGGAATAAGAGGCGACTCCGTCCACACCGCTCAGGGTCTCCGCGGCATCTTCAATTTTGGATGTGACCAGTTCATCGATCGTCGTGGGGCTCGCGCCCGGATAGACCGTATTCACAAGGTACATGGGCAGTTCGATATCGGGGATCAGTTCCATGCTGAAACCCGGTATGGAAAAAATACCGAACACTATGATTCCCAGGACAACAAGCGCCGTGGAAACCGGGCGCTTCAGGACCAGTTTTGTGATATTCATTCAGGGGCGTTCCTTTCGGGCCGCTCCTGCAGACAGAGTATTTCCGCCGCAGGACCGTCTTTTAAGTATCTTGTTTCCCAGCCATACCCGGGGTCAAATGCAGACAGGCGCCGCATGCAGGGACTCACCGGGATGTCTCAGGACAGCCTTTTATTCTTCATAGCGCAATAACCGTGACTTCAGCCGCGGGATACGCGCGCAAAAACGGAAACTCACTTCATCGCGCAGTAACCGTGACTTCAGCCGCGGGATACGCGCTCAAACCGTATATTTCCTTCGGGCATTTACCCGGGACATATTAATCGGACTTAACGGACATCACCTCAATGACAGCGCCGTCCTTGAGGCCGGCTCCCCAGGTAGTGATCACTTCGTCTCCCTCGGAGAGTCCCTCCGGGATCGCGATCATATCTTCGCTGTAGAGGCCGGCGACGACATTTCTGCGCACAGCCGTGATCTGGTCCCCACTCCTCTGGACGAGAAAGACATAGGCCTGGTCATTGTCGTAGTAGACCGCGTCAAAGGGGATCAGGATCTCGTTGTCGACAGAATCCGAGACAACAGACAGGTTGACACTTGTATTGGTGAGAAGGCTCTTGTCAGGAATGGTCAGGATATCCGCCTCAATCTTGAACAGGCCCTTCTGCTGGTCGACACCGGTCCCGATGGAAGAGACGCTGCCCTCCAGTTGGCCCTTGGAGGAGTCCAGTGTGACCTTGTCTCCGATGGACAGGTGGTCCCTGACATCTTCCGGTACATAGAAAGTTACTTTCATTATCTCCTTGTCGGAGATCGAGAAAGCCGGCTGCCCCTGGGCTGACATCTGATTCTCTGTGACGTTAACAGACTCGATAATACCGCTGATGGGCGCAGTTACAGTATAGAGTTCCTTCTGGTAGCGGGCGGACTCGACTCCGGTCTCAGCCGCTTTGATCTGGGCGTCATATACAGCTGTCCCGGCGGACGCGTTCTTTGCGTCCTCCGCGGCATCGATATTTTTGTTGAGGGCCTTGATCTGGGCGTCAAGCTGTTCAATATTGGCTTCCATGGTCGCAATGGATGTAGATGTCTGCGTATAAGCGGTTTTGGCATTGACGGACATGGCGTTGGCCTGCTCCAGGCGGTTTCTGAGCAGAGCCAGGCCGGAAGCCGACATATACTCGACCGCGATGGGAACTTCTCCCAGCGCGTGAAGGAGGGCCGAGGCGGTCTTCTGCTTTTCCGTATTGACGGAAGACACCTTCAGTTCCGGGGTTCCCGTACTGCCGCCGGCATAACCGGATTCCTCCTCAGTATTGGGCACAGAGAAAACCATCATGTCGCCGCCGTTTAACCGGTCTCCTCCTGACACCTCAGTGACGACGGTGCCGGGAATGGACGCGGACACAAGTCCGGCGGTTGTCGCGCAGTCGGGGTTGGCGGCGATAAAGCCCTGATAACGGACAAAGAGATCGTTGGTCTTGTCATAAACGCTCTTCTCGGAGGCGTAAGCCTTATCCGCGGCTTCCTGTGCCTGCTGGAGTTTTCCCAGGCTTCCCTTCAGTTCATCCAGCTGCTTCTGAGCGTTCTTTCTCTGAGTCCTCAGGGTGCTTCTCTGGGTCTCCAGAGATGTGATGCTCACATCCGCCTGCTTTTTGGCAGCGTGAATCTGGTCCTTTGCCGCTTTCTTGCCCGCCTTGGCGGTCTCCACCGCGTCCAGGGCGCTCTGAAGCTGCAGATCTGCCGGTTCTTCATCAAACACGCACAGCACATCTCCGGCTTCAACCTTATCACCGACCTTGACATTGACAGTCTTCACAGTTCCGGAAACAAGCGGAACGACGTTGACAGCTGTGTAAGGCGAGAGTGTTCCCACATAGGTACTGGTCAGTTCCAGTCCGCCGCGGGCTGCTTTCTGTGTCTCTACACGTGTCAGCTGCACCTCGTTTTCATTTTTTTTGGCGGTAGTCCCGCAGCCGGAAAAAGAGGCTGCCGCAATGACTGCGGTCAATGCTGCTGCCGCAATGCGGCAGATTTTGTTTTTCATAGATTCCTCCTATGACTATGAACATTTGAGCAAGGTCAACACCTGCAGCAGAAGCTGTCCTTCTGGCACGGCAGGAATAAATTCACGAGTAAATATATAAGAATGGCCAATTTACAGTAGATTGTAAGGAAATCATTCATTTCATACAATATACACTTTTTTTAAGTTGTATATCAGACTGCAGGTGATCCCAGCTTCAAACAGAGTAGAGGGCCCTGCCGCCCTCACCCCGCCGACCGGCCCGTGACCGCCGTAAGGCGGAAAAATTCATTACACGGGCCTTGTCATAAAGCAAATTGAAGCAATCCGCAGCTGCGGATCGCTGCGGATTGCTTCGTTATTTTAGTCCTCGGGCACAATATAAGGTCTGTCCTCATATACTTTCAGCCCGGTCAGCCTGGCAATCTCGGATGTATCAAAATGGTTGTCATAATAGTTCTTCATTCTGACCTTTTTGTCGCCCCGCATATAGTAATAGCCTTTTCTCAGCTTTCCGTCCCTGTCATTGTATCCGCTCAGATCGTTGAAATCATAGGAAATCTCAATCAGATCACCTTCAGGAGAGGTGAAAGTATAATGCCAGGCGTTTCCGGAGACCTGACGCCCCTCCTGACGCAGGAGTTCGTAGAGTGTGCCGAAGCTGATGCCCGCATACTTGGGATTTCCGATCACACCCTCATAGTAGATCCTGTCCTCTGCAGACTGCTGCCCGGCTGTCGCTCCGCTCCCGGGTGTCTCTCTGCCGGCTGCCTCCGGCGCACTGCCCCCATCAGCGGTCTTATAGATCCGGACACTGTCCGGCGCGTGAACCACTTCAAAAATCTCCTCATCCGTGAAGTTCTGAAGTACCTGGTCAAAGCGGTAATCCAGCGCACAGGCCAGGAAATTCTTGCGCATCAGGGCATAATCATCCTCATCGAGATTCCCGATCTCGCCCGTCGTATCTCCTCCCTCAGCCTCATATTCGATGACATTTCTGAGGAAATGATCATACTGTACAGTATAACGGACCTTCAGGTTCTCAAATCCTTCTTTTTCCGCAACTTCCCGCAGGCTCCTCAGCTGTTCATAAAGGGCTCTCATACTCTTTTCATCCGAGAAACCGCAGATCACTTCCGCGTTCACCAGTCCGGATTCCTCTGACTTACGCAGATACAATCCCTGTGTCATGGGAAACTTCCGCTGCTCGAGCAGCCAGAGAAAAACAGAGCTGTCATAATCATCGAGAAGCCGGTTCTCCACCTCTTCCAGGGCCCAGTAATAGTCGTCCAGTATATGAAATTCCATTCCTGTGTCATCATCCGTGACGGTCCAGAGATGGTCCAGATAACCCTCCTCGTCCTCCTGAATCTCCACATACCCTTCGGAGACACTGAGATTGCTTCGTCCCGTCAGCTTTTTGGCATAGGATTTGATATCACTCTGGTAATACTTTTTTACACATCCGCTCAGCAAGATCGACAGTATCACCACAAGCGGAAGAACAGCCAATATTCTTTTGTAATAATCTCTGAAAGCACTGTCTTTCATTCCTGCGGCTATGACCTCCTGATCTTATGGCAGCTGATCCGGGTAACCGATCCGCCCATATGGTCCCTGGTGCGGGATCAGGGCAGGTACAGCATCACGGAGACACAGAAGAGATCCCCTCTTGTCTCGAATTCAATGACACCGTTGTAGCGTGTCACAATGTTCTTGACCGATTCCGTTCCGATTCCCACGCCGGAATGCTTCATGGAACGGAACCTTCCTTTTTTGTCCTTTTCAGGGGCAATTTCGTAGGTATTGTCAATCGCGAGAGCGAACGTATTCTGGTTGGTCTGTCCCCTCACGTCAATCTTCCCTTTCCCTGCTCTGAGCCGTTTGCAGGCTTCGACAGCGTTCTCCAGAAGGTTGCCGAAAAGGACGCTCAGATCTGTTTTATCGATTTTGATGTCCTCGGGAATGCCGATCTTCACTTTATACTCTATATTCAGCTGGGCAGCCTCACGGGCAAAATAAAGAAGAACGCCGTTCACTGTCGTATTGCTGCAATAGACAAGGGCATCGTCCAGCTGATACTTTTTTCCGATCTCATACAGATATTTTTTCAGTTCCTCCAGGTTTCCGTCGTTCACCATATTTTCTATGGTGACAATATGGTGGCGCAGATCATGGCGTCCCTGACTGGCTGTGCTGATACGCTGATTGAGATCCTCGTACTGCATGACCTGAAGGGCGAGCACATGGTTTTCCTCCCTCAGGTGCATATATCTGGCATTATCCCGGACCAGTCTCAGGATCAGGTAATAGATCAGGAAGGAACCCAGGTTGACGATTCCCAGGAAAATGACATTGTAAACATTGGTCGCCCAAATAAGGGGGCTGCCCGTCCCGTAAAATTCCTGGGCCCAGATCAGATAAAAAGTAGTCGGAACCAGCCAGCTGAACTGCCAGATATAGTTGGGCTGCATCTCCTGCGTGACGGTGTCCTTTTCCCATTTCATAAAATAGAAGACCGGGATCAGGATCAGGGGAGAGACGATGGCGAGACAAAGTGTTGCTGACCACCTGTATCTGTCCATCACGAGATCGGGAAAAAGATATCCCTCCAGGCATTTGGAAGTGACTGTGGTCATATATCCGACATTGATCAGCATAAAGCAGAAAAACAGCATTCTGCCCGGGTGGCTTTTATTGGCGGCCACATAGAGCGTCGCGATCAGGACGAATCCCATCATCTCCACTATGACCATGACAATTGCGGATTCTGAAAAATAGACGTTGAAAAGGCTTATAAACATCCATGTGAGGAGGATTGCCTCATGAAAAAGCGCAGTGATCTCAGGCGAAAAACGCCTCTTACCCCTGAATGGATAAAAGGCGAGCAATATGAGAGGTACGGCTCGGACCAGATTGTATAAAATTGCTTCCATCAACGTGAACGGAACCATGAATACTCCTCTTTGTAACCCTTCCACAGCATACCGGAACACGTCAGTGCACAGGAATTGTCAACGGAGAATACGTCTTTTCAAAGTCTTTCGTATATGGGCTCATAAATCGGCAGTTTCTCGTTTGACATCGGGGATTGTCCGTGCTCCGGCACAAACCTTCGGATGCGATCTTCAATGTTGCCAGACAGGGGTTTAGTCTGTGCCTGATTATCACAGTATACAGTTATTCCCCTTTTTTCGCAAGACAAGGTGTATCATCCTCTCAGCGGGCTCTTCCTGCCGGCTCTTCCGGCTCTTCCAAAAGGAGCTTAGCTGCACTTCCTTCGGTGTCCTGCCTTGTGCCGCATCTGTGCGCATCCTCCCGGAGATTTTTACGCTGCAGGAGATCGCAGATCCTGTAACGTAAAAAACCGCCGGGGATATCCCGACGGTTCTCCTTACTAATATAGATCATAATCTGACCTGGCGGAACAGATAGGCCGCATGGGCCTTGCGTATTTCCGCCATTCTCCTGCGGCTCACAGGCACCTGATAATTCTCCATGAGAAAAACTGTGCTGTCGTCGATCCGCTGGACATATTCGAGATTGACAATGATTCCCTTTGTACATGTGACAAAGGAATCGTTGGAGCAGAGGATCTCTTCCATCTGTGCCTGGCTGGTACGGATTTTCTTTTTGCGGTTGTTTTTCAGATAAAGAATAATCCGGTGATTGTAATATTCGGAGTAGAGGATATCGTGCAGCAGGCAGCTGGTGCCATCCGGAAGCGAAACCACTCTCTGCATCTCGTAGTCCGCCAGATTGATGATGTCCATGGCCTTGACAATATCTTCATGTACAAAGGGTTTCAGCAGATAATAATCAGCTCTGAGCGAATAGCTTTCCGCAGCAAAATCATTGCTGGTCGTGACAAATACCATTCGAACCGCTTTGTCTGTCTTTCTGACTGCGGCTGCCGCCTCGATTCCGTTCATGCCGTCCATATAAATATCGAAGAACAGCAGATCGTATTTGCCCGGTTCAAAAGCATTCAGAAACTGCTCTCCGCTGTCAAAAAGGTCAATCGAGTCAACTCTGTATCCCTTCTCACGAAGAACTGTATCAAGCTCCTTGAACAGTGTTTCACGGTCATCCGCCCTGTCATCTATAATAGCTGCGCGCATAAACTACCTTTCAACAAGTCACCTCTTTACAGATTCCATCTATCATTTAAGATTCGCTCTCTCTTCCGGCAGGTCATCCTGTCAGCTGCTCTTGCGTAAAGTCGGCTTATCACCGGGTTTCATCTGAGAAATATCATATTTGATGCTGATCCTCTGGCGTCCGACAATAAATCTGCTGTTGATGCGCTGCTGCAGCAGAACGCAGTCCTCTTTGGCAGAGTTGGGGAGAAGGATAAGGCACTGGCCTTTGCCGTAGGAACAGATTGTATCACAGCGGTCCACGCTCGCGCAGGCGCTTTCAATCAGGCGCTCGGAGAGACGCTCCAGCACAGAGCCGTCTTTCATGGGATTTCCCTTGCCGTCCAGGATCGTGCACAGGACAAGACATGAGGGGCTGCCGGTTCTTTCGGAAACGCGTTTGGCAGAGCGGTAAATACCCTGGAAGACAGGATAGCTGCAGAGATATCCGCCTTCGCAGCTGTCATCGTCGCCTTCGAGATCCTTCCGGATATCGGTCAGGGCTGTATGCTGGTGGCTGATTCCCTTGGCGAGGTGCTCGAACCACTCCAAGATCTTTCCGGAGGGATGGATTCCCAGCTCGTCAAGATAATAGTTGACTGTGCATTCATAGAGGCGGACCGCCTCATCGTATCTGCGCATCCGGACGAGAGCTTCCATTGTCAGAGACTCCCAGTCAGAGAGAGGAGCGATGGCAGAGGCATACTGTCCGAGCTCCTTCATGCGGTTGAAGTCCTGCATCTGGCGGAGAATGCCGCTGGCCTTTTCCACACAGTCGGAGAACATCTCCTCATAGCGGATCGACTCCCGGACTGCCCACACGTTATTGGTCTGCATGGGAAGGAAATCTCCGTCATAATGATAGCAGGCTTTCAGATAACAGTCCAGTCTGCGGGCGGGGTCAGTCTCCTGCTCTGCCTCTCTGTGCAGTTTCTCGAACTCGTACGCATCTTCCTCGACTTCAATTTCATCCGTCCAGTAGAATACGTCCTTGTCGGAGATAATGTAGTTGACCTTGGGCAGGCCCGCCTTTTCAAGATATTTCTTGGCGTTATAAATAACACTCCGGAGAGAGTGGTGGGCATTGTCCACTTCTCTGTCTCCGAAGAGAAGCTCCTCAAGACGGTCGCGTGTAACACCTTTCTCCCTTGAATGAATCAGAATCTGGAGAAGGGCATTGTTCTGGGAAATCGAGGACTTGGAAGAGCCCGCGATCATCTTTCCGTTATAACTCATGGAAAAACCGCCCAGCATTTTCACAAGCAATTTCTGTTCTGTCTTTTCTCCAATCGCAGTCATCTTCATATCCTCCAAAGTAGCAGGCCGCTGTATCAGTGCATTCTTCCGGCGGTTCCGGAAGACTTTCCTCTCTTGCACTCACTTAACATTATCTACTATTTTTCATTAGTATTATAACCCACCTCTATTCAAGTATGTTTTCCATTCGAGTCGTTTTTATACCGTTTGAGTACTCTTCGTGTACTCAAACGGCAGTAAAAAAAGACGGGCAGGAAGCGCTCATATGCCATCCTGTCCGTCTTTTTACTGCCCGGTTCCGGGCCCCGTCATTCCGGGATCCTCACTGCTCCACCTGCAGCGAAGGTTCTTTTCTGCGGGCTCCCAGCCCGTCATAAGTATTGAATTCCACGCTGTCTACGACCACAGAATGTTCGTTGTCATAGACGACAATATTGAGTCCGATCCTCTGAACAGCGTACTCGATGTTATTGATCTTGACAGAACAGGTCAGATATCTGCCTGCCCCTCCTCCGGCACCGCTCAGTCCGCCCTGGCTGATGAGCGAATACTCGGACCCGTCGGGCAGTGTCCCCGTACAGCTCAGCTCTTCTTCGCTGATTTCCTCCAGCTTGTCCTGTCCCGGAATCAGTACCGCGTAATAGCTCCACCTGTAGTGGCCAGGAAGGACCTCTTCAAGTCCCAGATCGGCCAGAAGTGCCTGAATGTCGGATGTGATCTCCCTGGTCCCGTCGTCCCGGATCGTGAGGAAAATGCTGTACTGCCTGTTCTCCGCAAGCAGGCGCAGGTATTCATGGATGTCCCCTGTCCTTCGCAGTGTCATATCTCCGGTGATCCGGCCGACTTCAAAGCGCCTTCCGGATTTGCCGTTCACATATATGTAGACATTGCAGGACTTGAGGTCAATCCCCTTATTGCCGACAAGATGTCCGAAGTAGAGGTTTTTCCTGTCCTGTTCCAGTTTCAGATACTGCTTGTTGTCGGGGTCTGCGTTGTCCCAGATCTCCGCCTCCACAGAGCTGATCTTTTCATAGACATTTTTAAAATCAGACACTGTAAAGGACAGCTCTCCCGTCTGTGTGTCACAGCCGGTGATCGTGATCGTTGATGTCGGGGCAAGTCCCTGCGCGCGCAACAGGTCCATATCATAAATATCAATGTCCGCCAGTTCCTGCATGAACCGGCTCTTCTTGCTCAGCTCTGCCTCCAGATCCTCCGCTCCATACTTTTCAAACAGGGTATCCTCTGTCCCGTACAGATTCGTTCCCAGGCCCAGACGGTCTCCGTCGATCTTTACGCCGAGAGCTCCCAGCGTGGTCGGAAAATCGTCCAGAGTAGTATACTGGCGCACTCTGTCGGGCTCCGCGGGTTCCACAGCGGAATTGATATAGGCTGTATAGGTCCTGCGGTCGTAGTCAGCAGGCACGTCGATGCAGAAATCGCTGTCCATGGTAAGATGGTCGCCGCTCAGCACGATCGTTGTATTTTCATAAAAATCCTGCTGCTGGATCCAGCGGACAAACTCGTTGACCTGTCTGCTGGAACAGGCGAAGGAATTGGCGTAACGGTTTCCCTCGAAGTCCTCGCGGCACAGGTCACACTGGTAGCCGTCTTCAAAGTGGGTATCCACAGTGAGAAGGGAGAAGTTAAAGGGCTCGTCTTTGGAGGCAAGCTCCGTCACTTTTTCCTTTGCGTAGGAAAAGAGCTTGCGGTCCTCATAGCCCCAGAACACATAATAGTCCCTGGGGATCTTTCCCTGCTCAATAGCCCATTTATAGTCGCAGATCTCAAAATCGCCGTGCTCGGTCAAAAAGAGTCTGCGCCCGCCGAAGGTGGCGTCGGAACCGCACATGAAGGCCTGATTGTAGCCTTCTCCGTCCAGAATGTCCCCGATCGTCGTCACGCCGGAGAAAAACGAGTCCTGCGTGTTCATCTTGTTGAAGGAACCCCGGGTATCCGTGAACTGCTCCTCCAGATCGACTTTGAGGGGAAGACCGGAAGACTGGGTGAAAAGGCCTGCCATTGTATAAGTGGATCCGGGCATGACATGTCCGCCGTTCAGGAGACCTGTATTGCCGTTAAAATTGTCGCCCTCGCCCGAGAGCCTGGTCAGTTCCGGGATCACATTGCGGGGGAAAGCGCCGCCGCTGTCCTGGTCCGCGTAGGTCGTCTCTGCTGACTCGAGATAAATATAGATCAAGTTTCTCTTTTTTTCCGGAAACACGATCGATGTCTTCTTGGGGTCTACATAGTTGTCCTCAATAAATGAGGAGTCCTCCATCTGGTCCCGGATGTAGCGGATCAGATTGAGCTTGACAGTGATCACACTCATGGTGATCACCAGGGCTATGAGGGCTCCGATGGCGGACCTCATCACAAAAACCCCGCGGGCTTTTGGCTCATGCCGTGTGTGCACGATCATCAGAAAGACGCTGAACATGATCAGAAGCCCGGGCAGAAGGCACCGGGTGACATATTTGATGATCATTCCTCCCCCGGTTCCTTCCAGGGGCGCCTTCAGATGAAAAATGATCTCATCCATCTTGAGGCCTGCCCAGGTCGTGAAGGCCCAGATCGCGGTAAAAAACAGCACTGCGGAAACAGTTACCAGAACAACTGTGATGCCGGCCGCGATTTTCGTCTGAAACCAGGGTCTGCGTGTCTTTTTCACCTTGTCTTTCTTATCTCTGTTATTCTGATTGTCTCTGTTATTCTGATTGCTTTCAGGGGAGTCTTCTGATGTGACAGCCTTGCTGACGCCGGAATCAGCACTTCCCGGCATCGTGAGCGGTTTTTCCTTCTGTTTTGCCTCAGCCCTCTCTCCGGTGGCCGGAAGAGGCTGCTTCGCGATGTCCTTTTTTTTCGGCATCTTTCTATCCTTTTTAATCAATTTTCAGTTGCGACATCCGGCTGCCTGCATGCCGGAATCCTCCGTTTTTCGTAAAACTGTCTGAAAAATCAAGGTCAGGCTTGCAAAGCTTCTCTTTTCTGTTATAATAGTTCGTGTGCAAAAACAGAGCATGCAGGTGTAGTTCATCGGTAGAATACCAGCTTCCCAAGCTGGGGAGACGGGTTCGATT
>ODAI010921287.1_pt1 | contig 22407 bp, 21 predicted proteins | sample 1539321 | NCBI WGS metagenome assembly ODAI01 (sample SAMN02144231, study PRJEB22623) | gut metagenome | biome: sheep rumen | host: Ovis aries | place: New Zealand | reverse complement strand
CTTCTTTTGTGTATTTCATGGTAAGCCTCCTGTTCACTTCAGGGCTGTCCTTGTCCAGAGATGTTTTTTCACTGTTTCCCATTATACATCTTCTGTACAAAAATTACCCCCTCCGTGTCCAATTTAAGCTTACCACTGCAGATGCCTCCCTACTTCCCCCCCCAGACGCGGGGGTAAGGCAAATTGTACACTTCGATTACGCTAAAAAACCATCCCCGGGTGGAAGGACTCCGCCCGGGGATGGTTTTTTCTCAGAATCTTACGGTTTTCGGCGGCTCGGTGAAGGAGCTGAAGGTCGCCGCGGCGTTGCGGAGATACCAGATCTCCATGTTGCCGTCGTCGGGGGCGTAGCTGCTCTTCAAATCGGGATAGGCCTCCAGCATGCTGAGCTTGGCCTCGCGCCGGTCGTCCACGGCGGCACTGGCCTCAACGCGCAGCCATACGCCGTCGGAAAAGGCGCACAGCTCAAGCCGCGGATTCGCGTGCAGCTGGCGCGAGACGGACTTGCTGCGGCCGGTCAGAAAATACAGCTTGCCGTCATAAAGATGGATGGTGCCAAAGGGGCGCACACGGGGCTGTCCGTTTTCAGCGGTGGCCAGATAGTAGACGCCGACCTTCTTGAGAAATTCGAGAACTTCCTGCATCTGAAAAACTCCTTTCGGGATATGTGAACTTGTCTTATGTGTATTGTACCCTTTTCGGAAGAAAAATACAAGAGCTGTGAAAAAGAAAGGCTTTTTGGCAACAATCAGAAACAAAAAAACGTACGGCGCCGACCAAAGAGCCGGCGCCGTTCAGGTATTCAGTTTGCCTCGGCGATACGGGTGGCAATATAGTCTTCCACGTCCTTCACGTCGATGTCCAGCGCGACAGACAGCTCGCCGTGGAGCATGTCCTTGGCACGCTTCATGGTCGCCTCGGCCCGGCTGCTGCGGGATTTCCTGTCGGTCATGCGGCTGTGCAGCCCCTTGACGATCGAGACCAATACCGTGCAGCTGTGCTGACGAAACAGCTCTTTATAATAGGCGTCGACATGGTTGAAGCGGCTGTCGTTGCAGATCGCAGGCTCGATATCGGGGATGGCGGCGATCAGAGCCTCGGCCTCGTCCCGGCTCATGACCGGGCGCATATAAACCCCGCCGTCCACCGGGGCAAAGTAATTGCCCGTACCGATCAGCGGAACCAACTGATAGTAATCCTTGTCCTTGGGCATACCGGCCATCGGCAGGGGGCCGATGGATTCAACGGTACAGACGCCGTTCTCCCCATAGACAATTTTTTCACCAACTGCATACATTGTATTATACCCCTACTTTATTACTATGGCCATTATACCGTAATTGCAGAGCAAATTCCAGCGTTTTTTTGAAGTAACTCCGTTTTTTCTGCATTTTTGCGCATTGTCCATTGGCAAAAGACAAGGAATTTGGTATAATCTTAAAAAAGAGCATATGGAGAGTTGCGGCCCTGCGCTGTGAAACCGGGATGGCTTTCCGGAAGTGGGGAATTGGCTGCACTATTTGACCTGTATTCTGATACAGGTGGGGAATACAATGAAGCTATATCTATTTGGACATGACTATAAATATGCGGTGGAGCAGATGCTTCTGACGCTGTATCCGCAGGAGCGCCCGGTGTACGGCGTGGGGAAGCCGGAGGGCGACCGTATGGAGCTGCGGCTCAGCCGCGGCGCACGGCGCGTCACCGGCAGCTGCACGCTGGTGCAGGGGGAGCGGCGCTGGTATGGCCGCGCCGTGGCCGACAGCGCGGCGCTGACCGACGCTCTGACGGCGGACCGCGTCTGTCAAAGGCTTGTGAAGAACGCCATGTACCGCGCCGCGCTGCATGCGGGACACAGCCGTCCGGCCTGGGGCGCGCTGACGGGTGTGCGGCCAGGCAAGCTGCTGTGCGCCCTGCTCGAGCAGGGGATGGCAGAGGACGAGGCCCTTCGCCGCTTCATCGCCGAGTATGACGTCAGCCCGGCACGTGCGGCGCTGTGTCTCGACACCAGCCGCCACACGCTGCGCGCGATTCGATCGCTGCAGAGCGGGGATGTCTGTTTGTATGTCGGCATTCCGTTTTGCCCGACGCGCTGCGCCTACTGCAGCTTTGTCAGCCAGAGCGTCGAAAAGTCCATGCAGCTGATCGAACCCTTCATGGACGCCCTGATGCGCGAGATCGAGGCTGTCGCCGCCGAGGTGTGCGCACTCGACCTGCGGGTGGTGTCGATCTATATGGGCGGCGGTACGCCGACCACGCTCTCGCCGCAGCAGCTCGAGCGGCTGTGCACGAAGCTCGAAGAGGTGTATGATCTCTCGGCGCTGCGCGAATATACGGTCGAAGCCGGACGGCCCGACACGGTCACGGCTGAGAAGCTGCGGGTGCTGCGGCGCCATGGGGTGGATCGCGTCAGCGTCAACCCCCAGACCATGAGCGATAAGGTGCTTGAGACGATCGGGCGCCGGCACACGGCCGCGGATATCGTCTCGGCCCTCGCGCTGGTGCGCGAGATCGGGGGCTTTGCTGTGAACATGGATCTGATCGCCGGCCTGCCGGGCGACACGGTCGAGGGCTTTTCCGATACGCTGGATCAGGTGCTCGCGCTCGCGCCGGAGAACATCACGGTCCACACGCTCAGCCTCAAAAAGGGCTCGCGTCTGACGCTCGAGGGCACAGCCATCCCCACCGCGGCCGAGGTGTCGCGCATGCTTGATCTGGCCGGAGAGCGGCTTCGCGGCGCGGATTATGGCGCCTATTATCTCTACCGGCAGAAGTTTATGTCCGGCGGTTTTGAAAACGTCGGCTGGGCGCGGCCGGGGCGGGAAAACCTGTACAATATCTGCATCATGGAGGAGCTTTGCAGCATCCTCGCGATGGGTGCCGGCGGCTCGACCAAGCTCATTGTGCGCGACGGAGGCCGCAATATCCGGTTGATGGCGCCGAAGTACCCGCTGGAATACATCGAGAACATCGAGCGCTGCTGCGCCGAAAAACAGAAGATCCGTGAATTTTTCCTGTCAAAAAGTGGGAGGGAATGAAATGTCATATCAAATTACAGACATCAATTACCGTCTGGTGACAGACCCGGTCGGCATGATCGAGGAGGGCGATGCGAACTATCATTCCCTGGTCGGTCAGGCTGCTGAGCATATCATCGGCAACCTGCAGAACAGTCCCATCGTGCTGCTGTCCGGGCCCTCCGGCTCGGGCAAGACCACTACGGCCATGAAGATCGCCGACGCGCTCGGCCGCCGGGGCATCGGCACCCACTATGTCAGCATGGACGATTATTTCCGCACGATCGGGCCGGACACCCCCCGCACGAGCGAGGGGGCGCTGGATCTCGAGTCGCCGCTGTGTCTCGATATGGAACTGCTCAACGAGCATTTCACGCGTCTCAGCCGCGGCGAGCAGGTCGACCTGCCGCGCTATGATTTCGCCGCGCGTGCCCGCGCACCGGAACCCCAGCGCGCGATCCGGCTTGCCCGTGACGAGGTCGTGATCTTCGAGGGGATCCACGCCCTGAACGACAGCATCACCCAGCGCCACCGCGAGGCCTTCAAGCTGTATATCTCTGCCCGCAGCGACGTGTTTTACGGTGAGAGCATGGTTTTCAAGCGCAGTTGGTTCCGCCTGGTGCGCCGCATGGTGCGCGACTATAACTTCCGCGGCTCGTCCCCCGATGATACACTGGCAATGTGGGCCAACGTCCGCCGCGGGGAGAAGCTGTATATCTCGCCTTATAAAAACAAGGCCGACTTCCAGTTCGATACGAGCTTGCCCTATGAGCTGCCGGTGTTCAACACCACGGCCACGATGCTCTTCCGCTCAATACCCGAGGGGATCGAGCGCTATGACGAGCTGCGCTCGGTGCTGCCGGCCATCCAGATGTTCGGCCACATTGACGAGAAGCTTGTGCCGGAGACCTCGCTGCTGCGCGAATTTATCGGCGGGGGCGTGTATCAGTATTAATGACCCGGACAGAATAGCTCTTGACGAATAGCCGCATTAGCGATAAACTAAACAAAATAAGCCCACAGTTTTGCCCCTGCTGTCTTGATGCTGCCTGGCGGAGAAGGGAGATGCAGAGATGGAAAAGCTAAAGAAAATATTGCTGTATGCGGGACTTGAACGGGATCAGTTTCAGTCTCTCGCTCCCGATGTGCTGCAGGCCAACCGCAAGAGCCTGAGCACCTATGCGCTGCTCGCGATTATTGCGTTTGCCGGGCTGTTTGCCGTTTCCGGACTTACGCGGAGCTTTGCCGATGTCAATCATCGGCTCTACGGCGGTATGTTGCTGCTGAACATATTTCTCTATCTGTGTGTCTGGCTGCTGCTGCCGAGGGTTCCTGCCCTGATATTGCCGGCAGGCTACCTGTTTATGGGCGGACTGTATGCTTTTTCCCTGGCCGTGACGGCGCTGCATCCCGCATACCCGGCTGTCAGCACCGTGGTTTTTCTGTTTGCCGTCCCGTATCTGCTGATGGATCGCCCGATCCGCATGATTATCATGACAGCGCTGGTTGTGATCGCGCAGAGTCTGATTTCCCTGCGATTCAAGAGCGCTGCGCTCGCTTCCACAGACAACTGGAACGCCATTTCCTTCGGCGCGATCGCCATCGTGGTGGAAACGGTACAGCAGTGCAACAAATACAGAATGCTGCTGCAGGAAGATAAGCTGGCCTATCTCAGCAATACCGACATCCTGACCGGCGCAAAGAACCGCAACCGCTTTGAATCCCGGAAAGAGGAATATGCGCAGTTCTGCGACAAGTGCCTGAGCTGCATCTATGTCGACGTCAACGGCCTGCATGCGCTCAACGATAAAGAGGGCCATCTGGCCGGCGACCGACTGCTGATCGCTGCCTCGCACGCGCTGATCGACGCATTCGGAAAAGACGACACCTACCGCATCGGCGGCGACGAATTTGTCTGCTTCAGTGTGGATACGGAGAAGGAAGTTGTCCGGCAGCGGATGCTGCACATCGACCAGACCTTGGCCGGGCTGGGCTATTCCGTCTCCTGGGGGGCGGCGACGCAGGAGAAGGCGTCGATCGATATGCGCAGCCTGACCACAGCGGCGGAGGAAGAGATGTACGCCGCGAAGAGACGCTACTATCAGCAATCCGGTCATGACCGGCGTAGCCGGTAAAGCGCAGCGGAAACACCGAAAGAGCAAAACACGGCGGCCCGGAAACGGGCAGCCGTGTTTTTAATCTAAAATGTCGAAATAAGAGATTTTTACTTGAATTATTATCTTGATTGTGCTATACTGAACGCATGAAACGAGCATATGTCGACAGGAAAGATAAAGGGGGCAGCTGCAAATGACAACGATCGGCGAAATCCTCGCGGCGCGGCGCCGGGAGCTCGGGCTGAGCCAGAACGAGCTCGCCGTCAGACTGACGATGCTGGGGACAGAGGTCTCCAATCAGGCCGTCAGCAAATGGGAAAAGGGCAGCACGCTGCCCAATGCCAGGCAGTTTTTGGCGCTCTGCCGCGCACTGAATATTCAGGATGTCCGCGCCGCATTCTCGGGCGGGCGCGAGGGCGTGTTTGCCGGGCTGGACAGCCGCGGCCGCCGGCTCGCGCTGGACTATGTGGAGCTGCTGAAAAAGAGCGGATTGTACTCCAACCGCGAGACGCCGGAGAGGCGTCTGCGCTCGCTGCCGCTATATTCTCTGGCTGTCTCGGCCGGTACGGGCCAGTTTCTCGACGGGGAGGACTATGAGATGGTCGATGTCGGCGACGAAGTACCGGACGGCGCCAACTTCGGCGTGCGTGTGGCCGGTGATTCGATGGAGCCGGAATTCCACGACGGGCAGACCGTCTGGGTGCGCCAGCAGCGCAGCCTGATGACCGGCGAAATCGGCATTTTCCTCTACGACGGCAACGCCTATCTGAAAAAGCTGGTCGCCGCCGGGGACAGGATGGCCCTGCACTCGCTCAACCCGAAGTACCCGGATATCCTCGTTTCGCCCGAGCTGCCGCTGCGCGTGCTCGGCAAGGTGCTCCCGCAAATCGCATAAGCACTTGTTTAAAAGTTGAACAAACCGCCGATACTTCTGGTACTCCATAGTATCGGCGGTGTTTTTTATGATCCAATCCGGAAAGCGTTTGAAAATCTGGGAAGCGGCGCTGCTCTGCGCTTTTGCGCTCACGCAGCTGGCATCCTGCTGGGCGCAGGGGCGGCAGCGCGCGCTGGCGGACGGTCTGATCCGGCTGCACGTGATCGCCGCGGACGACAGCGAGCAGGAGCAGGCGCTGAAGCTGCGCGTGCGCGACGCGGTGCTGGCCTGCCTCGCGCCGAAGCTTGAGGGCGTAGCTGACGCCGCCGATGCGGCCGAGACAGTGCGCGATTCACTCGAGGAGATCCGTCTTGCCGCCGAGAGCGCCAGCGAGGGCCGCTCTGTAGCGGTCACGCTCGGGCAGGAGCGCTATCCGCTGCGGCAGTATGAAGGATTTGCGCTCCCGGCGGGGGAGTACCGCTCGCTGCGCATCACGCTCGGCGAGGGACAGGGGCACAACTGGTGGTGCGTCGTTTTCCCGCCGCTGTGTCTGCGCAGCGCCGCAGATCCTGCTGTTCAGAGCGTCATGAATGTGGACGATCTGCATCTGATCCAGCAGGACGAAGGCTACGAGATCCGCTTTCGCGTGCTCGAGCTCTGGGGCGAGCTGCAGGCGTGGCTGGCCGAGCGACAGTCATGATATCGCAGGGGACGCCGCTCTCGACGTCCCGCGGGAAAATCGAAGCTCCGCCGTCAACCGCACAGGTTTCCCGGAGGCATCCGGGGAAACGGGACCTTCCCGCTGCCGGTGGCAGAGGAAGGAAAGGTTCCGTTTCCGCAGCCGCGCCTTTGGCGGGCCGTCGCGTAAGCTTGCCCGGGAAAGGCATTCGCGGCAAGGCGGCCTGCCTCCCTACGCGGCGACGAGGGTCCGGCGGCACCTTCGGTCAGAACCGACTTTTTTCAAATCCCCCATATTGTCTGTTTGAAATGATACGTTCTTTATCTTACATATTTCCGGATGAACGCGTCCACTTTGTTCCCGTAGGCCTCGCCGGCGCTATACAGCGTCTCGACATGCTTCACATCCGGGAGAAAGAGAGAATCGCAGGGGCCGCGGTAGCCGCTCATCAGGCTCGGACCGTTGCGGAAGGGGACAACGGTGTCCCGCTGTCCATGCACAAACAGGATCGGCTTGCTGCTGCGCGCTAAATGCGGGCGAACATCGGTCGCACTCAGATCGTAGGCCTTGATAAGGTTTATCAGACGAACGGGCGTATACAGCGGCCCGAGCCGGTACTTCATCTGCTCGCGTCCGTCGCGGTAGGCCGAATCGGAGATGATGAATTTCACGTTGTCGCCGCAGCGGTCGCTCATTTTCAATACTGTCGAGGCGCCGAGCGAAAAGCCGTGCAGGATCAGCGTCACATCTTCGCCGAAGGTCTCGCGCAGAAAGGCGATCCAGCGCAGGGCGTCCTCACTCTCGTAAGTGTCATAGCCAAAGTGCTGCCCGAAGCTCGCGCCGCAGGCGGTGTTGTCCACGGCGAACAGGTCAAAGCCGCGCGCAGCGTAGAAATCGTACAGCACCCCCGCCGTGCTCGCGTGCTCCGAGCGGTAGCCGTGCACGATGAAGGCGATCCGGCGTCCATCGCCGCTCGTGGGGTAGTAGTAGCCCTGCAGCAGCTCGCCGCGTGGGGACGTGATATTGTAAAGCTGGTGCTTCTGCTTTCGGAGATAGTCGGCCCCCTGCTCACGCCAGACGTGAAAGCTGTCGTCGAGGCGCCTGTTTACAAACGGAGCAAGGATCGGCGAGGGATTGCGCTCAAAAAACGCGCGGTAGGCCTCCATTGACACGGCGGACAGTACGGCCAGTGACGCTGTGGCCGCCCCGGCCGCGCCGAGTGTCAGCTTCGTTTTTATCTTCATATCCCGGCCTCCTTCAACAGGTATCCGATACATTCAGTATAATTTTCCTGTGCGGTGTTGTCAAGAAAACGTTCCAAAGAGCACAGGGGATTGGACGCAAAAAACGTTGGATTTGCCGTCTTGCCATTTCGTGCCATCGGCTGTATAGTATACAGCGATTCGATCAAACAGATAGAAGGCACGCACGGTATGGACAATCCAAATGATCTCACCCACGGCAGCATACTGCCGAAGCTCCTGCACTTTTTCTTCCCGGTGCTGCTGGGCATGCTGTTCCAGCAGCTGTACAACACGGTCGACGCGGTCATCGTCGGCAATTTTGTCGGGCCGACGGCCCTGGCCGCGGTCGGTGGGAGCCCGGCAAGGGTCATCGACCTCGTCATTGGCTTTTTCACGGGCCTCGGCTCGGGAGCCACGGTCATCATCTCTCAGTACTACGGCTCGCACGATGAGGAAAAGCTCTCCGAGGCAGAGCACACGATCATCCTCTTCTGTGTAATCGCGGGGGCGGCACTGGCGGTGCTGGGACTGCTGCTCGCCGGAGCGGCGATGCGCCTGCTGCAGACCCCCGCGGACGTATTCGACGAGGCGCTGGCCTATCTGCGCATCTATTTTGCGGGCACGGCAGCTGTGCTGCTCTTCAATGTCGGCAGCGGCATTCTGCGCGCCGTCGGCGATTCCCGCACCCCGCTGATTGCGCTCGGCATCTGCGCGAGTCTCAACATCATTCTCGACCTGTTCTTTGTGGCCGTGCTCGGCTGGGGCGTGGCCGGGGCCGCCTGGGCCACGGTCCTCTCACTGATGCTCAGCGCCGCGCTGATCCTCGCCCATCTCCACCGCGCCGGCGATCTGCCGCCGCTGCGGCTGCGGCAGCTGCGCATCTATCCCAAGGCGCTGCGGCGCATCCTGTATATCGGCGTGCCCGCGGGCCTGCAGGGCTCGATGTATTCGATCTCCAACATCATCATTCAGGCTTCGGTCAACGGTCTCGGCACCGCGGTCGCGGCGGCCTGGACAGTCACCGGCAAGTTCGACGGCATCTACTGGGTCACCTCGAACTCCTTCGGCATGGCGCTGTGCACCTATGTGGGCCAGTGCTACGGCGCGGGGGACATCGACCGCATGAAGAAGGGCGCGCGGCTCTGGCTGCTGTTCGATCTCGGCGTCTCGGCTGTTGTCTCGGCGCTGCTGTTATCGCTGGCGCGCTGGGGCTTCCGACTCTTTACACCGGATGCCGACGTGATCGCCTATTCGATCGAGATGGTCTGGTGCTTTGCCCCGTACTATGTGGTCTGGACCTTTATCGAGATCATCTCCAACATCCTGCGCGGCGTCGGCGACTCGGTGCGGCCGATGCTGATCGTGACGGTCGGCGTCTGCGTGCTGCGCATAGCGTGGATCTTCCTTGTCGTGCCGCACTGGCACACGGTCGTCGGAATCAGCATGTCCTATCCTGTCACCTGGGCCCTGACGGCGCTTGCGCTGACAGTCTACTATTTCAAAGGAAACTGGCTGGTAACTATTCAGTCCCATGCTGGGACTGAATAGTTAGGGGGGAAGCACGGCGCCGCGCGCACTCGGCTTGCGGGGGATGCCTCGCACACTTGCGCCGTGATAAGAGTTTTTTCCGAGGCGCATGTCCCCGGAAAAAACAGATTTGAATAACTTTTTCGCCTTGCGAGGCGAAAAATCAGAGGCGTTCCTCCTCTGAACTCTCCCTAATAAAGAAGACTGAATTGTTACACAGGCTGCCGAAACACTATGCGGCGGATTGAAAAGCACTTGAATTTTCCGTTGAAACTCGGTATGATGAATACTATAAAAGCGCTATAAGGAGAAAACTATGCTGCCTGCCATGATTTTACTCGGCACCCTGTTGGTGCTGATCCTGGGCTATGCCCTGCTCGGAGGACGGCTTGAAAAGGCCTGGGGGCTCGATCCCAAGGCCGAGACGCCCGCCTATGACAAGTTTGACCGCAAGGACTATGTATCCGCTGCGCCCGGTATCCTGCTGGGGCACCACGTCGCGTCGATCGCGGGCGTGAGCGTCATTTTCGCACCGGTGCTGGCTGCAAAAACCGGCTGGCTGCCCGCGCTTTTGTGGTGCGTGCTGGGCGGGGTGCTGTTCGGCGCCGTGCTGGACTTCGGCTCGCTCACCGCTTCGCTGCGCGAGGACGGCAAGTCCCTCGGCGAGGTGCTGCGCCGCTTTGTCGGCCTTCGGGCACAGCGGCTGTATATCGTACACGCGCTGCTCGTGCTGGTGCTGTCCGTCGCGTTTCTGACCGCCGTGGCGGCCGACGGCTTTGCCTCCGCCGGGGCCATCGTCACGCTCGGTGAAGCGCAGGTCAGCGCCGCGGCGGCCTCGGGAACCACGGCTATCCTGTTCGTGCTGCTCTCGCTGCTCTTCTCGTTCCTTGTTTACCGGAAAAACCTGCCGATGGGCGCAATGATCGTCCTCGGCGTCGTCGGCATCGTGCTGTGCGTGTTCGGCGGAATGAATCTCGGGCTGAATCTGCCCGCCTTCGTCTGGGTGGCGCTGATCGCCGTCTATGCGATCGTCGCCTCGCAGCTGCCTGTGTGGACGCTGCTGCAGAGCCGCGATTTTCTCAGTGCGATCCTGCTCGGCGTCATGCTCCTGCTCGGCATGGTGTCGGTTGTCGGCGCGGCCTTTGCGGGCAAGGCGGGAATCCAGGTGCCCGCGCTGGCTGCGGACTGGACCGGCGGCAACTGGAGCGGCGCACTCGTGCTCGTGCTGGCCGGAACAGGCGTCTCAGGCTTTCACGCGCTGGTTGCCTCCGGCACAAGCGCCAAGCAGCTCGGCAATGAGAAGCATGCGAAGCTCATCGGCGTCGGCGGTGCACTGTTGACGGTGCTGGTGTCTGTGCTCGCACTGCTCGCGGCCGCTATGCTGCCCGGCGGCGCCGATGCCGCAAACCCTGCGCAGAGCTTTGCCTCGGGCCTGGCCACGGCCTTTGCCGCGCTGCTCGGCGGCGACGGGGCTGCGGTGGCCTCGGGCGTCGTGTACGAGCTGTGGCTGCTGGCGGTCACGGTCTTTGCCATGACCTCGCTCGATACCGCGGTGCGGCTCGGGCGCTATCTGTTCGTTGAGCTCTTCAACCCCGAGGGGCTGCGTAAAAAGGAGATGACACCGCTGCAGAAGACCATGACCCGTCCGCTGACCGGCGCGCTGGCCGTGGCGCTGCCGGGCTGTGCGCTCGGCCTCATCCCTCAGATGCGCGAGCTGCTGCCCTCGGTGGCGGCGGCCGATCTGCTGCTGGCCGCCGTGTGTCTGATGGCCGTCGGCATCTGGCTCGGCGGCACCGGGCGCAAGGCCGGCGCGGTCCGTGCGCTCGCGCTCGTGCTGCTGGTGATCGCGATCGCCGATCAGGTGCTGACCGGTGTTTCGCTCGGCGGCAATGTGCCCGCGCTCGTCTGCGAGCTGCTCCCCGGCGGCTTCGGCCTTGTGACGGCCGGGGCGATACTCCCGGCCCTGCTGCGCAGGAAAAAGCCGGCAGAGGAGACGGAAACAGAAGAATAAACCGGCAGCGGTTGAGAATCGTAGGGGCGACCCTTGTGGTCGCCCGTGCGGAACAAATTTACTATAAAAGAGATCGTTGGGCGAATTCGTGATGATTTCATTTCACGAATTCGCCCAACTATTTTTGAGAGTATTATGTTTCACTGCCGGGCGGCCGCATACCCGCAGGGCACGCACAGGCCGCCTTTCGTAGGGAGCGATCCCAGATCGCTCCGTTGTCAGCCGCACAGGTCCGCGGAGGCATCAGGGGAAACGGGACCTTCCCGCTGCCGGTGGCAGAGGAAGGGAAGGTCCCGTTTCCGCAGCCGCGCCTTTGGCGGGCCGTCGCGTAAGCAGGCCCGGGAAAGGCATTCGCGGCAAGGCGGCCTGCCTCCCTACCATTTCAAACGGTGTGTCTGCAGGGATTTTTCGGTTAGCTGCTGCCCTCTCTACAGGCCGAAAAAAGCCGCGATCTGCTTGATCGCCTCTTTCATCAGCAGTGGGTCGATAAAGCGGTGGTCGGCGTTCGCAATCGGGACAAACTCGATCACGTTGTTATCGGCAAAGGCACGCACCGCGTCGATCGGTACGATCTCGTCCTTCGTGCCGTGCAGGATCAGAATATCGTCCGCCCAGTCGAGAAAGCTGCGGGACGTGATGTCCGCCGCCTGCAGCTCGTCCATGAAGGCGCGGCTGAGACGGATTTTCCGGTCAAAGCCGACCATGGCGTCCTTCCCCTTGTCAAGCAGCGCGCGGTTTTCCTCGGTCATGATATTGGCCGTGAACACCTCGTACATATTGACGGCCGGGCAGCGCAGCGCGAGCCTGTCAAAGGGGTTTCCATGTTCAGAGATATATTTCAGCGTCAGGTAGCCGCCGAAGCTCGTGGCGTAGAGGTCGACCGTCTTTGCGCCGAGCGTGTCTTTGGCGTAGGCGGTCACCAGCCGGAGATAAGCGTCGCAGTCCGCGAGCGCCAGCTTCCGCCGTACGTCCGCGCCGTGGCAGGGCCAGTCGAAGCACAGTACCGCCAGATCTTTATGCTTCGAGAGAATGAACTCGGCAAAGTGCCGGGCAGCGGCGTTTTCCTTGTGCCCGCCAAAGCCGTGGCAGTACACGACCACCCGGTCAAAGGCCGAGCCCCCGTTCATATACATCAGACAGCTGACATTATAGTCGGCCTCGTGAATTGCAAATGTTTTTTCCATCGTTTTATCCTTCTGTATAGATGCGTGGTACGCGTTTCGAGATCGCGCAAAGCAGCTCATAGGGGATGGTCTGCGCGGCGGCGGAGAGCGTGTTGATGTCGTTGTGCGGCCCAAAGATCTCGATCTCGTCTCCGACGGAGACCTGCGGCAGATCGGTCAGATCGACCATGCACATGTCCATGCAGATGCTGCCGCGCTGCGGCGCCGAGCCGCCCGCCCAGAAGGAGCACTTATTCGAAATCAGACGCGGCAGCCCGTCGGCATAGCCGATCGCGAGCACGCCCATGCGCGTGTGCCGCTCAGTGACAAAGCGCCGCCCATAGCTGACGGACGTACCGGCCTCGTAGTGCTTGATGGTCGACACCGTCGTCACCAGGCGCATACAGGGCCTGAGACCCAGGCGGCCGCTATTGTCGCCGTAGCCGTAGAGCAGCAGGCCCGGCCGCACCATGTCGAGCGCCATCTCCGGGTACGAGACCACGGCGCCGGAATTGGCGCAGTGGCGGATCGCAAAGCGCACGCCGCGTTTTCCCAAGGCCTCGACCACGTCGGTGAAGAGCTGGAACTGTGCGCGGGTGTAGCTCTCGCAGTCCTCGCCCGGCTCGTCCGAGACGGCAAAGTGCGTGTAGATGCCCTCGGCCTCAAGGCCCGGCAGTCCGCAGCTCTCGGCCACATTGGCAACGCCCTGCTCAAAATGTGGCCCGGCGCACAGAAAGCCCAGGCGGCTCATACCGGTGTCGAGCTTGATGTGTACCTTCAGCGTCTTGCCGAGACGCACGGCCTCGAGAGAATACTCCCGCGCCTTGGCGAGCGCCGAGACCGTCTGTGTGATGTGATAGTCGATCAGCGTCTCGGTGTACTGATAGGGCGTGTGGCCGAGGATCAGGATCGGCATCGTCACGCCGCCCTGCCGCAGCTCCAGCGCCTCGTCGAGACACGAGACCGCGAGGTAGTCCGCACCGATCGTCTGCAGCCGGTGGGCTACGGCCAGTGCACCGTGGCCGTAGGCGTCGGCCTTCACGACGCCGAGAAAGCGGCAGCCCTCGGGCAGAGCCGCGCGGATGGCGCGGTAGTTGTGTTCAATGCTGTTAAGGTCGATTTCGGCCCAGGATCTCTTCTGTAATTCGTTCATTTTTAGCTCCAGTCTGTCAGGTTTATAAATACCCGCACGCGCCCGTCCGAGCGCAGCTCGGCGGACAGCGGGGAGAGCGTCTCGCTGAGCGTGACCTCGGCGGACACATGGTCGTCGAACGTCAGATCGCAGAGCGTATGGTCGCCCTCAGTCCAATAGCTCTCGGCATGCCCCTCGCGCAGGGCGCGCAGCAGCGTCGGCAGAGCGGTGACGGGACCGAGCCCGAAATCGTTGAGATCACCGCAGTCGAGCGTGACGCCGTCCAGGCTCAGTTGGCTCATCTCCGCGCCGAGCTTCACGCTGACGCCGGCGATCTCCTGCGGGGCCAGGACGCTCACAGTATAGCCATCGTCCGTCTCGTCGCAGTGCAGCGTGAAAGACACACTGCGGTCGTCATACTCGCACCGCAGCTCCGCTGTGACATGCACGGCGTCGGGCAGCAGCGCGCGAAAACGCTCAAAACCGGTCTTGGCGCCGTTTGAGCAGCCCGAGAGCAGCAATGTCGGCAGCAACAATATCCACAAGGCTCGTCTCATGCTATCCTCCAAAAGTTTGAGATAGCAGTAGCCTATGCGCCTATTTGGCATTATAGCACGATGACCAAAATAGTCAATCTTACCGATTGACGCGGCGACGGCAAATCCGTATAATTGACAATATCTCAGCGACACAATTCGACAGGGGGAGAAACGCTATGGGTATTGTGGTGATCGGTTCGGTCTTCGTGGACATCAAGGGCTTTCCCGACGACGTATACAGCCCCACCGGGCGCAACGCCGGGCGCGTGGAGATCGTCCACGGCGGCGTGGGCCGCAACGTGGCGGAGGATATCGCCAATGTCGAGCTGCGCCCCACCTTTGTCAGCATGGTGGACGACACGGCCAACGGCGCCGAGGTTCTGCGCAAGCTGCGCAACCATAAGGTCAATACCGACTATGTGATCACGGTGCCCGACGGCATGGGCCTGTGGCTTGCGGTGTTTGATAACACCGGCGATCTCGCCGGATCGATCTCCAAGCGGCCGAAGATGGAACCGATGGTCGAGCTGCTCGATGAAAAGGGCGACGAGATCTTCCGCGATTGCGACAGTATCGTGATCGAGATCGACATGGACAAGGAGATCGTCAAGCGCGTCTTTGCCTATGCCGCAAAGTACCAAAAGAAGGTCTACGCGGTCGTGTCCAATATGGTCATTGCCTCGCAGCGGCGGGACTTCCTGCAATCGATCGACTGCTTTGTCTGCAACCTGCTCGAGGCGGGCATCCTGTTCGTCGACGATTTCAGCGCGCTCGAGCCCGAGGCCTTCGCCGAGCTGCTCTATCAGAAGATCTGCAAGGCCAATATCCCGTCGATGGTCGTCACGATGGGCAGCCGCGGCGCGGTCTACGCCTCACAGAGCGGCGAGCGCGGCTATTTCCCACCCGAGAGCGTCAAGGTCCGCGATACGAGCGGCGCGGGCGACGCCTTCTGCGCCGGCGTGGCCATTGCGCTGACCTACGGAAAGACGATCCGCGAGTCGGTTGTGATCGGCACGCATCTCGCGGCCTCGGTCATCACGATCTCCGAGAGCACCTGCCCCCGCTTTCTGCCGAGCGAGCTCGGACTGAATATTGAGGTAGCACCATGACAGACTATGCACTGCTTACCGCGCAGCTTTCCGCGCTCGCCGCGGACGAGCCGCACTGGCTGCCGGTACTGTCCAATGCCGCGGCGCTGCTGTGGGAGAGTCTGGAGGATATCAACTGGGCGGGCTTTTATCTGACGCAGGGCGAAAGTCTGCTGCTCGGCCCCTTCCAGGGGAAGGTCGCCTGCATCCGCATCCCGCATGGCCGCGGCGTGTGCGGCACAGCCGCGGCCGAGGACAAGACCCAGCTCGTGCCCGACGTGCACGCCTTTCCCGGTCATATCGCCTGTGACAGTGCTTCGCGCTCCGAGATCGTCGTGCCGCTGCACAGCAACGGGCGGATCGTCGGCGTGCTGGATATCGACAGCCCGAGGGAGGGCCGCTTTACCGAGGATGACCGCCGGGGGCTCGAGACCTTTGCGCGCACGCTCGAGGAGGTCACGCACTGGCAGACGCTGTGAAGCGCTCTGCATGGTTAAAACCGGCGGATGGAGGGAAAGCTATGGAGAAGAAAAAGCTGCGCAGACTGTCGGGCAGCACGCTCAAGTGGATCGCCGTGGTCACCATGGCTATCGACCATTTCGCCGCTGTGGTCCTCCTGGGCCGGCTGTATAGCGAAATGGCCTGGGGCAGCGGGCTCTGGAGCCGACAGTGCTATTGGGATCTGCGCATCATCGGCCGCCTTGCCTTCCCGATCTACTGCTTTCTGATCTGCGAGGGCTACCGCCACACCCGCAGTCTGCGCGGTTATCTGCTGCGCCTGCTGGGCTTTGCCCTGCTCTCGGAGCTGCCCTTCGACCTGGCCTTCCAGCTCAGATGGTTTGACATGAGCGCACAGAACGTGTTTTTCACGCTTGCCCTCGGTCTGGCCGCGATCGCCCTGTGGGAAGCATTGCGCCGGGACAAGGAAGGAAAAGCGCTTGTACGCTCAAGCATTGCTGCGGCCATCGCCTGTGCGGCACTATGCGCAGCGGGGGAACTGCTGCACACCGACTACGGCAGTATGGGCGTGCTGCTGATTCTTGTCATGTGGCTGCTGCGCGACCAACCGCTCTGGCGCATTCCGGCTGCCGCAGCGATCTTTGCGTCGATGGCGCTGTTCTTCCGCTCAAGCTGGGTCGAGCTCTTTGCACTTGCGGCCTTTATTCCGATCGGCCTGTATAACGGCACGCGCGGCAGGCAGATGAAATACCTGTTCTATGTGTTCTATCCCGTTCACCTTTTGCTGCTCTGCGGCGTCCGGTATTTTCTGTTTTAAAGCGTCAATCAGCACTTTGTACAGCACCGGCGCCCGATTTTCGGGAAAATTCTTTCACAAAAATGATTGACGAAGTTTGTATAATGTGCTAAAATTCATATTTGCATGGCCCGGATTCCGCCATGAGCGGAATGGGACATGAAATGCGGTAAAAAAGCAGCCAATATGCGGCTTTTTTATCAAAATTTTGAATTGATTATCGAAGAAAGGAGGAAAACAATGCCCACTTTTAACCAGCTGGTAAGGAAAGGCAGAGAGCAGAGCACCTACAAATCCACTTCTCCTGCACTGCAGAAGGGTATGAACACTCTGAAGGATCGTGAGACCGACCTGTCCGCTCCCCAGAAGAGAGGTGTCTGCACCGCCGTTCGTACTTCCACCCCGAAGAAGCCGAACTCGGCTCTGCGTAAAATCGCCCGTGTCCGCCTGACCAATGGCTATGAGGTCACCGCCTATATCCCCGGTATCGGCCACAATCTGCAGGAGCACTCTGTGGTTATGATCCGCGGCGGCCGTGTCAAGGACCTTCCCGGTGTCCGCTACCACATCATCCGCGGTACGCTCGACGCGCAGGGTGTGTCCGGCCGTATGCAGGCTCGTTCCAAGTACGGCGCGAAGAAGCCCAAAGCTGCGAAGAAGAAGTAATTTCCCGACGCGGCAAATTGCCCTGTCGTTTATCTATATAACAGTACGGATAAACCTCGGGGCGCAACGGACGGCTATCCGTTCGAGTACCGATGATCCCATTTTTTAATGAAGGAGGGAAGTAACGTGCCCAGAAGAGGTAATGTTCCCAAAAGAGAAATCTTGCCGGATCCTGTTTACAACTCCGTTCTTGTCACCAAGCTTGTCAACGGTGTTATGCTCGACGGCAAGAAGGGTGTTGCTCAGAAGGTCGTTTACGATGCTTTCGATATCGTGAAAGAGAAGACCGGCAAGGAACCCCTTGATGCGTTCAACGAAGCCATGAACAACATCATGCCCGCCCTGGAGGTCAAGGCCCGCCGTGTCGGCGGTGCGACCTATCAGGTCCCCATTGAAGTTCGTCCCGCCCGCCGCCAGACTCTGGCCCTGCGCTGGCTGGTCGATTATTCCCGTAAGCGCAGCGAGAAGACCATGAAAGAGCGTCTCGCTGGCGAAATCATGGATGCCTGCAATAACCTCGGCAACGCCGTCAAAAAGCGCGAGGATATGCACAAGAATGCCGAGGCCAACAAGGCTTTCGCGCATTTCCGCTGGTAATCATCCCATCAGGAGAGACAAATGCCCAGAAAAGTATCGCTTGAAAGAACCAGAAACATTGGTATCATGGCTCACATCGACGCCGGAAAGACCACCACGACAGAACGTATCCTGTTCTACACGGGTGTCAATTACAAGATCGGTGAGACCCATGAGGGTACGGCGACCATGGACTGGATGGAGCAGGAGCAGGAGCGTGGCATTACGATCACCTCGGCTGCAACCACCTGCTATTGGCGCGATCATCGCATCAATATCATCGACACCCCGGGTCACGTGGACTTCACGGTCGAGGTCGAGCGCTCGCTGCGAGTGCTGGACGGCAGTGTGACGGTCCTGTGTGCCAAGGGCGGCGTCGAGCCCCAGTCGGAAACCGTGTGGAGACAGGCTGACCACTTCCACGTGCCCAGAATGATCTACGTCAACAAGATGGATATCATGGGTGCGGACTTCTATCATGTGCTGGATATGGTTCGTGACAGACTCAAGTGCAACGCAGTTCCCATCCAATTGCCCATCGGCTCTGAGGATACCTTCCGGGGTATTGTCGACCTGGTGGAAATGAACGCCCGCATCTTCTACGACGATCTTGGCAAGGATATGCGCACCGAGGAGATCCCCGGGGATATGCGCGATCTGGCCGAGGAGTACCGCGAAAAGCTGATGGATGCCGTCTCCGATTTCGATGACGAGATCATGGAGCTGTATCTCGAAGGCGAAGAGGTGTCCGTCGAGAAGATCAAGGCCGCCATTCGCAAAGCCACAGTCGAGGTCAAAATGGTCCCGGTCACCTGTGGCACATCCTATAAAAACAAAGGCGTACAGAAGCTGCTGGATGCCATCGTGGATTATATGCCCTCCCCGTTGGACATTCCGCCCGCGGAAGGCACCGATCCCAAGACGGACGAGCCTGTGACGCGTCCGGCGGACGACAACGCGCCGTTCTCGGCCCTGGCCTTCAAGATCATGACCGACCCCTATGTGGGACGCCTGAGCTTCTTCCGTGTCTATTCCGGCTCGCTCGAGACCGGCAAGACCGTGCTCAACTCCACCAAGGGACAGCGCGAGCGCATCGGCCGCATCCTGCAGATGCACGCCAACCACAGAGAGGACCTGACGATGGTGTACTCCGGCGATATCGCCGCGGCCGTCGGCCTGAAGAACACCACCACCGGCGATACTCTGTGCGACGACAAAAACCCCATTGTCCTTGAATCCATGGAATTCCCCGAACCGGTTATCCGCGTGGCCATCGAACCGAAGACCCGCGCCGGTCAGGAGAAGATGACTGTGGCTCTGGCCAAGCTGGCGGAGGAGGACCCGACCTTCAAGACCTATACGGACGAGGAGACGGGTCAGACCATCATCGCCGGCATGGGCGAGCTGCATCTGGAGATCATCGTGGACCGTCTGCTGCGCGAGTTCAAGGTCGAGGCCAACGTCGGCAAGCCGCAGGTTTCCTATAAGGAGACCATCCGGAAGGCCGCCACGGTCGACACCCGCTACGCGCGCCAGACCGGCGGCAAGGGTCAGTTTGCCCACGTGAAGCTGACGATCGAACCCAACGAACCCGGCAAGGGCTACGAGTTCATCAACAAGATCACGGGCGGCGCGATCCCGAAGGAATTCATCCCCTGCGTCGATCAGGGTATCCAGGGAGCCATGCAGTCCGGCGTTCTGGCCGGCTACGAGGTCGTCGACGTCAAGGTGACGCTGATCGATGGCTCCTTCCACGAGGTAGACTCTTCGGAGATGGCGTTCAAGATCTGCGGCAGCATGGCCTTCAAGGAGGCCTGCCAGAAGGCCGAACCCGTTCTGCTTGAACCGATCATGAAGGTCGTTGTCACCGCGCCCGAAGAATATATGGGCGACGTGATGGGCGATATCAACGCCCGCCGCGGCCAGATCAACGGCAGCAACGTCCACAACGGCAGCGCCGTGATCGAGTGCAGCGTCCCGCTGTCCACGATGTTCGGCTACGCCACCGATCTGCGCAGCAAAACGCAGGGCCGCGCCACCTATTCGATGGAGCCCAGCCACTTTGTTGAGCTGCCTAAATCTCTGCAGGAAGCCCTTGTGAAAACTCGCAACGGGCAATAAGGATAAGAAGTAAACCATAGGAAATTTTATTAGGAGGAAATTCTAATGGCTAAACAGAAGTACAACCGCAGCAAGCCCCACGTGAACATTGGCACCATTGGACACATTGACCACGGCAAGACCACCCTGACCGCCGCCATCACCAAGTACCTCGCCATGTTCGGTGAGGCCGAGTACACCGACTACTCCTCCATCGACAAGGCTCCCGAGGAGCGCGAGCGCGGCATCACCATCAACACCGCTCACGTCGAGTACGAGACCGAGAAGCGTCACTACGCTCACGTCGACTGCCCGGGCCACGCCGACTATATCAAGAACATGATCACCGGCGCTGCTCAGATGGACGGCGCGATCCTCGTCATTGCCGCTTCCGACGGCCCCATGGCCCAGACCCGCGAGCACCTGCTGCTGGCCCGTCAGGTGAACGTGCCCTCCGTTCTGGTCTTCCTGAACAAGTGCGACCAGGTCGACGACCCCGAACTGCTCGAGCTCGTCGAGATGGAAGTCCGCGAGCTGCTCGACTTCTACGGCTTCCCTGGCGACGACACCCCGATCATCCGCGGCTCCGCTCTGAACGCCCTGACCTGCGAGTCCAAGGATCCCAACCATCCCGACTATGCCTGCATCAAGGAGCTCATGGACGCTGTTGACGAGTGGATCCCCACGCCTCCGCGCGCTGACGACAAGCCCTTCCTGATGCCCATCGAGGACGTCTTCACCATCTCCGGCCGCGGCACCGTCGTTACCGGCCGTGTCGAGCGTGGCGTTGTCAAGATCGGCGACAAGGTCGAGATCGTTGGCCTGTCCGATGAGAAGAAGCAGACTGTCGTTACCGGCACCGAGATGTTCCACAAGACCCTCGACTACGCTGCTGCCGGCGACAACGTGGGCTGCCTGCTCCGCGGCATTGACAAGAAGGACGTTGAGCGCGGCCAGGTTCTGTCCGCTCCCGGCTCCATCCACCCCTACACCAAGTTCAAGGGCCAGGTTTACGTCCTGAGCAAGGAAGAGGGCGGCCGTCACACCCCGTTCTTCAACAACTATCGTCCCCAGTTCTATTTCCGTACCACCGACGTGACCGGCGTCATCACTCTGCCCGAAGGCACTGAGATGTGCATGCCCGGCGACAACGTCGACATGGACGTCGAGCTGATCACCCCGATCGCCATCGAGAACGGCCTTCGCTTCGCTATCCGCGAGGGCGGCCGTACCGTCGGCTCCGGTGTTGTCATCGGCATCAACGAGTAATTTATACTAAAAAGAGAAGGCCGCTGCCTTGGCAGCGGCTTTCTTTTTTGCCCGGAGCTGTGCGTGGCGGACAATTCCTGTTGCAATCAGTCGGAAAAGCGAGTACAATACAGCGGTAATACTGATTGGAGAGATAAATCATCATGCACCTGTTCCGTGATTCGGATAATTCCACATCTATGCATATTTTGCGCCATGCGCTGATGGCGGCGCTGAGCCTGTTTGTCAACGGCTTCGGCATCTATCTGACGATCCGCGCAAATATCGGCGTCAGTCCCTGGGACGTTCTGAACATCGGCGTGTCGAAGACTTTCGGTATCCTGTACGGCACGGCCTCAATTACGATATCCTGTATCATTCTTGGAATCGACCTGCTGCTACGCGAACCGGTCGGTTTTGCCATGCTGATCGACGCTGTTGTGGTAGGAAAAGCGGTCGATTTCTTCAACTGGCTCAATGTTGTGCCGATGGCCGACTCGCTGCCGATGAGTCTTGGCATGCAGGTGCTGGGGCTCTTCATCATGGGCTACACGCAGTATTTTTATATGGCGGCGGCGCTCGGCTGTGGGCCGCGTGATACGCTGCTGGTGGGGCTCAAGCGCCGCACGAGCCGTCTGCCGATCGGTGCTGTCAGCATTGCGCTGCTCTCCGTCGCAACGCTGATCGGCTGGCTGCTGGGCGGCCCTGTCGGCCTCGGCACGCTCGTCTGCGCTTTTCTGGCCGGACCGATCATGCAGCTGGCCTTCCGCACGGTCGGCTTCGACGCCACCTGCATCCGCCACCAGAGTATACCGGAGAGCCTGCGCGTGCTGCTCCATGCGCGAAAGAAAACGGCATAACAAAAACACCTTGTCAAGAGACGAGGCGGTGTTGCTGATGTGATACGAACAATATGAAGTTATGTTTTTGACAGATGGATACGCCCTTAGGGCGTTTGAAGTGAAATATCTCGCTTGCGCTCGATGTGAAATGTTTGCCTTGCGGCAAACGTGATATTTTGCGGCGCCGTCGCAAAGTGAAATGAAATTTGCCCACTTTCGCGAAGCGAAAATATCACACGCGTCAGCGTATTTCATGTGGCGCAGGCACATTTCACTTGCCTGAAGGGCAAATTTCGTTGAAAAAAGGACTTGCACAGCAAGTCCTTTTT
>ODAI012334860.1_pt1 | contig 22411 bp, 16 predicted proteins | sample 1539321 | NCBI WGS metagenome assembly ODAI01 (sample SAMN02144231, study PRJEB22623) | gut metagenome | biome: sheep rumen | host: Ovis aries | place: New Zealand | reverse complement strand
GATAATAGGGCGTAGTGACTGCTCCTGAATGATTTCATAGTTCTCAGGCTCTCCTCCGCCAACGACAATGATGCCCTTGCTCATAGCCAGTAGCGAGTTCATGGATGGTGTATAGCTGTAGAGCTGGTCGAGCATGACATCGCAGCCGTCCATCGACTTCATGTATTCCGCATAGGGCAGGCTTTCCACTTTCACTATTTCGCACTCAGCGGGATGCTGTGATGCCACGTGTTGTAGAGCCTGAAACATGATATCTGTACCCTTGTACTGGCTACGTGCCTTGTCAATGCCGATGAAGAAACGTATGCACTGTCCGTCGAACTGATGCACGGGTCTGTCGTGGTTGGCAATGATAGGCAGGGGAATGAACTCGGTCTTTTTGGGGAAATAGCGTGAATAGCATGCCTGATATTCATAAAGACAGGTAGGGATGCGGTCTGCATATTCCATCACATATCTGGTATAGTCACCCTTTGGTGTGTCTATATAGTCGCGGAGGAAGGTCTGTGATGCCTCGTCGTCGCGCATGGTGTCACCGATATAGAAATCGCCATATCGAAAAGTCTTATAGTGCAATCCGTCGTCAACCCAATACCAGTCACAACCGAAGGCTCCTGCTACAATTTTCCGGTTGTTGTGCCGCAAAAAACGATAGAAAGGATATTCGCGCTCTGCTTTAAGACCGAAGCAGTCGGGATTAATAAGCTGCACGATGTCATAGCCACTGAATCTGGGTAGCAGAGTCAGCATTCTCAGTAAGTGCCGGACACCAGCCAACGATCCCTTTCCTCGTCGGATGTCGATATCGCGTTTAAAGTCGTGGAACATGTTACCATCGCCCACCAGTGTTGCCTGATGTCCCATTTCCCTCATGCCCTTGGCCAGTAGGGTATGTAGTCCACTGTATTCACCGAAGTATAGGATTTTCATTTTTTTTCTGAGGGGGTTATCGTTCGCGTTTCATGAGTGGTAGGGCGTGTATCAGGAGTTGCCGTCCGAGTGCATGGTTTGTCAAAGTTCTGAACCAAGCGTACTTCTGGGTATAGTGATGATTGGGCAGTGGAAAGAGTCCTTCTTGGCGCAGCCGCTCAATGCACTGGCTTAGCTTTTGTACCGAGCGGTCTTCTACGATAATGTGATAGAGGTAGTCCATTGTCAGCTGGGCCACCCGGCGCTGGAGCGCCATGCGTTCGTCGGATGCTATGCGGTCACATGTCTCTTTGAGACGCAGGATTACTCCCAGTCGGTCGTCGTGTCGCTTTTGGCGTGTCGCCTCGTCAGTATCCATAGTGATGGAGTGGGGCCGACGACGGTAGTAGTAAGCCTTGGCATGGGTGGTGTAGACATGATTAGCGCGAATGAGCAACAGAGGCGTGAACTCTTCGTCCTCGTGATAAATACCAGGGGTAAAGCGTAGAGTGCCCAATACATTCTTCTTGAACAGATAGCCCCAGGCTGTGCCGTGGATGTTGTGATGGCGCAACAACTGGACACCCGTGGTGCAGGAAACGTCGTCTGGCATAGGTTGTCCACTCTCGTTTGTGCTGGTGAAGTCGAACATGACCATGTCGGCATCTGAATGGTTCTGCAAGAGTTTTAGACAGTAGTCATAGGGAACTTTCAGCAGGCAGTCGTCCGCATCGACAAACTGGAGATACCGTCCTGTGGCCATCTCGATGCCTGTATTGCGGGCAACACTCAGTCCCTGATTCTTCTGGCGCACGTAGATGATGTCGTCGCCATACTGCATCAGTCCGTTCATGGGACTGACTTTCGAACCGTCGTCTACAACGATAATCTCGCGCTCATCAGCGGTGAGCGATAGCGCCAGAATGCTGTCAATACATTCGCACAGCATCTGAACTGGCAAGTTGTAGTAGGCCAGGATGAAACTGACAAGGGGCTTTTTCGTATCCATAATGATTTGCAAAGATACGAATTTATTTGGAATTACGTAATAAAAAACGTAATTTTGCGTTCGAAAATAAACTATCATGCAAGACGAGCGCAGTAATAACAGCTACGATCACGTGTTGAAATACACGAGTGTCTTCGGTGGAGTGCAGGGGCTGATCATTCTGATTGGCCTTGTGCGCAACAAGTGTATGGCCTTGTTGTTGGGGGCTGGAGGCATGGGACTGAACGCCTTGCTGGTGTCGGCCCAGAACTTCGCCTCGCAATGTACCAACTTAGGCATTTCGTTTGGTGCTGTGCCCAGATTGTCGGATTACTATGAGCGTCAGGATGAGCGGCAGGTGGAGGAATATGTGCAGGTGGTACGGCTATGGAGCATGATTGCGGCTGTGTTGGGAATGGTGTTCTGCATCGTGGTCAGTCCATTGATAAATGAGCTGTCGTTTACCTGGGGTAACCATACGCTTCACTATGCCATGCTGGCGTTGTCGGTGGCGATGCTGGCTATCACTGGTGGCGAGACTGCTATTCTGAAGGCTACTCGCAGGTTGGGGGCGTTGGCGAAGATTCAGTTGTTTACGGCGGTGGCCTCCGTGCTGCTTACGGTGCCACTATACTATTATCTGCGCCACTCGGGAGTGGTGCCTGCCATCGTCCTGATGGCGGGAGCCGGCATGCTGGTTACTATCAGCTATTCCTGGCACTGCTATCCGCTGAGGCTTCGCTTCAGTCGGGAACAGCTTCAGCGTGGCGCGAGCATGATAAAACTGGGGCTCGCCTTTGTGATGGCTGCTGCCTTGGGAAGTGCTACGGAGATGCTGATAAGGGCCTATCTGAATGTGGCTGGCAATCTGGACGACGTGGGGTTTTACAATGTGGGCTATATGATTACCATTACTTATGCAGGAATGGTGTTCTCGTCGATGGAGACGGACTATTTTCCCCGCCTGTCGGCTATCAGTCATGACATGGGTAAGACCAACGAGACGGTGAACAAACAGATGGAGGTGTCGCTGCTTTTGCTCTCGCCCATGCTTGTGGCACTGCTCACTGCCTTGCCGCTGCTTGTACCCCTGCTGTTTTCTGCTGATTTCGTTCCAGTGGTGGCGATGGCACAAGTGGCTATTCTGGCCATGTATTTCAAGGTGGTTTCCATGCCGATAGCCTATATAACCCTGGCGCGTAGCCGCTCGGGGGCGTACCTGCTGTTGGAGACATTCTATTTCGTGGTATTGCTCACAGCCATCGTGCTGGGTTTCCGCTGGTGGGGCATCTGGGGAACGGGGCTGGCTATTGTGGTAGCCCATGTGGCAGAGATGCTCGCAGTGGGAGGTTTTGCCTATTGGCAATATGGCTATCGTGGAACGCGGGCCGTTGGTTGTTATTTTGTCATTCAGTTGCTGATAGGAATCGGAGCCTATACCGTATCGTGCCTTCTGGCAGGGTGGAGCTATTGGATAGCAGAAGCCGCACTGACCTTTGTCAGCACGGCTTATTCAATTCACGTGTTGCGCCAGAAGACGCACCTGTGGGAGGCCTTGAAACGGAAGTTCAGAACTTGATGCTGAACTCTGCGTCGAAGAAGTTATAGTCGTGTTTGGCCAGCGAGCGGTCGTTGACACGGGCATACTCCAGATTCACCTGCAGCTTCGGGGTGAAGTTGTAGATGGCACCAATCTCATACATGGTCTTGCTCGTGCCCCATTCCTTCTGTGGACGGTAGACCTGATAGCGGGCCTTGGCTTTCAGCTTCGACTTGATAACGGGGACGAGACCGGAGACATAGAAGCCATCGGCTTTATCGCCCTTCGAGAAATCTATTTCACGGCTGTCGACCTTCTTGGCTCCCCAGCCCTGGCTGTGCAGATACTCGGCACGGAAGGTCCAGTCGTCCTTGTCGTATTCGGCTGAGAGGGCATAGCGGTTCTTGCGCATACTGATGGACTGTTGTGTGCCATTGTCATCGGTATAGGTCATGTTGGCACGTGTTCCTGTCCATCCGAAGGCTCCGATACGCACACCGCTGATGGGCATAAACCACAGGCCGCCGATGATGTCCTTCTTGTTGTCGAGGTCTTTCTGGTTGATGCCCTCACCATTGTAGACTCCTACCTGATAGTGGAGCAGATTGCGCCCTGAAGCATTCTTCAGGAAATCACCCTGAATCTGTATACCGATATCACGGCCTCCAGAGGCCTTCTCGCCTGAACGGTCTCCAAGACCCGACAGGCTGTTGATGACGTTGGCATAGGAGTACCAACCCTGAGTGATGGGGTGGGTGGGATTTTCGAAGGTGAAAGCACGCTTGAACTGGCCTACCTTGACACGGAAGAAGTCGTACTTCTGCCACTCGGCAAAGAGGTCGACAAGCATGACGGTAGGGTTGCCGGGGCCGGAATTCGACGATCCCTGAAGCTGAACGCGCCAGGCTACGTTGCTTATCTTGCCGTCAAGGATGAGGCGGAGCAGACGCAGGTTGAAAGCATTTTCGCTTTTATTATCGGGGTTTTGAGCCTGATATTGGAAAATGCCGTATCCGCTGAACTTGATGTCTTTTACCCATTGAGGCAGTTCAATGGTGTTCGACTTCTTTTCTTCTTGTGCATTGGCTGTCAATGCAAGGGCCATTAAGACCAGTGTGAATAGTTTTTTCATGCTTTATTATCGTTTGATGAGTAATACTACGTTTTCCACATGGGGAGTGTGGGGGAACATGTCGACGGGCTGTACCTCGGCGACGCGATAGTCGTTGTCGAACGATTGTAGGTCGCGGGCCTGAGTAGCAGGGTTGCAACTGACATAGACGATGCGCCGGGGTGATGCGCGAAGAATGGTCTTTACCACATCGGGATGCATGCCTGCACGGGGTGGATCGGTGATGATGACATCTGGCTGACCATGTTGCTGTATAAATGCGTCGTTGAGGATGTCCTTCATGTCGCCAGCATAGAATAGGGTGTTGTCGATGCCATTCAGTTGTGAGTTGACCTTAGCATCCTCGATGGCTTCAGGCACGTACTCAATGCCAATGACCTTGCGTGCACGGCGGGCCACAAAGTTGGCAATGGTGCCAGTTCCGGTATAAAGGTCGTAGACGAGCTCGTTGCCTGTCAGCCCGGCAAAGTCGCGGGCTACGCTGTACAGATGGTAGGCCTGCTCGGTATTGGTCTGGTAGAACGACTTGGGTCCGACCTTGAAGCGCAGGTCTTCCATCGTCTCTATGATATGATCGTTGCCCTTGAAGGTGAGAATCTCCTGGTCGCCAATGGTATCGTTGCATTTCTGGTTGTCCAGATACATCAGCGACGTAATCTGGGGATAGCAGTCAGCAATATGCTGCAACAGCCCCAAGGCTTCTTGCTCACCCCCAGTCTCGTCGTAATGGAACTGGAAGATAGCCATCCACTCGCCTGTGTTGGAATTACGTAGGATGACATCACGCAGAAGTCCTACTTGCTGGCGTAGATCAAAGAATGACAGATGGTGCTCGACGGCATAATCGCGCACGCTATTACGTATCTGATTGTGCAGGTCGTCCATCAGCCAGCACTTCTCAATGGGCAAAATCTTGTCGAAGGCTCCCGTAATATGGAAGCCAATGGCGGGCTGATCCTTTAGACTCTGACTTTCGTCGTGGGGCAGTCGGGCTATCTCGTCACTTGTCAGATAGCGCTTGTTGGAACAGCCGAAGTCGAGTTTGTTGCGATACTCCTGTGTCTTTACACTACCCAGAATGGGGCGAAACGCAGGGAGTTCCACCTTGCCAATGCGCGTCAGCTGGTCGTAGACCTGCTCCTGCTTCATCTTCAGTTGCTCTGCATAGGGGAGTTGTTGCCATTTGCAACCTCCACAAGTGCCAAAATGTTGGCAAAAGGGGGTCTCGCGTACATTACTATATTGATGATAGCGGATAACCTCTGCTTCCATATAACTGTGTTTCTTGCGTCTCACTTGTAAGTCGCAGACATCACCAGGGACAGCCCAAGGTACGAAAACTACCATATCGTCGACTCTGGCCAATGATTTACCCTCAGCGGCATAGTCGGTAATGGTGATATTCTCTAATATCGGAAGTGGTTTCTTCTTTCTTGTCATAATTTTATTGATTGGGCTACAAAGGTAGTGTAAATCGAGTGAAATACCAAATAAATAAAAATAAATCTCGAATTATTTTGTAATTTGCTGATTTTGTTGTAACTTTGCAGCCGATTTTGAAAAAATAGTTGATGAAGAACGACAACATGAAGAATCAGTACCGTGTCAATGAGCAGATACGAGTACGTGAAGTGCGAATCGTTGGTGAGGGCGAGAGTGTCGTCGTGCCAACGCGTGAAGCTTTGGATATGGCACGTAATCAAGGGGTTGACTTGGTGGAAATTTCACCAAATGCCAATCCTCCTGTTTGTCGATTGATAGACTATTCAAAATTCCTCTATCAGCAGAAAAAGCGCCAGAAGGAGATGAAGGCCAAGCAGGTGAAGGTAGAGGTAAAGGAAATACGCTTCGGACCTCAGACCGACGAGCACGACTATCAGTTTAAACTGAAGCATGCAATGGAATTCCTTCAGGATGGTAATAAGGTTCGTGCTTATGTATTCTTCCGTGGACGTTCGATTCTATTTAAGGAACAGGGTGAGGTGCTGTTGTTGCGTTTTGCCAACGATTTGGAAGAATATGGCAAGGTAGAGGGTATGCCCTCGCTGGAAGGCAAGAAGATGTTCCTCTATCTGGCTCCCAAGAAGGCTGGCGTAGCCAAGAAGAGTCAGCAGGCCCGTGACCGTGAGGCCAGTGAAGCAGAAGCTAAGGAAGTTGCTCGACAGCAAGTAGCAGAGCAGAAACCTTCAAACGGTGGACTTTTCGCCAATGCGAAGATTAGCGCTGATGCGCTGAAAAAGCTTACTGACAAAGTAGATGAATAATAGTGAATCAGTAAATAGTAAATAATAAAGGCGTCGCGCCTGGTATATGCGTAGTCGCCACTATTTAATAACAATTAAAAATAAAAAAACAATGCCAAAAGTAAAGACAAACTCCGGAGCGAAGAAGCGTTTCTCGTTCACCGGAACAGGTAAGGTCAAGAGACACCACGCTTACCACAGTCACATTCTGACTAAGAAGACCAAGAAGCAGAAGCGTAATCTTCAGGGTTACACTGTTGTTGATAACAGTAACATGAAGCAGGTTCGTGACCTGTTGTGTCTCCGTTAATTCACCTATTGTCAAACATTTAAAGAAGTAAGAAACTATGCCAAGATCAGTAAATCACGTAGCATCACGTGCAAAACGTAAGAGAATTCTTAAGCTCACCCGCGGTTACATTGGTGCCCGCAAGAATGTTTGGACAGTAGCGAAGAACACTTGGGAGAAAGGTCTGACCTACGCTTATCGCGATCGTAAGAACAAGAAACGCACTTTCCGTGCACTGTGGATTCAGCGTATCAACGCTGCTGCACGTCAGGAGGGTATGAGCTACTCTGTGCTTATGGGCAAGCTGGCTAAGGCTGGTATCGAGATCAACCGCAAGGTGCTCGCCGACCTGGCTTTGAATAACCCTGAGGCTTTCAAGGCTATCGTTGCCAAGGTGAAGTAAGTTCAGCAGATCAGAGTTCTGAAGAAAAGATTAGAGGCATCGCCCAGACGGGCGGTGCCTCTTAATTTGATAGAAAATGGTATAGCTGTTATGAATGTCTCTTAGAACTTATAGGCGATATCGAACCTGAACCAGCGACCCCTCTGAGGAATGAGTCCGGTGCAGGCGCCGCTGATGGAATAGTCGCGGTTGAGCACGTTGTGCACGTTCAGCGTCAGTTCCAGCTGTCCTATCTTGTAGTTGGCACCTAAGTCCCAGAGAAAGTAGGGCGGTACATCCTTGGCGACATACAGTTTTTTAGCACTTTCATTTAGCATGACCTCCGCAGCGTCCATGACGGCTTGCTGTTCCGGGGTAAGAGAGCCCTGTATGACTTCCAGAGCTGCCATCTCCAAGTATACTTTCTGTGCCCTTGCTGCGGCACCATAGCTTAGGATGTCCATATAGTCGGTCACTTGGCGCGAGGTGAACGAGAAATGTGTATGCAGGCGCAGATGTTTGGTGGCCTGCCAAGCCAGTACGCCGTTGGCGATGAAGCGTGGCATGTTGAAAGCGCGGTTGTATTTCTCCTCGAACAATTCGTAGTCAGATATCTTCTGCCAGGTGGCGGCGAGATGTGCATCAAAACGGCGGTATGAATAGTCGCCACTCAACTCCAATCCGTAAATCTTCGAGTTGCCCATGTTGTAATGTTCGAGGAAGTCCATGTAGATGATGTCCTTGGCACGGTTGTAGAAGGCATTAAGCTCCATGTTAAGTCCCTTCACCAGTTGTGTGGTGCCAAAGGTGAGCTGATAGGAGTGCATGGTCTCCGGGTTGAGGTCCAGGTCGTGGTTAGTCGGGCTTAAGTTGGATAACGCCTTCAGGAACTGGTTGGTCTTGCGATATAGATAGGGGGCGTCGATGAAGGCCTTGGCATAGGAGAGCTTCACATTCCACTTGGGCTGCACGAAGATGAGGGCCACGCGCGGCGAGAACTCGCGGATGGAGGTGGAGTCGTAGCGTGCCTTGTAGTCGAAGCGCATGCCGGCATTGAGGATGAGCGGTCCCCACTGGTGCTTGAGCTGGGCAAAGACGTTGAAGTTGTTCTCATGGCCCTTGCCCATCTCGGAGATGTTGATGGTCTCGGGTAGCGTCTTCTGGAAGTCGTAGACGAAGACGTAGCGTGCATCGTCCAGCTGGAAGTAGCTGTATTCGGCACCGAAGGTGAGCAGACCCTTGTGGGCATCCTGGTTGACGTAGCTCCAGTCGCCCACCACCTTGGCGCCGAAGGTGTGTTCCTGTCCGCTGATGTAGCGTGCAAAGCCGCCCACGCTGTCGCCCACCAGTGCCTTTGATGTTACAGGCAGGGGCAGCAGTTCCATCAGTCCGGGCAGGGGAGGGTCGGTGATGACCTGATAGTGTGACAGGTCGCTGTTGTCGAAGGAGAGCTGTCCTTTGAGGTAGACATTATGGAACTGCTGACCGTAGCTCAGGTCGGCATGGTGGGAGATGGTGGTATGACTGGGGCGGTTGCCATAGAAGGTTTTGTATTTATTGATGTCGTAGGGTGAGAAGGTGTGGGTCATGGTCATCGGAGCCTGCACTTGCGAAAACTGCGTGTTGTAAAGGAATCGCAGGTTCTTGTATCTGATGGAGGCACCGAAGTCATAGCTGGGCCGGTTGCCGATGCCGCCTACGGTGACGTCGCCACCCATCATTCTGAGACCGGTGTTCTGCTGGTTGACATACTTCGTCTGTCCCTTGGCACCGTTCAGCGTGCCCCAGATGAGCAGGTCGAGGTCGAAGTATCGCTTGCCAAAGATGAGGTCGCCATGATACTGTCCGTAGTTGCCCACGCCTCCGCGCACCTTGACACCGTCGATGTCAGCGCCCTTCTTGGTGATGAGGTTGACGACAGCCGTCATGGCTACGCCGCCATAGAGCGACGATGCCGGTCCGCGCAGCACCTCCACCTGCTTCAACTTCTCAAGCGAGATGCTGAAGTCGGGGGCGGCCGTATTCGTACAATAGCTGTTCAGCCGGTGGCCGTCGAGCATGAACAGGATTTTCTCCTGTCCGTTGCTATAGACTCCACGCATGGCGATATTGATGTCGTCGTTACAGTCGATGATATACATGCCAGGGACATAAGTTGTCAGCAGTTCCTGCAGATTGCGTGCCCCAGAGTCGCGAATCATCTCCTCGGTAATCAGTGTAGTAGGCACTGGCACCTCCTGTAGCGATTCTGCCTGACTGGAAGCTGTTGTAATGGTGGCTGAAAGTCCAGATTTGATGTCCTCCACCATGTCGATGAACCGTTGTGGATCGTTGATGGTAGTACTGTAGTAGGGATTATCCTGAAGAAGCAGGCGTACATACTTGTCAGCATCTTCGTTGCGATCCATAGCCAGATAGCATAATGAGAGCAGGCGGTATGCACTCTGCCGCATGGAAATGGGAAAGTTTCTGAGGTTGTTGCTCAGTTCTTGTTCGGCATGTTCCAGACGGCCGATGTTGTAGTCCTGCTCTGCCTGGTCGTAGATGGCTCGGTAGCGTTCTTCACTGCTCTGTGCGTGCACAGAGATAAAGTAACAGCATATATATATAATAATGTATAGGCGTCGTATCATGATTTCTTTACTGGGATTGTGATGGTGAAAGTGGTACCTTTGTTATATTCAGACTCGAAGGTGAGTTTGCCTTTATGTTTGTTCTCTACGATGTCGCGTGTAATGCTCATGCCCAGTCCAGTACCCAGTCCTATAGGCTTGGTGGTGAAAAAGTTTTCGTAGAGCCGTTGTTTTACCTCATCAGTCATACCCTTACCGTTGTCGGCAAGTTGGATGGTAATCTGCCCGTCTGCCAAAGTGGTCTTGACGCTGATGGTGGGATGATAGTCGTCGTTTTCTTCCTGGGCTCGTTCCCAGCAAGCGTAGCAGGCATTGTTCATCAGGTTGAGTATGGCTCGGCTCAAGTCTTGCGGAATGACCATTATCTGTGGTATGTCTTCCTGATAGTTCTCGTGGATGCTGATATTGAACTGTTTGTTCTTTGCACGCATGGCATGATAAGACAGCCATACATACTCCTTGACGATATTGTTGACGTTTGAGGGCAGAAATTCATTCTCTTTACCTCTTGAAACAAGCAGTATGCCTTGAATAATGCTGATAGCACGCTCACCGTGTTCCGCGATTTTTTCCATATTCTCCTTCAAGTCTGCCACGATATCGTCTATTTCTTCGCGGTCGTCATCGGATAGCTTGTCCTCATTGTCTTCAACGATTTCTGTCAGGTCAGTGAGGAGCTTATTCGATATTTTGCTGAAGTTGATGACAAAATTGAGTGGATTCTGTATCTCGTGTGCAATGCCGGCACTCAGCATGCCTAACGAAGCCAACTTCTCTTGTTCTTTCAACTGTTGTTTTAAGGTTTCCACTTGCTGTTCCATATCCATTCCGTTTTAGAGGGTTGGTAATGTGATTGTAAATTCGGTGAATTCGTCCTTTTGCGACTGTACACTGATGTCTCCATTGTGGTTTTGCACAATTTCACGGCTTAGGTAGAGTCCTACACCAGATGCTTCTCCCGTGGTCTTGGTGGTGAAGAACGGATCGAAGATTTTGTCGATGATGGTGCTCTCAATACCAATGCCGTTATCGCGAAATGTGACTATTACTTCCTTTTCTTTGACAAGCGCTTTCAGCTTGACCTCGGGTGAGTATTGTTTCCGTTGTGCTTTCTTTACTACGGCATAGATGGAATTACCCAACAGACTCATGAATGTCTTGCTAAGTTGTTCTGCATTTCCGTTGATGTCAATTTCCTGTTCTGGGATTTCAAACACGGTGCTGATATGATACTGGGCAATCTCCTGTTCGAAGTATTTTTTCAGCATCGCCTCATTCTGATGCAGTAGAGTTGTGAGGCTCATTTTCACGATACCTCCCGTACGGTCTTTGAGCATCTCCTCCATAGCTTTCAAAGTACGTGATGTGTTGGCACCATGCTCACCCACCTTTTGGAGGTTCCCCTTCAGCATGTCAAGCACATCCATCGTATCTTCGTAATTCTCTTTGTCTATGTGCTCCTCTTCATCCTCGATGTTGGCTCTGACATCATTTACAAGGCCTTCGGAGAGCTTGGCAAAATTGTTGATGTAGTTGAGTGGGTTTAGTATGCGGTCGATAAGTCCTTGGGTCAGTTTACCTACGGTGGCCATCTTCTCTTGGCGCACCAGCTCGTCCTGCGCCTCGCCAAGGTCATGAAGGGCTTTCTCCAGATTGCGTGATTTTTCCTCAATCTCGTCTTTCTGTTTCACCACTTCGGCAGTGCGCATCTGTACGATACTCTCAAGGTTATGTTTCTCCTTTTCGAGCCTTTGGGTACGCCAGCGCAGGAAACGCTGGATAGACAATAGACCCAAAAGAATATACAAGAGTATCATCCACCAACGCAAATAGAGGGGTGATTGCACCGCAAAACTGATGCTGACGGGGTCAGATAGTTGTCCGAAAGCGTCACGAGCCTGCACCTCAAAGTTGTAGTTTCCATGTGGCAGGTTGACGAAGTCTTCCTGTGTTTCTGTGCTCCAAGGTGACCAGTTGTGGTTGTTCATACGGTATCGGTACTGGGTTAACAACAGTAGCGACGGATGTTCAATGGAGTAGGATATGGAGATGTTGTTGACGCTACTGGGCAAGTCGGGCAGAGTCGTGGGACATTTGCCATATCCTCCCCACAGTATGCTATCACCATTCATAGTGAATGTACGTATCTTCAACACAGGCTTTGTATTTTTCAATATTTCCTGCCGTGTATAATCAATAATATTGATACCTTTGTCTCCGCCTATCCAAAGGGTGTTCTTGTCTCGAAGCATGGCTCTTATGGAGAGGTCCATCAGCGGGTAGACATTTTCGCTCAGCTCTTCATCCTTTTTTCCGTTGTAATATGCATAGATTTTCCTGCTTTTACTGTTTGTGAGCCAGGTGACACCCTCGAGGTCTGTATATGAAAAGGCAGGGTAGGGGAAAGGCTGCGTCGTGCTGGTGGTCATCGGCAGTATGGTGCCATTCATGTCGACAAGGGTGGATATGGCGTCAGGATCCTTGCTTGCCGAATAGGATTGAAAAGCGCGCCAAATCTTTCCGTAGAGGTTTTGCAACCAGATTGTACCTTGCTTGTCCTTATACATATATATTACCTTTTCAATGTCGCTTACCTTCTTTCGTCCATTGGGAGTATTGAGGTAGATGCCGTCCATTTCCCCGCTATAGAAGCTATTACCATCTGGCAGTAAAGACAAGGTGTTGGCAGTGGTCAGCTGTTGCACTTTGTTGTCAGGAGTGATACGGAAGATTCCGTCGGAGGTTGCTGCCAGCAGATTTTGGCCTTGTAGCTGGAGTTGCCAACAGGCATACGATAGTTGGCCGACCATCTCGAAAAGGCTGCCGTTTAGACGGTACAATCCGCTTAAGGTTCCTGCATAGATGTGATTGCCCATTTTCTTGATAGTCACCACTTCGCCATGTAGCCCTTCATGAGAGGTGAATCGGGTGTAGATAGAGGGATAGGCTATAGCAAAGATTCCATTGTCCGTAGCGCCCCAAATGGTGCCGAATTTGTCGTAGGTGATGTGGCTGACGTTGTTGGAGCATAGCCCATTGGCTTCGGTGATGCGCATAATCTCTCTGTCTTGTGCGTCAACGATAATCAGTCCGTCGCCATTAGTAGACACTGCTTTCTCGCCGTTCTCCAATTGTTGTATTTGAGTCACGCGGCTATGACCAGCGAAAACGCTGAAACCGTTGGATGGTAAATGCTCACCAACCGCCCAGACAACATTGTTATTGATGACCTGGTAAATCTTATCATCGCTTGCGAGGAAGTATATGTGTCCTTGTTTCTCCCATATCCAGTGAACCTCGCCCTGAAATACTTTCGTGCGTTCCAAACCGTGCAAGGTTAGTCTGCCCAGTTCGTCCTTCTCTACATAACCGACATAGTTATATCCTCCAGTCCAGATAGTGCCATTCGAATCGCGGAATACTGCTGTTATTCGTGTGATTCCTGGTGTGTGTAAGATGCGCCATTCCGAGTGGTTGTAGTAGAGCAGTCCCTCAAAGTTGGCCACGTACACGGTGCCTTCGTCGCCAGTGATGATGTCGAAGTTCTGGTTGTGGGCCTTGTACTGTATGGCACTATAGTTTTGGATGAAGGGGATACCTTGAGCTGCAGCGGACAAGGGAATAGAAATAATAAGGTAAAAAGGTAAGAGCCATTTTGCCCATTGTCTTGTTTGGTTTTGAGTTTCGATTGTCATATCTTTCCTTTTTACTTATCAATGATGTTCTCGTAGGGCACGTTGTTGCCTATGTAGTAGTCCCATTCATCGCGTGTGAAGTTTCGTTTCAGTTTTCCTTTCAGCTTTCCCACCATGATAGGTACTGAGATGTAAGCTTGGGTTAGGTTCCCCCTTTGGTCGCCAGCCCAAATGTTATTCTTCTTGTTATCGAATGTGAAGTCCAGAATCCAACTATTGATGGTAAACAATGTGATTGGTTCGATTTTCTCTTGGTCGCCCATCCATAATATCAGATTGCCGTCGTAGCTCGACGAGTAGATGCGCCATCCGTTAATCTTGATTTTTGTTACTCTGGAGCGATGGCCTACCAGTTTAATGCCTTTCATCTTGGCAGTGTTCAGATAGATAGTGCCGTCTTGCATGCCATAGGCTACCATTTTGGTGTTCTTGGAGCTCGCAAACGCTGTTACCTGCCCGTTAAAGGGAACACGACTGCTCTCTATGTGGTTGAATGATTTGATGATATGTTGCTTCCCTTGGTTGTCGAATAGGATAGGGCAGTTGTCGTAGCGTGAGAAAGTGGTTATCCGGCTTTCAAGAGACTTGGTGTCCAAAATCGTTTTTGCATTTGGATCAATTAGGCTGATGGTGCGCTCACCGATACACACCATCTGGTTGCCCAAGTTTGTGCATCCTAATAATTTGTCCTGTATATTTGGGGTGAGAGTAGTTACCAGTTTGTCGTCTTTGAAGATGTGCACTTGTCCGTTGCGGGCTGTTACAAAGACATTACCATTACTGTGGACAAAAACATCTCGGAAGTCGTATTGATTGTCGCGGAAGATAGTCTTCGACTCGATATCATTACCATTCATAGTATGGTTCATCACTTCGCCATAGGTGCTGGCGCTGATGGACTTTACCGCTTGGCCTGAATAGAATTCCACACTGCTAATAGCCCCTTTATGTTTATTCCATGTCTGTTTGCTTTGGCTTGTTGCCACCAGAGCCTGATATATGGCGGGGTAGTAGATGTCGCCATCATAGCGGACGGTTAACCGGTAGGACATATAGGCCAGCATGTTGGCAAGGTTGGAATTGCCTGCCTGTAGCTGGTTGGTGGCCATTGCTCCCATTGAGCGCGCCAGCGTGATAAAGCTTAGAGTGTCTGCTACTCGCTTAGAATATTCAGCCTGAGCACGCTCCTGTTCTGCAATAGCCTGCTGATTCTTGGCTACTCGCGAGGCTTCTATAGCTTTCTGCTCGGCAATGAGTGCGTTCTGGCGTTCTTCCTCTGCTTTGTGGCGCTGTTGTTCGGCATTCTGACGCTCCTGTTCTGCAACCTTCGTCTGTTCTTCGGCAGCTTCGCGTTGTTCATCGCTGATGCGTCGTTCCTCGTTGGCAATCTCTTCCATCTGAGCGTTTACGCGCTGCATAACAGTCGATCGCTGTTCTTCTTTGGTCAGTATCTCCAACTGTTGCTGCAATTCCTGATTCTTCTGGATTAGGTAATCATACCCCAGATAGGCACCTATACCCACGCCTGCCAGTAGCACAGCAGCAACAGAGGCTAATGTTTTATTGTCGAATTGTTTTTTCATGCTTTACGTTTCAGAGCCATGATGGTAATATCGTCGCTTTGCTCTGCGCCATTGGCGTATTGTCTAACATCCGCCAGCAGACCGTTTGTCACCTCGTGGCAGCTCTTGCCGTTCAGCTCGCTTAGAATCTTCTCCATACGTGCCTCACCGTATTCTTCGAAGTCGACGTTGAAGGCCTCGTTCACACCATCTGTGTACATCACCAGTGTGTCGCCTGCGCCCAGATGTTCCTTCTCACTCTTGAAGGTGATACCGCTCATTACACCTACTATACAGTTAGGACTCATAGGCAACATCTGTACACTTCCGTCTGCTCTCAGAATGTAGGGTGAATTATGCCCGCCATTACAATAGTCCAACTCACCTGTACGGATATTATATATAGCATAAAACACTGTGACGAACATGGAATCTACTGATTCGCCACACAACAGGTCGTTCGATTTAGTCATGCATATATCAGGCGTGAATCCTTGTAGTCCCACAGTGCGTATCAGCGTACGACTGACAGCCATAAAGATAGCTGCAGGCACTCCCTTTCCGCTTACGTCTGCCATCACTATTCCGATGTGGTCGTCGTCAATACGAAAGAAATCGTAGAAGTCGCCGCCTACGTCCTTGGCGGGAGTCATCAGTGCATCCAGATCCATCTCCTTGTCGTTCTCGGGGAATGGTGGAAAGATGCGGGGGAGGATGGCATGTTGTATCTCGCCAGCCACTGCGAGATCTGTCTTCAGAGATTCCAGTTGGGTGTGCTCTTCTTCAGAGTTCTTGATGTATTCTATCTGAGCAATAGCCTTTTCAATGGTGATACTCAAATCGTCGAGATCGATAGGTTTCGTAGCAAAGTCGAATGCTCCGTTGTTCATGGCCTGGCGGATGTTTCCCATGTCGCCGTAAGCAGAAACCATAATACATTTCAGGGCAGGATTTTGCATCTCGTTGACCTTTGTCAGCAGTGTGAGACCATCCATCTCGGGCATGTTGATATCCGACAGAATGATGTCGATGTTTTTCTCTTTCAGCATCAGTGTCAATGCTTCTAAGCCATTATGAGCAAAGAAGAACTCATATTCTCCTTTACGTATTTTACGACGGAAGTATTGCGTTAGTAGCAATTCCAAATCCATTTCATCATCTACGCTCAGAATTTTAATAGGTTTCATATCTTCTTGTCTTTGTTTAAGTTCATAAGTATAATAATGTGCGAAGGTACGAATAAAAATCGTAATGACAAAAAATTAGTTTGTTTTTTTTAGTTTTGTAACTTTTTTCGTCCGAGTTGCGCTAATATTGGAATATTTTTAGTATTTTTGCAGTCAAAATAGACCTTACTTAAAACCAAGAAATAGAGAAATGATGTATTTATTAAAGCGAGCAGTGTTTATAGCGCTATTTGTGCTACTGGGAAGTAACAGGGTGGGAGATGTGATGGCGCAAACCGCTGTTGCGGATAGTTTGCGAGGAGCCTTGGCGAAAACTGAAGGAGAGGAACGTACAAAAACTTATAAGCGGCTGATGCTGGAGATGATGCAAGCGGGCGATGCAGAAGCAGTGCTGCAAGTGATAGACCAGTGGCGCAGCTACGAGGCCAGTCGGCATCATGTGGCCAACGAGGCTGATGCTCGCTGGGACAAGGTCATCATTCTCTATAATGCCCAGTTGTACGACACGCTTGTTGCCGACGGCCCAGAGCAATTAGAGTGGTTCAAACAGCATGAGCGTTGGGAAGACTATTACAGCACATGGCGTTTTGTAGTGTTCTCTTATCACTATACTTCGAAAACGCAGACCGCCTTGCGTCAGGCTCAGGCGATGTTGAACGATGCCCAACAGCGCGACAATAACTATGGCAGGGCGTGGGCATACCAGCTGATGGGTAATATCTACAGCGATATAGGCCAGCACGATTTGGCAGCTGATGCTTTGCGGAAGAGTGTGGATTTGCTAAACGATGAAAAAGATGATACTGAGTATATTGATCAGGCCTACAATCTATTGTGTCAGGTACAGAACGAGCAAAAGGATTTCAAGTCTTTGGAGCAGTCGTGTGTAGCTTGGCGTCGGTCTTTGGACGAACGTGCTAAAAGGGACGGCAAGGAGAAGTGGAATCGCTCGTTTCTCAGCTTCCATCAGAACTACTTTAATATTCTGTTGTCCAAAGGTTTACTTGACGATGCTTTGCAAGAAATCCAACGCGCGGAGGAGTTGAACAAGCAGGTGGATAGCGATAACGAACTCGCCACTTTGTTACGCCATCATGCGCAACTTGCATTGAAGCGTGGTGACGTACGCCGTGCGCTGATTTACAGCGATAGTCTGAACCATCTGGAACAAGGTCAGGGAAAGGGAGAACTGCTTCGGGCTGACATCCTGTTGCAGGCAGGCCGCGGTGCGGAGGCTGCAGTCATCTACAAGGCCATCCTTGAGCAGCAGGACTCAGTGTACACTCGAGAGAGTCGCATGCAGTTAGACGAGCTCAATACATTATTCCGCTTGGATGAACTTCAAATGAAGGGCCAGCTGGAACGGTCGCGTTTCCTGACGGGTATTATCGCTATCGTCTTGGTGGGTCTGCTGATATTCCTGCTGTTCCGTTATCGGGCTGGCAAACGATTGGCTGTGGCGCATACAGCGTTGCAGCATGCCTATAGCCAGTTGGAGGAGACGACGACAGCCAAGGAGCGTATCGAGTCTGAGCTTCGTATTGCTCGCGACATTCAGATGTCTATGGTGCCCCATGTGTTTCCTAATCGTAAGGGACTTGACCTCTATGCTTCTATGACCCCAGCTCGCGAGGTTGGAGGCGACCTTTATAATTATGTACTTGCAGGCGATAAGCTTTATTTCTGTGTTGGCGACGTATCTGGGAAGGGAGTACCGGCATCTTTGTTCATGGCTCAGGTGACACGCCTCTTCCGTACGCTGGCAGGCCAGCAGATGATGCCTGCGGAGATCGTTACCCGTATGAATGCAGAATTGTCAGCCGATAATGAGCAAGGAATGTTTGTCACCATGTTCATTGGATTGGTTGATCTTCAGACGGGGCATCTTGATTACTGCAATGCGGGGCATAATCCTCCTGTGATTGGTGGCAGCAGTGCTCATGGTGAATTTCTGGAGATGTTGCCCAATGCTCCTATTGGATTGTGGCCAGATATGGTCTATGAGGGCGAAGAGATAGAGAACATCAAAGGTCGTCCGCTGTTCATTTATACCGATGGTCTGAACGAGGCTGAGAACATCCAGCAACAGCAGTTTGGCGATGAGCGTTTGTTGCAGGTGTTACGCAGTACTCGTTTCGAACGGGCCTCTCAGGTAGTATCGGTTCTCAATGAATCCGTCCTGCGCCATCGTCAAGGTGCTGAACCCAATGACGACTTGACGATGATGTGCTTGCGCATAGAGTGATTTGGAAAAATAAAATAAAATCTGCATTTCTTTTGTTTTTTTGCTCGATTTGCACTACCTTTGCAGGCTGTAAGAAAAACTAATATATATTTATGTATAGGACAAATACTTGTGGTGAGTTAAGGCTCGCCAATGTAGGTCAGCAGGTAACGCTGGCCGGATGGGTACAGAAAACGAGAAAGATGGGTGGAATGACTTTCGTCGATTTGCGTGACCGCTATGGTTTGACGCAGCTGGTGTTCGACGAGTCAAAGGATGCTGCCCTCTGTGAGCAGGCCAATCGCCTGGGGCGTGAATGGTGTATTCAGGTGAAAGGTGAAGTGAGCGAGCGTCAGGCTAAGAATTCCAAGATGCCTACTGGTGACATCGAGATTCTGGCTCAGGAGCTGAATGTGCTGAGTGAGAGTCAGACGCCTCCATTTACCATAGAGGACAATACTGATGGTGGTGACGATATCCGTATGAAGTACCGCTATCTCGATCTGCGCCGCTCGTGTGTGCGCAAGAATCTGGAACTGCGCCACCGTATGACCATTCTGATTCGAAACTTTTTGGATTCCAAGGATTTCATTGAGGTGGAGACTCCTATCCTCATAGGTTCTACTCCAGAGGGAGCACGCGACTTTGTGGTGCCTTCACGCATGAATCCTGGTCAGTTCTATGCACTGCCCCAGAGTCCTCAGACACTGAAGCAGTTGCTGATGGTGTCTGGGTTTGATCGCTACTTCCAGATAGCCAAATGCTTCCGTGACGAAGACCTGCGTGCTGATCGTCAGCCAGAGTTCACGCAAATAGACTGCGAAATGTCGTTTGCCGATCAGGAAGACGTGCTGGAGATTTTCGAAGACCTTGCACGCCATCTGTTTAAGGAAGTCCGCGGTGTCGAACTCCCCAAACTGGAGCGAATGACCTGGCATGAGGCCATGCGCCGCTTTGGTTCCGATAAGCCCGATCTGCGCTTTGGTATGGAGTTTGTCGAACTGATGGATGTGCTGAAAGGCACGGGCGAGTTCCCTGTATTCAACGAGGCAGAATATATTGGTGGTATCGTAGTTCCTGGTTGTGCAGACTATACCCGCAAACAGCTTGACCAACTCACTGATTTCGTGAAGCGTCCACAGGTAGGAGCCAAGGGCTTAGTGTATGTCAAGTTCAATACGGATGGTACGGTCAAGACGTCCATTGATAAGTTCTATACACCTGAAGTGTGGGCCAAGCTGAAGGAGAAGACGGGTGCAAAAGACGGTGACTTGGTACTTATCCTGAGTGGTGACAAAGCCAATAAGACGCGTATCCAACTCTGCACGCTGCGTTTGGAAATGGGCGATCGTTTGGGGCTGCGCGACAAGAATACATTTAAGTGTCTGTGGATTGTCGATTTCCCCCTGTTCGAGTGGAGTGACGAGGAGCAGCGTCTGATGGCTACCCATCATCCGTTTACGCTGCCTAATCCTGACGATATTCCCCTGCTTGATACTGCACCAGAGAAAGTGCGTGCAGTGGCATACGACTTTGTTTGTAACGGTATCGAAGTCGGTGGTGGCTCGTTGCGTATCCATGACGGAAAACTTCAGGAGAAAATGTTCCAGATACTCGGTTTCACGCCAGAACGGGCTATGGCTCAGTTTGGATTCCTTATCAATGCTTTCAAGTATGGAGCCCCCCCTCATGCAGGACTGGCCTTCGGACTGGATCGCTTTGTCAGCATCATGGCTGGTCTCGACAGCATCCGCGACTGCATTGCCTTCCCCAAGAACAATTCGGGCCGCGATGTGATGTTGGATGCACCAGGCGAACTTGACCCTAAACAGTTGGAAGAATTGCAGTTAGAAGTTCACTTGGCAGAATAGTGATTGACTTAGGTCAAGAATAAGTGTAAAAATAACAAAAAGCGGCTGTTTGCGATAACAACGATTCTGAAAAGTTCTTAAATTTGCAGCGTCAAAAAAAGGAGATAGTTAGAAAATATCTAAATTCAATAGACTTAAATTTTTTAAAGAACTATGGCAGAAAAGAAAGTTACAAAGAAGGCCGCTGCTCCTAAGGCAGAAGAGGCAAAGAAGGCACCCGCCAAGAAGGCTGCTGTCAAGAAGGCAGCTGCAGTAGTAGTAAACGCAGAGAATGCTGGCTTTAAGGCTGGCGATGTATATCAGGCTCTGGCGGCTGCAGAGAAGGCTCTTAGCGTTAAGGAGATTGCCAAGGCAGCTAAGATCAGCGAAGAGGAGACTCTGCTGGGTCTGGGTTGGCTCTTCAAGGAGGGTAAGCTCGTTGCTGCTGAAGAAAAGATTACGCTTGCTTAATCAAATCACAAGAAGCATAAAAGGGCTGGTAGGCTGCAAGGGCATACCAGTCTTTTTTAGTTGAGAATTGACAGTTCTCTCTTCGAGAGTGTGGCTTCGCAATGAGAGTTGACAGTTATTTTTTAGCATTTTAAAGTCTTGAGTTACGACCAGCAGATATTGAAGGTGCTTATGGAAGCAGGCGAACGTGGTGTCAGTGTGCAGGCTATTGTCAAGCATGTGTTCAACATGAACTCTACGTTTTTCTCGCAGCCAGATTATGATGAGTTGCGTGTCTACGTGCAGCAGTATTTGTTGCGCAACTCCAAATCTGCTCATTCCCTTGTAGAGAGCACAGGACGCAGGGGCTATTATCGTCTGAATGCCAGTGGCTCTGCTGATGCCCAGCAGTTGATGCTTCAGTTTCGTGACGATCTTGAGGATGAAAAGAAAGAGGAGAAGCCCCAACAGGACCTCTCACTCAGTTTGTTTTGATTGTTTTCGAGACGGCGAGATGCCGATATGTCGATATTTCGATTACAATGCTCCTTTGGTTGAGGGCAGTTCGTAGTGATAAACATCGCGACGGACAGCCATCTTGAGCGAACGTGCCAATGCCTTGAAAATACCTTCAATCTTGTGGTGCTCATTGCCTCCTTCTGCCTTGATGTTGAGGTTCATCTTAGCTGCATCGCTGAGGCTCTTGAAGAAGTGCAGAAACATCTCCGTAGGCATGTCGCCAATCTTTTCGCGAAGGAAGACAGCATCCCATACCAGCCAGGGACGTCCGCCAAAGTCGAGTGCTACAGAGCATAGGCAGTCGTCCATAGGCAGGCAGTAGCCGTAGCGCTCAATGCCGCGCTTGTCTCCCAGGGCCTTGAGCAGACATTCGCCCAGCGTGAGTGCAGTGTCCTCGATGGTATGGTGCTCGTCTACGTGCAGGTCACCCTTGGCATGTATCGTGAGGTCTATCATGCCATGCTTGCCAATCTGCTCCAGCATGTGGTCGAAGAATCCCAGTCCCGTCTGAATATCGCAGTGTCCGTTGCCGTCGAGGTCAAGGCTGACGTAGATATCCGTCTCCTTGGTGGTGCGTCGTAGTTCGGCTTTGCGCTCTCCGCCATAGGCTATCTCTGCAATCTTGTCCCAGGAGTCGGGTGCGGTAGGTGTTACCTGTAGGAATTTGCATCCGATGTTCTCAGCAAACTGGCGGTCTGTCTCGCGATCGCCGATGACATACGAGTTCTGGATGTCGTATTCCTCTGAGTTCATGTATTTCTCTACCAGTCCTGTGTTCGGCTTTCGCGTTGGAGCATTGTCCTGGGGG
>ODAI012916222.1_pt1 | contig 22417 bp, 14 predicted proteins | sample 1539321 | NCBI WGS metagenome assembly ODAI01 (sample SAMN02144231, study PRJEB22623) | gut metagenome | biome: sheep rumen | host: Ovis aries | place: New Zealand | reverse complement strand
GTAGCAACCCCATCGGTAAATGACTGATCACCAGACAAAGTAATTATTGAATTATTATATGTTCTTTCTTCTATACTATCATACTGAGTTGGATTTGCTCCAGGGTCAGTATTATCCCCCACATCATCCTCCACAGGGAGGTTACCACTATCCATACTAGTCTCACTTACAGCTTCACTTACCGAACTAGAATCAGTAGTATCATCCATACCGGCATCATCAACGCCAGCAGCACAAACTACCCCCAATCCAATAAATAAAACCAAAGCAAAAACTAAAAACTTATTATAGCTATTCATCAAAATCATTTCTTAAATTTTAATAATAAAATGATAAACAAAATAAGACATTACAAAACAAATCAATCAAAAATATAAACCACCCATCAATAATCCATAAATAAAGAAAAATTGATAAAAAACTTAAAAAACGATTGATTATTGTCCTATTAAAGTTTACCACCAATATTATATGAAACAAACAACTAATAAAGCTATGCCCCCCCCCTAATGAAATAAAAACCGTGAAAATAAGTAAAATTATAAAAAAGAAAGAAAAAATCATTAAATAAAAAATACACAAGAAAAAATCACAATATAAAAAAAGAATACCTATAAAGAGAAAATACAACAATCTCCATTTCAAAGTCTTGTTAAAATAATTATAATAACCTTATGTGTTATACTTTTATAGTTTATACTATATTTTGTTTAGAATATATGGTTATGTGATATACAATTTATTCAAAAAATTTATTCATTGTTGATTCAGAGTTGGTTTAAAGGATGATAGTTATGTTCCCATTTTTTTTAAGAGTTAATAAAAATAGTTTTGAAAGTTAATGTTATTTTTTTAAAAGAAGAGAATAAGGAGATATAGGCTCCTTATCTGTTCTGTTTACGAATCTTATTTTCCTAAAGCTGCTTCGATTTGAGCTAGGATTTGTTCGTTCTTGAAGTGTGCTTGGTCTAATGCACCGGTTGGACATGCTGCTACACATGTTCCACATCCTTTACATAAAGCTACGTTGATTGAGGATTTACCATCTTCAATTGAAATAGCTCCGAATGGACATAGTTCAACACAGATTTCACATCCACCACAGTTTTCTTCATTTACTTCAGCGATGATAGGTTCAATTTCTACTTCTCCTTGAATCATAGGAATTGCTGCTCTTGCTGCTGCACCTGAAGCTTGTGATACTGTGTCAGGAATATCTTTAGGACCTTGTGCTACACCTGCTAAGTAGATACCGTCGGTCATTGTGTCGACAGGTCTGAGTTTAGGGTGAGCTTCCATAAAGAATCCGTCTGCGGATTTGGATAATCCTAGTGTTTGTCTGAGTTGTTCTTGTCCTTCAGGAGGTACAAGACCTACGGATAATACTACTAAGTCATAAGTAAATGCGGTTGCTTTACCGAGTAAGGTATCTTCTGCACGTACTGTAATGGTCTTATCTTCATTTTCGATAAGTTGTGCTGCTTTACCTCTGATAAATTTGATTCCGTATTTTTCTTGTGATAATCTGTAGAATTCTTCGTAACCTTTACCGAATGCACGAATATCGATGTAGTAGATTGTTACTTCGGTGTCAGGTTCGTGGTCTACACATAATTGTGCGTTTTTCATAGCGTACATACAACATACTCTGGAACAGTATGGGTTTCCAACTTTTTCGTCACGGGAACCTACACATTGGATGAATGCTACTTTTTTAGGTGTTTCACCGGATGATGGTTGGATTACGTGACCTTGTGTTGGTCCAGATGCGTTTATGTATCTTTCGATTTGTAAACCAGTGATTACGTTTTCAGCTTGATCGAAGATGTATTCTTCTTTTTCTGTTGGGTCGAATGTGTCGTAACCTGTTGCTACTACAATTGTACCAACTTCTAATTCTACAAGTTCTGGTTCTTGATCGTGGTTAATACAACCTTTTTCACAAGCTTTATCACATAAGTGACAGTTAATACAGTAGTCTTTGTCGATTGTTGCTACAAGAGGTACTGCTTGTGGGAATGGAATGTAAGCTGCTTTTACCATACCGGTTCCTTCATCGAAGTAGTTTGGTATTTCAATTGGACAAGCTTCTTGACATAATCCACAACCTGTACAGGTAGCTTCGTCAACGTATCTTGCTTTTTTCTCTACTGTTACTGTGAAGTTTCCGATGTATCCGTCTACATCTTTTACTTCTGAGTAGGATAATAATTCGATGTTTTCGTGTTTACCTGCATCTACCATTTTAGGTGCGAGGATACACATTGAACAGTCGAGTGTTGGGAATGTTTTATCTAATTGTCCCATTCTTCCACTGATGGTTGGTCTTCTTTCGATGAGGTATGTTTTGAATCCCATGTCACCGAGGTCAAGTGCTGTTTGAATACCTGCTACTCCACCACCGATAACCATTGCAGTGTCTTTTACGCCTACTTTTTCAGCGGTTAATGCGTTGAGTAATCTGGTTTTTGCACAACCCATTCTTACTAAATCTTTAGCTTTTTCGGTTGCTCCTTCAGGGTCGTCTCCGTGTACCCATGAGTCTTGTTCTCTTAAGTTTACGAAGTCGAATAAGTATTCGTTTAAACCTGCTTCTTTAACAGCTCTTCTGAATGTAGGTTCGTGTAAACGAGGACTACATGCTGCTACTACTACTCTGTTTAAGTTTAATTCTTTAATATCGTCTTGTATGAGTTTTTGTCCTGGGTCTGAACACATGTATTTGTATTCACGAGCTACTACTACATCAGGAAGTGTTTCAGCGTATTCTTTTACAGCTACACAGTCTACTACTCCACCAATGTTTACTCCACAGTGACAAACGTATACTCCCATACGTATTTCTTCATTTTCTGCCAAGTTAAATCACCTATTTAATAAAGATTAATATCTTTTAAAATTTTAAGTTTAAAAAGTTTTAGTTAATTAGTTAAAAATTTAACAATTATATCCTATAATGTAAGGTTACTCAATTATCATATATAAAGTTTATTATTGTTCGTATAAAAACAAATTATATTGTTTGTATAATATCAAAATATATTGTCCTAATGTTATCAAATCATACTCTGAAAATAAAATAAAGAATCACCCAACAATTCCGAAAAAAAATAAAAAAATAGAAATAATCATTGTACCGTTAGCGTTATTTGAGTTCTTGTACCTATATAAGCATTTCTAGTACCTGTAACTACCTCTATCGTGTGGTTACCCTTCTTAAGGTCAATCGGTACTCTGAATTTTATGTCAACACTGCCGTTTACGATAGCGTATACCTGAAGCTTTCCGTTTTCGTTCAAGTAGCTTACCCCATCTATTTTAATTATGGCCGTTGACGCCCCACATACGCTGTGATTGTACTCATCAAGCAGTCCTCCCTTGATAGTGGCAGTTTTGTTCTGTTTGGCAGTAATGTTGGTCAGATTAAAGTGTGCCTGTGTTTTGTTAAGCGAGAAGTATGTCTTGTTTTCAAGCCTTGTATATGTAAGCTGAGAGTATACTGCCGAGAGCTTGTTTGGCTTTGCACTCCAACCGTCAGGTATCGTAAAGTCATATGTTGCAACCCCGTTTTTAAGATATGCCCTTACGGTATTGTTCTTGGCATCCTTAACTGTAACGCCGTTTATCTTAAATATTACAAATCCAGTGTTAACTGCAATGGAGTCCCACTTGACTGTTGCTATAAATTTTATCTTCTGATCCATCTTAACCGTGGACTGATTAGTCGTGACAACTATCGTCGCCTTATTTGTCACGTTGAAATACTTAAGCATTCTGGACTCTTCATACTTATCCGTACCAGTATATACTACCTCTATTGAGGGAGTTGATGTTTTGGTATTGTTTGCAATTATGTAATTATATGTGATTTTACCATTCTTTACATTTACCTTTACCGTTTGTGAATTATTGTCCTTTATGGTAAGTCCATTGTATTTGAATATGACGTATCCCTCATTTATGGGCTTGGAGTTTTTATCGAGAATATTGGCATTTACCGTCAGTACCCGTCCTGCAGTAACGTTCTTGATGTCATTTATTGTCACGTATGATGTGAAGTTGGAGTTGTATTTGAAGCTGATTGTCGTGTTAAGGTAATGCTTATCCTGTGATACGTAGTTTATGGTCATGTTATTGTTTGATTTGTAGACGTTTTTTGTAAGTACCGAAATCTTTGACTGTCCATTCGATACACTTGCATTGTTATTGAATCGACCATTTGAATATAACATGATTGACCCATTATATACCGTTGAGTTATAGATGTCCCTTAGCCTTATTTGAACGATGATTGTATTATTTGATATGGAGGTCTTTATGGTATTGTTTAATCTGTTGTTGAGGTAGGTGTTTCTTGAAATATTATAGTTTTTATTGCTGCTGTATATAAGCATGTCCCTATAGTTATCGGTATTGTTGTTGAAGTAGGAGTTTGTGATGTTTATGCGGCCATAGTTTTCTATGACAAATGACTTGTCACCATCAACATAATTGCTTGAGAGGTTATTTCTTACAAAGGAAACGTTTCCCCTATTATATAATACGGCAGCACTCTTGGCTGTGTTTGAATTGAATGTATTGTTATATATATTCATATATGCATTGTTGTCAATAACTGCTGTTCCACCATTTTTTCCATCATTTTCAAAGAAGGCATCATCAGTTGCGTGATTGTTGCCTATAATATTACCTTCAAATGTGATATTTGCATAATTTGACAATACAGCCCCAATACTTGCCCTGTTGGATGTGAATGTATTTTTAGTACAGTTGATAAAGCCGTATACTTCATTTGTATTCTTATCTATGAAAACTTCATTATATATGCATCCGGCAAGTGTTGCCTCATTATCCCTTAAAACATTAGACGTGAATGATACATTACCGTTATTGTACAATACACCACCGATTGATGCCCTATTGGAATAGAATCTGTTACCTTTCAAGGTAATAATTCCATGATTTGATATGACACCACCATAAGTGGAGGTACAATTGGAAAAAAGGTTGTTTTCAATTACCGCCACGGAGTATATGTGTGATATTATACTTCCGAAATCCGTTGCAGAATTATTTAAGCTATTTGATTTCAGGTAGAGATATCCGTAATTGTCAACAAGTGAAGCACTGCTTGAGGCTATGTTTGATATAGTTGAATCTGTAATATATGCTGCCCCATAGTTTGTTAGCATTCCCCTTGCATTGGGATAGGTTATGATGAATTCCTCAGTATCCTTAATGGTGTTTTTTACTATACAATCCTGCATATAAAGGGTAGCTCTATTGAATATCAATCCGCCTTCCCTGATGGAGCAATCAGTGAAGTTACAGTTGTTTAATGTTAATGTACCATTGTTTGAAAATGTGGACTGACCTTTATAGTTGGTATTTGTTATCGTCAGATTGTTTAGCGTGACTGTCTTAGCGTAGGATATGTTCATGAATACCTTCTTGTTTTTGGCATCCAATGTATGGCCGTTTCCATTAATTACGATATTTGTTGCATATACGCTATTGTTTATTGCTAGTGGCTTTGTAACATTATATATTTTACTTCCCATAAGGTTTATTTCAATGGATTTCTGGTTTTTGTTGGATGTCAATATGTTGTACATATCATCATAATTGTTAACCGAGTACGTTGCCTGTTTTACATTCTTTGATTTATCGCCTGATATAACATTGTTTTCAACGGAATATACATCAACGTTTGAATTATCATCTGCTGATTGAATTACGTTAGTTTCTTGATTGGATGATTGTACGTAATTGTCTTCCATGACATTTTGGGTCGTGTTGCTTTCTGCTGCAACGACACTGCCTGCAAATAGGAACAATAGAAGTACGAGAAACATTATTTTGCTTTTTGAAATTATGTTAAAAAACCCCCATAAATAATTAAAATCATATTTACCAAGTACAAATTTATTTAAATATTATTTATAAAAAAAGTAATATTAATAATTTTTATCAATAATAGAAAAAAATTATAATAGGAAAGATATTATTGCAGTCAATGTAAATAGACTTAAAAGGACATTCGTAAATATCATACTGCTCATAAGCTTAACATCCAAGTCATAAGTGATAGAAAGAACCAGTGCGTTCATCGCAGTAGACATGCCCGCCTCCAATATGGCTATGTTATATGTCATACCCCCGATATTCAAGATGCTTAAAAATACAAGGATTATACATGGAGACAATACCAGTTTAACAAATGATACGAACAAGGAATCCCCTATGCTGTGACCTATAGCCTTAAAGTCTATTGTCAAACCCAACGACAGCATTATTAATGGAATTGTGGAATCTGCAAAGTAGCCCAGAACATCCTCTGCCAAGGCAAATATTGGAATGTTAAATACATTAAATATCACGGCAAAGAGCACTGCCCATAATGGTATGAACTTGAATGACTGTCTTATAACATCCTCCCTGCTTCCACCAAACTCCTTTACAAGAACCATACCATAAACTATGAATAATATGGTCGTGGACAAGTCATAGAATATGGCATGCAGGAATCCGTCATTGCCGAATACTCCGAGTGATACCGGAAAGCCTATAAATCCAGTGTTCATCATGGACGCAGCTATCATTATAGTCCAGGTGGTCTTTTTTGAATAACCGCGCAGTCGACAGTAGACATATGCTATTAGAAGCAGGAAAAAGCTTAATATTAATGCCATTACAGGAAGCAGTAACATATCATATGATACCTCTGCCTTGGACAGATTGATAAATATTAATGCAGGAAGAGATATGTTCAATACGATCTTTGACAATAACTGACTATCGGATGATTTCAGGATGGACTTGCGTTTAAGAATAAATCCTACGAGAATCATCAATGTAGGAACAAGTATCACTTCAAGTGAACTAGGCACTATAAAACCTCCAGAATTTTTTTTACATGAATGTTGCAAATGCTGTCAGGCTAACAACAGATATTAGTGTAGATACGAATATGACACTGGATGTTAGATTACTGTCCAGGTCATAGTTGATGGATAATACCAGACAGTTCATTGCAATAGGCATGGCAGAGTCAAGTACTGCCACATCATAGATTAATGATCCGATGTTTAATATCCTGTAGATTATCATAACCAACAGTGGTGCGAGTATAAGCCTTAATGACAATATGAATGCCGTATCGGATAATCTTGATTTGATGTTCTTGAAGTCCAACTTCAACGCAAGTGACAGCATTATAAGAGGAATTGTCGCCTGGGACAGATAATTTAATGAAGTCTCCAATACGTAGCCCAATGGAATATTGAATATATTGAAGGCCAATGCAAACACCACTGCCCATAGTGGAGTAAAAGTCAATCCATCATGGATTACCTGTTTTTTGTTGCCACCGAAGACACCGACTAGTATCATTGCATATACTACAAACATTACGGCCATGGCCATGTCATAGAATATGGACATGACAAAACCCTCATTTCCAAGCACTCCCATGATTACAGGATAACCGATAAAAGCAGTGTTCATCATGGATGATGCGAGAATAATGGTCCATGTGAGCCTTTTGGAATAAGACCTGAACCTTGAATATGCATAGGCTATCAGCGCCGTTATAATAACAAGAAAAACAGCTGTTATGGGAAGTAGTATAACCTCTCCTTCAATACTGGCAGTTGACAGGTTGATGAATATGAGCGATGGCAATGTGATGTTGATTACTATCTTATTTAATACTTGACTATCAGTTGACTTTAGGAAATTTATATGCTTCAAAAATAACCCTACAATTATCATTATTGTAGGTACCAGTATAATTTCAAATGAAGATGTCATGATAATCTACTTTTAATTCTTTAATAGTTATTTATCTATTTTAAGATTAATTAATTTTAAGGTTGTTGTAGTATTTAATATAGGGTTAGAAGTAGAAGTATAATAATATGCAATAGACTAAAAATCATGGAATAAACCGGGAAAAGAGGGTTTGAAAAAAAGTGAAATATGACTATTTCAGGTGTGCTGTTATAATGGTAAATGAAGTCCTGTTTACCGTGAAAATCTCATCGCCAACATGCACGTAGTAATTCTTTCCATTCACTATAACATCATCATACTCCTTAATCCTGCCGATACAATAATCCAGCACTTCATCATCATCCATGGCAAGTTTCAGGTTTCTTTTGATGCGGCCGATTCCCATCCTTGTTGTATGAATCTTATCAATATTGGAAAGTAAAGTGTCAATAATCTGAGAGTCCATGATAATCACATGAAAAAAATATTTAAAAAAAAGTGAATGTTGATTAATAGATCTAGTCTATTAATCCTTCGGTGGTTACCTTAAATACTGCTTCCCCTTCAGGTAGATGAGGACTGTCAACTAATCGGGCTATTCTTTTACCGGATAATCCTTTCTTAAGAAGAACCCTGTATGTTGATGCGTGACCAAGTACGTGACCTCCGACAGCCTTTGTAGGTGTTCCAAAGAATGCATCAGGCTTGGATTGTACCTGGTTGGTTATGAGTACCGCTACATTGTATGTATTGGCTATTGTCTGTAGTGTGTGGAGGTGCTGGTTAAGCTTCTGCTGACGGGTAGCGAGTGATTCACGGCCAACATATTCAGCCCTGAAGTGTGCCATCAATGAATCCACTACTACAAGTTTAACAGGTACTCCTGACTGAATCAGTTCATTGATCTTATCGGCCATGAGCATCTGATGACTGCTGTTGAATGCTCTTGCCACATGAATTCTTCTAAGTACGTCTTCAACGTTTAATCCAAATCCTTCTGCTATCTGCTGGATTCTTTCCGGCCTGAAGGTGTTTTCAGTATCGATAAATACAACATCACCGTCAAGACCTCCTTCTTCTACGGGAAGTTGGGTTGTTACTGCAAGTTCATGTGATATCTGACTTTTTCCTGAACCGAATTCACCGTAGACTTCTGTTATTGATTGAGTTTCTACTCCTCCACCGATGAGTTCATCCAATCCCTTGGCTCCCGTGGTGATTCTTCCGACATCTTCACGTCTTTCCATTACCTCAAATGCTGTTTCGAAGTCTATCTTCTCAGCCTTTCTTGCTGCTTCAATTACTTTTGCAGCTACTCCTTCACCTATTTCCACCTTTACGCTTAATTCCTTAGGTGTTGCAGTAGCTAATCTCATCATATCTGCAAATCCTGCATCTCTTAATTTTTGTGCCGTTTTTTCTCCTACACTTGGTAAATCTTCTAATTCTGCCATGTTATCTCTCCATTAATATTTTATTATTCTAAAAAAGGTTTTATGTTACGATTATTAATCTTCTTACATTCAATCTTATGTCTTCATCATATTCATTGTAGTTTGAATCGGCTATGACGGTTACTTCATGACCTATCAAGTCCTCGATTCTGGAAGACATTGAGGTTTCATCACCGGTCTGTTCAAATATCTCGATTACATCTTCAGTGGTTGCGCCGATTAATTCCTCTGCCTGTTTTCTGAAGAATGTTGCGGTTACTGTTCCGGTCTCATCCTGAAGTACGCATGAGATTATCATGAGATAATCAGGTTTTTCAATCTTTTCACCACATATGTCACAGATGTATCCTTCCTCACTCTGGGTTATGCGTTTGTTACAGTTTGGACACATTGCATATAATATTTTATCCCCATTGATCTGTTCGATTACACCTTTTACTTTTATGTGTGCATCCTCTTCTTCAATATCCTCGATGTATTTTTCAACAAATAGCTTAGCTTCAATTTCTCTCATGGAAAGCATTGCCTCTGCTTCATCCTGCCTTGCCTTTCTGATGGTGGAACTGTTTGTTATGGATAATCTGAGATGATTCTGCTGTGTCGTTATTGACGGATTCTCTATTATGATTGCTGATCCTTCGACAAACTGTATGTCGGTATCGTCATCCCATAGGGATACCTGTATTTCACCGGTCTCATCGGCGACGTATACTGCCCTGACTTTTCCATCCCTACCGTCACTTCTAGTGAAGGTGTTTACATCATTGATGTTTGTTACCCTTACGCGCAGTTTTACGTTTTGCTCATTTTCTTCCAGTTGACTGATTGTACGGTCATTGTATCTTTCCATCTCCAATTGTTCATATGATGGAAGATTTTCCGTTTCCTCCTCTGTAGGTGTGGTTATCCTGGATGATCTGCCTACGCTCAATTCCATGGTATTTTGTCCAAGTCTTGTCCTGGCATTTTCTATCTTTATGGCATCCCCCAGCTTTTGGGTTATGTCTGATTTTTCATCCCATAGTGACGTTCTGACTACACCTGTCTCATCTGCAAGGTCGATGCTTCTTACCTTACCGTCGGTACCGTCAACCCTTTGGAACTGTCTTATATCGGCTATTGCAAGTATTCTTCCGAGAACATCCACTTCTTTTCCTTCATCCTGGTTGATGTCAAGTACTTCACTTATCTTTACAATACCCGTATTTGATACGCCTTCTAGTTTTTGTCTTAAGTCATCATCGATGTCGGGATTTATTACTATGGATGCATTCCATCCGGTGTTTAATCTGTGTCTGTCACCGGAGTAGTCATCGAATTCAACGTTTGCTCCCTCTATTTTTATGATGTCTCCCTTGTTCATGAGTATCTCGGTTTCCTTATTCCATAGTGTTACTCTAATGGAATCGGTGTCATCGGTTATTTCAATACTTCTTACCTGACCTGTTGAGCCGTCATTTTTTTCGAAGGTTATTGTGTCATATATTTTTGTTATTACTCCTACGACGCATACGTTTTCCTGTTCGGTTTTTGCATGGTCTAGTTTCAGTATTTCCTGCTTGAACTCCGGAAGGTCATAGTCTCCTTTTACTATTCTACCGTTCCAGCTGTTGGATAATGATACCTGTTCATACCGGGTGTTTGCCCTTGCCTTTATGATTTTTATGGTATCGTTTTCCTTAAGTTCAAGGGTATCAACCAGTTTTGTATCATTGTTCCATAGGGTAAATTCCATTGAACCGGTTTTGTCCATGATGTCCAACGTTACTATCTGAAGGGTTCTGTCTTCCTTTTTTATTTCCCTTAGGGTTGATATTTTGGTTATTCTTACAATTACGTTGTATTCGCCGTCTTCGATGATGTCTTCGAGGTTTGTTATTTTTTCCTCATATGCCGGTAAGTCCGGTGCTACCTCTTCAGGCATTACCTGTATTGCAGAGTTTGGCCTCATCTGTACTTCCAGGTCTCCGGTATATCCCTTTCTTACCTCGAGATTTGTTACTTTTATAATGTTTCCTTCCTGTATACGATTCATGTATTTCATATTGTCTGTCCACATTACTACTCGTATTTTTCCGGTTGTATCCTCTACAGTTAGGTTGGCCACTTTTCCTTCACGACCTTTTTTTGTTGTGAATGTTTTTATATTTGATATTGAAAGCAGCCTTCCCTGTATGCTGATGTTACCGTTTCCCTCTATCAGTGAGGATATGTTCTGTACTTGGTTTGTGTGTGTCTGCTGTATGTTCTGTCGTCCGGCATATTTTTCAATTGCCATTGTGACGACCTGATCCAATGTTATGAAAGGATCTTCTTCATTTTCCTTTATTATTTCATCTATACTGTTTAAGAACTCTTTATATTCAACCTTATCCTTAATTTCTTGGTATCGTTCTTTAAAGTATGCTTCATCATCAGGATTCAATTTTGATTCCTCCTTGATTTTACGTTCGACTTTCGGGTTTTATTATTAAATTATTTAATAATCGTGATTTGTAAAAAAGTTATTAAGTTATGATTTGTAAATGAAACTTTGATTTGTTTCATGTGAAAAATTATATTATCATATATTATATATGTGATTTTTATGTTTAAATTTTTGTAACTTTTATATAAATACCTTTATGTTAGCTCATGAGAAGTACTATGTTTTATTAATTTTATATTTTTATCCATATATATTAATTTAATTTATAATAATTTCAAATATATTTAAATTATATATAACTATATAATAAATTGCATGAACATTATTAGATAATAATTATTATTAGAATAAGTAATACTTATACTTTTTGGAATTGGAAAGTAACTACATAAAAAAATAAATTATAATACCAAAATTGATAAATTATAAAGGAACAAAAAAATAAAATAAATATTAGTAAAATCAAAAAAATATTTAAAAATTAGATATTATAAAATTTTTTATTAAAATATAAATAATTTTAAAAAATATTAAATAATATTAAGAATATGTGAAATTTTAATAAATTTTAACTATTCATAGTATAATAATCAAAATAAAAATGATTTTGCTAAAAACTGAAGGAGATTAACATGAATACAAATGTAAAAAGTATATTCCTTGTATTTACATTCATAGCATTACTTATTACAGTATCTGCTATTAGTGCAACAGACATTAGCGATACTGATAATGTTTTAACTGAATCAACACAAGCAAGTGTTGATAACAATGCCATTTCAGAACAATCCAATATGCTTTCTGATAATAATGTGCAAACAGATACAAAGAATGAATTAAAAAAAGTAGAAAACAAAAACCTAAAAAGAGACAACCCCATAGAAATTACAAACAGCACTTTCAATGATTACTTCACAGATTCTGTATTAAATCCAGATGTTGATGAAGGAAGTGTGTTAGATTTTAAAGGATTATTCAACAGTTCATCCTTTAAAATGACAATAGATCGACCGGTAAACATAACTTCAAGTGACAATAGTGCAATAATTGATCTTAACACTACTGGAAGAAGTTATTATGGTGATGATCCTGGAGATGCATTTATGATAGACAGTACAAATAATGTAAATGTATCCAATATTAAATTCCACAATACACAAATATTCGTTAAAAACTCTGAAGACATAATATTTAACCATGTCAATGTTACAGTAGAAAATCAACAAGTAGGAAGTGGTGTGGGAGTAACGTCAATCCGTGATGGATCATTAAATGTTATAGTGGCCAACAGTACTTTTTATACTGAAGCTAATGGTGGAAGTAGTACTTTAGTGTTAGCAGGAGCTGACAATTGTATTATTGAAAATAACCAATTCACGGCAACAGGTTATGTTGGAAATGTCCTTTACTTAACAACATACAACGTTTACGGCCTTGATTATTTGGATGCCAATACCAATTCATTTAACACTATTAGAAATAATACCTTAACCATCACTCCAAGCATATCTGGAATCTGTTATGGTATAGCTATTACTGGTCATGACAATCTAATAACCAATAATACTGTTAATTATAATGGTCAGGCTATTACCACCCAATGGAACAGTCCTACCAATGATGAAGATGGAGATAACGATGATAGATATCTTGGAAATGAGTACACATACAATATTGTAAATAATGGAGGTTCAGTCAAATTATCATCCAATAGTACTGCTTCATATAACAATTTTACTGGTAATTTAAATACATCGGCAAATTCAACAGCTACAAATAATAAAATTCTAGGTAATTTAATAGCGTATGGAAATAATTCTGTTCAATACAATAATGTTACTGGAACAACAACAATTTACAACTCAAATAGCAATATCACAGACAACAAATTATTAGGACAGATAACATTAAGTTCTGGTGCTAAAAAGAATAAAGTAATAAACAATCAGATTACTACAAACATTGTAGACAATAGTGGCAGTACAGGAAATAATGCAAATACGATTAGCCCTAATACCATAATATCCAATCCTTTAAACTTTAATTGTCCAAAACAACTTAAAGGTAGTAATGAAGAAGAAAATATTAAAATAATCACGAATGAAAACTACTTAGATTACTTTACAACACATGACGATGGCAATAGAATCTACCTTGAATATAATACATTCAATAACACGGCAGTTAATACCAAAAATAATGCAGTAATAATTTTCAATGAAACATTGCCTGATAACATTAGTGGATTCCTGTTTTCAGCAGACAACATAACAATTTCATCCAATGTAGCATTAGTCAATAAATGGATTCACTTTGAAAACTGTAATCAAATAAATGTTGCAAATATGACTTTGAATTATACCGAGGAGTACTTAGGTTCTGATGAATATGCAGATTACTGTTTATACACAAAAGAAAATGTGACAAACATTAACTTTACAAACGTTACATTCTTTAGTGACATAGCCTCATTTATCAAAGATGATAATTCCTTTGATGCACCATTTAGTGCAATAGAAATTGACGGTAATGAAACCATCTTCAAAAATTGTAATATAACAATACTTGCAAAAGCATATACCGTTAACTGGGATCATACTGAGTCACCATTATATGGACAGAATAGAATGATGCCAATTGGAGTTAAACGTGCTATACATAGCATAGACGAGGATGCAACTACAATATTTGATGGAAATTTCATTTCAATAAACGCTACTGATGCTGACGGTTCATTTCCGACAATATATGGAATGTACCTTTATGGAACAAAAAACATACTGAAAAACAATGAAATTATTATTCATGGAGAAGGATGGACCTATGGTATAGAAACACAACATGACCACAACATCTTCGAAAACAATACCATACATGTATCTGGTAAAAATTATACCGCAGGAATATACCTTGAAAATCCATCCCACAATCTAGTAACAAATAACACGATAATACTTGAATCAGGTACTACCCAATCAGACAATAGTGTTGAGTATGTTACATATGGTGTGGTAATAACTGACTATGTTTATCAGGGCGGAACGTATAAAGAAGGTCTAGGTGAAATAACAAACAATAGCATCTGCAATAACACAATCATAGGAACAGCATTTAACTCCTATGCTATAGAACAATTCGGTGGAGACAACTCAACTATCACCAATAACAATATTACTCTAACATCTGATACCGCTATGGGTATTGGTGTAATAGGAGCCAATAATTTAATTGCAAACAATACAATATTTGTTAACGGAACATCACTAAGAGGAACTACAATAGATTACCTTGGAGCAATGACTGCAGGAGTAGCTACAAAACTGGGATTAAAAAATACAATTTCAGATAATAACATTACTTCAACAAAACTGGGAATAAATATTTATTGTGAAAATTATGATACTATAACCAACAACCATGCAAACACCAGTTATGATTACAGTATGGAATTAAATAAAAATAAATACCTAACATGTGAAAATAATACACTAAGTTCATTAGACAAAATGGGTGAAGAGTCAATTAATCTAACTGAAGCAAATAGGTATATATTCATTTTTGGTAATGATACTTATACTTCTATAGGTAAAAAGACAACCACAATAAATGGAACAATCAATTTTGTTAATAATGATACTGCTGCAAAAAACCTTGCATTTGAAATATATGAAGGTATTGAAAAAATAAGTGGCAGATCAATAAAAAGCAATTATAAAGGCGTATTTACATTCAAATATACTCCAAAAACTGCTGGTGACCATGTTCTAACATTCAAAATTAATGATTCTGATAACCCCTCAAACCGTTGCTATTCTACTGAACAAAACATAACTGTCTACGCTACAAACGATGAAATAATAGTAAATCCAATCTCAGCAAAAGTAGGTGATACTGTTAACGTTACCGCTAATGTTTACTCAATTACTGGGGATACAGTTACATCAGGAAAAGTAACATTCAAAGTAAACGGTAAGACATTGAAAGATGATAACGGCAAAGTAATCTACATTAAAGTAGTAAACGGTACTGCTACACTTGAAAATTATGTTGTACCACAGGACTGGACAAAGGAAAATTCAACAATTCAAGCAATTTACGGTGGATCAAAACAAGCAAAAGCCATGACAAGCACCAAAGTATTAATAGACATTGAAAAGCCAACGCCGATATTCACAACCAGTGATGTTACAGCAACTGAAGGCGAAAGCATTAACCTTACTGCAAGCATTGCTGATGGAGATAAACAAATTAATGTTGGAAAAGTAGTATTCAAAATCAACGGTAAAACAGTCAAAGATGAAAACGGCAAGGTAATCTATGCCAAAGTAGTAAAAAATCAGGTAAATGTAACATACAAAATACCAGAAAACATGAAAGCCAAAGACTACAACATCACAGCAGTATTTTTATCACCAGACTATGATAAACTAGAAGATACGAAAACATTAACTATAACAGCTTAACCCCATAAAACAAAGAGAGTAAGAAACTCTCTAACCCTTTTAACTTTTTTTATCAACAAAAGATACAACATACTAATTCTAGCACAAAAAGCCAGCAACAGTAATTGTAACACAAAAATAATGGAAAGTTTAACTGACTTATATATCCACAATCATACTACTATCCAAATCTCATTTATACTACTTTCAAAAAGAGTATGGTGAAGTTTCTAAAATCACTAAAAAAAGTTGTTCAAAGAGTATGGATTGTAAAAAGAAATTGATTTGAAAAAAATTGACGCTACGATAAACTTTACATATACCAACCATTAATAATCTCTTTATTCAATAACAAATAAACATAAATTACATAAAACATAAATTAAAGGGAAAAACGTATCTTTTTCCAACTATCCTCTTTAATAAAAATATATACCTGGATTCTCTAAAATTTACTTTTCAAAAATAACTATTTCCAATATTCTTCAACTATCCTCTCAAACTCATTTAAATCCACCCTTCTTCTATAGGGTACTGCATCGGTAGTCAGATTATCATCGTTTGAAACGTAATTATTAGAATAACTCCCAAGATTTTGCAGGAATGTGTTTGTCCTTTCAAATATTCCTATCAGTTCTTCCCTATTGGTTGGATATGCCATCTCCAGCCGTGGAACCTTCTTTTTTCTGAGAAGATAGAGCAGATACTTTGGAAAGTTGCCTGTACCCACGCCGCCATAAAATAGTATTGTACTGTTTAACCTACCATATAATCTTTTTCTGTTCTTGGGTGCTCTGCCCAGGACTATTACGGCCTCCGCCTCTTCTATAATATGTTCAGCAAGGGACAGTCTTCCCTTTATCGCTGAGGGCACATCATTTGATACATACTTGTTTCCCTTCTGTACCCGTCTACCGTTTAGATTATATAATGGTGAATCGTAATCTATAACCTCATCATCATAGGGGTCTTTTTCTCTTGCCTTTTGTGGTGTCATCTCATACATCTGTAGTGGTGTGTGTCCATTCTTGAAGATAAGATTCGTAATCAGAACCCCACCCTCCGGTATCAATGCAACTTTCATAAATAATCATTCCATGACTAAGGTGAATAGTTATAATAATATTGTATTTTTATTGAAGTTTTCATATGGTAAATATTGCTGATTATTATATATTATATTTTACAATCCTTTTAACCTATCCCCCTGTTAATGATGAGTACATATATGTAAACAATATCATAATCTGATTTAATCAAAAATATATTTCTTGAAAAAAATATCGGCTAACCACTAAAAATATTAACTTAGTTAAATATAAATATATATAAAGTGAATTTATGAAAAAATTCATTAATAACTAAAACATCAAATAAATCATATTTTTTACTCAGATAAATGAGTTAATAGATATAATATGTTAATTTTATTATTATATTAATTTGGAGGTAAATAATAAATGTCAATGACAATGAGTGAAAAGATACTCGCAAAGGCTTCAGGCAACGATAAGGTTGAAGCCGGAGATATAATCATGGCAGATATCGACGTTGCCATGGTACACGACCTGACAGGTCCTTTAACCCTACAGTCACTTGAACAGATTAATACTGACAAGGTATGGGACCCAGATAAAATAGTCATACCATTTGATCACCAGGTACCTGCAGACTCACTTGATGCTGCAAAAAACCATCAGATAATGAGAGACTTCGTTAAACAACAAGGCATCAAAAACTTCTATGACGTATATGAAGGAGTATGCCACCAGGTAGTACCTGAAAAGGGACACGCCCTACCGGGTACCGTTATAGTGGGCAGTGACTCACACACCTGTACCAACGGTGCACTTGGTGCATTTTCAACAGGTATAGGTTCAACCGATATGGCAATGGTATTTGCCACCGGACAGCTATGGTTTAAGGTACCGGAAACCATCCAGTACAACATCACCGGAAAACTTCCGGAAAACGTTACAAGTAAGGATGTAATCCTAAACATAATAGGCCAAGTAGGACAGGACGGTGCTACATACAAGGCATGTGAATACGCAGGTGAAACCGTACGCAACATGGACATGTCCGATAGACTGGTAATGAGTAACATGGCAATAGAGATGGGTGGAAAAACCGGACTTGTGGAACCTGATAAGGTAACGGATGAATACCTTAAAAATAGGACAGACAAGCCATACACCAAGTTTACAACTGATAGCGATGCAGCAAGTCTTGAGGTAATGGATATTGATGTAAGTCAATTGGAAGCTCAAGTTGCATGTCCAAACTATGTGGATAATGTAAAACCGGCATCAGAATGTGAAGATGTCGAAATAGACCAGGTATTCATCGGTTCATGTACCAATGGAAGACTTAAGGATTTGGAACAGGCAGCACGCATACTTAAAGGAAACAAAATCAAGGAAGGCGTAAGGGCACTTGTTATACCATCATCCAGAACAATCTATAAACAGGCACTTGAAGAAGGATTAATGGACATATTCGTAGATGCAGGAGCATTGGTATGTAATCCATGCTGTGGTCCATGTCTAGGTGGACATATCGGCCTTATCGGCGATGGTGAAGTAAGCTTATCCACTTCCAACCGTAACTTCAAGGGAAGACAGGGAAGTCCTGAAGGAAAAGTATACCTCAGTTCTCCAATAGTGGCAGCAGAAAGTGCACTGACCGGTCATATAACTGCACCAAGGAAATAAACTAGAAGGGAGGATGTGTAATTATGCAGAAGATTATAGAAGGAAGAGCACTTAAACTCGGCGATGATATAGATACAGACAGTATCCTACCGGGAAGATACCTTACACTTAGTAAAGCTGAAGATTTAGGAAAACATGTCATGGAAGGATATGACCTACATTACAAGGATAAGATAGAAGAAGGCGACGTACTGGTTGCCGGTTCCAACTTCGGATGTGGTTCAAGTCGTGAACATGCCCCAATAGCACTTAAGGCAGCGGGCATCCAGGCAGTTGTTGCCAAATCATTTGCACGTATCTTCTATAGAAACGCCACAAACATAGGACTGCCTCTTGTTGAAGCACCAAACGGGCCTGATGAGATAGATGAAGAGGACATTGTGAAACTTAACCTAGAGGAAGGAACTATGGAAAACATTTCCAAAAGTAAGGAGTACAAAACTACAAAACTACCACCATTCATGTTTGAAATACTTGAAAACGGTGGACTAATAGATTACTTAAACAACACAGAATTCAAAGAATAAAGGTGTGAACTCATGTATAATATAGCAGTAATTCCGGGAGACGGAATAGGTAAGGAAGTAGTGGAAGCTACACTCAAAGTACTAGACAAGCTACCGATAGAATTTAACTATACCCATGCATCAGCAGGAGATGAATGTAAAGCTGAATGCGGCGAAGCCCTACCAGATGAAACCATCCAAATAGCAAAGGATGCCGACGCTGTACTCTTCGGTGCAGCTGGTGAAACGGCAGCGGACGTAATCGTCAGACTCAGACATGAACTTGAAACATTCGTTAACCTAAGACCTGTCAAATCAGTACAGCCTGAAAAATATGGTGACATAGACTTCATGATTGTCAGAGAAAACACTGAAGATTTGTATATCGGTGATGAAGAAAAAACACCTGAAGGTGCAATTGCACGTAAGAAGGTAACGAGAAAAGCTTCAGAGAAAATCTGTGACTATGCATTCAAGTATGCAAGGGATACAAACAGATCCAAGGTAACCGCCGTACATAAGGCAAATGTCCTGAAGATATCAGATGGACTCTTCAAGAAGACATTCTATGAAGTAGCAGAAAACTACCCTGAAATCGAAAGCAACGACTTCTACGTGGATGCAACCGCAATGTATCTTATCACTAATCCACTTGACTTTGAGGTAATCGTTACGTCAAACCTTTATGGAGATATCCTCTCTGATGAGGGAGCAGGCCTTGTAGGTGGATTAGGTATGATTCCATCAGCAAATATAGGTGACAATAACGGACTGTTTGAACCTGTTCACGGTTCAGCACCGGATATTGCAGGAAAACTTATAGCAAATCCTGCAGCTACAATATTATCCGCCTGTATGATGCTTGACTACCTTGGCGAAAGCGACGAGGCAAGACGTGTTGAAGAGGTACTTATAGATGTTATCAAAGAGGCAAAGGTTGTAACACCTGATTTAGGCGGCAACGCTTCAACATATGAAATGGCAGAGTACATTGCAAGCAAATTATAATAATAGTAGAATATCAATATAATATATTAAAGAAGATTTACCTCCAAAGAAATATTCTTTAAAAACAAAAAAAATAATTAATTATTAAGTAGACGGTGAAATATATGGACACAGCAAAAGCAGCAGCATTATTCATTATATTTATTATGGTAGTAAGTTCAGTATCAGCATTTGTATTATACCTAGTATAAACACACAAAAATCCAATCCAGCGGTATAACGAATAATTAATATATAAAAAAAATAAATAATCAGAGGTTTTGTTTAAATGATTAAGATAGGAGCAGTAGTAGCAGAATTCAATTTTGATATTACCAGTATGATGTTAGAATTAGCAAAAGAACATGCTAAATTTTTAGGTGCTGAAATAACAGAGGTATTTCCGGTACCGGGCGTTTATGACATGCCTATAGCAATAAAGAAATTATTGGAAGACGGTAATGTAGATGCAGTAATTACATTAGGAGCTGTCATTGAAGGAGACACTCATCATGATGAGATTGTAGTTCAACATGCAGCACGTAAGATAACGGATTTATCCCTAGAATACAATAAGCCGGTTACCCTTGGAATATCAGGTCCTGGTATGACCAGACTTGAAGCACATAAAAGAGTGGAATATGGAAAACGTGCAGTAGAAGCTGCGGTAAAATTAGTTAAAAGATTAGAGTAGAACCTTATTAAAAACTATTTTTCTAATTCTTTTTTTTATATATAAATATGAAAGGAAATAATAATATGGAAATATTGACACCAGAAGAATTAAAAAAGAAATATACCGACCCATGGATTACACCATACGAGGAAATTCTTACAATTACCGATTCTGATGAAGAAAAAATAGAACTAATCGAGTATCATCCATGTCCTATAGGTTCTGATTGGATGATAACCCAATATCAAAGAACAAGTCCAATAGTAAAGTGTGCCAGACGTGACGGCAACAAGCACACATATTACCTTGATGTTGGAAAATGTGACTTGAAACTCATACCAAGCCTTCAGGCAGCCGGTATTGCCGAAGCAGCAATAGAAGGTGATGAAATAAAGATTCATCACATGGGACTTGCAGGTGCAGGTGTAGGTGCTGCAATGTGCAGGGGAAAGGCCAAAGGTGTAAAAAGAGTGGAAATCTATGAAAAAGGTGGTGGATCCAAGGTAGGAGAGGCATGTGTCATAACACCTAAATTGCACAAGGTAATCATTGGAATAGATGATACAGACATACCTACAGAGGGTGCTACCTGGACTCTTGCAAACAATATTGCAAATGAAATCCAAGAGGAGAAGGGCTACAGGTATCTTGAACATATAACCTGTCAGTTATATCCCAACAATCCCAACAAGACAAGAAACTGCGTATCCATAGCATTGACATTTGCAGTCATGGAATCACAGAAGGAAGATTTGATAAAGACTGTAGTGGATAAACTCAAAAAAACCACACTGTCCGAAAATACTGCCATTGCCGTATGGGATAAATTATACATACCAAAAGAGGTTGAAAATTACGGACTTGAAGCCAAAAAATCAATGAAATACATTGATGAAGCATGTGAAATTGCAAAAAGAAACAATATCCGTGTTGAAAATGTTACAGGTGAGGCAGGACTGATTGGAGCTCTAGCAGCAATCGGATTATATAACTTACCTGAAGAATACGGCAAGGTATACTGCCAAGAGGAAGAAAAGTACTTAAACTCCACCCCATAATAACCACCCTTATATAACCGCCATAATTAAACTTTTTTTTAACAAGGAGTGTTGGCATAAATTATGTTTTTTCACTCTTAAGTAATACTTTTATACACTTACTAATTTATTAGCATCTGCTTTAGTTAAAATTTAAAATAATTATATTATTAATATTTCTTATCATGACCCCCCTTTGAATACTTATCAGATGCTCGCATTTTATTTATATAGTATCTATGAATAATATAATAATATAATCATGTAATATGTTATATCTTTATAATGGGGGACTGTTATGAATTTTTATTTGGGACATTTTGTTAGATATTATGTGATTATGTTTATTCAGTGATTACAGGGGAGGTGAACTAAGATAGGTATTATGTCTGATGATAGT
>ODAI013645704.1_pt1 | contig 22418 bp, 16 predicted proteins | sample 1539321 | NCBI WGS metagenome assembly ODAI01 (sample SAMN02144231, study PRJEB22623) | gut metagenome | biome: sheep rumen | host: Ovis aries | place: New Zealand | reverse complement strand
CTTATCTTCCCGGCCGGGATGCTGCACTTCCCGCAGCCATTGCAATACCAATTCTTTTGTCATGCCAAGATTGTACTTTGACACAAAAATAGTCAAAATACTCGGAAATCCCACCAATCACCGGGGCCAAACTATTTCCGGGTGCCAGTATGAATCTATGTCATAATGGAACTCGAAGTACAAGTTGTGCTCGTCTGCACTGCGGGTGCACACCAGTCCCAGGCCGTTTTGCACATTTTGTGGATAAACCGGAATGTCTCTGAGCCTGGCCAAGATGGTTTGCAGAGTGGATTCCTGATCCCGCTCCGCCATGGTCCAGGACGATGTCCAATAATCCTGCTCTGACAAAGAGGAAACCCTGGCAATCAGTGTGTTGCGGGATACATAGCTCACTTTTTCCGTTACCCACGACTGGGTTTCCTCGTCAAAATACATCCGAGAGTGAATGGTGTTGTGAGTTTGTTTGAGGATGGGTGCGACGGCCGTAAGTTCAACCGTCTTGGTGCTGCCCGGGAAGGTTCGGTCCGTAAAAAGGAAGGCGGGGTCTGTCTCCAAAGGGTCTTCCGATCGGTCGGGACTCAGTTCCGAGTACAGATCCAGGACGGTTTCCCCGTCGCTTCTGACCACTTCCCGGTGAACGAAGAGCTGTACCAGATAGTAGTTGTCCTCTTCCGGGGCGTCCAGAATCTGCAGGCGGCAATGTACTTTGTTGTCCGCGCTCGTATAAGTCATGTTTTCGACCCGGAATTCTGGTACGGAGACCGGCAGGGTGACAACATGTGCATCGGGACAGCCTGGCGCCCCGGCAGTCAGGGAGACTGTGTCGGAAGGACGGATCCGGGCGTGAAGCAGGCAGATACCCTTGTCGTCCGGGGCGTCCGCCTGGACCGGAATCCCGTTTACCCAGGCCTGGACTGTTGTGCCGTCGGCCTGGGTGATCCCCGTGTATTCACTGCAGGCCAGGTAGAGGGTATGCAGCGTGTCGGCGGTGCTGAACCGTGCGTTCAGGCAAAGCATCCGTTCAGGGCCGTCCTGGGCAGGGAATTCGACGCTCTGGCAAGAAACAAAGGCCAGAAGAAAAGCGGGGAAAAGAAGAAAATCACGCATGGATGTCAGAAATAGCGGGTGAAAGAGACGGTAGGGACAAATAGCAGGAAAGAGGTTTTTAGGGCAAAGAGGGTATTCTCAGGAATGTCCGGAAAATACCCGATATCGTTACCCTTTATCTGATGGGAGGAACGATAAGAGATAAGTTCCGGGTTTTTGGCTCCATAGAGGTTGTACAGGCCGATCGTCCATACCCTTTCTCCCCGCCGGAGGGGTTTTCGGAAATGGACGCTGATGTCGGCCCGGTGGATGGGGCCCAGACGGTGGTTGTTCCGGGATGGAGCTATGGCAAACCCCGTTTTCTGGTACCGGCTTTCCAGGAGCGGAGCCCAGCGGGTGGGGATGGTGACCGGGTTACCGGAGGCGAAAGTCCAGGCCAGGTTGAGCTCGATCCGGTTGTTGAAAGCGTAGGTTGCGCCAAGGTTGATCCGATGCCTGCGGTCCGTGGTGGCGGGAAACCATGCACCCTCGTTGATGTCACCGTCCGGGAAGCGGCGTTCGGTTTTGGACAGGGTGTAACCCAGCCATCCGGTCAGGCGCCCGGCGGTTTTCCGGGCCAGCAGTTCCATTCCGTAGGCGCGTCCCACTCCGGAAGCCACTGAATGGGCCCACAAACTGTATTCCACGCCCAGGGGAGCATAGGAATGCCGATACTCCACGGTTCCCTGCAAGGCTTTGTAATACAGTTCGGCGGAAAACTCCCAGCCATGGAGACCATGGTATTGCCCGCCGACGGAAAACTGGTCGGCGATCAGCGGGGGAACATCCGGGGAGACGGGTTGCCAGCTGTCGGTGGGAAGGGTGGTAAAACCAGCCGGAATGCGGTGGTGGTATTGCACCATCCGGGCATATCCGGCCTCCAGCCTCCATGAGCCGGGCAGGGTCCAGCGGACCTGCAGGCGCGGCTCGGGGTTAAGCCAGGTCTTTCCCATGGCATGGAACAGGCTCAGGCGAAGGCCGGGAGCAATCCGGACCTGTTCGCCCAGGGAGAAATCGCCCTCTGCAAACAGGGCGGCTTCATGTGCCGGATACTGTTCTCCAATGGTTCGGACAACCAGCGTATCCCATTGGCGAACCCCGTCCAGGGTCCTCCACCGGTGTCCTTTCTGCCCATCTCTCCCAAAGCGAAGGAACTGGTACTGGGCGCCCAGCAGGAAAGCGCCGGCCTTCCACTGTGTCCGGAATTGGAGACCGCCCAAACTGGTGCCGGTCTCAACGTCGGAGAACACCCCTGCCGGCTCGGCGTCACCTTCGGGTACTTCCCCTTTTTCCATCCGGCTCCGCAGGAAATTACCGTTCCAGGAAACGCTGGTTTCTCCGTTGTCTCCATGTGCCCAGTGCAGAGAGGCTTGGGTGGTTCCCCAGCTCAGGTATTCCTGTTCCGGGTGTGCGGTCCAAATGTCATAGGCTGCAAAATTCTCGTCGTATTCGTGCCGGTAAGTGTATTGATTGTATTTGTAACGGAAATGGTCTGTCCCATTGTACAAGGTGAGAGATAGCCGGTCTTTGTCTCCAAGCCGATGGTCCAGCCTGGCGTGAAGGTCGTAAAACCAGTAATTGCCGGACCAGGGCATCAGTTGCAGAACGGGCTCTGCCAGCAAGGTGTGCAAAAGCCGTCCGCTGACAGAAAAACGGGTCCGTTCCCCCAGGGGACCGTCCAGGTGCAGGTTGTCGGCCAGGAGCCCCACCGTGAAACTGCCGCGCAGGCGCTCCGGGTTTCCGGGTTCCGTCCACACATCGACAATGCTGGAAGCCCGTCCGCCATACCGTGCCGGGAAACTGCCCTTGTACAGTTTTACGCCGCCCACCGCTTCGGGCGGAAACGCGGAGAAGATGCCAAACAGGTGTTCGGGTTGGTACAAGGGTACCTGGTCCAGCAGGAACAGGTTTTCGTCGGCATATCCACCCCGGACGCTGATGCCGGAAAAGCCTTCATTGGCGGCCTGGGCTCCGGGCAGCAGCTGCAGGGCTTTCAGGACATCTTTCTCCCCCAGGATGAGCGGTGTCTCTTCCAGCGTTCGTGGAGAGAGGGCCAGGATGTCCTGGGCGGGCTGTCGCACGGGCTCGTGTCTCCAGTCCGTCACTTTGGCCGAATCCAGCAGCTGCACTTCCGAGAGGGAACGCAGCCGGCGGGAAGACACGGCCTTCCGTTCCTTTTCCCGAAACAGGATTACCTGTTTTTTCCGGATTTCAAAGCCGATTCCGCTGTTTTTGAACAGTCGTTTCAGGTTGGTGTTGAGCTGCCGTGCGTCCAGGGCTTTTCCCTGGACCGGCTGTCCGAGCGGCAGGGTGGCGTCATAGACAAAATGGATGGCGTAACGCTTTTGCAAGGCATCCATCCCTTCTTTGAGCGTTTGTTGGGCAGTGACTGGCAGGGCAAGCAGAAGCCCTGCCAGGAGAATCATCAGTCTGTTCATGACTTCTTTTGTTTGGAGGAGACACACAGATAACGGAAAGTTGCCCGTCCGGAAACAGTCTGTCCGGTAAGATGGTCATAAAAGGAGGTGTCACAGGAGAAAACGATTTCTCCGTTTTCCCAGCTAAATTGGCCTTCTATTTCGGTTTCGCCCTGGCAGGTCCCATCGGTCAGGAAAAATAAACGGACTGGTATTTCGGTCAGTCGATAATAGGCCAATCCTTTTTTATCTCCCCTGACCGCGGCATAGGGCTCGTCCGCCTGGCAAAAAACAGGAAGTAAGAACGATGCATAGGACCAGGGATAATAAGCCAGGTCGGGGAATAATCCATAGATGGTAAATGTGGGCCTTCCCGACGGCCCATGGGTGAAGGACCCCGTCCACAGGCCATCCCACAACCGGGATAAAAAGTCTCCCTGGACATCTCCGTCACCTCCGACATCCAGCGCCGGTCCGTCCCAACTGGCGGCATACAGCTCATATTGCCCCACCACGGCGTCTTGGACGGCTTGCATCTCCCAGCCCATTTCCGGTCCCGGGCGTTCTATGGTACACGCCCCGGCCAGCGCAAGGGCAATCAGACTCCACGCACATTTTCTCATAGCGGAAACACCATTATTTCTACATTCAATGCCAGTTGTATCATTTCAACAATCTCTTCCAGGCTCTCGGTGGAAAACTCGGCCGACAGCAGACTGTCGGTCCGGGAGGCTTGGAGGCGGACCCCGAAGAAAGCCGACAACTCTTCCAGAACACTTTCCAGCGGCGTTTCGTCATACACGAATTTCCCCACGGCCCAGGCGGCAGGATTGGGCGTCTGGAGGCTGCGTTGCGGCTGGCCGTCCCGTATCAGGGCCGATTCCCCCTTTCCCAGGACCAGCCCCCCTTCTTCCGGGGATGCGGCAAAGCGGACGCTCCCTTCCAGGACATCGGCCCGGGTGCCTTCCGGCTGTGTCTGAACGACAAATACAGTACCCAGGACTTGGACGAAGGCATCCTCGGTGCGGACAGAGAAGGGTCGGCCGGGATTTTTGGCTACTGAAAAAAGGACTTGCCCTTTCATTTGTACGCTGCGTCCGTCCCGGTGCGGCTGCAGGCGGAGTTCCGAGCCGGGAGACAGGGTGACGGCACTTCCGTCCCGGAGGACGAAGGTCTGTGCCAGGTCGTAGGAATGGTATTCTGTCCAGCTGTTCCGCCACGCGGAGAACAGGAAAGCCGCCAAGATTGCCGCAGCGGCTGCGGAGGCCGCCCAGAACGGCCACCGGACTGTTTTTCCGTGGTCCTTGCTGAACCGTCTCCAGGCATTCCGGGCGTTGAACCGGCCAGGCTGAAAGTGAGTCAACACAAATTGCAAAGTATCCATAGACAATCAGAATAAGAGCAGGATGGACAGGTTCTGGCTGGCGGTTTCCCCGGCCCGCAGGCTTTGCAAGGCACGGGCGATATGGTTCCTTACCGTGTTCCGGGAAAGCCCGAGCCGCCGGCCGATTTCTTCGTAACTGAGTCCGTCTCGCTTGGCCAGGAGAAGACACTGGCGCCGCTGCCGGGGAAGCCGCTCCACGGCAGCCCACAGCCGGGCCTCCCGCTCGCTCTGTTCCATGGCCTCGGTCTCCGGCAAGTCTTCCGGCAGGGGGAATGAAGGCTTTTGGGCACGAAACCAGTCCAGGCTCTTGTTGCGGGCTGCCGCATACAGGTAGGCCTTCGGGTTCGTCACTGTTTTTCCCATCATGGACACAAAACAGTCCTGGACAATATCCTCGCTGGCCTGCAGGTCTGCAGTAAAGTGCAGGACATACAGGCAAAGCGGGCGGTAGTGCAGCCGGAACAGGCGCTCCATGTCAACGTTTCTTGGCATCCGTTGCAAAGTTACGTTTAAATAGACGGATGACAGGGAGAAAAGTACCATCGGCCCCGGAAAAAAACCGGCAAAAGATGCGATTCTTCCTTTTTTTGACTACATTTGTGAAAACGAAAACAATATGAAACGTATTCTTACCCTGCTGGCAGCATTGGCCATGACCCTGACCGCCGCTGCAGACGAAGGGATGTGGCTGTTGCCGCTCCTGAACCAAATGAACAAGAAAGACCTCAAGGAGGCAGGCTGCAAGCTCTCCCCCGCAGAGATTTATTCTATCAACAAATCCTCCCTCAAAGACGCCATTGTCCAGTTCGGCGGCGGTTGCACCGGCGAAATGATCAGCGACGAGGGCCTGCTGGTGACCAACCACCACTGCGGATACAGCAGCATCCAGGGCCTCTCCACGGACGAGCATAACTACCTGATGGACGGTTTCTGGGCACTGAACCGCAACATGGAAATCCCCGTTCCCGGCCTTTCGGTCACGTTCCTGGTATCCATGGAGGATGTAACCGCCGTCATGGAGAAATCCCAGAACAAAGAAGAAACCCGGGCAGACCTGGTGAAAAAGGCTGAGGAAGTGAACCCCAACTGCCGCGTGGTGGTTACCAGTTTCTACAACGAGAATGTCTATTACCTGATTGTGTACAAGGTATATCGCGACGTGCGCTTTGTGGCGGCTCCCCCGGCATCCATGGGCAAGTTCGGCGGTGAAACGGACAACTGGATGTGGCCCCGCCAGACCTGCGACTTCTCCATGTTCCGCGTGTATGCCGGCAAGGACAACCAGCCCGCCGCCTACAGCGCCGACAATGTCCCTTACAAGCCCGCCCGCAGCCTCAAGATCTCCCTCAAGGGCACCCCGGAGAACAGCTATGCCATGATCATGGGTTATCCCGGCCGCACCCAGCGCTACCAGACTGCAGCCCAGCTCAACGAAATGATCGCCGGCAACCGCATCGCCATCGACGCCCGCACCGTCCGTCAGGACCTGATGTGGGAAGCTATGGTTGCCGATCCTTCCGTGCAGCTCAAATACGCCAACAAGTACGCCGGCAGCGCCAATGGCTGGAAGAAATGGCAGGGTGAGGAACTCGCCTTCAAGAATCTGAATATCATCGGCCGGGAAGAAGAGAAAGAGGCCCAGCTCAAGGCCTGGATCGATGCAGACCCCGTCCGCAAGGCCAAATACGGAGACCCGATGAAAACCATCGCGGAGTACGAAGCGGCCACCTCGGCGGCCAACCGCGCCGTCTCTCTGGTGAGCGAGGCTCCCTACCGGATTGAACTGGAAGGCTTTGCTTCCGCCCTTTCGTCGGCCTACAGCCGTCTGATGCAGCAGGGGGCAGACTCCACAGAGGCCCTCAGGCGTGCCAAGGCTTCCATCGAAGGCCGTTACCGCGACTATGTGGAGCCGCTGGACCGCAAGGAGGCCGTGGCCCTGCTGGAATTCTACCGCGAAAGAGCCAAGGCAGAGGATTATCTGCAGGGCCTGGGCGAGGATTTTGCCACCATGGACATTCCCGCTTACGTCCAGAAGCTCTTCGACAACAGCGTTTTCACCTCTTACGAGAAGCTTTCAGGTGCCAGCTACAAACAGATTTCCAATGACCCCGTGATGCCGCTGCTCAACAGTGTGATGGCCGTGGTGATGAAGCACTACTCGGCCCTGGCCACCGTGGACGAGAAGCCCTACAACGAGGCCCGCAAGAACTTTGCCGCCGCCCTGTTGGAATGGCAGAAGGGGAAGGCCATCTACCCGGACGCCAACTCCACCATGCGCCTTACCTATGGCCATGTGCTTCCGTACTCCCCCAAGGACGGTCTGAAGTACCTGCACTACACCACCCTCAAGGGCGTTATCGAAAAGGAAGATCCCACCAACCCGGAATTCATTGTCCCGTCCAAGGTCAAGGAACTCTACCTGGCCGGTGATTATGGCCGCTGGGCCGACGCAGACGGCACGCTGCACACCTGCTTCCTCACCAACAACGACATCACCGGCGGCAACTCCGGTTCCCCCGTGCTGGATGCCAAGGGCAACCTGATCGGCCTGGCTTTCGACGGCAACTGGGAGAGCATGAGCTCGGATGTCATGTTCGAACCGGACCTCCAGCGCTGCATCTGCGTGGATATCCGTTATGTGCTGTGGATGGTAGAGAAGTACGGCGGAGCCACCAACCTGATCAACGAACTCACGTTCGTGAAGTAAACTCTAATAGCGGAACGAGATGCCGGCGGAGATCACTCCGCCGGTTTTTTTGCCTGCCTGGTTCAGGTAGGAAAAAGGCCGGTAACGGAAGGTGAGGCCAATCCCGTAGTACCACACGGCCGCTACGGCATCCAGGCGGAAGCCGATGTACCGGGAGTTTTTGCTGTACGTATGGCTGTACCGGATGTCGCCGTCCACGTAGTCGTTGATGAACTCTGCCCGGTCTATTCCGGGTGCAACGGAAAGTCCTGCTCCCCAGCCGTTTCCGAACTGATGGGCATATCCGATGGGAAGGGTTATGCCCAGGTTGTAGATGCGGGATTTGAGTTTGCTGAAAGAATCCGGTGCCGTGACGATGCTGCCGTCCTCTCCGAACAGATGGCCTTTTTGCGGGAAGAGAAAATCCATGGACAGGTTCACGAAATCCAGGGTGAGCATGTTCCGCTCATTGGCCGACACATATTGGACCTGGTAGATGGGGAAGGAAAGCCCCCAGCCGCTGTGGGACAGCGCTTCCGGCGTGCCCAAGTTGTAATTGTAATAGAAATCCAGGTGGTTGACGGGTTCTGCATTCCACTGGGCTTTGTTCTGCGCCCCTGCTACCAGGCCGGCCAGCAGCAGGAGAAAGGATATGGCGGTTTTTCTCATAATCATCGTATTATGCCGCAAAAATAATCAAAAAATTTAAGAAGCGGAAAAACTAGAAAAGTCCGGGCTCCAACTCCTTTACATGGAAGGATTTCCGGTGCCAGGGGGTGTAGCCGTAGCGGCGGATGGCTTCTATATGGTCCGGAGTGGGATAACCCATGTTGTGTGCCCAGCCGTATTCGGGGTATTGGGCCGACAATTCCCGCATGAAGGCGTCCCGGTAAGTTTTGGCCAGCACGGATGCCGCGGCGATGCTGGCAAAGGTGGCGTCCCCGTGCACCACGGTGCGATAATCTTTGAATCCATACGGGCCGAAGGGACGGAATTTGTTCCCGTCCACCAGCAGGAACGCCGGTGCGGGAGAAAGCCGCAGCACAGCCCGCTGCATCCCGGTTACAGAAGCCCAGAGGATGTTAAGGCGGTCTATTTCGTCGGCCTGGACGGCTTCTACGGCCCAGGCAACCGCTTCCTGCTCGATGACGGGCCTCAGAAGGTCCCGCTGCTTTTCGCTCATCTGTTTGGAGTCGTTCAGCAGCGGATGGTGGAAATCCGGCGGCAGGATTACGGCAGCGGCATAGACCGGCCCCGCCAGCGGCCCGCGGCCGGCTTCGTCGCATCCGGCTTCCAGCCGGCCCGGCTCCATGTATGGCTTCAAATTCGGTTTCATCGGCACAAAAATACATAAAAATCCTTCCCCGGCCACGAAAACGTCCCGAATTCGTGGCCGAACCGTTCACTTCACGCAGTTCGTCCACGAAAACGCCCCGAATTCGTGGCCGAACCGTTCACTTCACGCAGTTCGTCCACGAAAACACCCCCATTTTGTGGCCGGGCTTCAACTTTTTGCTAACTTTGCGCGTATGATTAAGGAAATGTCTTTTTGGAAGTGGCTGGGCCTGCTCCTGGCCAGTTTCTTTCTGGCGACGCTTCTGTATGGCTTTGCCGGAATAGTGGATTTGGTTCCGCACGGATGGGTATATTGCGTGGCAGCCCTTGCCATGTGCGGCTTCATGATCTGGCTGTATGCCATTTTTGTCAGGTGGTTCGAGGGCGCAGCGCCCAAAGACCTTCCTCCGGGAAAGCTGGGCTCGCATACGGGGCTGGGGCTTTCTGTCGGCCTGGGGTATTTCATTACGGTCACGGGCATCATGATGCTGGCCGGGTGTTACAAGATTACAGGAACAGGGGCTTCAGGGATGGAGATAGCCTGCGCCTTCTGCTTCTTTTCCGTCGTGGCCGTGGGCGAGGAGATTCTGTTCCGGGGCGTGCTGTTCCGCTGGTTCGACGAGAAGTGGGGCTTTGCCGCGGCTTTGATTGTGTCGGCCCTGGTTTTCGGACTGGTGCACATCACCAACGACAACGCCACCTGGTGGTCTTCACTGGCCATCGCTATCGAGGCCGGACTGCTGCTTGGGGCGGCGTACAAATGGTCCGGTACACTGTGGCTTCCTATCGGCATTCACTGGGCCTGGAACTTCTCCCAGGGCAATATTTTCGGGTTCGAGGTGTCCGGAAACGAGGCCGGTCCCTCGCTCCTCCATGCACAGGTGGAAGGCCCTGAATGGATCACCGGCGGGGCGTTCGGGGCCGAGGCCTCGGTCATTGCCGTCGTGGTGGGCGTGCTCATGTCGGCCTGGTTTATCTGGCAGATAATCCGGCGCAAAAGGGTAAAAGCCGCTTAAAACACACCTTATATATTGGATTTGAGGGAAAAATCGTTATATTTGCAGACTGCCTTGAAAAACGCAAAAATAATTAATAATACCCAATGAAAGCTTACACTACTAAAAACATCCGCAATGTTGTTCTGATCGGCGCACCCCGAAGCGGCAAGACCACCCTCTCCGAAGCCATGCTTTATGAAGGCAAGGTGATTGACCGTCGCGGTTCCGTGGAAGAGAAGAACACCGTGTCCGACAACACTGAGTTTGAACAGACCAACCAGAAGTCCATCAATGCCACTCCGCTGTATGCAGAGTTCGGCGGCTGCAAGATCAACTTCATCGATGCTCCCGGTTCCGACGATTTCTCCGGTGGCGCCCTTTCCGCCTTCAAGGTGGTGGAGGCCGCTGTGATGGTGATGAACGGAACGGCCGGTATCGAGGTGGGCACCACCCTGTTCGGCCGCTACGCAGACCAGTACGGCATTCCCATGATCATTGCCGTCAACCAGATGGACCACGACAAAGCCAACTGGGACGGTGTGCGTGCAGCCATCTCCGAGGAGTTCGGCAAAAAGGCTGTCCTGTGCCAGTTCCCGGTGAACCCCGGCGTGGGTCTGGAAGGCTTTGTGGATGTGATCACCATGAAGTTCTACAACAAGAAGAATGAAGAGCAGGAAATCCCCGCCGCCTATGCCGACGAGGCAGAAGAGCTCCGTGCAGAACTCATGGAAAAGGCTGCCGAAGGCTCCGACGAGCTCATGGAGAAATTCTTCGAGACCATGGAACTCTCTACCGACGAGATCCGCGAGGGTCTTCGTGCCGGTATCCTCAAGGGAGAGACCATCCCGGTGTTCTGCACCGCCGCCAAGGAGAACGTGGGTGTAAAGCGCCTCATGGAATTCATCGTGAACGTGGTTCCTTCACCGGAAGGAAAGGAAGAGCCCACGGTAGACGGCGGCACTGTCAAGTGCGACCCTGCCGGCCCCACCGCCATCTTCATCTTCAAGACTTCCGTAGAGCAGCACCTCGGTGAGGTGTCTTACTTCAGGGTCATGAGCGGCACCCTGAACAAGGGCGCAGACCTGGTGAACCCGGAAACCGGCAACGGAGAGCGCCTGAGCGCCATCTACGCCGTGGCCGGCTCCAAGAAGGAAGAAGTTACCTCCATCAGCGCCGGTGATATCGGCTGCGTCATGAAACTCAAGGCCGGCAAGACGGATGTCACCCTGGCCCAGAGCGGTGTAGAGGCCTTCAAGCACATGGTGTTCCCGGATGCCAAGTACCGCTGCGCCGTAAAGGCCGTGGACAAGAACGACGAGGCCAAGGTGGGCGACGCCCTGAACAAAGTGGCCGCCCAGGATCCCACCATCACCGTGGAATATTCCAAGGAACTGCGCCAGACCATCCTTTCCGGTATGGGTGAGCAGCACATCAACTACGTGAAGTGGAGAGTGACCAACGAGTTCAAGCAGAACATCGAGCTCTATGCTCCCAAGGTACCTTACCGCGAGACCATCACCAAGATCGCTACCGCCCAGTACCGTCACAAGAAGCAGTCCGGCGGCGCCGGCCAGTTCGGTGAGGTTCATCTGCTGGTTTGCCCCTACGTGGAGGGCCAGGAAGCTCCCAAGAACTTCAAGATCGACGGCAAAGACGTGGTCTTCAACTTCAAGAGCCAGGAAATCACCGATCTGGAGTGGGGTGGAAAGCTGGAATTCTACAACTGCGTTGTGGGTGGTTCCATCGACCTTTCCTTCATGCCCGCCATCCTCAAGGGTATCAAGAGCAAGATGGAGGAAGGCCCGCTTACCGGTTCCTACGCCCGCGACATCCGCGTGTATGTGTACGACGGTAAGATGCACCCGGTAGATTCCAAGGAAATCGCCTTCATCATCGCCGGCCGCAACGCCTTCAAAGAGGCCTTCCGCAATGCCGGTCCCAAGATCCTGGAGCCCATCTACAACGTGGATATCATCACCCCGAACGAGTATGTTGGACCTTGCATGAGCGACCTCAATACCCGTCGCGGCATGATCATGAACCAGGATATGGACAAGGGCTTCACCGTGCTTCACGCCCGTGTTCCGCTGGCAGAGCTCTACCGCTACTCCACCATCCTGAGTTCCCTCACCGGCGGCTCCGCCACCTTCCAGATGAAGTTCGCAGAGTACGTCCAGGTCCCGGCCGACGTCCAGACCAAACTGCTGGCCGAATACGCCGCCCAGGAGCAGGAAGAAGACTAAATTATTTGTTTTCAGCGATAGTTTCCCGGTGCAAAACATTTTGTGCCGGGAATTATTGTATATTTGCGCCTATGAGTGCATTAAGGTATTATCTTTTGGCCGCCCTGCTGTTTCTGGCGGCTCTGTTTCCGGCCGCTGCCATAGACCATCCCGGCATTACCTCCACATCCGGGGGCGGGTTCCCGCTGGTGAGCGGCGGCGTTCCGGCTGCCGTGGTTACAGACCCCTCAGATCCCAAGGGCGTGCAAATCGCAGCCGGGAATCTGCGGGAAGACTTTGCCCGCGTGTGCGGGACAAAGGCATCTTCCTCCGGCAGGCGGGCCATACTGGCTGGAACGGTGGAATCGCCTATGATCCAGAAGCTTTCGGCCCAGTGCAAGGTGGACTTGTCGGCCTTGAAGGGGCAGTTTGAGACCTATCTCATCCGCACCTGCGGGGATACCCTGATTGTTGCCGGCGCCGACATGCGCGGTACCATTTACGGCATCTATGAGCTGTCCGAGCAGATCGGCGTTTCGCCCTGGTACTATTGGGCCGACGTGCCGGTCCTGCACCGGGACAACCTTTTCCTGGCAAGCGGAACGTACACCGTGCCGCAGCCGGCCGTGCGCTACAGGGGCATTTTCCTCAACGACGAGGCACCCTGCCTCACGTCCTGGGTGAAAAACAGCTTCGGCACGGACTATGGTGGCCATGAGTTCTATGCCCATGTGTTCGAGCTGCTTCTGCGCCTGAAAGCCAATTTCCTCTGGCCGGCCATGTGGGGCTGGTCCTTCTATGCCGACGACCCCCTGAACAGCGTCACGGCCAACGAGATGGGCATTATCATGGGAACCTCCCATCACGAGCCCATGGCCCGCAATCACCAGGAATGGGTGCGGAAAAACGGAGCTGACGGACCTTGGGACTATCAGAAGAACAAGAAAAACCTGGACAATTTTTTCACCGAAGGCGTGCGCCGGGCGGCCGGGACGGAAGACCTGATCACCATTGGTATGCGCGGTGACGGCGATGCGGCGATGGGAAAGGAAGGGGAAGAGGCCAAGTACATTTCGCTGCTGGAGATAATCATTGACAATCAAAGGAAAATCATCCGTCGGGAGACGGGACGTCCGGCAGCGGAACGGCCCCAGGTCTGGGCGCTGTACAAGGAAGTCCAACAGTATTACGACCTGGGTCTAAGGGTGCCGGACGACGTGACCATCCTGCTGAGCGACGACAACTGGGGCGACGTCCGCAAGCTCCCCACGGCGGCCGAGCGGTCGCGGAAAGGGGGCTGGGGCATCTATTACCATGTGGATTACGTAGGTGCTCCAAGAAACTCCAAATGGCTGAATGTCACGCCTATCCAGAACATGTGGGAGCAGCTGCAGCTCACTTATTCCTATGGCGTGGACCGGCTTTGGGTGCTCAACGTGGGGGACCTCAAGCCCATGGAATATCCCATCGACCTGTTCCTTTCCATGGCCCGCACGCCGGAAGCGTTCACCGCCGATAACCTGCTGGACCACACCCGGGCCTTCTGCGCCCGTGCATTCGGGCCGGACCAGGCCGACGAAGCCGCCCGTATCCTGAACCTGTACAGCAAATACAGCGGCCGAACGACGGCAGAGATGATGGACCGGACCACATACGACCTTCCCTCCGGCGAGTTCAAGCGGGCGGCCGACGATTTCGTGCGTCTGGAGGCAGAGGCGCTCCGGCAGTACCTGACGCTTCCCGAGGCGGCGAAAGATGCTTATTATCAGTTGATTCTCTTCCCTGTCCAGGCGCTTTCCAACCTGTATGAAATGTACTATGCCCAGGCCATGAACCATGCGCTCTATTCCCGCGGGGACCCCGCCGCCGACAAGTGGGCGGACCGGGTGGAGGCCTGTTTTGAGCGCGACGCCTTCCTGATGCGGCAGTACAACAAGGAACTTGCCGGCGGGAAGTGGGACGGCATGATGACGCAGAAGCACATCGGATACAGGGGCTGGAACGACAATTTCCCTGCCGATGTGTGCCCGCAGGTGTCCCGGATCGGGTCTGTTGCCGCGGGTGGTTTCTCCTTCCCGCTTGTCGCCGGTGCCGGCTATACGGCCATGGAGGCTGAGCATTGGCTTTCTGCATCGGCCTCGGATGGAACTTCCTGGACGATAATCCCTTACATGGGACGTACCCTTAGCGGCGTGGCGCTCATGCCCTATACGGAACCGGTCTCGGGGGCGGAACTGCTTTATCGGTTTGAACTCCCGTCCGGGGTCAGGTCGGTGAAGGTGCATGTGGTTACCAAATCCACGCTTGCGTTTAACAACACGGGACACCGGTACCAGGTCTCGCTGGGCGGCGGCACCGTGGAGCAGCATTTCAACGCCCGCCTCAACGAGGATCCCGCGAACATCTATTCGGTGTACTATCCCACGGTGGCGCGCCGGGTAGTGGAAACCGTTTCCGAACTGCCTGCCGCCTCCGGCTGGAACGAGCTGGAACTGAGACCCCTGGACCCCGGCATCGTCTTCGAGAAGATTGTCGTGGACTACGGCGGCTACACCCCGCAGTTCCTCTTCGGCACGGAAACTCCCGCCGTCCGGAAATAGTTTCCGGCACGGTCCTTTCAAGCTTCGGCTTTCCGTGTTCGGCTTCTTCCGTCACTCCTGGCATCCTTCTCGTTGCCCTGCGGGTCACCTGGTTACACGTTATCGGCCTTTTTCGCGTAGTGCGTTGCCCTGCAGGTCACCTGGTTACACGTTTTCGGCCTATTTCGCGTAGTGTGGTGCCGTTTCCGTAGCCCTGCTACCTGGAATAACCCAGTATTTGTATAGAGAAACAGTGAGAATCTGAAAAAAAAGGCCGACGGTGCGGTTTACTGCAGATTTTTTTGTATGTTTGTGGAACTAGCCCATAATCACTATGAAACAGACCTACATTGAACCTGAAGTCCAGGTGCTGTCCCTCTCGTTGGAGACCGGCGTCCTGACTGCCAGCAATGAAGGATTTCCGGTTAATCCGGTGAATCCCGGTTTTTCTCCTTTTCCCAGTTTTTCGGATTTCCCGAGCTTATAAAACGGAACGCGCTATGAAAAAGACTTTTATTTATGCTTTGATAGCGGTGACTCCGCTGATGGTTTTCTCTTGTGCTAAAGAGGTTGCGGTAGAAAGTCCGGAGCAGGAACTTCCGACAATGATCGACCCGTGGACCGCCATAGACCAGACGCCGTATTTGCAGACTGCAGAGGGCGGAAATGCCACACTCGAGGCAGGTTTTATCCAGACCAAATCGTATATGGAAATGAACGGGGCGGACAATTTTGCCAAGATTGTCTGGTCTGCCGGGGACGCTTTCACTATGTATGGTTATGACTCATCGTTTTGGAGCGCCGAATACTCTACTGCTTCCGGAGGAGAAAAGGCCACGTTTACTACGAGCCAGGTTGTCTCCGCAACGCCTCAACACAGCATTTTTGCTCCGGGAAGCACGTCGGTAAAATTGGGGCATGATGATTCCAGTGTATTTTTCGGCCTTAATCTACCGGCTTCACAGGATGCCGTTGCTGGAAAAGTCAAGGATGACTATCTGTTTTCGTATGCCCGTTCTGTTTCTCAGAGTGATGACCTGACATTCAAGAATATTATTGCATTAGTCCGGTTTAAAATGTCTGGTTCCATTGCTAACTCAGTTAATTCCGTGACACTTCGGGGTGCCAATGCGGTTGCCGGAGATTTTGTGATCATGCCTGACTCGGAGGGCGTCCCGGCCGTTACGCTCACAAAAAACTTTTCGGGAGCAACCCAGTCCTCAACCATTACTTTGACCGGGACTTTCGCACCGGATACCTGGTATTATTTTGCCGTTATTCCCGGCAAGCAGACAGGTCTGTCCCTGGTTTTTTCTGACGGAGTGCACACCACCACCAAGATTGCTTCCAACACGGTCACATTTGCCCGGGGCGAGATTTCAGATTTGGGCACCATCAACCTTGGAAGCGCTTTCTCGGATCCGGCCGATCCGGATCTGAGCACCATCACGTTCATGTCTGCCACGCCGGGGGCACATAAACCGGTGACCATTGCAGTTATTCCGGACGGTTTCACGGCCGGCGAAATGAGCAAGTACGAGATGCTGGCCAAATCGGCCATGAACACACTCTTTAACGTGGAACCGTTCAAAAGCTACAAAGAGTATTTCAATGTGTATATCATGAAGGTTGCGTCCAATGAATCCGGGGCGCGGATAACGGATGGTACTAGCGCAGAACAGAATAGGAAATGTTACTTTGAGTCCGCATGGGGAGGCTCCACTTATAGCGACATGGCGGCCAATGACGAAAAAATCAAGAGTTTTGTAAGTGCTAACTGCCCCGATATCCTGGATGAAACCCATACCATCAACGATGTGCCCATCCTGATGATTATCAATGACTCCCGTTATGGTGGAATCTGCCATACCTTTTCATCCGGTTTCGGCTATTGTATGGCGCCCTATACCAATAACGGAGGACGCTTGGCCTGGTCTTATCCCACTATGGAGGCGGTGAGCGATTCGGATCCGTCTGCCGGAGTTGCGGCAACATCCGACAGCCGAAAAGCAGAGGTGGGCGTAAATGCGGGTAACTGGCTTAATACCATGGTTCACGAATTTGGCGGCCATTGTTTCTCCAAATTGGCGGACGAATATTGGTATAATACGGATCTAGGCGCGAAATCCTATATTTTTGAACATCGTTATGATTATAATTATGGCGGCGTGCCTTTCGGTCTGAATGTTTCTGCCACCTATTCAAAACCCGGATATGACGATCCGGGAAACCCGGCCTATGTCAAAGAAGGCTGGCAGCATCTTCTGGACAATAAAGCCACATTAGTAGCCAAGAACCCGTTGTATAGTCGAATAGGCGTGTATCAGGGCGGAGACGTCTCTATCCTTAACCGCTGGCGCAGCGAGCGGGTCAGTTGCATGATTGACAATCGTTTCTACTTCTCGACCTTCCAGAGGGAGTTAATCGTGAAGCGGATTATGACGCTGGCCGGGAAAACGTTCGATGAAACGGAATTCTGGGCCAAGGATGTTCCCATCGATCCGGTGCGGGATGTTGTGAGCAGCCCGGTAATGGGAGAGGAGGACCCGGTTGTTCCGCGTGTGATGCCCATGCTGCCGCCGCCCGTGTTCCATGCAGATTGGTAGCCGTTTTTGTAAACGCGGTTGTGTTGCAATAGTTTATGTAATTACCCTGCCGTCAGAGAACAGCAGGGTAATTCAGTAAAGAACAGAACATGAAAACCTTACTCAAAACTCTCACCTTGCTGGCGCTGTTCTCCTGCGCCGGCAACCCGTTCCACGCCGACTACCTGGCCAGACAGGAGGCCGACGGCGGCGCCCTTAAACCCTTCATGGCCATTCCTGCGGAGGCCGGAGCTGAAGAGCGGGAAGCACTGGAGTTTTTGTATGCCTATATGCCTGCGGCTGACATAACGGACTACCCGTCAGATTTTTACCTGCAGAGCGTGCGGCAAACCTTCCGCGTGCGCGAGGAAATGGGCTGGAACGTGCCGGAGCGGGAGTTCCGCCACTTTGTGCTGCCTCTCAGGGTGAACAACGAGAGCCTGGACAGCGCCCGGACGGTGTTTTACCGGGAGCTGAAACCCCGCGTGCAGGGAAAGACCATGCAGGAAGCCATCCTGGAGGTGAACCACTGGTGCCATGAGAAAGTGACTTATCAGCCTTCCGACGCCCGCACCATGTCGCCCCTGAACCTGATGAATAACACCCTGGGCCGATGCGGAGAGGAATCCACCTTCACCGTCACCGCCCTTCGCTCCGTGGGCATTCCCGCCCGGCAAGTCTATACGCCCCGTTGGGCCCATACCGACGACAATCACGCCTGGGTGGAGGCCTGGGCCGACGGTCAGTGGCATTTTCTGGGTGCCTGCGAGCCGGAACCCGTCCTGGACCTGGGCTGGTTCAATGCGCCTGCTTCCCGGGCCATGCTCATGCACACCAAGGTATTCGGCAAGTACGATGGGCCGGAAGAGGTGGTGCTGGAAAGCCCGAACTACACGGAGGTGAACCTCATCGACAATTATGCCCAGACCGGCGAGGCCGCCTTCCGGGTTCTCTGGGGAGAGAACGCTCCGGACGGGAAGGCCGGAAACCCTGCCGCCGGCGCCCGCGTGGACTTCTGTATTTACAACTATGCCGAATTCTTCCCGGCCGTGACCAAATATGCCGACGGCGAAGGCCGGACCTCCCTCAGCGCCGGCCTGGGCGACATGCTGGTCTGGGCCTCCCTGGACGGCGCCTTCGGCTATGCCCAAGTGTCTTTCGGCAAGGACAGGGACGTGACGATAGTCCTGCGTCCGCTGGTTGAAAACATTCCCGGGCAGAAATCCATGAAAGTGGTTCCTCCTGTGGAAACGGCTAATATTCCGGAAGTTACCAAAGATCAGCGTGCGCTGAACAACCAGCGTTTCGCCCAAGAAGATTCCCTCCGACATGCCTATGAGGCCAGTTTCATCGGCCCGGACCGGGCGCTGGCATTTGTACAGGAACAGGGATACGGCCACCACATGGCCCAGGTGCTGGTCCGCTCCCGGGGCAACCATCGCACGATCGAAGACTTCATGGTGGCCTGTGGTAACCACGAGCGGATAGAACAGGTGCTTTCTTCCCTGAGCACCAAGGATTTGCAGGATATCACCCAGGAAACCCTGCAGGATTATTATTCGGCCCGGACCTTCCTGGGCGCCCGGGTGGAAGACGAGTTCCTCTCGCCATTCTATTCTTTCTTTGAGACCCATCCGCTGCCGGTGGAAACGCCCGAGGAGCTGGTGCGCTGGGTGCAGGAGAACATTACCGTAAATGCCGACCCCAAAGCCTGGAACATTCCTATGTCGCCCTCGGGTGTGTATGCAAGCCGCGTGGCCAGTCCCCGGTCGCGGGACATCTTCTTTGTCTCGGCCGCGCGGGCATTGGGTATGGAGGCCCGGAAAGACCCGGTTACCGGAAAGGTACAGTATAAGCAAGGGACCGACTGGCTGGATGTCTCTTTCGGGGACCAGGCGCCTTCCGCTATCGCGCCGAAGGGTACGCTGAAACTGGCTTATCGGCAGACGGGCAGCGTGGACAATCCCAAATACTACACCCATTTCACCCTCTCCCGCCTGGTGGAGGGACGTCCGCAGTTACTCACATTCGACGAGGGCGAGGTGGACATGGGCGGTGGCGTGGACTGGGCCCACGTATTCAAAGACGGCTTTGCCCTGGACGCCGGGCCTTACCTTTTGGTGTCCGGAAACAGGCTTGCCGACGGCTCCGTCCCTGTTTCCATGACCTTGTTCGAACTTCCGGCCGATCAGCTCACCCGGCAGGACCTGGTCATTGCCGAGCCGGAAGATGCCGTCCCCGTGATAGGCAGTTTTGACAGTGAAACTCAGTTCCTTCCGGCCGATGCACCCGAGAAGGCCAGTATTCTGTCCCGGACCGGCCGCGGCTTCTATGCGCTGGCCGTGCTGGATCCCGGCAAAGAGCCCACCAACCACGTCCTGCGCGACCTGGCTGCGGCGAAAGAAAAGCTGGATGCGTGGGGCCGTCCTGTCCTGCTGCTTTGTCAGGATGCCGCTTCGCTCGCGCGTCTGAAAAAGGAAATCGCCGAGGGGCGCTACGGTGTACTGCCTTCCACCGTGCAGCTGGGGGTCGACACAGACGGGATTGCCGCTGCCATTGTCCGGAATATGCAGCTCACCGCCCCCGGCCGACTGCCGCTGGTTGTCCTGGCCGACACCTTCAACCGCGTCTTCTTCTGCTCCGAGGGCTATACCATCGGCCTGGGCGAACAGCTTTCCGGCACCGCCTCCCGCCTCTGACCCCTCACTATCAGGGTACACCAGATCAAAAAAAAATGAAAATATCGCTTGCGATATAAAATTATTTTCGTACCTTTGTGTCGTGAACGACATAACAAATAAAAATATACTCTAACAAATTCATCCTGGCTGCAGTCCTGGGCCTGGTAACGCTTGGGACCGCAGCCGCTCAAAACGAACAAGACATGGCAAGCATTTATGATTTCAAAGCCCTGAACAACAAGGGCGTGGAAGTAGACTTCAAAGATTACGAAGGCAAGGTGCTCCTGATTGTGAACACCGCTTCCAAGTGTGGCTTCACCCCGCAGTACGACGGTCTGGAGGCCCTGTATCAGCAGTATAAGGACAAAGGCCTGGTTGTCATCGGCTTCCCCTGCGACCAGTTTGCCCACCAGGAGCCCGGCTCCAACGAAGAAATTGCGGAATTCTGCCGTCTGAACCATGGCGTCACTTTCCCTCTGATGGCCAAAGTGGATGTAAACGGCAGCAAGGCCGAGCCCATCTTCGAGTTCCTGAAGTCCCAGGCTCCCACCGAGGAGTACAAAGGACTGAAGGCCAAAGCTACCCAGAAGATGCTCAAGGGAATCAGCCGGAGCGTGGAAAAAGACAGCGACATCCTGTGGAATTTCACGAAGTTCCTGGTATCCCGCGACGGTTCCACCGTTAAGCGTTTTGCTCCTGTCGCCGAGCCCAAAGACTTCGCGAAGGACGTAGAAGCCATGCTTTAAACGGCCATGAAGGAACAGCTTAAGCTGGGGAACCAGCTCTGTTTCAGGCTCTATACAGCATCCCGCCTGATTACGCAGGCCTATCATCCGCTCCTGAGCGGGATAGGCCTGACATATCCCCAATATCTGGTGATGATGGTGCTGTGGGAGCAGGATGCCCAGCCGGTCAACGACATCGCCAAAAAGCTGTATCTGGAAACCAACACCGTAACCCCGCTTCTGAAACGCATGGAGGCCGAGGGTTTCGTGGAGCGCAGCAGGAGCAAGGCCGATGCCCGCCAGGTGATTGTGAGCCTGACGGAGAAGGGCCGCAAGCTGGAAGAGAAAGCTTCCTGTATCCCTTACGAACTGGGCGGCGCCGTGGCCTGCCGCAGCATTACGCCCGAGTCGGCGCCTCAGCTGTACGGCATGCTGGACGACCTGATTAACACACTATCTCCGGAGGAGTAACGTATATTTTTCTTATCTTTGCATACTAAAACACTTTACCATGCAAAGACTCCTTCGCATATTATTGCTTGTGCTTGCTGCGGGTTGCGTCGCCGTTTCTTGCAAAAAAGAGCACTATACCGTGATTATCTCGCTGGACGGCAGCCGCTGGGACTATGCCGACTATTACGAAATGCCGTTTTTCGACTCCCTGGCCACAGTGGGAGTCAATGCCCGGATGGAAGCCTCCTATCCTTCCTCCACTTTCCCGAACCACTACACCATGGCAACCGGCCTTGTCCCGGATCATAATGGCTTGGTAAACAACAATTTCTGGAATCCGGAAACGGAGCATGGCTATTCCCTGAGCGATCCGGAAAGCCGCTACGACCCGCGCTATTACCTGGGAGAACCCGTCTGGCAAACCGCCCAGAAGCAAGGTGTCAAATGCGGTGTGATTTACTGGGTAGGGTCCGATATCCCCATCAATGACATGTATCCCACCTATTACCGGCGCTGGGACGACGAGCCTCACTGGGATTTCGAAGAGCGCTGCGACGAGATTGTCCGCCTGCTGAGCCTGCCGGAAAAAGACCGTCCGCGTCTGGTGATGGGCTATTTTGACGAGCCCGACCACCAGGGACACGTCCACGGCCCCTTCTCCCCGGAGACCAAGGCCATGGCCGAGCAAATGGACAGCCTCATGCACAGTCTCTATCTCAGGCTCAAGGCCTTGCCCCACGGCAAGCAGATCAACTTTATCCTGGCCGGAGACCACGGAATGACTGAAATCTCTCCCGAGCGTTTCATCGCCTGGTACGACGTTGTGCCGGAAGACTGGGTAGAGCGCATGTCCGGCTCCATTCCCACCAGTATCTGGGCAAAAGAGGGTTATGCCGATAGCCTTTATCAGCGCCTGAGCGGGATCGAACACCTGAGCGTCTGGCGTCACGGGGAAGTGCCTGCGGAGCTGAACTATGGCACCTCCAACCGCCTCGGAGACCTCATCGTAGCACCGGATCTGGGCTGGCAGTTCAACTTCGCTCCTTCCTCCAATCAGGGTACGCATGGTTTCAATCCCAAGGAGACCGACATGATGGTTGCTTTCCGCGCCGTGGGACCGGATTTCAAAGTGGGCTACGAGGCGCCCTTTACGGAAGGGGAGCAGTCGGCCTTCCGGAACATCGACCTGTATCCCATGCTGTGCAAGCTGCTGGGCGTAAAGCCCGCCCCGGTAGACGGCAAACTGGAAAGAATCCAGAAAATCCTG
>ODAI011199744.1_pt1 | contig 22422 bp, 15 predicted proteins | sample 1539321 | NCBI WGS metagenome assembly ODAI01 (sample SAMN02144231, study PRJEB22623) | gut metagenome | biome: sheep rumen | host: Ovis aries | place: New Zealand | reverse complement strand
CCCTGAATTTGCAGGTCTCAGCCTTACGCTGGATGATGGAAAATTCGGATTGAACATATTTGTAGATCCGGGAAACCTTACTTCTGAAGAACTTGCTGCTTCTTCGCAGGTCACTTTTATTGTTCCGGGCAGAGGCGCGAATAAACAGACAGACACATTTAGTTCCAGCTGTACCGCTACTAAAGATGGAAAGACTGTCTATGGATATACTTGCCATCTGTCTTCGGTTCAGATGGCTGAAAAGATCCATACGACGTTTACCTGTGGTGACATATCCATCGAAGGAGATTTTTCTGTAGCAGACTATATCTCGAAGTATAAGAAAAATATAGCATCCCCGGAACTTCCTAAAAATCCTTATAGAGATGATCTTGTTAATAGAGTATCCGACTATGGATACTTTATCCAGCCGTATCTCTCCGCAGAAAACAAATGGAGTATCGGTGAAGAAGGCGGATATGCCCGCATGGAAAATATCTATGGAACTTCTTCTTACGACCAGGCTACAATTGATACAATCATGAACAAATTCTCGAAATACCAGGCTGTGAAAACCAAAGTCGGAAATAGCATCCAAGGGATCTCCATGAGACTCGAACTTGATTCTTCCAACGCGGCGATCGTTACTTTCACGATGGCCGATAAAACAGCAAAGCTCGAAGTAACCTGTGTCTATGCCAGAACGACCTATAAGGCCTATAAGAAAGCAGACGGGAAATATGTTATCAGAATCCCGGGAATTGCGATCCAGGATATGGAACAGCCGCTGAACATCTCCGGAACCTCCGGTGATGGCGAGGAAGTGGATATCACGATCACACCTATCGGATATGTCTACTACGCATTGAATAAACCGAATTTGGATGAGGATAAGAAAAATGCGATGGTTTCGCTCTACTTCTACTGGTACTATGCCGAGAGATATGTGGGTTAACAGGGAGGAAACTGATATGGATAAATACGAACAGCTGATCATAGAGATCATCGAATTTCCTAATGAGGACGTGGTTACAGATTCCAATCCCAACCAGGATGTTCAGACAAGTGATGTAACTATCTAATCAGACATAATGGAACCTATCAGAGGAGCTGCCGCAGGGCGGCTCCTTTCTTGTGCCGGGAAAGACAGAAAAGTTTCTATATGCGGCGATACTGATCCGTGTTCACGAATTGTTCTCAAATACAATTGATTTATCGCGTGCATTCTTCTTTCGGGCAAGCTATAATAGATAGTAGTTGTAGCCACAGTTTTTGTGGCGGGTCTGATGGTCATAAACGGGAGAATGGATATGTTTACCTGGAATTTCCAGTACATCTCAAAGGCGAGACTCTCCAGCACCTTGAAGCAGCTGAATCTTTCAGCAGAGCAGGGTGATATACTGATCCGCATTCATACTGCGATCCACTTGGCGGATGAAGCAGTGGATCTGGCCCGTTTTGTCAAAGAACTAGTCCCGAAGGCCGTGATCTTCGGAACCAGCTGTATGGCGGTCATAAATAAAGGGAATTACGCACTGAACCGCTGCATCATCTCTGTTTCCACATTCTCGGAGGCGACTGTCTGCTCGGAAGTTATCCCGATCATGGATGAGTATACCGGGACGGTACTGCCTGTAGATATGCTCTGCGGACAGATCAAGAAAGAGTTTGTAAGAGACAACACGAAGCTTATCCTTACTTTCTTCTCCGGCCAGTATAAAGATGCGGGACACTTCGTTGACAGATGTAATGACTTTTTCCCGAGTGTGCCGATGACCGGCGGTATCGCCTCCTGTGCACAGAATAATCAGGATGATTTTTCCGATGACGGATTCGTATTTAATGAGAAGGGATGGTCCGACCGTGCGATACTGGTCGCGGCTCTGTCCGGCGATAAACTCGAAAACCTCAGTTCTTTTGCGACAGGAGCTCGCGTGATCGGAGACGAATCCGAGATCACGGATACTTTCCGGAACTGCATCCTGTCGATCAACGGGAAAAATGCTTCGGATGTATTCAAACTCGGCATAGACGATGCACTCGACGGTCATTCTGAACTGATCTATACCTTCCCGTATGTCTATTCGGATGAGGAGGAGATCACGCTTCATACGAGAATACTCAAAGATGTCAGTCTGGAACAGGTATTCTCGAAGAATGATCCGATGAACCAGAAAGAGTATTCGCTTCACAGTGAAGAACTGACGAAAGAGAAGAAGGAATACCTCTTTACCTGCCAGAATATAAAGCCCGGAACGAAGGTAAGAAGAGCCTTTGTATATGAAGGGAAGATCATCTCGGACAGCCGGGCTCTTTTCCAGCGGATCGAGAACTTTACCAAGGCAGAGACACTCTTCGGATATACATGTTTCTTAAGGACGGCACCATATCTGAACTGTGCCAGATGGGAGCTGGCTCCCTATGAGAACTCCAATATGTGCGGATGCGTGACATCGGGGGAGATCCTGTATTCCCACGGCAGGAACAAGCTGGGAACAGGTGCTTTTGTCGTATCTGTCATGGGAGAAAGACCGTATATTCAGGAATATAACCCGTATGCTTTCTCTCACACGGAGTCATTCTCGCAGGATAACAGGAATATGCTCAATGACCTGATGATCATCGAGGGCAAACTGGAAAAACTCGAGGATAAGGCGGAGAGCGAGAGGATCTTAAAGTTCGTGCATGAGTGCGAGAAGATCATCCTTCACTCGAGATCTGACGAGATCCCGAATGAAGCGGCGCTCAGCATGGATATCAAGCTCAAGGGATATGACCGTGTCTGCATCATCAATGTGATGGAGGAGTCGGAGATGGAGAGGATATTCTCCCCGCATCTGGTCGATCTTACCTACCGCAATTATATAAAAAAGTGCCTGAGTTTCGCATCGAACCACAAGTACCGGACGTATCTTCTAGATAAATGGATGCTCGCGATCGCGGTGCCTTCTTACCGCTCCACGCTCTCAAACTTCGAACACGATATGGAGATGCTGCAGAAAGAGCTCTTCAACTATTCCAATGAGCTGATCGCGATCGTCCCGATCTTCTGCATCATTGACGGCTGTGACGAGGACAACTATCAGTCACTGTATTATTCTGCACAGACCGAGATGAAGAAGAAAAACATCCAGTTCTATGTCAAGGAATCTGCCGATGAGCAGGCACTTGATGAAGAGAGTATCCGCGAGAGATACCACATCGTTAACGTGATCAACTATGCGCTGGCGAACGATAAGGTCATCCCGTATTATCAGGGGATCTACGACAATTATGAGAAGAGGATCAACCACTATGAGTCGCTGATGCGCATCATGGATGAGAATGGCAAGATCTATTATCCGGACAGCTTCCTCGATGTCGCAAGGACCTTCGGCGTACTCTATGACGCGATGTCCAGAAGAATGATCCTGAAGGTATTCTCCCGGTTCCAGGACATGAAAGATATAAGCGTCAGCATCAATATCGGCATCCGTGACATCAAGAATAAAGAGATGCTGGACCTGATCTATGACAAGCTCTCGACCGTGCCGTATCCGGAAAACTTCGTGTTCGAGATCTTAGAGAGTGAAGATATCGACGACTATACCGAGCTGACCGAGTTTGTGGACCGTGTACACGAGCTGGGCGGAATGATCGCGATCGATGATTTCGGCTCCGGATTCTCCAATCTGCAGCATGTCCTGGGTATCCATTCCGATTACCTCAAGATCGACGGATCAATCATCCGAAGATGCTGTGACAGTCAGGAATCGGAGAATCTCCTGGCCCTGATCTCCGGCTGGAAGAGTATGTCTTCCCATAAGATCAGCATCATCGCCGAGTTCGTCGAGACCCAGGAGATCCAGAATAAGATCGTCAGCTACGACGTCGATTATTCACAGGGATATCTGTTCTCCAGGCCATCACCGGAACTTATGGAATAAGTGCTTTTGAAAGATAGGGGAAAGACGAGTGATCAGATACACCAAGAGGAAAAAGACGATAGGACTGGTCCTTGAGAATACTTCCACGGATTATGGTGAGGAGTTTATCTCCAATGTCATCTCCGGTGTGCGGCAGAGAAAGAATCTGAACCTGGTCGTGATCGCCGGACGCTATGACGGCACGAAGAATAAAGATCCCCGTCACCGCCATTATTTCAGCGTTTATAACACTGTTTACCAGCTCGAGAGGCGATGCCGTTTCGACGGTCTTATCATCTGTCTGGGCAGTATGGAGAACGTCAATGCGGACAGGATCCGCAGCCGCTATAGAGAGCAGATGAAGAATACGCCGATCGTCTTTGCCGCATCGGATATCGATGACTGTGTCGTCGTCAATTACAATAACGAGACCGGTATCAAAGAGGCGGTGGACTGTCTGATCAATGTCAACGGCTTCACGAGGTTCGCTATGCTCGGCGGCCGTCCGGACAGCCGTGACTCCGAGCTTCGCAAAGAGATCTATATCAAGCTCCTCCGTGAGAACGGCATCGATTTCCTCCCGGAGAACTACGAGCCGACCGACATGTCCACGAATTGCACGGATTCGGCAAAAGCACTGCTGGACAGAAATCCCGATGTGCAGGCCATCTTCTGCGTCAACGACTCGGTCGCGGAAGCGCTCTACGCGGCGATGGATGAGAAGCATCTGGTGCCGGGGCGCGACATCATGGTGTTTTCTTTTGATAATACGACGATGGCAGGAAGGATGCTTCCGTCGCTGTCTTCGATCGGTGTGGCGGATATCACGCTCGGCCGTCAGGCACTTAATCTCCTTCTGAGTCTGATGGACGGGGAAGAGGTTGCCTCCACTGAGATACCGACACGTCTTTATGGACGTGATTCTCTTCCGTATGAGATGTATGAATATACGAAGCTGGAGATGAGAAATGCGGACAAAGCCTTTATCAACCGCATGTTCAACGACTGCTTCTACCGCTACCGCTATGAGTATATCAGCCGTGATTCGGTCAATCTGCAGCGGCTTTTTGCCGAGTTCATCGGAAGGATCCTGGTAGCCGTGAGGGAGAGATATATGAGCGTGGAAGATTTTTCCGAAGCGCAGGATCTGATCGAGATCTTCTTCTCCAATGGCGCGATGGACTATACCGATGCGGCGAAGTTCCTGCACTCAGTAGGGAGACTGCAGGCGAGCGTCAATATCGAGCAGAGTGCGAATCTGGCGGGGGCAAACCAGTTCATCAACCGGCTTTTCACCCTGATGCGGGACAGGGCAATCACGGCACAGGCAGAGAAGATCATCGAGGGAAACGAGCGGAGAGAAAACTTCCGTACGGCGTTCCAGGAATTCATCATCGATGTTACGGAAAAAGACGGCGGGAAACCGGATCAGGCGGAGATAGAAAACAGGATCATCGCGAGCTTCGATAAGGTCGGGATCGATAATGCCGCGCTGTATCTGTTTGAGAAAAGAGTGCTTTTTGATGAGAGTAATGATGATCTGTTCCCGGATTGGATAAGGCTACGGTGCGTCATTAAGGAAGGCGAGCTCTATATTATTCCGAAAGAGAGACAGGACGGGCTTACCGATCTTCTGTTCCAGCGCATGGAGCTCCCGCCGAAGTGCCGTGAATGTCTGGTCCTGCCGCTGATCTATAAGACAAGTATCTACGGGTTTATCGTCACACAGATGACGAAAGAGATCGCCTCCAGCGGTGAATTTATCGCCAGTCAGATCGGCCGTCTCCTGTACGAAGGAGAGATCTAGCCCCAATCTCATGCTGCTTCAGAGTGCTTTTCTGATCTCCGTCAAAGAAGATTTTCTTTGCCCATCAGGTTTATTTCTTGAGGATTCGGTCGTATAATAGACACACTGACATTTGAAGGAGACACGAGATTGGGTAGAATAAAAAAAGCATTAAGCAACAGATGGGGCGCATATACGATCGCAGCGATCGCAGGTGTCGTCGCTTACATGATCCTCAACAATCTTCCTGCCGTCAGTGCCTGGCTTTCCAGTGCGATGTCTGTTATATCACCGATCATCATCGGTGCGATCATTGCCTATCTGATCGACCTTCTGGTCGTGTTCTTCGACACAAAAGCATTTAAGAAGATCCAGCAGCCGAAGTTCCGCTACGCGCTTTCCGTCGTCGTATCGATCACGGTCGTACTTCTGGCTCTCGGACTGTTCTTCTGGCTGGTCCTTCCGGAGATGATCAGCAGTATCACACACTTTATGAATAATACGCAGAACTATGCGACGAACATAGAAGATAAGCTGAAGGACCTCGACAAATTCGCCGAGAATTACGGTATCCACCTGAATACGACGAACTGGACGGCAAATCTGAAGGAACAGGCGGAGGTCATGATCTCCGATGTTTCCCACAACCTGAACATGGCGATGGATATTCTCCGCGGGGTCTGGAATGTCGCCCTGAATATCTTTATCGGACTGATCCTGTCCGTGTATTTTATCGCCGGCAAGAAAAGACTCTTCCGCGGGATCGACAAGCTCCGCCGTGCCACACTTACGGATGATCAGTATAAGAGACATACCGATTTTCTGAAAAGAAGTAATGCGATCTTCTCCAAGTACATCAGCTTTACGATCCTCGAAGCCATCGGCGTCGGTATCGCCAATGCGATCTTTATGCTGATCGCCGGACTTCCGAACGTCGTTCTCATCTCGGTGATCGTCGGATTTACAAATATCCTCCCGACCTTCGGACCGATCGTCGGCTGCGTCATGGGCTCCTTCGTACTCGTACTGGAAGATCCGATGTATGCGGTCGCCTTTATTATCTTCACATGTATCCTTCAGACGATCGACGGTTATGTCGTTAAGCCGCACCTCTTCGGCGACTCTCTCGGTATCCCGGCGGTGATCTCCCTGATCTCGATCATCATCGGCGGCAAGCTCTTCGGCCCGATCGGTATCCTTATCTCGATCCCGTTCACGGCAGTTATGGCGATCCTTTACCATGAGAGCCTGATCCCGTGGCTGGAGGGGAGAAAGAAAGCCCGTATGGCGGAAGAGGCAAAACTGAAGAAGAAAGCAGTCCCTGCAGATGGTCCATCCGAGATCCCGGAGGAGAAAGCGGAAGTCCCGGTGACCGAAGATTCTGTGAAAGAAGATATCCCGGCAGTTTCCCGTGCGGCAAAAGCACCACCGAAGAAGACGAAACCATCGTCCGGCAAAAACAGAAAGTAAAAAAATGCTGTCGTCTCATGTAGTTAAGACAGCATTTTTATTATTCTAACGGAAGCATCACTCAGTCGATCCCGATATTTCCAGCACTCCGGATCATACGGATCTCCCTCGAAGACATACCAGTACGCCGGCAGGAAGCGCGTACCGTTATTGCCGCTGACATCCCAGCGGTCCGAAGACATGATGAGCTGCGGGCCGGCCTTCTTGTCGGAGTTGATCGGATTTCCGGTGAATGGATTGACTGGATCGGAGATCAGATCCGATGTCGCAAGGACCGGGGTGTCGGCATTGGTCATGAAGTCCTCGCAGACGCTAAATCCCGTGGAATTAAAGTCCTTCACCATCAGAAGCGGCATATAAAAGCCCAGATCTTCGTCGTGGCACTTGATATCAAAATATCCGGCGCCGTATCCATGGTCGGATACCAGGATGATCCTGGTGTTGTCATATACGCCCATCTCGCGGAGATAGTCGAACCACTTACCAAGCTGGAGGAAAGAGGCCATGTTCACGTGATAGTGGAGTTTCTGCACTCTCGCTGACATGTTCAGTTTCTTTCCGCCGATGTTGTAGCGGGAGCCGATATCCGTATCAAATGCGGTATTATCGACGAACCTTGCAGGAACGTAGTCCGGCTTCTGAAGCAGGCACGGCGAATGGGTCGTGTCGTTGGTCATCATCAGGAAAGTGTTCGCCGTTCCATCTTTTATCGAAGTGATCTCGGACAGATGCGTCAGCTCCGGATAATACTCCATGAAGTCATAGTCATATCCTTTGGCAGTGAGATCCGCGTCATCCTTTTTCTGGACGAGATCGGAAGCATTGGAGATACCGTCTGAACCGGCATCGCCGGACGATCCGGTCGCGCCCGAGCTCTCATCGTTATAGGCACCACTGTCATAGAAGGTGTCCTGAAGAAGGACCGGAGCGATCTTCATCAGGGAATAGCAGAAGAAATTCCTGTTACGGAAAGAGGTGACCAGATCCGAATACTCTTCCAGGTCCATCTCGCCCTCGAAGAAGTTGAAATGATCGGCGGTATTGTAGAGGTGGAATTCCGGATAATCACTATAGATCGACAGATCCGGGATCTCGGCATATCCGGCATACGGCGGATCGAAGATGGTTACCTCATACCCGTTCTGTCCGAAAAGCACCGGCATCACTTTCAGTGCTTCGTTATGTTTCACGGACATTTTCTCGGTGTCTCTCTTATTCAGCCGTCCCGGGACGTACTCATATCCGCCAAAGAGTGCAGGTGCGGCAAGATTCGTATGTCCTCCGTAGGAGATCGTGTTCGGATAGTAGGTGAAGCCGTCAAACTGCTCCTTGAGCTCCGGCTTTTCTTCGAGAAGATAGGGAACCAGCGGTCCGATCGCACGGTCGAGCATCAGTACAACGACATTCTGGCCTTCCCTGGATAAAGTGATAGTCGGTACCTGATCCGAGTATGTGAATCTGTTTCGGAAGGACCGGTACGTCTGATGGACGGATCGGATGCTGAATGCGGATAACCCGATAACTCCGACGATTCCTGCGATGAGGACGATGCGGACGAGGGTCCGGAATTTCTTGAAGAAGAAGTGAAAAGCGAGGACCAGGACGAGCACGATCAGAGAATTGATCAGGTACTCCGAGAGCTTGAAGACCGGGAATTCTTCGTACTGGAGATTCGGAGAAAGAAGTCCCCGGTCTGTTCCTGCGGTCAGATAGTCAACGATCGAGATGCCGCAGATCAGCCAGATGCCCTCACTGAAGTAGGACTTACTGCGGTCTTTCATGAAGAAGTACAGGATCCCTCCCCACAGTACCCAGAGTCCAAAGGCGAGACACATGGTGTAAAGGACATGAAGCGAAGGGTCAAAGGGGAAGCGCACATTGATAAATTCTTCCGGCGAGGCGGAGATAACGTCGATCGGGATGAGAAGACCTGTAAGGACGGACATCAGGAGCGCGCCGCTGAAAAATATCAGGGCATCCTTCGGTCTTTCCTTGCGGGGCTTATCCGTCTTTCCGGTGCGTGACAGGAAAGGAAGGAGGAGAAGCAGGCTCAATATGGAAAGAAGCACTTTCTGTCTCATGTCAAGCGACCCTGCCGTCCAGGTCAGAAGGAGAAGGGAAGCTCCCGCGGCCGCAGCGATAATGCTGAGGATCTTTTTCGGATCCTTGAGCTTATAGAAGATATTCTTCATGAGCGAGAATACATTATTGAGGAGCCAGTAGAAAACGAGTCCGGACGGGGAGTGGTAAAGCAGGATCAGGAAGAAAAGCGCCAGTCCATATACGCGGAGCTTCTCGCTTACCGGATGTCCCTTGGTATAGACGAACCCCGAGATGATATTGATCAGAGTCATGAGGATCGGAAGAATGTTGACTGGGAAACTGCCGATCATAAACAGGGCATCTTCTTTTCCGAGATCGCTGATAAAGCCGAAGGACATGCCTTTCAGGCTCTGCATGCCGGAGAGAAGATTATATGCCGCGATAAAGAACGGGATCTGCAGAAGAAGAGACGCCGAACTGCGGAGGGCATAGATCGGCGAGTAGTGATTCTGGCGGTAGAAGGTCTGAAGGATCATGAAGCGCTTGTCTCCGGAGAAGGTCTCCTTCAGATGCGCGATACCGGGAGCCATTTTCTCCCGCGCATCCCGCTCCGCGGCCTGCAACTCATCCGCCCGCTTATAGAGGGGCAGCACGAGGAAATTTACCGTGATACTCAGCACGATGATCGACAGGCCCTCGTTTCGGATCAGACGGTTGGAGATCGAGAAGATCGTCTCGAAAAAGAGCTCGAGCGGAGCGATAAGAGTGGTGTAGAGTATCGACAGAAACGACATTTAACTTACACCCTCCTTCAGAATAATCAGTGGGATCAGAATCTCCCATAAAGCAATATTTTATAACTTTCATGGAATTACTTCAACGATATCCCGATCCTGAAGATCCGGGGCGAGCGTTCCTCTGATGGCAGAACAGCTTTATTTCCGCGGTCGACGAAGGAGGCCGCTCGGGTGTAAAATGTGTAATGATTCTACGAGATCGGAAGATATAACATGGCATATATTGAGTTTAAAGACGTAAAGAAGATCTATAAGACCGGCGATGTCGAGGTGCATGCGCTCGACGGCGCAGACTTCTCGATCGAGAAGGGCGAGCTCTGTGTGATCCTCGGCCAGTCTGGCGCAGGCAAGACCACGCTTCTGAATATCCTGGGTGGTATGGACACGCTGACCAGCGGGACAGTACTTCTCGACGATCAGGAGATCTCTTCTTTAAAGGAAAAAGAACTTGCGAACTACCGGCGGACGGATGTCGGATTTGTGTTCCAGTTTTATAATCTGATCCCGAATCTCACGGCGATCGAGAATGTCGAGATGGCCTCCCAGCTGGTGTCCGATCCGATGGACCCGGAAGAGGTCTTAAGCGATGTCGGTCTTTCTGATCGGAAAAAGAACTTCCCGGCGCAGCTGTCGGGCGGTGAGCAGCAGCGTGTGGCGATCGCACGTGCGGTGGCCAAGAACCCGAAGCTGCTGCTCTGTGACGAGCCGACTGGAGCACTTGATTACCAGACCGGTAAATCGATCCTGAGGCTCCTCGCGCAGATGTGTAAGGAGCGCCACATGACTGTGGTCATCATCACGCACAACTCGACACTGGCAGCGATGGCGAACCGCGTCATCCGCATCCGGAGCGGCCGGGTCGTAAGCTGTGATGTGAATCCGGATCCGAAATCCATAGAAGATCTCGAGTGGTGACCGGAACATGAAGAGAAGTTACTGGAAGATCGTTTTCCGAAGCATCCGCGGCAGTATCATGCGCTACCTGGCGATCCTGATGATCATCGCGCTCGGTGTCGGCTTTTTCGCCGGATTAAAGAGCACGATGCCCGCCTTCTATGCGACAGGGGACAAGTATATCCGTAATCAGGCGCTCTTCGATTTCAGGATCCTCTCGACGATCGGATTCGATGAGCAAGACGTAAAAAAGATCGGTGAGCTTCCCGGTATCCGTGCCTGCGAAGGCGCCTCTTTTAAAGACGGACTCGTCACCAGAAAGAGTAATAAAGAAGAGGGAAAAGAAGACCTCGTCGCGGTCGTGCGTTTCCACACGATGACAGAGGACGTGAATACACTTAAACTGATCGAAGGAAGACTCCCGGAAAAAGATAACGAAGTAGTTATCGATGAGTACGAGTGTCCTTCCGATTTCCTGGGAGATACTCTGATCTTATCGGATGCGGATGGTTTTTCGTATTCGGAGTATGAGGTCGTCGGATTCGTACGATCTCCTTACTACCTGAATTTCCAGAGAGGAACGAGTGAGATCGGCGACGGAACGATCGACCGCTTCGTATATGTCCGGAAAGGAGGCTTTGTCTCTGATCAGTATTCCGAGTGCTTCGTGAAGATGGATAATGATGAGAAAGCTTTTTCCGATGCATATGATGAGGCTGCGGCTTCCTTTGAAAAGACACTGAAACCCCGCGTGGAGGAGGTCGTTGCTGCCCGTTCTGCTTTTTTCGGACTTCCTGATTCCGCGGATTACTATATCCTCAAGCGCGATACGAATGTCGGCTATGTCAGCTTCGATAATGATGCGAAGATCGTGGATGGTATCGCATCCGTTTTCCCGATCTTTTTCTTCGCGCTGGCAGCACTTGTCTGCTCGACGACCATGCAGCGTATGGTCAGTGACGAGCGGTCCGAGATCGGTACGATGCGCGCTGTCGGCTACTCGAAATTCTCGATCATTCTGAAGTATGTGATCTACTCCGGTTCTGCCTCCGTGATCGGTGCGGTCGGAGGATTTGCAGCGGGAACGAAGATCTTCCCTTTCACGATATGGAAGGTCTATGACATGATGTACGGATTTGCGCCGATCACTTTTACCACGGAGATCCCGCTGTTTCTGATCTCGCTTCTGGTATCGCTTCTTTGCTCTGTCGGAGTGACGATCGTGACATGCTTTTCCGAGTTCACGGAGACACCGGCGGAGCTTGTCCGGCCGAAGGCACCGCCGTCCGGAAAAAGGATCTTCCTGGAATACATCACGCCGGTATGGAAACGCTTGTCGTTCCTGCATAAAGTCTCAGCGAGAAATGTATTCCGCTTTAAGAAAAGAATGTGGATGATGATCATCGGGATTGCCGGATGCACGGCGCTTCTGATCACTGGATTCGGCCTTAAGGACTCGATCAATAATCTGATCAACTTCCAGTATGATGAGATCATGACGTATGACGTGTCGGTCAGCTACAGCAAAAACACGACAGAAGAAGAGATGGAGAAGATCCTGGAAGAGGCGGACAGCAGGACGGGGATCGATACGGAGAAGATCCTGATCCGCAAGGAACACATGAAGCATAACAGTTCCAGTGCGATCCGCGACGTCGAGCTCTTCATCGCCGACGATCCGAAGTTTACTAACTTCGTCCGCCCGCACAAAGGAACGAGTGAATATGGCCTTCCGAAGGAGGGGACGATCGGCATCAGCCTGAAACTTGCCGAGAGCAATTCACTATCTGTCGGAGATACGATCACGCTCGAATATGGAGAAGAAGGGAAGACCATCAGCCTTCCGATCGATTATATCTTCGAAAACTACACCTTCCACTATGCCATTATCAGCGCAAGTACATATACAAGTGCTTTTGGAGAAGAATACGAGCCTTCGGATGCACTCCTGCGCGTCCCGGAAGGGAGGTCCTACGAATATGGCTCCGCCGTCGGATCCGATGCGAAGGTCTCAGCCTGGAACATCATGGAGGAGGGAAGAAAGAGCTTCTCGGAAACGATGGAGAAGATGAACTACATCGTTATCCTTGTGATCATCTGCGCGGCGCTCCTCGCTTTTATCGTGCTGTTTAACCTCAATAATATCAACATCGCGGAGCGGACCCGCGAGATCGCCACGCTCAAGGTCCTCGGGTTCCGGAAAGGCGAGACCGGAAGCTATGTGTTCCGTGAGAACTTCATCCTCTGCCTGATGGGATTTGTTTTCGGCATTCCGATGGGGATCTATCTGCACCGCTTCGTGATCTCGCAGATCAAGATGGACATCGTGGCATATAAGATCCTGATCTTCCCGCAGAGCTATGTATATTCGCTGCTGCTGGTCATCCTTTTCTCACTCGCTGTTGACCTGATGATGCGGGGAAAGATCCGGAGGATCGACATGACAGAGTCCCTGAAGAGTATCGAATAAAAAAGAGGCTGATTCACTTCCGGAACCAGCCTCTTTCATTTTTCATGTGTGTCTTATTTCGGGGAAGAATGCGTCCTTCCCGGGATGAATGATCAGTTCAGAAAAGAACCATCATCGAGATCATCAGGTGAATCAGAAGATCCATCGGTGGAAGCGGGACGTGCCCAGATCGGTCCATCCGGTGACGGAGCTACAGTCACATCATCGGTGTCGGTATTCTCCTTCGGGATGCCCATCTGAGGAAGACCGCTGTTCTGGTTTCTTGTAAAGGTATCCACCGGGTCGGGATCCGAATAAGAAGTGGATCTCGAGCTCGAGGAAGAATAAACATACGAGTCGGCCTTCTTCTTATTGGACATGATAATGAAAGCGAAAACGATACCGCCGATGATAATGATGCCTCCGAGAAGAACAGCAAATACCCACATCGGGATATGGAATCCGCCGCCGCCTTCCAGAGTGAACTTCGCATAGATGAATTCCTGTGAAGAAAGAAGATTCCAGGTGAGAGTCTTGCCGGAAACTTTGGTCGCATTGCTCTCGATAACTTTTCCCGGAACTTCCAGAACGAATCTCATGTAGCCGCCATAGCTGTCAAGCGCGTTTTCAGATGCGCCGCTGCTCTGTGCCTGGCTGGTTTCCGAGTCGTAATTCATGGCCAGGAAATATACGCCGTCTTCATCTTTGGTAAGGCTGGCCTTACCAAAATTAAGATTTTCGCCGGACATTCTCTCGATAGCCTCATCGAGTGTCTGGCCGTCCTTCTTAACGTAAATGCCGACGTATGTATTCTCATCTTCTGTCTCGATATAATCTTCGACTTCAAATCCGGCTTCAAGATACTTTTGTTTTGTTTCAGCAAGCTGTGCCGACGTAGACTGGCCCGATCCGGTCTGCATCGTCGCATATAGAAGTGAGACAGATGTTTTTCCGTCTTTGTCGATAGTGAGCTTGACCTCATAGCGGACACATCCCGCCAATACGAAAAGGAGCGACAGCATCATCACGATTGCGATCCTCTTAGCTATACCCTGTTTCCTAGTCTTTCCCATTTTTTCTTATCCTCCGTGCCCTGTAGCACAAACCCATTTATACCTACAATCAGATTGTAGCATATAGGTTGATAATGTCATATTTCTGCAAATATTGTCAATAATGATTTATAAGTTTTATCCGTCGCTATTTTGCTTTCGGCGCAAAATAAAGTATACTGGATATGGCCGATAGCTAGTCGGGTTTACTTCATTTGGTCAGTCCAATCCGGCAATATCATCGGCTTTTTCTTTACCCTGTTTTAGTTAAAGCGGAGAGTAATCTTTCAGAAAAGGAGCAGCGGAAAAATGGCACCTGTTCGGGCAGAATACAGAGATCTTCTATTCCGGAAAAACATACTTATCTGTGACTCGCATGAATCTGAAAAAACCTTAAAGATCGGCCTCGGGGACTCGGAGCTTCCGCGGGATCTGGCCGAGTCGGAAGACTATGCGGGGCAGACGCTTCTTTCGCTGTCGAAGCTTCTGAATATCCGGATCACTTCGGGAGCAGACCTCGCCCGCCCGTATATGGTCGAATATGCATCTTACATGATGGGATCGAAGGTCCCGACCGCTTTTTACAGGGGCTTCCCGAAGAGCGTCCGGAAGCTCCCGATCGAAAAGCTCCTGGTGGACCAGCTCATCAGTTATTTTGTCACCTACGGGATGAATGACTTTTCCACGGCCCGCCACTCGATCTTCGAGACGGAAGAAGATATGGAGCGCACGGTGTTCAGAGAACCCGGCACCGTCAAAAACTTCACGATCATCACGCAGGAAGAAGCGGAAAGAAAGATCATCTCCCTGGTGAAGGATATGTTTTCCTCCACGCGTCCTCTGAATGAGGAAGCGATCAAAGTGATCGCACTGGCGGTAAAGGATTTCGGCATCGTCCCCGAGAGGATCGCATCGAAGAATACCGCGGTACGTCTGTATCTTGCGACAGGGGATATCTCATTTACGAAAGATCTGTATCTGTCGGATACGATCAAACTCGTGGAACAAGTGCATTTCGAGCAGAATAAAAATTCCCGGCCGACAGCACTTAGGTTTCACACCAATCAGCTGAACCTGAAAAACCGGGACAGAAAACTCATCAGAAAGCTGATCGATCAGTGTTTCGAGACCGGGCGGACCGACACGAAAAACTGCTATGAAAAGAAGAAAACGTGGGCAGGACTTCTGCACCACATCCACTATAAGGCGCGATGCGATGCGGCGGTGGAATTTCTCTCCGCGATGCGGGGGAAGGAGAACCTGTCTTCTTATTCGAGATTTGAAGAATCTTTAAGTGAGGCCGGTGTCCTTCCGGCGGCGGATGTTCTGCTTCTGGAAAAAGGACCGGGTGCGCTTCTTCGGAATCTGAATTATCTGGCCAGCAGATGCAGATCCGAACAGGAGCTGGACCTTCTGATCGGGAAGGCTTTCGGCACAGAAAAGACCAATCCCGTCATCCTTCTTCAGATGCTCTGCATGTATTGCGCAAAAGAGCAGACCGGATATCTCGGAAGAACTTTCCAGTTTACGAAGGGCGATCTTCTGCGGGTCCATCACGAGACGGAGGAGGAAAAGAAGAGATCCCGCTCCGAGCTCTCATCCTGGCAGAGTGAAAAGATCCTCTGTTCGATCAGGAAACGCCTCTCGGAAGCGCTGTCCGGACGGCTCGGAAAGGTCTATATCCACCCGGATATGGAGAGGTTCGGTGTGCCTCTTAAAGAGAGTGCATCGCAGGGAGGACCGGGCGTCCTTGCTTCCGGATCACGTGTCCCGATCGGGGCGAAGCGGAAGATCCGCGGCTTTACCTACTGGGAGAAGGTCGATGATATCGATCTTTCCGTCATCGGGCTGAATGAGAAGGGAGAACAGATCGAGTTTTCCTGGCGGACGATGTCCGAGAACCAGAGTGAAGCGATCACGTATTCGGGGGATGAGACCAGCGGATACGACGGCGGCGCCGAGTATTACGATATCGTGGTCCCGGAATTCCGGAAACTCTATCCCGACACGCGGTATGTCGTATTCTGCGATAATGTCTTCTCGGATCTGACCTTCGACAAATGCGTGTGCCGCGCAGGTTTCATGGTTCGCGATCAGGAGGACTCCGGCGAGATCTTCGAGCCGAAAACGGTACAGTCTTCTTTTACCATAAATGCGCCGGGAAGATTCTGCTATCTTTTCGGGATCGACCTTCAGACGGATGAACTGGTATGGATGAATCTGGCGCGGGATGCGGACTGCTCTGTCGCAGGGACGACATCCATGGGATTTCTGATCGAGAAATTCCACATCACCGAGTACATGAATCTGAAAATACTCTTTACCCTGCTGGCGGAAGAAGTGGTCAGCGACCCCGGTCAAGCAGATGTCCTTCTGGTACCGTCCTCCTTTGAAGTGAAAGATCAGGAAGACGGAACACCGAAAGAGATCATCCGGGAATATGATTTCGAGCGCATACTGGCGCTCCTGGAAGTGGAGGAATAATCTATGGATCTGAAAACCGCATTTGCCGGCAGGTTTAAGGTGGGCGCCGCGATCTCGCGCATGAACTTATCCACCCCTGCCAACATGAAGTTCCTTATGGACCAGTTCAATAGTTTCACGGTCGAAAACGATATGAAGCCGATGTTCTTTCTGGACAGTGAAGCGAATTTCAAGGAGCCGGAAAAGTATAATCTGGCGCCGAAGCTCCGCTTTGATTTCGCATCCCCGTATCTGGATTTTGCCAAAGAACATCACATCCCGATGCGCGGACACACACTGGTCTGGCACAATCAGACGCCGAAGTGGTTCTTCTGCAGGAACTACGATGAAGGCGAAGGCCTCGCGGACAGAGATACCATGCTGAAAAGACTGGAGAACTACATCCGCGGCGTACTCACTTTTGCCCAGGAAAACTATCCGGGCGTGATCTATGCCTGGGACGTCGTCAACGAAGTCATCGATGAAGGTGATTTTCGAAAATCACTATGGACAGAAACCGTCGGGACCGACTTCGTGATCAAGGCTTTCGAGTTCGCAAAGAAGTACAAAGCTCCGGAAGTGAAACTCTTCTATAACGACTACGATACTTTCGAGCCCTGGAAAAGAGACCTCATTATCGAAAAGGTCCTAAAGCCGCTCCTTGCGGAGGGACTTGTGGATGGTATGGGCATGCAGACCCATCTTCAGATGGATAATCCGGATCTTTCCGAATATGAGATCTCGCTTCGAAGCTTCGGCGCGCTCGTCTCTGAGGTCCAGATCACCGAGCTCGACATCCATAACGCGGATGCATCCGAGGAGTCTATGGATAGACTTGCCGATAGATATAAGGAGCTTTTCACGATCATCTTAAAGGCGAAAGACGAAGGAAAAGCCAATGTCACGGCAGTTACTTTCTGGAATCTTCTGGATGAGAATTCCTGGCTGACGAATTTCAGAAAAGAAAGAAGCCACCCGCTGCTTTTCGAGGGAAAATGCTGCGCGAAGAAAGCCTATTACAGTGTGCTCGAAACAGTCGTTCCCAAAGATCAGATCGAGAAGTGGAAGCCGGAGTACCCGGATCAGGACTATCAGAGTCCGCCGCCATTTGAGTATTTCAAGACCATGCGCAGCTTGATGTATCACCGCATCCATATCGAGCCTCATATCGATCTGTGCTTCGAAGAGTACGGCAGCGGGGACAATTACATCCTTTCGGCGCAGGTCGGCTTCTATCCCTTCGGCATGCAGCAGAAACTGGCATCGATGGGATATCACGTCATCTGCATCACGCTACGCGGTTTCTATCCGTCTTCGTATGTGGAGGAGGACTATGGTGACCGCTGGTACGATGTATTCGCAGAAGACGTGGTCAAAGTGGCCGATAAACTTCACATCGGCAAGTTCTTTTACATGGGTGCCTCGCACGGCGCCGGTGTCGGCTGGCATCTGATGCTTCTGGCCCCGTCACGAGTCAAGGGCTTTGTCGCTTGTGTTCCGGGCCCGCACAGCCTGGCAGAAGGCTCCATGTCGATGCGGCAGATGGTGCTGTCAGGCATCATCAAGGAACCGCCGCCGATGGATCCGCCGATCGATAATGATCCCCGCCGTGAAAAGAGAAGAAATTTCCGCTCTGCCCATATCGCGATGAATCCGGAGCCGGATCCGAGGGAGAAAGCGATCGATTACGGAAGACCGCTTCTGAAGTTTAAGACGGAAGAGAAACTCTGCGAGGCGCTAAGAACGATCGAAGTTCCCACCCTGATACTGGGTGCCATTGACGATCCGATCAGCACTCCCGAGCTTATGATCCGTTCGGCAAAAGCACTTCCCCACTGCAAGATGATCCTGTATTCGAACTGCGGCCACAACATCGATACCGATCTTGTGGAGGAGCTCTCCAGCGAAGCCGACAGGTTCATGAAGCAGGTGGATCACGACGGGCGTGTCTATGCATGGGATATGTGATATAATTGGAAAGACTTTAGTTTAAACAAAGGTAGCGCGCTATATGGAAGAAATTTATCAAAGTTCTGAAGTAGTACTCCGTTATATCGTTGAGTTCTCTACTTTGCTTTTGGAATTATTCGGCATATGCATCCTTGTGTTCTCGGCGATCAAGTCCTTTGTCTTCTGGATACGAAGAGACGACTCCATCCGCCTTCAGCTCGCGCAGGGAATCGCACTTGCGCTCGAGTTTAAACTGGGCGGTGAGGTCTTAAGGACCGTTGTTGTCCGTGAGTGGGCAGAGCTCGGTATCCTCGGCGCCATCATCCTCCTGCGTGCGACCCTGACCTTCCTCATCCACTGGGAGATCAAGAACGAGAAAAAAGCACTTGCTCCGAAACTCGCCAAGAAAGCCGAAGCGGAGAAAAAAGAACCCGATAAAGAACCTGATAAAGAACCTGTTAACGAATGATCAAAAACCTGCCAACAAGCTATTGATTTTTGTTAGCAGGTTTGCTTTTTTGTTAACTGTTTCGGGATCTGGAGCAGGTTTTCCGCTCGAAATGAGGAGGAAAGTGCTTTTCCATAAGGGGAATAACAGGGTAAACCGATAAAAATGAATGAATGGAGATTCTATCGGTATGATCCCATCGTCCCCGGCGGATAGAAATTGAAAAATGTGAAATCTATCGGTAAGTTATCTGAGAAAAATACGGATAGAAATGAAGAATTGGCAATAATATGGGAAAGTTGTATCAGCATTTTACCGATAGAATCCCTGGATTTCTCTTTTCTATCGGTCTGATGCATAAAAGAATTACCGATAGAATCATAAAAACTATAATTATATCTGCAAACAGTCGAACGAGGCTGATTTCTATTTTGTGACGACGCCTTTTACTTCCATTAGCCGAACATATGTGCTACAATTATTTCGTCGACAAATTATTTGGAAAAGGAGTTGTGATAGCGAGATCAGCAGGAGGAGATCAAGGGTTTTCCCGGGTCTTCCTCATAACGTCATAGCACAGGTGATCGCCACCATCCGCCTCGATGATGTGATACTCTTCATCGACATAACCGCGCTTGAGATAGATCTTCTTCGCGGGAAGTGAGGCATCCAGTTCGATGGAATCGAAGACTTCGAAGATCTTCGATTCAGCAAAGTCCATCAGTGCTTTTCCCAGGCCCTGACGCTGATGGTCGGGAAGAACGAAGAGACGGTTGATGTGGTTTTCGGAAATGGTGACGGTACTGACGGGGGAGTCATCGACGAGAAGGAGATAGACGAAGCCGTTTTCAATATCCGAGACGATCCTGTCCATGGAGTGGTGGGCGCTGAAGAATTCGACCGCGCCGGCAGGGTAGTATCTGGGATATACCGTACGGATGGTGGTCTGGGTGATCTCTGAAACGATGTCTGCATCACTTGGGTTTGCGATGATGATTCTGCTGTCCATAGTCCTTCCTCCTTTGGTTGGTAATCATTCTATCACGGGATCAAGGAAAGGCCGAACCGCTATCATGAACGAAACAGAACGTTTTAGAGGTTTTTTGAAAATAGCATAACGGAAACAAGGAGTAGAGATATGAGTAACATTTACGAGAAATGCCCGGAATTAGAAAATGACAGATGGCTGATGCGCTTCGTAAAGGAGGAAGATGCGGAAGACCTTCTTCTGGTCTATGGGGACAAGCAGGCGCTTCCGTTTTTCAACAGCGACAACTGCCACGAAGATAACTTCTACTACGACACGAAAGAGAAAATGGACGGTGCGATCCGGTTCTGGCTGGATTCGTACCGGGACAAGTGGTTCGTCCGCCTCGCGATCGTAGATAAGAAGATCTCGAAGGCAATCGGTACGATCGAGATGTTCCATCGGCCTTCTGATGATGAATTTGACGGCGATGGACTGATCCGTCTGGATGTGAGATCTGACTACGAAAAGTCGGAGGAATTACAGAGCATTTTTGCGCTCCTGATCCCTGAGGCATATACTCTTCTTGAGTGTGAGGAGATCATCACGAAGATCCCGCTTTATGCGGTAGAGCGGATCGATGCGGCAAAGAAGATCGGATTTGAAAAGACCGACAGACTTCTTGTCGGAAGTGAAGACCGGCATGCCTATAAGAATTACTGGGCGATCAGAAAATAAAGCAAGGGAGCTACGGGAAATGAAGTACGGAATCCTAGATTATGAGATCATCGGCGAGGGAGAGCCGATCTTATTCATTCATGGATGGGGCCTCGACAAGACTATGATGCAGGCTTCTTTTGAATCGGTATTTGCGGTGACCGGAGGATATAAACGTTTCTATATCGACCTCCCGGGAATGGGAAAATCTGAACCTGGCCGTGTTCGGGATTCAGATGACATACTTGAGCTGCTCCACGATTTCGCAGTAGAAATCATCGGTGAGAAGTTCATCATCGTCGGACAATCCTATGGCGGGCTTCTGGCGAGAGGTTTTGTGAACCGGTTCGGAGAACTGATCTCCAGGATGATCCTTATTTGCCCTTGCGTCATTCCGGGAGTCAGGCAGGGACGTGTGGAACCGCTGGTGGCGTTAGAGCGTGATGAAGAGTTTCTGTCCACTCTTACCAAAGAGGAATATGACAGCTTTACCCAGATGAATGTGATACTGACAAGACCGGTCTGGGAGAGATACCGGAAAGTCCTGATGCCGGCCCTGTCCAGAGCAGATTGGGGTTTTCTCAACACGCGGCTCGAAGGAAGTTTCAGTTTCGATCCGGATGATATGGAACCATCTGATATCCAGGTGCTGATCCTGTGTAGCAAGCATGACTCGGAAGTCGGGTATAAGGATCAGTTTGATCTGATGCGGATCTACCCGAAAGCAACGTATTGCACTATCGAGGATGCGGGACATAACCTGCTGATCGAACAGCCGGGACTCGTCGTGGGGATCTGGATGCCGTGGCTCTATGGCGAACGGATGAATGAGGTGAACGTAAGAAATGGCTGACAACCCGTGGAAAGAAATCAGTCTTCAGGACTATGAGGACCATATGAGCCTGGATTCGGTCCATCAGCTTCAGGCGATGAATGCGATGATGAAAGAGCAGTTCGGATCCTACCCGGTGGAGACGGCGATGGTTCTGGGCGTGGCCGGAGGAAACGGCCTCGAGCATGTCCGGAAAGATAAGTATAAGACTGTGTACGGCGTGGATATCAACGAAGACTATCTTCGTGCAACAGAGGAAAGATATCCGGACCTTCAGGGGATCCTTAAGTGCATCCCGGTCAATCTGGTCAATGAAGCTGAGAAGCTTCCGGAGGCGGATCTTCTGATTGCCAATCTCCTGATCGAGTATATCGGGTACGAAGCTTTTCAGAAGGCCGTTTCGAAAGTGCGCCCGACGTATTGTTCCTGTGTGATCCAGATCAACACGGATACGAAGCAGTGGGTCTCCGATTCGCCATATCTTCACGCATTCGACAGGCTGGATGAAGTGCATCACCAGATGGAGGAAGAGGCCCTGGAGAAGGCGATGAAGGAGATCGGGTATTCCCTGATCCATCAAAGCGCGGAGACGCTCCCGAATGGGAAAGCTCTGGTCCGCATGGATTTTCAGTGTGGAGAAGAATATGGAAAGACCGGATTTTGACAGCAT
>ODAI013696499.1_pt1 | contig 22426 bp, 14 predicted proteins | sample 1539321 | NCBI WGS metagenome assembly ODAI01 (sample SAMN02144231, study PRJEB22623) | gut metagenome | biome: sheep rumen | host: Ovis aries | place: New Zealand | reverse complement strand
GGACAATTCGATAGGGCAGACGCAAGACGGCAAAAACAGTTTGAAGAGCATAAAAGTTGCGGCAACCGGTGACGTTATTTTAGATGGAACGAAAAATAAACTTAACGAAGTATATCTTGGCGCAATCGGCGGAAATTTTGAGCTGAAAAACAATTCGAGCAAGTTGACTGCGACTTTCGCCGGCACCATAAAGGGCAGCGCGACAATTAATCAGACCGGCGACATTAATTTGGGCGGTTCTGGTATTGCCAATATTTTAAATTTGACTTCGGAAAAGGGCGACATAACGTCAACGGGCGGACTTAAGGCGACTAAAGAAATAAATCTAAGCGTCGGGACATTCACGCACGAAGGCGAAATTCATACCGATAAATTGACGATAGCGACCGACAACGGCTTAACGATTAACAATCCGGAAAATACTTTCAACACCTTAGTAATTTCAAGCCGCGACGGAAATGCGATAAACGGTTCGATTGACGTAGCGATAAAGGCAGATAAATTCGCGCCGACGATTAAAAATGACGTTAAAGGCGACGTGACTTTAGAAAACACCAAAACTAGCGGCGCAATGTCCTTCGGCGACGGCGAATCGATAAACATTGACGGGACTTTCACGGCGACAACCTTAGGCAATTTCGATTACGGCTCCACGCTCAACGCGGGCAAGGGCATTTCGATAGACGCGCAAAACATTTACCGCCGCGCAGACACGACCGGCTATTTTTCCACGACGGGCAGATTATTACTCAATTCGCAAAACAGAGTAGGCACGGCGAAAAATCCGATTCTTATTGGCAACCACGCCGAAAAAGTTACAGGATTGGACATTTACGGCAAAGGCATTTATGTCAATGGCGTTAATAGCGGAATAATGACGCTAGGCGACATAATCGGCACTTCCTTTAACGTAAACTCTGAAGGCGCAATAGCTCAAGCCGACAATAAAAAGCTCAATTTAACTGACAAAGTCGAAGTTTCTGCCGCTAACGATGTTACTTTGAACAACGCCGAAAACATTATCAATAAAGTAACCCTAAACGGCGGCGACAACGTCAAAGTGCACAGCATAGCCACCAACGGTTTGACGGTCGAAGGCGACTTGAAAACCGGCGGCGACGTTACCATTACCGCTGAAAAATCGCTAACTTTGAATGGCACGATTGATACGGAAAAAAATATCAGCTTGACGGCGGGCAAATCGGCAGGAAGTGACGCAACCGACGTTTCCGGCACAACTGATATTGACGTTAGCAAGCCCGATGAGCCAAAGAAAGACACTTCGCCAATTTACGCCATAACCAGTAGCAAAGCCAGCGCACTCAAGGCGGGCGAACAAATTACGCTCAATGCCGACAACGTTAAACTTTTGGGCAAGATAGAAACTGCAGCTATAGAAACAACAAATGCAGAAACAGAATCAGGCATTAAAGTAACGACTAGAAAAGGTTTAGATATGCAAAATGCCGCAAATAATTTTGAAGCCTTGACGGTTAAGAGTAGCGACGGCAAAGAAATTGACGGCTCTGTTTTGGTAACGAGCAAATCTGACGGCTTTATTGCAAAAATAGCTAATGACGTTAATGGCGACTTGACCTTGAAGAACAATAAAGATAACGGAGTGATTCTCTTAAAAGGTTACGAATACGGAATATTAGATGTAAAAGGCAATGTAACGCTAGATATGGGCGACGAGTTCATTACGGGCAGAGCGATTTGGGCGAGCGGAAACATTAACATAACGACGCGCAATAACGGAATGGTTATATTAAATATAGATACAGAGCCCGTCAAAAACAGCGAGACCTTGAAAGCAACTAAGAATCTAACGCTGAAAGCCGCAGGAAATATTGACGTATCAGACGAAATAACAGCGGGCAACAACATAACGATTAATTCGGGAAGTTTCGAACTTTTTGCCTCAGGAAGCATGACCGCAGGCGATAATATAACTTTGAATATCAGCAACGGCGATATAAAGGTAAAGAAATATGATAGTTCCGGCGGCTATGTAATTTCCACTAACGGCAATGTTAAAATGACGGTTAAAAAGGGCAATATCGATATTGGCGGCGAATTGCTCGCGCAGGACGGCAAAATTGATTTAACAACCGGCGAAGGCAATATCAAAATTGGCTCCAATGCGTCGGATACAGATACCGTAGTTTCCAACGGCAACATGACAATGACTGCGACCAAAGGCAACATTGATATTGGCGGCGAATTGCTCGCGCAGGACGGCAAAATTAATTTAACAACCGGCGAAGGCAATATCAAGATTGGCTCCAATGCGTCGGATACAGATACCGTAGTTTCTAACGGCAACATGACAATGACTGCGACCAAAGGCAATATCGAAATAAGCGGTTCGGCGATTGCTAATAAAGGTAACGTAGCAATGACGATTACAAATGGCAACGTCGATATAACAGGCAAATTGCGTGCGCAGACTGGTAAAATTGAAGTAGAAGTCGGCGAAGGCAATATCAAGATTGGCAACGAAACGACTGAGCAGGCTGATGAAACCGTAGTATTCGCCAAGCGCGATATAGCTATCACGACGGGCAAAGGGATAATTGATATATTCGGAAATACTAAATCGGATAAGGGGCAAATAACTATCAAGACGAATAAGGCTAACGCCGAAAACACTGCCGCCAATGTCGTTGAATTCTATTCCTATGACGGCACGCCGATTTTATTTGCCGCTAATACTGCTGAAAATAATCCCGCTGTAGTTGCGCCGCTTGCCGGCAACGTTAAGGAATCTGGCGACATTACGATTAACGCTGAACTTGAAGCTGATAACTCGGTATTTATAACGACCGACGACGGCGACATTGAGGTTACGAAGAAAATCACGGTAACCAACGGCGATATTACGATTGAGACTTCCGACGGCGATATAAGAATTTACTCGAACGGCTCAGATGATATGGTTAGGGCGCAGAATGATTTAAATATTCGCACTGACAACGGCGCAGTTGATATTGCTGGCAAAATCTCCACGCAAGACGGCGACATTACTATAACTTCTAATCACAATTCATACGCGGCGGGGCAAAGGGGCATAACAATTAGTGAAACTGGTGCGATTAATCCTGCCAAAAATGTTAGCTTGAACGCCACCAACGGCAACATTGAGTTCAAGAAAATTGCGGCGCAGAATGCCACTATCAATTCAAATACTGGCAACGTAACAGCGGACACGATTAATGCGGCGGACACGATACGCATTGCCCTTTCTGGCGGCGACTTGTATTTAAATCTTGCGCAAAGCAAAGGCGTAGCCATTCTGACTGGCGATAATTCAAATTCGACGGTAAACACGATTCAGGCGGATTCCGTAGACGTTAATGACGCCGTTACAGTCGGGAAAGTTCTTCCTTACAAAAGCAGTTCTGGAATTATGCAACCGAGCGCACCGACGACGGGCGGCGGCTACAACACCAGCTATAGCGGCAGTTACAGCGGCGGCTACAACGCCTACAGCTATATTAGCGGCTACAGTAATTTTGCGAGCAATCCGAGTTCTTTCGCGACTTTAGGCACTACGTACACGAACGACGGCTTGACCTATTGGCAAAGTGCGCCTTCAACTGACGGAAATATTTCTGCTGTTGGGGATTATTCGTTTAGCGAATTTGATTTGTATAACGACATGAGCTACAGACAAACGCGCAATTACTTTGAGGTTAAATTTATCCCGACGTGGCTTGAGCGGGAATTCATGAGTATTGACTTCGATTATAGCTTTGACAATTTCGGAATAAAAAATGCGACGGAAGACGAATTAACTATCGACTAACGAAAAATATCTAAATTACTGCTAAAATGTCCCGCTATCTAAATGGCGGGATTTTTTTTGCCATTATTAGCTTGTTGGAAATAAAAAATTTTGATTTATGGCAGGAATATCAGTTATTATCACGAAGAATGAAATGATTAGTTTTTTATGTATATTTTTTTTGGGGGGTGATTGAGCATGAGCGAAAAATATGCGACCACGATTGCAAAAATCAGTTGTCCGAATCTTCAAGGAACAATTACCCTTACCGAAACTAAAAATCGCACCGTGAAGGCTGAAGGAAATCCGATTCTCACGCGCGACGGAGCGAAAGTTACTTGCAACGGTACTTGCCAATTCTTAACAAATACCGTTCCTCAAATCGGCGTACCAAAGCCTTGCACTTGCAAAATGTCTTCAACTCTCGCGAATTGGTTGGGATTCTCCAAAAATTCAGCTTGTGGCTCAAAAATGTTGCTTGACAGCTCAAAAATTTTCTGCAACGTCGGTTCGGTTCAACTCACATTCAAGACGGCGGGAACGAGCAAGACTTTTCAAAGCAATTCAATCAACTTGTAGCCAATTCCGTCCCTTTCGCTCATCGTCACACCGAACTAAAAAATTTTCGTCCCGACCTCATATGCAAAGGTCGTTATCAACATACATTTCGTTGAATTTAAGGAGGAATGAACGTGGGCGTTGATACCACACGAAATTTCAATCAGACCAGCCGAACGATTCTGTTTGAAAAGTTCAGAGCGGACAAGATGTCTTATAGTCTTATCGATTTGCTTGAATCCGAAGACGGCACCGGGAAAATTGGCAGAAACGGCGAAGAGGAACTAAAAAAACTTCTTACCGTGCACACTTTCGAGCAGTTCATAGAAAAATTTGCACCGCCTGTCTACGAAATTATTTTGCCGCCGCCGACCGACGAGGACGGAAATATTATCGGCGCACCACGCTTCATGTACACGCTTGACGCCAAAGAGGCTGATAAATATTTTCACAACGAGCCGCGTCCGCTCAATAAGCATTTGTATTACGAAATGCTCATGCAAATCTACAAAGATAAATGCAGTAGCCGTCAATCAGATTTTGAATACGATGATTCCAAAATTCTTGAAATGATAACGCCTCAGCAGGAAGTTAAGAAATTTGAACGTCTGCGCAGGTCTCTGAATAACAATCGCGCCAAATGCTATTTCGGTGAACTTAATGGCGAAGATACTTCCGCTTATCTCGATAAGTATGACGCGGCTCTTGATGAAATTACGCCGCTAATTAATGATAAGCTTGTTATGATTGCTCAACGGCTCGACGATATCGCCGTTAGCACGAAAATTCCTGCGGCTGTCACCGATTCAAGCAAAATGTTGACTTCGCCTGTAGCGGGTTATCTCGCCTATGACGAAGACGGACGCTTGACTTTCAAGGAACACGCAAAAATTAATTCCATTCCGCAAATCGGCGCGCCTAAAGAAAATACTTTGCTCTTGACGGCGCAACGCACCGAAGAAATTCGCGCGGATATTGAAGACGTCTATAACGAGGCTGTTCCCGAAGACCGACGCGACGAAGAAAAATTTACGCTCTCTCTTATGCTGAAAACTCTCGCTCCGCTTGACGGCAAGGATATCGACCGACCCGCCCTTGAAGGCGAAAAAGTTCAGTTGCAAGCAGTCTATAAATCTTCGCGCGATGAATTTGCTCGCGTGATGTGTCCTGAAATTGAAAAACTTCTCGGCGTCAAAGCATTTTTCGACCAAGCAGGCGACCAAAGCGGTTATTTTGAACCAGGATTAATCGTGGCAAATTGCACTGCCGCTGAACTTTTGGAGGACAGCCTCCGCGATAAATTTAAACGCTTCATTTCCTATAAGGGCGTCAAGCAAACCACCAATCGCATTTGGCTGGGCATTCTTCCCGCTGTTTACGCTGACGGCTCCCCCGTTGCCTCAGGAAATGTGAAATCCACAATGTCACGTGCTCAACGCAAAGCCGCCAGAGAAAATCAGCAAAAAGCCGCAGGAGATTTTTTGACGCTCCAAACTGCTCAAAGCATGCTCAGAATTTTAAATGAAGCGCATATTATGACCGCCTTTAATGTACGGCAATCACGCGACAAGGAAAAAGGCGTCGAAAGCGTTACTCTGGATTATCTTCGCAACCGCAGAGAAAATTTCGCCTCGCTTAATGACTGCGACCACGCTGTTTATGCTTATCCGAATTTCGTTATCATGCGCACTCGTCAAGTAAAAATTGACCCGAACGAGGCTGACACTCAAGAAGCTGTGCGAATCAATTTGCCAGGCGTTTATGTCGACGCCGCCTATCCCGCCGCAGGAATTATCGCCGCTAGTCAACAGATTAAATATCTTGAGAATCACGGCTTCAAAGGCAAAGTAAATCGCCAAAATGTTTGCGTTCATGTCAATTTGGAAGATGTCAACGTTCGCAAGGAGCTTTGTTCTCAATTTAATCTCGCGCTCAATCAGACTTGGGGCGATGTCGAAGACGACGCGCGCGGCTTTGGCTTGGCATTTTGCGGCGAGCCCAAAAATATCGGTGGCAAGGAAATGGAGCACACTTACATTTTCTCCGCACGAACTTTGGCACTCAATGAAAGCGGCAATTATCGGCTGATTAGTCGAGTGCTTCTTGCTGACTTCATCGACGCTTATCTTCGCTATAACAGTATTGATAGGGCAGGTTTTTCTGACTTTAAGAAAAAAATCGTTCAGTCGTGGCTTGACGAAAATAAACAACGTCCGAATCTGATTAATTTCGTCATGAAAGACGGCGAAGACGTGATACTTAATCCCGATAATCCCGAAGAAGTTTTGGTAAAATTTCCCGGCGAAAGCGTTTCCGTACCTTTGCGCGCCAAAACCGCTGAAGACGAATAACAATCGAAAGGACAACTAATTATGGAATACAAAGTTAAAATCACGTCCCAAACCGGCGAAGAAATTTCGTTTGGCTACGATGCCAACGACAGGAACACGATTAAAGATATTGAAATCCAGTTCGACACCATTGAAGAGAATGTCTATCGCAAAGGCGACGGTTCACTCCTGCACCTGAAAATTGAAGGCGACATAAAATACGACGATGTTGAAAACAAGACAACGGTCGGAGAGCTTATTAAATTATTCGATTGGACGCGCTCTGAAAAATCAGAGGAACTATATCGCACAGTCGAAATTGAGGTTTGGAACAATGATATTCGTCTGCGGGCGTACACCTTTGAGAAAATGTTCGTCGAAGATTATACAGAAAAATATCATTCCAGTTCCCAAAGAGGTGCTGAATCTAAATCCGGCTTTGAGCTAAAGCTAACGCAAATGGAAAATAACTTCGATAAGGCAATTTCCTTCAAGTGAGCCATGAAAATTAACGGCTTTGAAAAACTCCGTGACATTCGCACATTTTCGCTTGTCAAATGTGAAGGTGAACATACGACTTTAACTTTCACCGCACGAACTGCCGCGAATATCGCTTTACCGTTTTTGTCACGCGAAGGAGACCCAATCACAATCTCACGCGACGACGGTAGCACTTTGTTTTACGGCTTGATTCGCGAAATTTCTGTAAGCGAAAATCATCACGGAGCCATTGTCGCTGTTCAGGCAAATTCTTTCAGCATTTTGGCGGACGAAAAACTCCATACGCGAATCTTTCAAAATCCGAATCAGTCTCTCAGCGATATTCTAAAAAAAATTTCGTGGGATAAGGCGAAATGTGAACTAGCTCTTGATGACGCGGCGAATAAAAAACCTATGGGACTGATTGTGGCTAATGAGCCAACTAATGCCGTCGTGCAAAATGATGAGACGGATTTTTCTTTTCTCCTTAGGCTGGCTCACTTGGTCGGCTATCGATTGTTTGTCTCGGACACAATCAGCGGCAGAACCACTCTTGAACTTGCTAAAACTCGCAGTAGTAGAAAAATTCCAGCCAAAGAAATAATCACGCTCACTCGCCAACAACGCAAGGGCAAGTTTAACCTTAAACTTCGCGTCAGACCGACTACAGAACTTGACGTGGGCACTGAGGCGCAAATTGAAGGGCTTACGGGGGCTTTCGTCGTTATGAAAAAATCCGTCATCAAACAGCGCGAATCGTTTATATTCATCTACGAACTTGAATCAGCGGATGATATGCCAAATCAATTCACACCTGACGGGCAAGGCGGGCGCGAAAGAATTTTTCCTGCGAAAATTACTTCTGCTGATGACCCGAAAAAATTGGGACGTGTGCAAGTTGCCTTTGACGGTGAGGATATGGTTAAAAATCCTGACGAGCGGCTCTGGATTCCTTGGAGAACTTCTTACGGCGGTATGAACGGGCAAGGCGGCATTGTATTTTTGCCCGATAAGAACGACCGCGCTGAAATTCTACTTGCCGGAAATAATCTCGTCGCCTCGAATAGTTTTCGTACGAGTTCTTTGCTCAATGAATGCTCTAATCCTTCAGAAAAATATATTGGCAATAACTTCAAGCAACGAATTTTTTGGCGTGAAAAATCTTTGGAGCTTTTCTCGGCTGATAATATCATTTTCATGGACGAAAATAAAATTGAGCTCGTGACCGGAAAGGGCAAAACTCGTATTCGCCTTGAGGATGACCAAATTTTTATGCAGACACCCGATAATTTCTTTGAACTGTCGCCCAACGGGATAAAAATTAAGACCAATAAAAATTTCGCGCTAGAAAGCGACAAAAATTTTACTGCTAAATCGGGCGATTCTTTCAACATTGAAAGCGGCAAAGATTTCGAGGCGAACGCTCAAGGCTCGGCAAAAATAAAATCATCAAGCACTTTGAAATTAAACGGTAGCACTGTCGAAATATCATAATGAGGACTTAACATGCAAAATAAAATAAATGAATGCTGGCAGACGTTTACTCAGCTCATGGATTCTAATTCTTCCAGCGGGCTTTATGTTCACGGCGGCGGTATTTTTTTTAATTTAATGCCGACACTTTCTCAGAATATACGCTTGGCAGTTGATATGCCTTTTTATCTTAATTGCCCGCTCGCCGACGTGGAAAAATTTTTGGCTCGAGAATACTTCGGTCAATGTCTTGGGCGAAAATTTCGCTATCAACTACGGCGCGATTACACATTCATTCGCGAAATTGAGCGAAATATTTTATGGCGAACGGCAAAATCTTACTCTGTCACACGTCCTATTATCTTCGCGCCTTGGGCTCGCCGCGCAGTTAAAATTTGCATAACGGACGGGCTTGACCCTCAGGAACTGGCCTCTTATGCTCCTGAAGTGAACGGAAAAAAATTTCTTTCCAACGACCTTTTTCGCTCTGCTAATTTTAAAATCGATTTAATTGGTGGGATACTCATTACCAATCACCGACTTTGCGTCACCAATCTCAAACTTTCCGATAAGGCAATTAATTTCGCCGGCGACGGTATCGATGAGCTCGGACATTTCCTCTACGTTCAAGCCGATTTGTCCGCTCAGGATTTCATTTTGCCAGACACCAATTCCCTAAATTTTTCTATCGTGCCTAAGGATAATTGGGCGGCTCAACGCCTCTACACTCAAGAGGATATTCGCAAATATCGCATACTGACTTTCTCTCAATGTCAATCCGACGCTTGGAAAAATGTTTGGCGTAGCGGTATTTCTCTGCCGCGCCTGAGAACTGCCGCCGATATCAGCTACGAATTGAGCCGTTACCAATACGACGGTTTTTTCTCTTGCAGATTGAAACGCGTACTTCAGCCGATGACTAACGAAAAATTTTCCGAGCGCATAATTGACCGATACGAAATGGCTTGCCGCTATCCTTCCCCTTCAGTTTCTCAGGAACTTTTTCGTGTCTCGACCTATCGACCTATTTGCTTTTTGCATTTCAGCGGCGATAATATTTTCCTCGATGATTATGCCAACTATGTCCTTGAGGCTATGGAAAATAATTATCCCGAATTCATTTGGGCGGGGGTAAGCGATGACTGACGCCGATATTAGAGAACTAATCTTCGCCGGTTTTTTTTCGCCGGATATTGTTGCCTCATACAAAAAATTAAGCTCGGACGAACAATTTAAGCTCGCCAATTTATTGCGCCGACAACTTCAGCTAGGCGGTCGAATGATTTTTTTCACACAAGCAATAGATTTGCTCCTTCCTTTCACTAAATGCTACTTTATGACCCGCGAAAATAAATTCGTTCTCTGTCTGCCTTATGAAAAAAACGAATTTAACCTTGCTCGCTGGTCTTGTCTGCGTCATTTTTTCTTCGAGGTCACTGCTAAAGTGGAGCTTTTCTGGCTTCGGCATATACCCATAATCGGCTTCGCTCCCTCTATGTCCATCGGAAATATTTTGCTCTACAAGGAGGCTATTCCTAATGAACCATGAATCCATTTACCTGCCGAAATCTTTTGGCGTTATGGCTGAAGACCAGCAAGGTAAGCCGCTTTTTTCCGAAATACTCTCGAAAGGCTCCTCTTCTTTAAGTTGCAGTAAACTATATCACACTGTCGAAAATTATCAGACGCGCATGGAGTTTGAGATTTGCGAATCGGACGGCAAAGATACAAAAAGACTTGGCACCGTTGAAATCAAAGATTTGCCTACCGCCCCCAAAGGTGTTGTTACCGTTTATTTGCGCTTAAGCTACGACCCTTACGGCATTTTGACTGTCACTGCCACTGACGCCCGAACCAATAAAAATTTGCTTGAAAATCGTGCAGCTCATTTCAACGTTGAGCGAATTCCTGAGCATGAAGATTTTAAATTGCCGACTGCAGCAGATGATGCCAGCCGGAGCGATTGTTTCTTAATTTTGGCTACGGGTGGGCAAATACATTGGGGCGGTGCATTGAATGATGTCAAATCCGCTTGCCGCAATTTGATTCAGAATTTTATCGACCTAAATCAACATCGTCTCGGCATTATCACTTTCGCTCATGAAGCTACTATGCTTCATGATTTGAGCCACGATACTCAAAGTCTCCTCAAAGCAGTTAACCGACTCAAAGCCGGAAGCGATAACAATATGGCGGCGGCATTTAATATCGCAAGCAAACGTTTCGACGCTTACGCTGACGACGGTAGAAAACGCACGATTATCACCGTCAATGCCGGTCTTCCCGATGATAGGGATAAGTTGCGCGAAATCGTTAACGACCTCAAGCAGCGCGGCGTTGAAATTATTGCCATTGGCACAAACGTCAACAACAGCTTTCTCGGTGAACTTGCCAGCAATCGCAGCAGGAACGCTTATCAAATCGCCGACATGAGCAATCTTGAAGATAAGTTCCGCCAAATTTTTTCAGGCGACGATTCTGCGAAACGTAAAGCCGAACTTCAACCCCAACGCGACGTCGAACACCAACGCGACGTCGAACACCAACACGAAGCCGAACTCCAACCGCACGAGCAAAATTTATCGATAGATATGATGCGTCGAATCGTTGAATCATCGTCGGCAAGGCGCGTAGAAAAATTTGCCGCTGACGGATTCGACACGAGCGCAACTCTTGAAATTATCGATACAATGCCGCTGACGCTTTTTGATGATTTTCACGTGAATTGCCCTGCCGAAGTCATTTGCGATGCGGCGGCTCTGGCTGTCACAGGCGGAAAAATTGTGATTGTCGGAAATATCGTGCTCAAAGACGGGCAAGCTTATCTGACTGCTGACGCGGAAAATATTGACTTCGACACCATTCGCAATAAGCAGGGCAGATTTTATTCGCTGTATCTTTTCCCGAAAGATGCCAACTTGAATCCCAATAACTATCGCGGTGAAATTTACGAACTCAAAGGGCGCAATGTCGACTTCAAGGAAATCGAGACTACGGAAAAATTGCTCTGCATAGATTTTGGCACGAGCAACACCACTGCCGGTAGCTACGGCATTAAAAATCCTTCGCGTCATGATATTGAGCTTACAAAATTTATCGGCAAGGCAGGCGCAGAAATCCGTTTCTACGACATGTTTCCGACTTTGATTTACGTTAGCTCTGTTGAATCCGGTAACGAAAATTATCTTTTTGGCTACGACGCACGCGAAAAAATTATCGTCGAAGATTATCAACCCAAAGCCTCAACTTTCTTCGAGATTAAACGTTGGATTGACAGCCTCGACAAGACCGAAAAAATTACTGACGAGCAAGGAAACACGCGCAATATCAGAAAAGCCGACATTGTGCAGAAATATTTGCAGGAAGTCATTAAACTTTCCGAGCAATATTTCAAGGTGAAATTTAAGCGACTGCACTTCACCGCACCCGTTAAGCTCAAGGACGGATTTCTGAGTGCCGTGAAGAAAATGTTGCCTGATTACGAGATTGAAACGAAGGACAGCTTGGACGAGGGCGTAGCGATTGTTTACGACCACATTCGCTGGCAAATGGAAAATGATTCACGCAATGAGGGGCGCGAGCAAGAAATATTGGTAATAGACTGCGGGGGCGGCACGACCGATTTGGCGAATTGCAAATACCGATTCAAACTCCGAGAAAACGGCAGTCACAAGCTCGAACTGCAAACGCGCTTTGAAAGTGGCGACCAAAATTTTGGCGGAAATAATGTCACGTGGCGAATTCTGCAAATGCTCAAGATAAAATTAGCGGCAGTTCTTCGAGGAGAGCCTGATGTAGACATTCAAAAAATCGTTGCGCCTGGACGCAGTTGGGAAGATATTCTCGGTGAAATTGACGAAGATTACGACGCCGAAGGAAAAGATAACAAAACCGAACTTTACGCCGAATTTGAGAGGCTTTACGAAAAGGCGAGTGAAATAATCCCGACGCGCTTTTTATGCGCTGAAAATTCTGAGACTGAACGCCATAGCCGAAGAAATTATTATTATCTGTGGCAAATGGCGGAAGCGATTAAAATCGAATTCTACAAAGTCAGCGGAGCCGCCGTTCAGATTGACTTCGATAAGCAAAAATATATAAAAATCGTCGCGCCCGACCTAAGCCATTATTATCTTATGTATCGTATGGACGGAAAATTTTTGGACACTCGCGAAGCCGAATTTAATCCGCTGAAAAATATTTCCGTAACCAACAATGAAATTCGCCGTTTGCTTTATCCCGACATTTACGATTTGCTCAACTGCCTGCTTAATCCGCTTATCGGCAAGAAAGATTTGACTATGACGCGCTATCGACTGTCGGGGCAATCTTGCAAAATCACGTTGTTTCACGAGTTGCTGAAAGAATTTGTTCCGGGACGCCGAATGCGTATGGGCGGCAAAAATCCTCCGCAAGAACAGAGCAGTAGCTTAAAGTTGGCGTGCATTAAGGGTAGTATTGCGTATTGGCGCGATAAATTTTATGATGACGTTGAGCCCGAAATAATTCCTGGCGAACCTGAAATAATCTATGAAGTTTTAATTAACTTGCCAGGCAATAAAAGAATGAAATTAATAGGTGCCGGTGGCGAGCTTAAAGTTCGTGATTATTCCGCCAATGTTAAGAACGCAGATATTTTCATCACCGACCGTCAAGGCAAGGAGCGTCGTTGCATTGCCTACACTTTCCAGAGCGATTCGACTATGTTGAAAAATTTTTCGTCTTTTGCTGAAGTGCTTGATAAAGTTAAAAGCATGACTTTCCTTAGTGAGGAAAAATTGGATTCTCTTACTCAACATTTCATCGATTTGGAAAGCGGAGGGCGTTTCCTGTTCGCGGTGCCCTCAAATATCGCTTACGGTTTCCACGTTTTTGAATTACATATCAGCGAATCCGGAAATTATCAGCTGGCTATTTTCCCGACTGATGACGCTAGCTTTGATGTTAAATTCTACAGCTACGAAAGTGACAGCCTATCGCAATTCTTTAACGGCGACCGCTGAACGAGGTGAGCACATGCTAAAGAGCACGGAAATTTTGTTTGCGCACGGCGAATTATTGTCCGCGCAAATGCTCGAAGAACTTGCCGCAAGACCGAATAATTTAGTTTCGGCAATCTATGCGGCTTTTGGCGAAGGAATAATCGCGGGACTTGACTTCAAGGCTGACGCGGCGGGCGACGTAATTTTAACGGCGGGTCTAGTCAAATGGCGGGAGAAAATTTATACCTCGAATTCAGCGATAAATATCAGCAAATTTCTGAGTAACGTTCCCGATAACTTTAAAGAGTGGAGACTTGAGCTTTTTCACGACGTCGAAAATTTCGGGGCGATTAATCATTATCGCTTGAAGTTGCGCGTTCGTCCGATTGAGAATTCTGCTGATGTCGATTCTATGACGCTAATAACTTTTCGTTTGTTCGACGGGAATTTGATATTGCCGAAAGTCAAGAGCGACGCCGATAAACCGCTTGAGGAATTTTACAAGGGCAAGCGCGCTTATTTGCTCGATACGCCTTATCTTGCCGCGAACGGTTCTAAAGCCGTTGCGCCGCTTATTTGCCGAGCCATTGCCGAATTTTTGCGCGAAAAGCCCGATAAAGATTCTGCTGATTGGTCGCTTTTGATGTCGCTGAATAATTTTCCGGTCACGAGTTGGCAAACACTTCGCGATTACGTTAAAAGTTGCGGTGGAAATGCCGACTTTGCCACGCGAAAAAAATTTTTTGCGGAATTTGAACGTTGCTTTAAAGAAATTCGCTACTCTAAGGCTTATGACAGGGAGCAAACCTCTACCCAAAAAAGTACCCTAAAGAAAAATTACGACGGATTAATTATCCCGTACAAAGATTTGGAGTGATGTAATAAATGAACAATCTCGCACAAAAAACATTGCACTTCCTGTTTGTTCCTGAAGCCTCTTTGGCAGTAATATTTTTGCTCGTATTTATCGTGATGTTCGCGTTGGGAATTGTGCTGTATTTGCGTTGCAAGCGAACTCTGATTGAAATAAGTGAGAACGCCGAAGAAGATTTCACAAGTCATAAAAATAAAATGTCGCCTACCGCTTACTTGCAGAAAAAAATTCTGAAATTGAGTGCTGACGAAGGGCGACTTGAGGGTTTGCCGAATAATTTCGTAAGTATCGGAATTATGGCAACATTCATCGGGCTTGGCGTAGCGATTCAAGGTGCGGCGGATTTACTTTCCGCCGAAACGCCCGACCTGACGCAAATGACTGACGTTTTGGCAGTTATCGCTTTCAAATTTCAAACGTCAATTTGGGGCGTGGCGTTCTCGCTGATATTTCAATTCCTAATCGTCAATCGCTACCTTTCGGAGAAGCAAAATATTCTCGACGACGTTACGAAAAGGCTTTATGAGATAGAGGGTTCAAATTCGCGTCTTTTGCTCGAACAGCAAAATGAACTTTTGACTAAAAATTTTGAGCTGTTGCTTAAAAATGGTTCTGATTACAACGACAAGCGCACTAAGGAAGCCGAAAACCTTTTGCAGGTCGCTACGGCAGTCAACGAACATCTCGGCGAATATATCGGCGCGACTATGGAATTTATTAGCACGGTTAAAACTTTCACCGAAGTTGCGCAACACTTCGACCAGACTACCAAGACGCTAGAGAGTTTAGTTCAAGAATCCGGCGAACATTATCGCAATGCGCAGGATAATTTAACGCAACTTCATGAGCAGATGATTGAGGAAATTCAGCGCAATAGCGAACAGACGATAACGCAGACTGAACGCAACGTCGAAGCAATGCGCAAAGTTTTCAAAGTCAGTGCGCATGATTTCGCCGAACGTACGCAACTTGCCCTTAAAGACAGCGTTGACGACACCTACCGCAAATATCAAAGTGCGGCTCAAGCTATGGCGGATAAATACAATGTATCCGCGCATGAACTCGCCGAGCAATACCGCCAAACCGCACAGACAATGGCTAAAAGCTTATCAGACCTCGCCTTAGATATGGCAACTAAGCATGAAGAGGCGCGTAAGGCTATGGCTCAGCAATATTTAGCGGAAGTCAAACCGATTCGCGAAGGAATTGACGGAGTGAAACCTTGCCTCGACAGTTTGGACGAATATATCCGCCGATTGCTTGTTGCGCTTGCTGACGGTGAAAAAAATTCTACGGAGGCAGCTCGTCGAACACAACTTGCCACGCAAAAGCTTTCCAACACCGCAGAAGATATCGCCGTAGCTATCGCCAATAATAATCGCACCTTCAACGAACAAATTCTGGCTCAAGCCAAAAATCTGGAAAAACTTCTCGCAACGTTAGAAACCTTGAGTACAAATCTCGCTGAACAAAATAAGGCTCAAGCTGAAGCAAATTTCACGATGAGCCGAAAAATCAATACGAGCCTTGAACATACCGGCGAAACTATTAACACGGGGCTTAAATTGCTCGCGGAAAACCAGCAATCCAACATTAACGCCCAAAATCAAGAACTCCAGAAAAATTTCACCGCCTTACTTAAATCCTTACAGGAAAATTATCAAGCCGCGCTGAAAAATTTTATCGAAGAACTTCTAGCGCAGGCTCAACCGAAAGATAACACGATTAAGGGTAGAATGCTTTGGGCGGGAGGTGAATCGCGTGCAGTCGATTAGTCGTAAAAATCCCTGGATAACGGTAGCGGATTTACTCTCCAGCGTCGTGCTGATTTTGCTTTTGCTGTACGTTTTGGCAGTCATCATTCCGCAATTCACGCAAGAAAATCGCCAACGTAATATGATGCTCAAGATTGATTCACAACTTAAAGAATACAAAGAGCGCGGGCAAATCGAAGTTCACTTGGAAACCGGCACGCTTGAATTCACGTCGCTGACATTTGATTCAGGTAGCGCGGAACTCACGCCCGCAACAAAGGCGATGATAGCTGACTTGTCAAAATTATTGATTGAGTATATGACAAGCGAACCGATGATGGAAATTCTCGTCGAAGGGCACACTGACCCCGCAGTTGTCCAAGCTGTTCGCAATAAGGGCGGCTACTTCGCGGATAATGTTCAGCTCTCAACGCTACGCGCCGCCAATGTTCGCGCCGCACTTTTAAGTTATCTCGGCGGAGAATATGCCGGAAAAATTGGAGTTGCCGGTTACGGTGAAACACGTTTGAAGAATAAAGAAAATCCGCTGTCACCCGAAAATCGACGCATTGAAATCCGAATACTTTGGCACGGTGTGGAAGACAAGTAAAGGAGGGGTATTTATGAAGACGAAATTAATTTATCCAAAACTTCGCCGGTATGAAAAACGCGTAGAGGTCGTCAAAGAACCTGTCTGGAACGAAGTTTCAAAGTCAAAAGGTGGTGAAAAATTTGTCCGGAGCAAAAGCGGCAGAATCGCCGAACATAGATATAATTGATAAGAATACTGGTTTCATTTATCCCGCTCTTAAACCCGACTATGAAAAAAAAATGTCCACGCAGAAAGATGATATTGTTCCGTTATCGGCTGAAAGCGTAAGTTATTTTTCTTTCGCGTATCGGCTACAAAATGGTGCGCTGAATGCCTTAGCGAAAAAATATGATTCAAACATGGACGACGACGAAATTTGCTTGCTAGGTCCTCAGGCTTGTTCGTCTGCATGGAAGAGCGAAAATTTTAGGCGCGTGCGTGAAATCGCGGAAGAACGTGCCAACTTGACGGCAGATGATATTTGCGGAATTTATTTGCCGGAAATTGACCGTAACGACGGCGAAAATCGTCAGCAGTTTCTGATTCTCGAACGAAATTATTTTTATGCGCGCTATGAGGATATGGGGCTGAAGCGTGCGCCCTACAAAGATTTACTGTTCACGCACGAAGGAGCAATCGACCGCCGCAAAAGTCCCAATAACGGCGAGTACGCTGAATATTTTACGGCTTGTTTCTTTCCGGAAAATTTTTTGAATTATGCTTTGGAGCTGTCAGCGTTGCACGTGGCAAAACTCAGCGGAATTCGAGTTCGTCACCCTGTCACAGCAAGTCCCATCGACCATAAACGCCGCTACTTAGAATTTTTGGTATACGTTGGCGCAAACGGCGGAAAATTAACGCTTGCTCAGCTGTTGAGGCTTGAGTACTTAGCAAGGGAATTTATGATTCCGGCAGAAGATTTAAGCGAGTGGTTACGCCAATCAATATCGAAGAAAAAAAATTCGCGAAGTTGGGAACGGGAGCTGACAAATATTGTACGCATGATTCCCGAAGAGTTGCGCTACGTCTTCTTCAAAGATATCCTCAGCATGACGGTCAGCAATCAAAGCGAAATGAATTGTCCGGAAATCCCGCGTCTCTTAGAACGTCCCGCCTTTGCCGGCAAAAATTTCACTGCGGAATATATCAGCTATCTTCGCGAACAAAATCAAGCGCAGAATCATCTTTTGCAGGCGGCATTAGCTTTACGACACGCGCAGATAAATGAGCAAAATTTTTCCGCCGACCAAATGTTTGATAACGATTTAAATTTGCAATTTTTAGAAATGGGAGTTGAAGTTAATGATTTTAGTTGAGCGGACGACAAACGATGTTTTGCAAAAATTTTACCTTGAATGCGTCGACGTTCAAGGGCGTTATTTGCAATACGTTCAGGAAAGTCGCGACGGTAAAGGGCTTAAAAGTGTTGAGTTGCCTTTCAACTTCAATAAGTTTGAACCACAACAGCTTAAGTTCCGCCTTTACAAAAGTGCACAGAGAATGGAAGAATTTATCGATGAACCGGAATTCTTGAAAGCTCTAGTCAAAAACAGCAAGGACGAAGAATTTCTCGTGCGGCGTGATGCCGATGATTTTTTGAGCGAATTGCCTTCGGATTATTTTCAACAAGCAAAAGACGACCAAAAAAGTTTTCCGCTTATCGAATACTCCGACGTCACCGAACACGATATGTTTGGTTATCCGCCGCTGAATGAAAGTGAACTGCGTGCGCCCGAAAAAGGCATTTGGGGCAACATGGGCTATCGAAAGTTCAGAATCAGCGTTAAAGAACTCAATTTGCCCAAAGACGCCTTTGAGCCGAAAAGAAGATTGAGCCTCTACTGGTACAAAGCCGACGCGCTTGATACTGGTTACATGTTTGAAGAAGAATTGCGCTTCAATGAAAAAGACGGAGCCTTTTACGCCTACATTGACACCAATCAGCTTGAGGAGAAAATTCGCGAGTTGCGCCAAAGTCTTTCGAGCAATAAGCCGCGCTTCAACGGGCGATTTGAAATTCACGACACTTATCACGACGAGACGCGAATTTATACCTTCCCGATTGAAGTCATAGTACACGACACCGATTACGAGGTCGCCTCAAAAAGCGGACTGATGATGAATCGCGGCAAACCCGTTTCAATCGATTTCGGTACATCGGCAACTTGCGCTGCAATTCACTCCGAGCGCGCAGGCGTTAAGGAATTGCTTACTTTGAGCGGAGAAGAAAAACAAGAGCCTGACAGCAGCGACAATCCTTATGAGAACCCGACGAATTTACTGATTTATCATTGGGACGAGGTTTATAATCAGTGGCAAGCCGCAAATGATAATTGTCCGTTTTTCCACACGCTAAGCAAAAATGGCGACGAAATGAACGCCGATTACGATTCGGGCTACACGGTCGAAAAAGAATACGCTGATGTCGACGCGCCGGACGGTCGCCGTAAAATGGCAGCGATTTTGACTGAATTAAAATCTGTGCCCTATTATCTGTCGCACGGCAAGGAAATAAAATTTACGCCTTACTACGATTCGCAAACGTTAATTCTCGTAACCGACAAACTCGATGATATGAGTGAGCGTCGCTTCAATCCGATTGCGTTTTATGGCTACCTTTTGAGCCGCGCAATAAATATGCCTGGTCGCAATAAAATCTACACCTTTTATCAAGTGACATTTCCTGTTAAGTTCAAAAAGGAAGTTAAAGAAAAAATTCGCGCCGCACTCGAATACGGCATACTTCGCGCTTTGCCCAAAAGCATTCGCGATGCCAAAGACCGCAAAGGCAAACCGGTCGTTCAAGTGAGTATGGATTTTCAAGAGCCTGTTGCGTGTGTCGGCTCAATCGTCGGCAAAGGAAATCTTCAACTTTCCGACGCTTCGCCGGAATCAAAACTTTTCGCGATATATGACTTAGGCGGCGGCACTATGGATTTTTCTTTCGGGCTGTTTCGCAAGGCAACTGAAGAAGAACTCGACGAGGCGGAGGAAAATGACGAGGATATTCAGGACAATATTATTGAGATTCTCGGCATTGGCGGCGATGAAAATGTCGGCGGCGAAAAACTTATCCACAGCCTCGCATACAAAATCTACAAGGATAACCGCGCACTCATGGAGCAAAACCGCATAAAATTTGTATTGCCGCGCGAAGAACTTATGCCCGATGGTTTCACCGGACTGCTCGACGAAGTGGGCGACGAAATTGCCGATGCGAACGTCAGCATTATGAAAGAACAGCTTGCCCGAATTCTCTTCAAGTATCAAATTGAGGGCGAAAACCGCTACAACATGAATAAAATTTTCCCGAACTGCAAGGAGGCCGAAAAATTCGGACCGATAACTTTGCGCGCTCCCGACGGTAACTACGTTGAATTGACGCTTGAGGTCAACGGCAAAGGCATGTACGACTTCTTGAGTAGCGCGATAGAAAAAACGGTCAAGGCCTTCAAAACGGAGATGACACGCTACTTTAACGACAGATGGGACAGGCTTACTGCTGCAGGAATTTCAAGCTTCAGAGTGGACGACGTGAATATTTTCCTTTCCGGCAACGCTTCAAAGCAACAATTTGTCATAGAAAAGCTTCGAGATATTTTCCCGAATAACAATATTGTCCGGATCGGCGAGGGCGAAAGTTCGGACGATATCGGCAAAATGTTCCGTCTCAATGAAAAAACCGCCGTCGCCTTCGGGCAGTTGGAGCTCGGAAATTACACCGTCATTAAAACCGCAATCGAACATTCGGACGAGATGCCGCCGTTCCTTTACAACGTGGGCTATATCGACAATGCCGCCGGAGGAAAATACGTGCCCTTGCTCTTCAAAAATGACGTGAGCAAAAATTGGCAACGGGCAAACAAGGTCAACGTGGCAAGCGGCACTACAGATCTTTGCTTCACAGCCGGCCCCGACCCTGAAAACGACCCTTCGAGCCTTTTGCGCCTGCAGGAAGATATTTCGGAATTCATGGAGAAAGGCAAGCACACGCTTTACATTCGCATTTACGAGGAAGATTCGATAGAATTTCGCGTATCCAGCCGCAAGCAAATGCCCGATGACAACGAGACACCCGATCCCAATATGGTGCTGATTCTTCGCGACAGGAGAGCTTAATCGCAATGTGGAAGTTTTTCAAGTCAAAGTGCAAATCTCTGATGAAGTTTCTTAAAGGCGGCACAACTTCCAAGAGCAAAAGGAGGTCGACAAAACCGATGAATGTAGCCGAAGACCATTATAAACTACTTACGGAAGAAGAGAATAAAGAATTATTCGGCATGTTGAAAGATATAAAATCCGTGCTCGAATCACTGTCGGAAAGCATAGAAAAAACCTTGCCCGATACAAACGAATCAGCACAAGCGCAGAACGATTTACCTGAGCGCATGGGACAGCAAGTCGAAGATTTTTTGAAGAGTATCGACGGCAAAATTTCCGAGCTAAATCGTGCCGCCGAAAATTTTTCCGGAACCGTCAAGGATACCGGCGAACTGCAACAGAGGCTTGAGCAATTCACGACGCAAAAAGATTCGTTGCAAGAAATGCTTGATACATTCGCGGCAAACGTTAGAACATGCAAGGAGACGACCGAACGTCAAAACACCGTCGAGCTTGAGCAGTTGAAAACCGATAAGCAACGTTTGGAAGGCGAATTGCAAACTAAGACTGCTGACTTTGCCGATAAGCAACGCGAGCTTGAAAGCATTCGCGGCGAATTGCAGACGAAGACCGCCGAACTGGACGGTAAACAACGCGAGCTTGAAAGCATTCGCGGCGAATTGCAGACGAAGACCGCCGAACTGGACGGTAAGCAACGCGAGCTTGAAAGCATTCGCGGCGAATTGCAAACGAAGACCGCCGAACTGGACGGTAAACAACGCGAGCTTGAAGGTATTCGCGGCGAAGTTAAGGAAATTGAGGCACAAGCCGCGCAGGCAAAAGAATCGTTGCAATCGGTCAAAAATATTTTCAGTGCCTATGAACCTGTATTAGCCGCTCTGAAAAATTGCCCGCTGTTTTCCGAATACGTCAACGAACACGATTTAGCGGCGGGCGACAGCAAAGCACTTTTCCGCTTGGCACGAACGATGGGTGAGACTTCTGACTTTGCAAGTGAGATACACTCAATAGCGGTGGAAGCAAAGAAGAACAGCAAAGAGCCGCTGACTGCCGCAGAAGGTACGGTTTACAAGGCGATTAGTCGTTGCTACGCGGAAATATGGAATATTGATTTCGACATTTTCATCTGCCCCGGCGAACAGTCCACCGATAAGCCATACAAGACGACGAATTTTAATCGAAGTGATATGATAAATCTGCTGGACCCGCGCGACAAGGTTAGCAAATATGCGCAAGAAGTTTATGTGCCGCTACTGCGAACAAAGAATCGTGGCTTAATCTCACAAGCGCGAGTAAAAGCCGGCAACGACATGAAGTAAAAAGTTTCTCCGTATGATTCAACAAAAAAATCCGGTTAAATGACCGGATTTTTTTTGCTTAGGGGTTGTTGGTAAAGTCGAGTAAAGAAAAAACATAAGCAAATCTTTGATACAATAAGTTTGAAAGAAGTGATATGCCTATGTCAGACTTATTG
>ODAI012376279.1_pt1 | contig 22432 bp, 16 predicted proteins | sample 1539321 | NCBI WGS metagenome assembly ODAI01 (sample SAMN02144231, study PRJEB22623) | gut metagenome | biome: sheep rumen | host: Ovis aries | place: New Zealand | reverse complement strand
GACGTAAAGAAGGCTCTGACCGAGGCTGAGGGCGACTTCGACAAGGCTAAGGAACTGCTCCGTGAGCGTGGACTGGCTATCGCTGCCAAGCGTAGCGACCGGGAGACTTCTAATGGTTGTGTACTCGTAAAGAGCGTTAATGGCTTCGCTGCTATGCTCGCCCTGAAGTGCGAAACTGACTTCGTGGCTAACGGTGCCGACTTCATCGCTCTGACTCAGAGCATCCTCGACGCTGCCATCGCTGCTAAGGCTGCCGACATCGAGGCTGTAAAGGCGCTCGACATCAACGGCCAGACCGCTCAGGAGGCTGTGACACAGCGCTCTGGTATCACTGGTGAGAAGATGGAGCTCGACGGCTACCTGACTCTCGAGGGTGAGAACGTAGAGGTTTACGACCACATGGGCAAGCACACCCTCTGTACGATGGTACAGACCAACAAGCCCGCTGCCGAGCAGGGTCACCTCGTGGCTATGCAGGTAGCTGCCATGAAGCCTGTAGCCCTCGACAAGGAGAGCGTTGACCAGAAGATCCTCGACGAGGAGTACAAGACCGCTGTTGAGAAGACCAAGCTCGAGCAGGTTGAGAAGTTCGTAGAGATGAAGCTCAAGAAGGCTGGCCTGAACCCCAACCTCGTTGATTCTGAGGATCACATCGAGAGCAACACCGCTAAGGGCTGGCTTACCAAGGAGCAGGCTGACGAGGCTCGCAAGATCATTGCTGACGCAAAGGTAGAGGGCGAGGCTCAGCTGAAGATGCCGATGATCGAGAACATCGCCAAGGGGCGTGTGCAGAAGTTCCTCAAGGAGAACTGTCTCGTTGACCAGGAGTTCCAGTTCGGTGACGGCGACAAGGCTACTGTAGCCCAGTGGCTCGCTAAGCAGGACAAGGATCTGAAGATCACTGCCTTCAAGCGCTTTACGCTCGTGGCTGACTAATCTTACAGTGTGATTATAAAAAAGAATCGGCATTGCTTGCGCAGTGCCGATTTTTTTTGTACCTTTGCTGCCGTATGAAGATATTTGCTATTGGCATGAACTATGCCGCACATAATCAGGAGCTCCACGGGACGCTGAAGCGCCCTGACGAGCCTGTGATTTTTACGAAAGCCGACTCGGCACTGCTGAATCAGGGGAAGCCATTCTTTATTCCTGACCATCTCGGTCGTATCGACTACGAGACGGAGATCGTGGTTCGCATCTGCCGCCTGGGCAAGAACATCCCAGAGCGATTTGCCCACCGCTATTACGACGCCATCACCGTGGGCATCGATTTTACTGCCCGCGACCTGCAGAAGAAGGCTTCGGAGGCTGGGCAGCCCTGGACTATCTGTAAGGGTTTCGACGGTTCTGCCGCCATCGGCGAGTGGGTGCCTAAGGAGAAGCTGCTGAGCGACCCTGAGGCGCCGTGTGCCGATTCGGGGCTGCAACGCCTTCACTTCCACCTCGACATCAACGGCCAGACCGTGCAGGAAGGCTGCACCTCCGACATGTTCTACCGTGTCGACGAGATCATCGCCTATATCTCGAAGTTCTTCACCCTCAAGACGGGCGATATGCTCTATACAGGCACTCCCGCTGGCGTAGGTCCCGTCCACATCGACGACCACCTCGAAGGCTACCTCGAAGAGCGCAAAGTGCTCGAGTTCAACTGCAAGTAAATAAAAGAAATTCAACTTTCTGAAGTAGATAAGTAGTCAGTAGTTAAGTAGTTCTTTGCAAGCAAAGCGAGCAAAGCTCGAGCGAAGCCAAATGTCTTGTGGCGGAAAGCAGCCTGTAGAAGTGATGGCTTAACTACAGTCCGAAAGGACGAGCAAAGCGATAACTACTTAACTTCTTAACTACAAAGAAGTTGAGCGACTGCGAAACTTGAATTATAATATGTGTAATTATGAAACAGGTAGAAATGAATCAAAACAGTAGATTGACGCCTCACTTGGCTTTGCCGAGTGAGGCTGCGCTCAGCCATTTAAGTGAACTTAATGGCCTTCGCTTATCGCCTCACTTTACGCTGGGGGAGTTGTGTAAGACGAAGTATGTGACGGCGGATGGGAATATTCCTTCGAGAGGCGTGATTGAGAATCTGATCCGCGTTTGCGGGTGGTTGGAGGAGTTGAGAGTGGTTGCTGGGGTCAGGCCCCGAAGTAAAGTCGGGTGCGCAGTGGATGCTGGGAGTGCTGGGAGTGCTGTGGTTGCTGGGGTCAGGCCCCAAAGTAAAGTGGTTGCTGGGGTCAGGCCCCAAAGTAAAGTCGCAAGCGACTGTACTTTGGCGCCAGAGCTGGGGGCTGCGCCAGACCCGAAGCCTGCGGGGGCCGCATATTCGAGGAGTGAGGAGTGTGGAGTGAGGAGTGAAGAGCCGATTGTGATTAATTCGGGGTATAGGTCGCCGGAGGTGAATAGGTTGGCGGGGGGAGTGCCGTCGAGTAATCATGTGACGGGGTGCGCGGTGGATATACGCTGTGCGGGGAAGGAGCAGATGATACGCTATGCGGCGATACTGCTCGATATTGCCGATGAGACGAAGCGGGATTTTGATGAATTGCTGCTGGAGCAGCACGGCTCAGTCTGCTGGCTGCACTTCGCGGTGAGGCCGAAGGATAATCGCAGGAAGATCGCCTTCCTGAAAGTTTAGCCGATGAGACGGAAGAAGCCCTGCCAAGACTTATGCTCGGCAGGGCTTCGCTATAATTGGTGATAGAGTTAACTTAGAGAGCGAACTTGTAGCCAACAGTGATCTGGAATACCTGGTTCTTGCTGGTCTTATCGCCCATATCATCCTTGAAGATCTTGGTCAGACCGAGGTTGTAACGACCGTCGATGTAGATGGGGACAGTGGGAACCTGGTAAGAAATACCCATGGGGATTGAAAAGTCAAACTTCTTGCAGTTATCTTTGATAGAACTGTCGAAGTTGATGTTATTCTTTTCATCCTTCAACTCATATTTCAACTTGGCACTCGTCAGGAAGCCAAACTGAACACCAGCCTTGATGGCAAAGCCCTTGAAGAGGTAAACGTTAGCAACAATAGGAAGATTAATATAGCCAAGCGCGATTCTTGGTTCTTTCAGCTCAGCCTTACCCTCCTTGTAATCACTCCACTTGCAACCCTGCATAGAGTAGTTCAGACCAGCAGCAACGCTAAACGGCTTAGCAATCTGATACTCGAACTCGGCACCGATCAGAGCACCTGTATAAACAGATTTGTCGAGATCTACATTGTAACCAATAGGTAATTTAGGCATATTGCTTACCTTACTCATTGTTCCACCAATCTTTGGCTGGATAGACCATGTTCCTGGCTCAAACTGTGCGTTTGCACTTACTGCAGCTACCATCATGGCAGCAATCATCATTAATTTCTTCATAATTTTTTCCTTTTAGTTAATATTAATCGAAGAATATTCGTATTTCCGTTGCAAAGATAAACATACATTTTGAATTTTAGCATAAATTAAGATTAAAAAGTGATATTTTGATGGAAAAAGTTGACATAAGGCAAGGTTTTCTTGGTTATTTCATGATAAAAGTGTAAATTTGCGCCATGATGAAGAAGATGATTTTTACGATATTTGCATTGGTCATGGCGTTAGCTGCTGAGGCTCAATTGGTTGACCCTGTGCATTTCACCTCTGAGCTGAAGACAGGCAAGGGAGCAGAGGCTGAGATTGTGTTTCATGCGACGATTGACGACGGCTGGCATGTCTACTCGACGGAGATCGGCAAGAGCGGTCCGATAGAGGCGACTTTCCATGTGGTGAAGCTGGACGGCGCAGAGCTTGTGGGCAAGCTGAAGCCTAAGGGGCAGCCTATTAAGAAGATGGATAAGCTCTTCGACATGGAGCTGAAATACTTTGAACACGAGGTGACCTTCGTGCAGAAGATCTGTTTTACCAAACCGGAATATACTATCGACTGCTATCTGGAATATGGTGCATGTAGCGATATGAGCTGTCTGCCTCCGTCGGAGGTGGAGCTGAAGTTGCAAGGGAAGAGTCCTGTATCGAGGAGTGAGAGTAATTCGAGGAGTGTGGAGTGTGGAGTGAGGAGTGAGAATAGTAATTCGAGGAGTGTGGAGTGTGGAGTGAGGAGTGAGAATAGTGCTGCAGATACGGTGAGGGCTGATTCTGCGGCGGTCGTGCAGACGGCATTATCCGACACTGACCTCTGGGCGCCTGTCACTGAGGAGTTGCGAGCGATGGGGGCTGGCGAGGACTTGGCCAAGCAGTCACTGCTCTGGCTGTTGCTCATGGGTTTTGTGGCTGGCCTGCTGGCAGTCTGTATGCCCTGCATCTGGCCGATTATCCCGATGACGGTGAGTTTCTTCCTGAAGCGTTCGCGCGACAATCAGCGCAAGGGCATCCGTGATGCTTTCACCTATGGTCTGTCCATCATTGTCATCTATCTCGGGCTGGGACTGCTTGTGACGGCTCTCTTCGGGAGCGATACGCTGAACGCCATGTCGACGAATGCCGTGTTCAACGTGTTCCTCTTCCTGTTGTTGGTAGTGTTCGCCTTGAGTTTCTTCGGTTGGTTTGAAATCAAATTGCCTGAAGGATGGGCGACGGCTGTCGACACGAAGGCCTCGGAGACGAGCGGACTGATAAGCATCTTCCTGATGGCGTTCACGCTGGTGCTTGTGTCGTTCTCATGTACAGGTCCGATTGTTGGCATGCTGCTTGTGCAGACCACAACTACAGGCAACTGGCTGGCTCCGGCTGTGGGCATGTTGGGCTTTGCGCTGGCGCTGGCGCTGCCCTTTACGCTCTTTGCGATGTTCCCTTCGTGGCTGAAGTCGGCTCCGAAGTCGGGTTCGTGGATGACTACGTTGAAGGTGGTGCTGGGATTTATCGAGCTGGCCTTCTCGCTGAAGTTCCTCTCTGTGGCCGATCTGGCCTATGGTTGGCATATCCTTGACCGTGAGGTGTTCCTCTCGTTGTGGATTGTGATTTTCGCCCTATTAGGTGCCTACCTTTGCGGTTGGCTGAAGTTCCAGGTCGATGAAATCGGCGGTGAGCTGAACAAGCCCAAGCCCGTCGCCTGCATCATGGGTGGACTGGTGTCGCTGGCCTTCGCCGTCTATATGGTGCCAGGCTTGTGGGGCGCTCCGTGCAAGGCTGTTAGTGCCTTCGCTCCACCGATGAGTACGCAGGACTTCAACCTCTATCCAAAGGTTGTCGAGGCTGAGTACCACGACTACGAGTCGGGTATGGCCGTAGCCCGTGCGCAGGGTAAGCCTGTTTTCCTCGATTTCACGGGCTATGGCTGCGTGAACTGTCGTAAGATGGAGGCCTCGGTGTGGGCAGATGCCCGTGTAGCTGAAAGGCTGAAGAACGACTACGTACTGATATCGCTCTACGTTGATGATAAGACGCCACTGAAAGAGCCGATGGAGGTGACCGACGAAAAGGGACAGAAGAAGACGCTGCGCACAGTAGGTGCCAAGTGGAGCTGGCTGCAGAGTCATAAGTTCGGTGCCAATGCCCAGCCTTTCTACGTGGCCGTCGACCCTGTTACTGGCAAGCCGCTTACTGGCAGTCGTGGCTTCAACGAAGATGTAGCAGCCTACATGGATTTCCTGAACCAGGGATTGAGGAATTATAGATAGCCTTCATACAATATCTTTGGCAGGACTACGTTATTATATTGATGAATGGTCGTAGATGGACACAAGGGGTAGTGATCTTTGTGGGGGTATGTCTGATGCTCCTCACAGGGGTGGTTGGTGTCTCTGCGCAGACGTTCTACAATCTGACAGCCCAGCAGGTCAGACTCGGTGAGCAGCTTCCTGTCTTTTCTTGCCAGCAACAGCTGGGGCCTCATTTTGCCGATTCCCTCTATACCGTTACAATCGAGTATCCTGAGTTTATTGATATGCGTGAGGCTGACATCCGGCGCTATCAGCAAATCAGCGGAGCACCGCTGTCGGCGATGCCTTCAGTGCATCAGACGGTAGGCGTGATGCGCAAGCAGGGCGTGCTCGACATATCGTTCGTCCCGCTGGTCTATCGCGACGGCAGGTATCAGAAGCTCGTCAGTTTTATGCTGAAGGTGACCAGTCGGGCACGGACAGCCAGTCTTTCCAGAGGGACCAGGACTGCCGGCGATTCGCGCTATGCAGCCCATTCCGTGCTTCGTGAAGGGAACTGGGCGAAGATCTGTGTGCCAGAGAGCGGCTTTTACCAACTGACGGAGGCACTCATCAAGAAAGCAGGTTTTACAGATATCAACAAGGTGAGAATCTACGGCTATGGCGGCGGTTTGCAGCCTGAGCGACTGACAGGCGACTATCTGGCAGCTACCGACGATCTGCAGGAGGTACCCACCTGCACGGTGAATGGCAAACGGATATTCCATGCTGTAGGTCCTGTGACGTGGGAAGCGAAGGACACGCTCGTGCGTACGCGCAATTCTTATTCCGACTATGGCTACTACTTCTTGACGGATCGTGAGGATAGCCTCCAACAAGTGCCACTTAACGTCAGCGAAGAGGCATTTATCGCTGAATACTATCCACTTAATGACGATTATCACAGCCTTTACGAGGTGGACGACTATGCTTGGTATCACGGAGGGCGAAACCTCTTCGACAAGACGCTCTTCACCATCGGTACGCCAAAGACCTATACGCTGGCGGCTAATGGCACTCAGGGAAGGCTGGCTGTCGCTCTGACGGCTGACGGCAACTATGAGGCGCAGGTGGAAGTGAACGACTCGCTGGTGGGTACCATCAACCAGGGCGTGTCGCTCGACAGCTATTCGAAGGCCAGGGAAAATGTATTTGAGTATGAACTCAATGGCATCATGAAGGCAGAGAATACCGTGCGCATCACTCAGACGGCAGGCGCCAACTTGCGACTTGACTACATCGCCCTGCACCATGACACCCCTAAGGATAGGCCCGATTTCCAGTCGCTCCCAGTGCCCGAATATGTGTACCGCATCACGAATCAGGACCATCATGCCGATGAGGCTGTGGATATGGTCATTATCATCCCTACCACCCAGCGGTGGCTGGCACAGGCAGAGCGCATCAAGACGCTGCACGAGCAGCGCGACGGGCTCAGCGTGAGGATCGTGCCTGCCGATGAGCTGTATAATGAGTTCAGCAGCGGCACCCCTGATGCTTCCGCCTATCGTCGCTATATGAAGATGCTCTACGACAGGGCTTCAACGGAGGCTGACCTTCCCAGATACCTGTTGCTCTATGGCGACGGGGCATGGGATAACCGCCTGCGCTGTGCCGAGTGGAGCGGCTATGATGCCGACGACCTCCTGCTCTGCTTCGAGAGCGACAATTCGTTCAGTTCCGTCAACTGCTTCGTCAGCGACGATTTCTTCTGTCTGCTCGATGATGAGGAAGTGATACAGGAGGGTTCAGCTTATTTGGGGAAGCCCGATGTGGCTGTGGGGCGTTTCCCCGTGAGGACCCTGGAAGAAGCAACTGTCCTTGCCGATAAGACCATTGGCTATGCTGCCAACGACCATGCGGGTGCCTGGCAGAATGTGCTCTGCTTCATGGGCGACGACGGTAACCACAATACCCACATGCAGACTGCCGACAAGGTGGCCACGCTGGTGGAAACCAATTACCCAGGCTACCAACTGAAGAAGATCTACTGGGATGCCTATACGCGTACCTCTTCATCGACGGGTTACAGCTATCCTGACGTAACGAGACTCATCAAACAGCAGATGGAGAGTGGTGCGCTGATGATGAACTACAGCGGACATGGTGCGCCCTACGCCTTCTCGCACGAGCTGGTGATGAAACTGGCCGACTTCGAGGCTGCCTCGTCGATGAAGCTGCCCCTCTGGGTGACTGCCTCGTGCGACATCATGCCCTTCGACGGACAGGAAGAGAATATCGGTGAGACCGTAATGCTCAATAAGCAGGGTGGGGGCGTGGCCTTCTTCGGCACTACTCGCACCGTCTATGCCTCCTATAACGAAGTGATGAACATGGCCTTTACCAACTACGTGCTGACACCAGGCATCAGCATCGGAGAGGCTGCGCGCAGGGCGAAGTGCGACCTTGTGAGCAGTGGCAGCGATACATCACCCAACAAACTGCAGTACACGCTTTTGGGCGATCCTGCCCTCCGTCTGGCCTGCCCTGGGCCGGAGGTGGTTGTCGATAGTATCAATGGTCATTCAGTAGCTGACAGTCTGCAACTCAGTGCAGGCAGTGTCGTTCGTGTACGTGGACATGTCGAGCTGCATCAGTCGTTGGCATCTGGATTCAGTGGGGTGGTGACAGCCACGGTGAGGGATGCGGAGGAGACTATCACCTGTAAACTGAACGATGACAGTGCTGACGGCGCAGAGGAGCCCTTCGTCTATCAGGATCGTACGAAGACGCTCTATCAGGGTTCTGATAGTATCGTCAACGGTGTGTTCTACTTTACCTTTGCCGTACCAAAGGATATCAGCTATACCGACGGCAACGGGCAGATAACGTTCTATGCCATCAACAACGAGAAGACTACCACCCTGCAAGGTGAGGACGACAGTTTCGTGCTCAATGGCAGTCAGGTGGTACAAAACGACTCGGTAGGTCCCTCCGTCTACTGTTATCTGAACGCGAAGACCTTTACCAACGGTGATCAGGTGAATGCCACCCCATATTTTATGGCTGAGCTTTATGACGACAGTGGCATCAATGCCTCGGGCAGTAGTATCGGGCACGATCTGGAACTCGTTATCGACAATGACCGTGCGAAGACCTACAACCTGAATGACTATTTCACCTACGACTTCGGCGACTATCGCAGTGGAAGCATCGGTTTCAGCATACCTCAGCTCAACAACGGCCAGCACAGGCTACTTTTCCGTGCCTGGGATGTGCTGAACAACTCGACGGCTACAGAACTCGTGTTCAACGTGGTAGACAATCTTGAAGCGGGCGGTTTCAACGTGGTCTGCACGAAGAACCCAGCCTCGGAGCGTACGTCGTTCGTGCTGAGTCATGATCGTGCTGGCAGCAGTATCATCGTGAATATGGAGGTGTTCGACCTCTCAGGGCGCCAATTGTGGAAGCATACGGAAACGGGGACGTCTACGGGAAACACCTATACGCTGAGTTGGGATTTGCGCACGGATGGCGGCAGTCGTCTGCAGACGGGTGTCTATCTCTGTCGTTTCCAGATTGACGGAGGCTCGTCAAAGACCGTTAAATTGATTGTGTTAAGCAATAATTAGGCAGTAGCAGCGTTATTATATGGTAGAAAGAAGAAGTTTTATGAAGATAAAAGAAGATAAAAGACAGTGGTTGATGAGGCTGATGGTGGTGGTTTTCACTTTTCACCTTTCACTTCTCACTTCTTACGCTCAGGATGATGATAAGCAGATGATGTTCAATCCTGTTGAGCATGCTGTGGTGTCGCAGACCATCGCCCCTGATGCCCGTAGTGCCGGTATGGGTGATGTGGGTGCGGCCACCGATCCCGACGTGAATTCTCAATACTGGAATCCTGCCAAGTATCCGTTTTGTATCAGTCGTGCTGGCATCTCCCTGAACTATACCCCGTGGCTGCGCCAGCTTGTCAATGACATCGACTTAGCCTATCTCGCAGGCTATGTTCGCATTGGCGACTATTCTGCCATCAGTGGTTCTCTGCGTTATTTCTCCTTAGGCGAGGTGTTTGCCGACGACGGAATGACGGTGAAGCCCTATGAGATGTCGTTTGATGTGGCTTACTCGATGATGCTCAGCGAGAAATTCTCTCTGGGAGCAGCCATCCGATGGATCTACAGCGATCTGCGCTACGACTATAGTGAGGACTCGAAACCTGCGTCAGCCTTTGCTGCCGATCTGGCCATGTACTATAACAACTACATCATGATGGGCAGTCGTGAGTGTCAGCTCGGAATCGGTCTGAACTTCTCGAACATCGGTAGTAAGATCTCTTTCTATGGCGATGACGAGAGCCAGTTCCTGCCTGCCAACATGCGTCTGGGTGCCTCACTGATGGTTCCTATCAACGAGTATAACCGCTTTTCCATCTCGGCAGATGCCAATAAACTGCTTGTGCCCACTGTGCCAAAGCAGAATGAAGGTGAGTCGAACAGCGACTATCAGGACCGTGTACGTCGCGAGTATAGTGATGTGAGTGCCATCAGCGGTATCTTTAAGAGCTTTACTGATGCGCCAGGCGGTTTCAAGGAGGAGTTGGAGGAGATCCAGCTGAGCGTGGGAGCGGAGTATGTCTATCACGACCAGTTCTCGCTCCGTGCAGGCTATCATCATCAGAGTGAGTCGAAGGGTAACTTGAAATACTTTACTGTCGGAGGCGGCTTCCGCATGAGTGTCTTCTCGCTCGATGTGGGCTATGTCATCTCCACTGCGCGTAGCAATCCCCTCGATCAGACATTACGTTTCACCCTTGCCTTCGATATGGATGGCATTAGAGATTTATTCAGAAGATGAAGATACGTGTAGGAATGGGCTATGATGTCCATCAGTTAGTAGAAGGTCGCGACCTATGGATGGGCGGCATTAAGATTGAACATAGTAAAGGACTATTAGGACACAGCGATGCCGACGTGCTGTTGCACGCCGTCTGTGACGCATTGTTGGGTGCTGCCAACATGCGCGACATAGGTTATCACTTCCCTGATACCGCTGCGGAGACCGATGGCATGGACAGTAAGGTGATCCTGAAGAAGACGATTGAACTCATAGCCACGAAAGGGTATCATCTGGGCAATATCGATGCCACTATCTGTGCAGAGCGCCCCAAGATGAATCCCCATATCCCTGCGATGAAGGCCTGTATGGCAGCAATCTGTGGTTGTGACGATGATGATATCTCCATCAAGGCCACAACCACAGAAAAGCTTGGCTTCACAGGTCGCGAGGAAGGCATCTCAGCGTATGCCGTCGTGCTGATTGAGAAAGACTGAGTCAGCAGGGCTTAGAGGGATGCCTTGTAGGTCGCGATGCGCTTGGCCACGTTTGCCTTGATGTTGTTGTAGTAGAAGGTGTAGTCCTCGCCGTGACGGCCGTCGGGACCGAAGAATGCTGCAGCGATCTTGGCTGCATCCTCAGGCATCGGGGCTGCCTTGGCATTCGTTATGACCGAGCCGCGGGCAAGATTCACCTGGGCGTCGGCACCTATATCAGCAATCTCAGGCTCTCCGGTCTGTTCGTTCACGATGAGCGAGCCGAGGTTCAGGCTGGCAGGAGCGTATGTCTCGTCGAGCTTCCAGTTCAGCGGGTTTATGCTGATACCACCAGGCATCAGCACAACAGTCTTGGCATCCACCTCGGCATTCTTCGGTCCCTCGGTGTTCCAGCTGACGATGACGCCAGCGTCACTCTCACCGGTAGCAAACTTCAGGTACGGATAGGTCTCAAGTTCTTCCTTCGTCACCGCGTAGCCTATCACGTAGGCGGCTACCATACGCTGGTAGTAGTCTGGGTGCTCCTTGAAGTATCTGAACAATACCTGCTTGACCAATGCTGAGCCCTGGCTGTGTCCGGCGATGATGAACGGGCGGCCCTCGTTGTAGTGCTCGAAGTAGTAGTCGAGCGCATCTACGATGTCATTGTATGGCATGCCGAGAAGGGCAGCATCAAGGTTCCCGTCTCTCTCAACTATTTTCCCTGCATACTTCAGGCCTGACTGGCGGTAGTATGGGGCGAACACATTGGTGTCATCAGCGTATGTCGTTGCATGACCTATATACTCAACACCCATACCCTCAATCATCTCTTTATTGTCAAGTGAGCCGTAGTCCGGCGCACCCTCTTCGAAGCTGCCCAAGATATACTCAGTAGCAAAGATATAGAACGTATCAACGTCCTTGGTGATTTCAGGGAATTTACACCAGTTTTCCTTCTGGGAATAATCGATAGTTGTTTTCATAAAGTTTATATTTTTAATAATTGGTAAATATATCAGATTCTTTAGTAGACAGGGTCATTAACTGCAAAGGTAAGCAGATTTTTCGAAATAACCTTCCCGAAAGTGCCAAATGATTCAGATTTTGCTGATTCTGAAACAATATTTGCTGATTTCGAAAGTATAGTACGAGTTGCATCTGTGTCTTTAGTAAAAAAATCGCCGAAACATTTGGCGGATCGATAAAATTATCCTATCTTTGCACTCGATATGATTTAAAATTCATTGCGTTATGTATAAGAAGGTAGTTTATAAAACCAAAGAGGAAGCTGCAATAGCTTTGCAGAAAATGGTTCAGAAAAAACGCGAGTGGGTTGCTCAGGCAGAGAAAGAATTAGATGAATTAGCCACAGAAAGGCTGTTAGCCATCTAAAGTCAAAACCACTTAAATCTTTTTCTATGAACACATTAAATTTAGCTCGCATTAACGAGCAATCGCCATATGAGGTATGGCAAACATCAGAAGGTGATTTTAACTTCCAGACAGATTTCAATGTTCTCTACAAATGTAATACAAATAATAATATGGCAACAACAACAAAACGCAGCGCAACATCATTCAGACTACCTGTTTATCTTTTAGAGGGTCTAAAAGCCGAGGCCAAAAGGCAGCATCGGAGTGTCAACAACTTGGTGGAGTGGTTTTTGCATGAATCGCTCTACAATGAGCCAAATGCCGAGACTTTGGCGGCAATGGCTGAATGTAGGTCGGGTGTTGAACTTGACGAACTGACAGAAGAGAACATCGACAACCTCGAAGAGTACGTCAAAACACTATGATACTTAAACAGAGTACACAATACAAGAAAGACTTGAAACGCTATCAGAACAAACCTCAATGACTAATACTAAAGGTCACAAATTGTGACCTCCAATTCAGACAATAATACAGAAAGAACCGTCCCTTTTGTGCTCAGAAGTAGTTGGCCGCATCTGGAAATAACAAAAGGACGGCTCTTTTGCTGCTAACAAAAGAACCGTCCCATCGTTACCATCGTTATCACTGACGGTCCTGGTTTAAGATACCATCGATGTCAATGATGCGGCGGTTTTCATCCACTGCGATGTTGCCGGTGTAGGTCGTCGCCCCCTTGCCGTTTTCGCCAAAGTCTACTGTAACGCTACGGGTCATAGAGATGCCGCTCTTCTTGGTGTATGTGAAGTAAGCACGAGTAGCATACACATAGAGCGACTTGGAGTTCTTATAGAACTTGTTCTCTCCACCGAGCAAGAGCGCCCTGGCTTGTGCACTCAGCTTAACCGGGGCAATCAGAGCCTGGAAGCGAAGGCCACCTGACTCCGTTTCGTATTTGTCGGCTAAATCCGGATCCTCATCCTCATCAAAAACTTCTTGGTTCCACAAATCGACAGGGACATTCGTAAAGCTGGGGTTTTCAATGGTACCCCCAGGAGCGTTACCAGGCTCTCCCCAACGGATGATGCATGGCACACCGGCTTTAATCTGACCCTCATTGCTTTCTGAGAAGTTAACCGTCAGCGCATGATTCTTTGCGTCCCAAGATGCGCTCTTGAATACGCGGATGTCGGCTCCTGCCAGACAGGTAGTGGCCAGCTTCTCAGCCGACAGGCTGAAAGGCAGGGTCAGCGTGTTCCAGTAGCCATCCTTGTAGAGCGTGCGGTTCTTCAAGTCGACAACAGTGTATTTATTAGCCACGAAATTGGCATACCCCATCTTCCAATACATATTCGTCTTGCTGGCACAGTCAATCTCACAGCCTACATAGACCGCGCTGAACTCAATGGCACCATAGATATTGCTGAGGTCAACCGTTGAGCCTGGTGCATAGACATCACCATTCGGACCGCCACAATGACCATTAGAGGATCCTATTACATGGCCATAGATACTCAGTATCCACTTCCATTTGCCTTGGTCACCGCTACCACCTGAAAGCAAGGGCAAGGTGATTGTTGTGTTGCTACCAACGGTATAGGTCTCCTCTGTCTTTGTGGGGTTAGTACCGATGGCGTAATAGCTGGCCGTGTAAGAGGGAGCTACAGCAGCGCCTGCTGATTTGGCAACACTGACTGAGCCAGCTGAGCCACCTTTGCCACCAGGCTTGTGGTTGTCTGTGTCGGCAAAGTCGTCATCTTCACCTTGGAACCAGCAAGTGATGCCTTTTGTGCCACTGTTATCTTCAGGGCCTATACCAGCTTCACCGCCACCGGCACCGACCGACCCCCAGTTTTTGCTAGTCCAACCGTTTTTGGCACAACCGCTGCCACAGGCACCAGAAGCACCGCCACCGCCACCGGGGCCACCAGTACCGATGGCCTGAGCACCACCGCCACCGGCACCGCCGCCGCCACCGCCGCCACCAGCAATACTTTGCAGGTCGGTGATGTCAATTTCTGGAATGGGAATACCCTTCACCCAGTGAATCTCTTTAACTTCAATCTCGCCACCGGAATAGTGTACGTTACCTGGCCTGCCACCAGTGCCACCCTTGCCTTTGACGCCTCCTTGGGCTGTGACCTTAATGGTGGACTGCACATAGAGCGTGCCCATAGCAGCAGCCGTAGCGCCAGCCTCGCCAGGGTCTCCTTTTCGTCCGGCGAGGTCTCCACCTGTCCAATCCTTGTAAGATTGAGGACGTTCTGGACTGTCCGCTGCAAGTGCTTTAGCACCGTTTCCGCCATTGCCGCCAGCTGTGCCGATGCCGGCACCGGCACCACCGCCGCCGTTACCGCCTCCGCCACCGAGGCCACCTAAGATTTTCTTACCCAAGAACCATGTTCCGGCACTTTGCGTATCCTCTTCACCTTTGGTTCCGTTGCCACCATTTCCGCCGTCGGCAGCGTTACCGCCCGTGGCCACTATAGTACCATTACCGATGATATGGAGTGTAGAGCCCTCAGGCAACAGGATGCCGGCACCGGCGCCAGAAGTTCCACTTGCGTCAGCACCTATTGCGGTGATCGTCACTCCTGCAGGGATATAGAGACGCACCGTCCTGCCTGCCTGCACGTAGAGGCCACTGCCCTGCCCTGCACCGCCATTGGTGTTGGTGAAGGTAAGGTTTTGCGTCACGTAGTAGTAGTCGTCTCTCAGTTCAAAGCCTTTGGTGCTTCCTTCCGTGATGTGCGTCCACGCACTCGTCACTGTCTCCACCTGGCCCCAGTTTTCGGCTTTTGTGTCCTTCGTCTGCGCCATTGCGGCACCCTGCTGAGTCAGGGTGACCGCAAAGAGGCCGAGGAGTGTTAGTATTGATAATCTCTTCATCTTATATCCTGATTATATTAACGGATATCGTCTTCACTAAAGTTAGCCGGAGCTTTTCCGCCTGATTTGATGGACACATTCGACTTGATTGTCGTGCTGAGCTTCTGCTCGATTTCTTGAGCCTTCGTCTCACTGGCCTTTTCAAGCGTAACAGAATTGCCGCCGTTGGTCACCCCTACACTGCCGTTGGTGAAGACCGGCTTCGTGCTGGAGACATCGGTCATATTCTTGCCATAGCTGTCGCCGGCGGCACGAGTCAGCGCATAGGTCTCACCTGTGTAAGGATCGCTAAGCTGTAACGTGCCGTCCTCAAGCAACTTCCATGCGAAGCCGGAATCCTCATAACCGCCATAGATGGCCAGCGGTTCTCCTTCCGTATTGTCTACGAACACGCCCAGGTAGATGCAACCGGTATGGTCTTCATCGAAACTCATAGCCAGCAGCACACGATTGAAGGGCTCACCATCCTCGGTTTCACCGGCATACTCATACTCTTTCCACCATAAGCCGACAAGTTCCTGCTCCATGGCTGCGATGTCGACAGTGGGAGTGGTCGCTGGCTGTTGCTGCGCAGGCTTATCCTCTGTACCGAGAACGGCATCAATAAATCCCTGACATGAACTGAACATGCCTGCAGAACCCAACAGGAGCGCTGCGGCTGCAAACATTCTAAAAATCTTATTTTTCATTGTCTTATTGATATTTTAATTGTTATTTAATTACGACTTTTATTTTTTCTGAGTGTTCGTGGTTCCGTCGCCATCTAAGCCCAGCACGAATCCACGTGTCTTTGCAGCCCCTGCTGCTTCTTCGGGAAGCATAAAATAGCCACGACAAGAACCTACGTTGATATCCGTTGAGGGATAGTAGAGTTTGTTTCCAGGACCAAGAAACAAAATGGTCTTGTCGTTAGCTTTCAAGTCGTCTGATTGTGAGAACGTGCCTTGGAAAATGACATCATTGTATTCCCAGCATCCCGCAACTTTTTCCGTAATCGTCACGTTGTTGAAATCCAGCTGATGGATTTTCTCCTTGGTGTCGTCCACAAGTTTGGAGCCTGTATTCCACTTCACCAGGTAAGGCTTGCCTTTCTGCAGTCCCTTAGTTGAGGGCTCTGCGTCCTCAAACCAGAGAATGAGGACTGGTTCTTTCGTATCAATGTTCGCTTCGGGTATTTGGTAACCATTTTCATAGAAGCCTGTATGCTTGGCGGACATCTTCATGACGGTTGCTCCGGCCAGCGGAGAAGCAGAGAACTGGGCTGGTGTCAACTCGAATGGCAGACAGATGGTATTCCAGCTCCTGCGTTGATAGAGCGTACGGTCCTTGAGTCTGACGGTAATCGGGTACTTATGCGTAGTAACGTTCTCATTATAGAAGAATTCATCGAGCAGCTGCTTGTTGTCGCCCATATTATTGAGTCCGCAGACACCGGCCACCTCCTGGAATTCAAGGTCGCCATACACATCTTTTAGTAATATGGTACGATCTAATTCTTTTTCAAAATTACCTCCATAGAATACTTTATGGTTGGTCGTGAAGACACTGGCCGTGCCCGTTGCATGACAGTCCTTACCATAGACGAGCAGCGCCCACTGGTAACCCTCTCTGTTCCTCGGCAGCACGATATTGGTGCCTGATGAAGGAGAGTATTTAGCGGTTTCAGTCTTTATTTCAGGCTTTACGAAATGATAAGTGATGTTGTACTCCAGCTTGCCTGCATTCGTTGTGCCATTAGAGCTGTTTTTACCACATTGGGCGCCTGAGCCGCCTGAACCAAAAGAACAATCACCACTTGGAGCATGCCAGTCACTACTACTAAAGCTGCCGTTATCGACTTTGACCCAACCTTGGCTTTGCGCAGTACCTGTAGTGGGAGCTTCAGCACCTTCGGCAGCATAAGAGCCATTCGCATTTTGACCGCCTTTGCCGCCATAGGCAGTTACATCATTAACTCCACCTTTAGAGTTGGGCCTCCAGTCCACCGCACCGCCGGCTCCGCCACCGCCGCCACCGCCGCCGGGGCCACCGGTACCGATGTTGCTGGCTCCGCCGCCGAAGCCGCCACCGCCGCCGCCAGCGCCGGCGGACACAGTATAGTTATTACCAGCTCCATCCCATACAAAGCCATGGCCGCGTTCGCCGCCATTGCCACCAGATGAGCCTGCTGCACCTCCCGTAGCTTTCACCGTGATGCCATAAGTCTGATCCACATAGAGTTTACCCATCGCACCAGGATCAGAACCTTTTTCACCTGAAGAGCCATTGGTTCCACTATATGCTGACCAACCGCGCTTATCGCCACTACCGCCGCTACCGCCATTGCCGCCTTTGCCGCCGCGTGAGCCGATGCCTGCACCGGCACCACCGCCACCATTGCCACCAGTGCCACCAGTGCCTGTCCAGAGATCATCAGTATTTCCTGTTGCGTCTGTACCAATTCCGCCATTGCCGCCATTGGCAGCATTACCGCCTTGGGCCTCGACATAGGTTGTTCCTTTACCACCGCCGATGATGTAGAGCGTGTTGCCCTCAGTCAGTTCAATACCAGCACCTGCGCCCGTACTACCGTTGGCATTGGCTCCTTTACAGAAAATGTGTAAGCCAGAGGGGATGTAGAGATACACCGTACCCAGGATTTTGAGTCCGCTGTTTCCATCAACGTCGTTGGTAGTCTTGTCATTGGTGAAGTCCAGACTTCCCGTCACGTAGTAATACGTCGTGGCACCTGATGCACCAAGCACTTTTCCTTTGGTGGAGCTTTCACTTAAAGCCGTCCACGACTTCGAGGTGGTCTGCGTCTGAGAATAGATCGCATCCCAGCCGTTTTGCGCCATTGCACTGCTGCCGCCTGTGAGGCATCCCAGCGAAAGGGCAAGCAATGTGAAGAGTAGTTTTCTTTTATTCATAATATAAAATTTTAGTTTTAGATGTGGGTACAAAGGTAGGCAAATTTCTGCAGAAACCATTGTCCAAAGTTCCCCAAATAGCAGATTTTGCATATTTTGGAACAGATTTTGCTTATTTTGGAACAGATTTGCTTATTTTGCAAGTCTGGCGCGTGAGCAGAGGGACACTTTGCTGCGAACAAAAGAGTCCCTCCGCTATACGTTCCTCTTTTATCTCTCCTCGGTTAGTGCCGAAGTGAGGTCGGTGTTGTTCACCATAATGGTGTGAGATTCGTAATACGAATGATTAACCGTCCAGAACCTGTAGGAGTTGGTTGCTGTGTTGAACTTAATCTGAAGGTCGCAACCGCTGTCGCCCCAGTTCTCGGCAGAGAAGACGAGCGTAGCGCCGTCTATTTTCAGGCTGCTGCCTTCGAAGTTGGAGGCATCAAACCCAGAAATCTTGCACGAGAACGTACCGCCATTATTGACGAATGTGAAGACTGTGGGGGGATTGCCACTCTGCTTGTATGTAATCTCCACCACGGAACCCTTCACGAGGGCCTCGGCCAGGGTGGCGTTTCCGGTCTTATCCCTCAGCTGGCTGGTAATCTCGACGTTCGACACCTTCATCTTGACGCCTGTCACCTTGATCTTCGAGTTGCCAGGTATCACCTCGATGGTACTCTGCTTGATGTCGAAGATGGCTGTCAGTATGAGGTCGGAAGTCTTCTTCTCCCTGACATGGAATCTCAGCAGGTTGTTAGCCTTGTCTTCCTCCATTGTGAAGTCGCAGTTTTCCTTCGACAGTTCGGGTGTCGCTGCGGAGGCATCACCATCGGCACGCGTCATGGCATCGTCGAGCAGCATGTAGTTGTCGCGCACTCTCAGGAAGGCGATTTCGTAGTCTTCGCCGTTCATGTTGAAGGACAGCGTCACGATGTTCCCCTCTTTCAGGGCGTCCTCAAGCGTTATCTCCGATTCCTTGGCATTGCCGTCATCAGAACTACAGGAGGTTAGCGCCGCACTTACAGTCATCAGGCCGCAGAGGGTAAAGATGGCGGCCATCATCTTTTGAATCATTCTTTTCATCATTTTCGGTTGGTGTTATCCTTTCCTTCATTTCATTTTCTTCCCACAGAAATACACCTTCTGCGGCATGTTGTGGCTGAAGCCTGAGTGCTCTGCCGTCAGCAGGTCGTTGTCGAACACCAGGAAGTCAGCGTCCTTGCCGGCTGTGATAGAACCCTTGGAGTCCTCGATGCCAAGCTGCTTGGCACCGTTGATGGTATATCCCAGGATCATCTCCTCAATGCTCATCTTCTCATTGGGAGAAGGGTACTCTGCAACGACCTTGCTGACCTCGGGAGCCAGGGTATGCTCGTTGATAAAGCGCGTCATTCCCACTTCCATACCCAGGAAGGGATTCCATGCCACGAAGTCGCCATAGACGATGTTGTCACTCGACCAGGTTACGTTGGCACCTGTGTTCCACATCGTCTTGCTGCGGTACATCTTCTTCGCACGCTCCTCGCCCAGCAGACTGCGCCAGATCTCGATGGGATTGCCGCCCGTGCATCCGGAGTGCCACCAGGGGGTGTAATTGGCTGTAACACCCAACTTTGCGAAGCGCTCCATATCGGCATCATCCTGTATTTCCAGATGCGCACAGGTCACCTTCACACGGAATTTATCACCCAGCTCCTTTCTTGCCAGTTCCACACCATCGAGTACAGCGCGGGATGCCCCCTCGCCAACGGTATGTGCATGGAAGTCGAGTCCTTCGGCATTGAGCATCTTCAGCACCTCTGCCACTTCCTCCTTGCTGAAGGTGGTACCTCCCGTCTTGTGGGTGTCTACGTATGGCGTCACTTGACACGCGGTCTCGATTCTCAGGGTTCCATCCATGAATACCTTGAAGGTATGGACTTTCAGGTGCTCCGAGTCGAACCTGCTGTTGTAGCGCTTCACATTCTCCACCACTTCCTTCATCTTCTTAGGGTTGGTAAGCGCGATGCTTCCATCGATATAAACTGGCAGCTTGCCCTGTTTGTCCAACTCGTACAGACGCTCATAGACACGTTCATGAAGTGCCTCTCCCTCAGGGAAGCCTGCGTCGAAGACCACGCTCACGCCAGTATTTACGGAATACTCTATCCAGCGCTCAAGCTCTGCGTCGATCTGCTCATCGGTCACTTCCAGGTCGTCGAAGAGCATGTGCCAGCCCGATGACTCGAAGGCATTTCCTGTCACATGGCCGTCCTTACGCACATAATAGCTGAGCTCGGGCACGCGGTCGGGCGTCTCGTCGGTAATGCCGTGCCTGTCGAGGATCCTGGAGTTCACCCAGACGCTGTGGCCTTCGCCTTCCAGGATCAGAAGCTCGGCATCCGGGCAGATGGCGTCGAGGTCTTCCTTGACGAGGATTTCACCCTTCAGGTATTTCCGCTCCAGCATGAACCTGTAGCGCTTCAAGCCGGGATTGCTCTTGATTTTCTCTGCCATGAAGTCCAGTGCTTCCTGCTTGCTGGAGCACATCACGTACTCGCCTGGATCCATATAGCTGAAACCGATGCTCGTGGTCACGTGGACGTGGCTGTCGATGATGCCCGGCATGATGAACTTCCCGCCGAGGTCGGTTACCTCGCCCTCATAGTCAGAGAGGCCCGCCTCGTCGCCTACATAGATAAACTTGCCGTCCTTCACCACCAGGGCTGTCGCCTGCGGATTAGCCGCGTCTGCTGTGAAGATTTTGGCATTCTTGATAATCTTGTCTGCTTTCATATAGTTTTATTTTAAATTAGTGATAATCGATTTCCGCTCAGGCACCTTTGCGGGCCTCCTTCAGTTCCTGTCCGATGCCGAACACCTCGCCCATCAGCAGTGCAAAGAAGCCTTCGCCCAGCGCATCGAGGCTGTCTCCCACAGCAACGCCAGGTTCGATGCCCATTGTAACGCTGAGGATGATCACGCACACGCCGCATACCAGTGCGCACACGCCATACTTACGGAGCAGGCTGATATTCTTCGGGGTAAACACTTCGTTGCGGTTCACGTTCAGGATAAACCTGATGAAGTAAATGAAAGACAGGGCAATGGCAGCAAGGGCCGCCAGCATGACGAACAGCAGGATAAGAGCCGTTTCAAAGGAAACGGATTTGGGGTCAACACTGATGCTCACCTCCCTGCCGCTGAAGCAAAATTTGGAAACTAAGTCAAGCAGTGTCAGTGCCAGTATCAGCACGCACAAAACATTCATCCATTTTTTCATAATCTTCTTTTTTTGATTAGTTACAATAATATTTGGTCAGGAAATAGGTATTCTCCCAGTCAACCATCTTTACTTCGGACTCCTTGGCCGGATGGATGTTGAACTCGTCGAGCACCATCACCTGCTTGTTGCTCTGGTCGTAGAGCGGCCATTCCTTGGCCTGCCCGTCTGGCGAGATGTCGGCACTGAGCGACGGATTGCCGGTCTTGGCGAACTGAACCCACATCTTGCGCATGGTCTTGCAGAAGGTCTCGTCGATTGGCCTTCCCGTGAAGCCTGTCATCTCCGGGTGGTTGAACACTACCGACAGTTCTGAGGCGTGTCCGCTCTTCACCATTGGCAGGATAGACTCGGGCGTGTAGAAATAGGTGTATATCTTGCCGCCAGCCTTGGTCTGGTTCTCCGACATGCGGATAGCAGGTGCATTGAAATAGCTCTGGCTGAACATGCTGCACGTCTTCTGCCAGTCTTCTCCCGACGCGCTGCTGATGTAGTTCTGCACTTTTGTTCTCTCGTCATCGGTCATCAGCTTGTTACGCTTCTCTATACGGTCGGCAGCCCACTTGTTCCAGCCTTCCTCGCCGAGGCCGGCTGCGAAGGTATTGAACTCATCCTTGGTGCAGCCGGCGAGAATCTCTATATCCTTTGCCTTGCCGTCTTCGTAGGCCTTCCATCCATCCTTGGGCAGGAGCTTGCCGTCTCTTTCAGGCCAGATGCTCCATCCGAGTACCTGATAGATGCCGTACAGTTCTCCCACCTTGTCGGCGAGTGTCCTGGGGTCAACCTTCTGTAGGTCGGCAACAGTTTTGCAGCCGAGTGCCTCCATAACCTTGTCTGTCACGGCGATGGCCTCTTCGGTTGACCTTGTCATGACGGGCGAGCCGCTCATTACGATGGCACGCTTGAAGTACTTATGTGCTTCATCAATCAGCGAAAGCAGTGCGCAGCTTGAACCGCCGGCAGACTCGCCCCAGATGGTCACGTTGTCAGGATCGCCGCCGAAGCCCTCGATGTTCTCATGCACCCACTTCAGGGCCATCAGCTGGTCGAGGGTTCCCAGATTCTGTGCGTCGGGATAGTCCTTGCCGTCGGGCAGGTGCGACAGATGCATGAAACCGTAGGCAGCAAG
>ODAI010852621.1_pt1 | contig 22433 bp, 20 predicted proteins | sample 1539321 | NCBI WGS metagenome assembly ODAI01 (sample SAMN02144231, study PRJEB22623) | gut metagenome | biome: sheep rumen | host: Ovis aries | place: New Zealand | reverse complement strand
GGGGATGCAATGCAGCAAAAAAATGTGCGGAAGCACTGGAATGGAGGCTGAAAACGTGGCAAAAAAGCATTTGCGCGGTGCGAACCCGGCAGCGTAGCTTCAAGCCCCGTAAGGAGTCAGATACCTTGTATCTGCGCTAGGGGTTGTAAACAACCCTTGCTTTTTTGACGCGTTTTCCGCCGGGAATGGAAGTGCTTGCGCATTTAAATTAATACCTGCTAAGCTTCATTTAGATTTGCACTTACCTTCTACACTACAGCAGGTCAATCTTTACAAAAACAGAGCCCATGTGCTCAAACTGGTTCATGTCATAATCGTCGTAGAACCAGGCCCACTTCTTGTACCAGAGGTAGTTGCAGCCAAGCGAAAACATTCCGGCAATCTTGTGGCTGTACTCTGCCTTTCCGTAAAGCATGAGCGCATAACCGCTGGATGCCTCAGGAATAACTGCCGGCGGAAGTGTGTGTTCTGCGGTAAGCCCTGCATAAAAACTAAGGTCTCCAAAAACAGGCTGCTCCAGGCGGAACTTAAGGTCTGCATTTGCCCCCATGCCGTAGTCAAAAACCCTTCTGTCTTCACCGTCGGAAGTCGTATAGCTGCCCGTGGAATCAAGGGCGTAGTAGTCCACGCCAACCAAAAATGCCCAGTTAAGGTTTGCCTCCCAGCTAAATTTCCAGCTCCCGGCAGGAATTGACTGTGCAAGGCTAAGTCCAAGGGCGTTGTTGTTAAAGTTAAAGCATGGAGCCTGTGCGTAATGGTAGTGCAGCTTAACCGCAAGAGTAGTTCCATAGTCTTCCAAGGGCACGATTCCCCATGACCAGACAGGCGCATTGCCAAAAAGAACTGCATAATAGTCCCTGTCACGCTCAAGAGCCGCAAATCCGTAAAAGTCAAACTGGTCAAAAGGCTCTTTTGTAAAGTGGTAGTATGGAGAGCCGTAGACAAGGTTAAGACCAACAATAGCCTTGCCACTTACCCCGCTAGAATCAGTTCCAATAAGAGGGTCTTCCGTGTGAACGGTATTTTCGCCAGTAGCCGCTCCTGCAAAAAAAGAAAGCTCGGTCAGTTCCCCGTCAGGCCTCTTAAGCTTTTTTCCCAACAAGAGCTGGTTTACCGCATCCGCAGGACTTACAACCCAGGAAAGGAATGGCAGGTAGTCGTTTGTTATAAAATACATGCGGTGAAGGGATTCCCCCAAAAAGGAAGCCGGTATGGTGGTCATTATCTCATCGTGGACGGAAGGCGGGTCTGTTTCAAAGAGAAGTTCCCAAAGAGTGCTTCCGTAAACCGTAAAGGCAAGCGACTGCCAGTAGTTAAAGCCAGTGGATCTTGCCATGGAATAATAGATAGACCCCTGGTAGGGATGGCCAATCTGGTTGGTGGAAAAAGGATCGTAATCCCAGAACCATTTGGAAGTAAGGTTCTTCTTCATGGTGCTCCAGTTAACCTGGGCATATTCTTCCTTAAGAACACGGCGGTCCCACTGGTTAAGACCTATGCTAAAGAGAGTAATCTCGGAAAAAGAAAGGAGTCCAGACACAAGGCTTGGCTCTGCAAAAACAAGGTCATCCCCGGACTTTTTTTCCTTCTTTGGCTTAGCACCATCCTTTTTAGCACCATAATCATTGGCAACATCCTGCTGAACAGACCCCTGCCCTGCAGAACCGGCAGAGCCTGCAGAAGAATCATTTTCCAAAGCGCCTTGGGCAAAAGACAGAGAAGAGACAAAAGAAATAAATATAAAAACAAGGCCCAAGCGGCGCAAACAAAACTTTTTTTCCATATATGTATATTCCAAGTAGATTAAATTTCGAATTTTATGCAGACCTGTCATTACTGTACTGCTACGCAACATTCACACGCGCTTGCTATGAATGTGGCTCCAGTAGTCTCTTAGAGCAGATTAGCAGGCAAAACCCGATAATTACATATTTCGTAAAACTCGAAACAGAACCAATTAGAACATAACTATAGAATTTTTGGCATGAAAATTCAATAGATAGTAAAATCTAAAGGAACAACAAGTTATTGGTATTTGCCAACAAAATAAAAGCCCATGGAGGGGCGTCTTAGCGCATGCAGAATTGCTTGCGATTCTGTAATCCCAGGAAAAAGACACGGATGGCTTTTTTCTGGGCAATAGGCAACAATTTATTGATACTTGCAACAAAACAAAAGTCCCCAGATGAGTTTTAGCAGAGCAAGCACGGCAGGAATCGGAGGGGCACTTGGTAAAAAATTGCATCCGTGCTATTTTTTACCATGAGTTTCCTAAGAAACCTCACCAGCTTTTTCCTAAACAAATGACGCGCCCCGCTGGAAGCTTCGCTGCGTGAACCCTTGGCGCTGCTTGGTTTACATTTGCCCGGAAAGCCCCTAAAAAAATGGCAAGAGCATCTTTTGTGACGCAGGGCTACAGCAGTAAAAAGAGCCGCAAGAAAAAGATAAAGAAAATACTATTGACAGTAACAATTAAAAATGCTATTGTTACTACATAAAGTAACATAAAAGGAGCCACCCATGGAACAGGGTACAAATAAAATAGACACTTCTTCGGACAAGGGATTCTTTGACCGCTTCGGAGGAAAATACGTTGCGGAAGTTCTGCGCCGCCCGCTAGACGAACTTGAGCAGGCCTTTAAGACCTACATGCAGGACAAATCATTCCTTGAAGAGCTTGAGGTAATCCGACGCGATTATATAGGAAGGGAAACGCCTCTTTACTTTGCCCCCACAGCCACAAAGCTTTTGGGTGGAGCGCAGATTTACATAAAGATGGAAGGCCTTGCAAACACAGGTGCGCATAAAATCAACAACGCAATAGGCCAGTGCCTGCTTGCAAAGCGCATGGGCAAGAAAAGAATCATTGCGGAAACAGGAGCAGGCCAGCACGGACTTGCAACCGCCGCCGCCTGTGCAAAGCTTGGACTTGAATGCACAGTCTACATGGGAGAAGTTGACGTACGCCGCCAGCAGCCGAACGTTGCGGCAATGGAACTTTACGGGGCAAAGGTTCACGCGGTAACAAGCGGAAGCCGCACGCTAAAAGATGCAGTAAACGAAGCCATGCGTGACTGGGCAGCAAACCCGGATTCAACCCATTACGTCTTGGGTTCAGCATTGGGACCCGCCCCCTTCCCGGACATTGTACGCACCTTCCAAAGCGTTATTGGATGCGAGGTAAAAAAGCAGTGTGCAGAGCGCGGAATAAAAATAGGAGCAATGGTTGCATGCTGCGGTGGAGGAAGCAATTCAATCGGATTCTTTGAGCCATTCATAAACACAAGCACAAAAGACGGAGGCCCCCGCCTTATCGCAGTAGAAGCAGGTGGCATTGGCCCCGGCATTGGTGAAAACGCAAGCCGCATGACGGGCAACGCTTCCCGCGAAGGAATCATGCAAGGCTACAAAAGCCGTTTCCTTCTGGACGAAGACGGACAGTCCCTTCCTACAAGAAGCATTAGCGCAGGACTTGACTACTGCGGAATAGGACCACAGCTTGCAGCCCTGGGAGCTTCCGGCCGTGTGGAATTTACAAGCGCTCTGGACAAGGAAGCTCTGGATGCCGTTAGCTTCTTTGCAAAAAACGAGGGTGTTCTCTTTGCCCTGGAAAGCGCACACGCAGGAGCCGCGGCCATAAAGCTTGCAAAAGAAATTCCAAGTGACCAGGCAATCGTAATCAACATGAGCGGACGCGGGGACAAAGATGTGTTCATCACAAGCCCGGTCTTCCGCCCAAAAGAATGGATCAACTTCCTTCACGCAGAAATTGAACGCCTTGAAAATGCAAAGGACATTCACGAGGCAAAATCAATGGCAGCAGAATAAGCTGGCATTGCAATTTGAACCGGCGTTGCAATTTGAACCGCCAGGCGGCAAATTGAACTGGCGTTGGCAATCTGAACTGACGGTGCATATTGAACCGGCAGGCAGCAAATTGAACTGGCGTTGGCAATCTGAACTGTCGGTGCATATTGAACCGATGGCGGCAAATTGAACCGGCGTTGGCAATCTGAACTGACGGTGCAAATTGAACCGCCAGGCGGCAAATTAAGCCGACGGTGCATATTGAACCGGCAGGCAGCGAATTAAACAGACGGTGGCAAATTAAACTGAATGCAGCAAATAAAACCGAACGCAAGAAAACATGCTGCAAAACAAACAGGAAATTACTGGAGATTACTATGGAAAAGATAAAACTTATGGCACATCTTGTTGCTGGCTACCCCACAGACGAAATTTCTTTGGAAGCGGCAAAAGCCCTTATAGAAGGCGGTGCAGAAATCCTAGAGATACAGCTGCCCTTCTCCGACCCAAGCGCAGACGGACCTGCAATCCAGACGGCATGCACGGAAGTTCTTTCCCGCAAGTACAAAACAAAAGACGGACTTGCCTTTATTGCAAAAATCCACCAACTATTCCCAACGGTTACAATTTACCTTATGAGCTACGGCTCCCTAGTCTACACACCAGGAGTTGAAAACTTCTGCAAACAGGCAGCGGCATCCGGTGTTAAGGGAATGATAATCCCCGACCTTCCCTTTGACAGCGACGAAGGCCTTACAAAAGCATGCAGGGAAAACGGCATGGAAAACATTCCGGTTGCAGCACCCAGCATGAGCGGTGACCGGCTAAAGAAAATGGCACTCGCAGGATTCCCCTACATCTATGCGGCACTGCGCACGGGCATAACAGGAAGCGACACAAAAATCGATGACGGCACAATCGACTTCATAAAGCAAGTTGCACAGGGCGGCTCAAAAGTCTACGGCGGATTCGGAATCTCAAGCGGTGCACAGTCAAAGCTACTTGCCCCCTACGTAGAAGCAGTGGTCGCAGGAAGCGTCTTTGTCCGCACGATTAGCGCAAACGCAGGCAACAAAAAAGCAGTCTTTGCAAAAGTAAAAGAAAAGGCACTCGAACTAACAGGCCAAGCTTTATTCATATACAAGAGGGAAGTCCGCTAAAATCTACACTGCAAGTTCCCCCTGCATCTGTTACGCAAGGAGGGGTAAGTCTCCCCCTCGCTCCAAAGGCAAGTCGCTCCACAAATGCCAAAAGCGGCAAGCTCTAAAAGCAAACAACCGTCACCCTGAGCTGCTACGCCACATTCGCACGCACTTGCTACGAATGTGGACTCAGGGTCTGTACCGCAACAGCATACCTGTTTTCAAAACAAGCCGCTTCTGTCATTTGCTCCGCTTTGTTGCCTTTTCCACTACCCCCTCTGCGGGCTCAAACGCCGCCCGCAACGCCTGCTATAATTAATTGCAAGTTCGCAAAAAAATCCCGCGAGTTTCGCAGAAACTCGAAGAGCAAGCGAAGCTTGCGACCAACGCCCCAAGGCTGATTTGTGTTAGTAAATAAATCCGCGAGTTACGAAGTAACTCGGTAGCTCGCGCAGCGAGCGAACAACGCCTGCTAAAATCGATTGCAAGTTCGCAAAAAAATCCCGCGAGTTCCGCAGCAAAGCTTCCAGCGGCCTGTCTAAGCACCTATATCACATTGTACACACCGCCCCTTCGACTTCGCTCAGGGAACACCTTCGACTTCGCTCAGAGAGCGGCCTTACCCCCGAGCTGCTACGCCACATTTGCACGCACTTGCTACGAATGTGGACTCAGGGTCTAGCCCAGAATGACAGCCATCAAAAAAATCAATTGCAAAAAGCCCCCCCAACCGCTATAATGGCAGCAAAACACAATTGGAGAAAACAATGCTGGAAGTAAAAAATATAGAAGTATTCGGCCTTAACCGCGCACTCAACGCAATAAACAATTCATTCAACGTGGGGCAAATAGACACCCGCGAAGAGGTAACGGAAAAAAGGGAAAAAGTTGCCCTCGCTCTTGGAAAGAACATGGAAGCCCACCAAAGCCACGACGCCTTCCTAAAAGGAATCCTTGTAACATTCGACATGAAGCACCACGGAGTTGTAATGCCGGAATTCCAGCGCTACCACTTTGCAGACATTGTGATGAGCCAGTCAACCGTGCACTCCCTGGAAAAATTCATCTCTGGCGACCTTGACCCCTACACAAAATACGTAACCCAGCAGAGCAAGGACCAGGTAAAAAAACTCTACGAAGAATGGATTGCAAGCGGCAAAAGCTACGAAAGCTACATGGCCCTCCGCCACAACCTTCCCCAGGGCTTTGAAATGTGGGCAACCGTAACCACAAACTACCTGCAGCTAAAAACAATCTGCATCCAGCGCAAAGCCCACCGCAACCGCGAAGACTGGAACAACTTCATAAGCGCCTGCTACTCAATGCCCCGCTTTAGAGAACTAACAGGCCTTTCCGGCAAAGAATGGGACATAGTAAGTTAGCAGAACAGGAACAAGTTTATTTCAATGCATGAACCATTTGATTTTATATTAGTTTTTTTTGCTTGCTTGGAAGTGTTCTTTGTATACAAAGACGCTTCCCGCTTAAGCAACTTTAAAAAGCAGCAACCAACAAAAAAAGAAACCCTAAGGTATTTGGGATTCGGCCTTTTGCGCGTAACACTTTTTTTGCTTGCAGTAGCCATAGCATCTCTCGTGCTTAGCCTTATCCCCTATTTTTATTATTGGGTTGGAAGAAACAAAGAGCTTATAGAAGCTATAAGACCTGAATTAAATTCTGACGGTCCACTCTTCATATTTGCAGCGTCCATTTTCTTATTTCTTTTTCCGCTATCAGTCATTCTTGCAGCAATCCTTGTAATCAAAAAAATAAGAATCGCCCTTTCACTCGTCTTTCCCATGATTGCAATTTTTGGATTTACATCTTTCCTAATGCTTGCTTTTAATGATTTTAAATATTATAAGAACCCCTTGGCAGACACAAAAGTTTCCGAAAGCTTCAAGCCCTTAAACCTGCCGCTCATAAAAGAAGGAATGACAAAAGAAGAAGTGTTTAACCTATTGGGAGACCCAATCCGAATTTCCAAAGACAAAAATAGCTTTTACTACGCAGAAGAAGGCGGCTATGGTGAATACTGGTATTTCTGGCTAAGCCTAGACTTTGAAGGCGACTCGCTTTCGCACATAAACAAAGAATGGGCATACGAGGACTAAAAAAAATTATAAGACCAAGTAGCCTTGTGTCATACCCCCTCTAAGAATTTTCCTGCGGCACTTTTATATGCAAGGGGCTTTCCGCCCTTCGCCGTCTTGCGCGGCTCATCCCGGCCTCCGTCCGGGACTAAAGGGGCTCCAATCCCTGCCGCGCCCGGAACTGCAAAAACAATTACCCAAACTGCTAACATTCAGATTTACGTTAACCCCATCAAAATTGCCAATACATAGTCTACTTGTGCCCAAGGTACAAAGGCAGCCTTTTCTAAAAGCCCACTTTATCCAGCAAAAAATCAAACAGGTTCAAAATAAGAATACCGTTCTCATCTCGGTATGTTGGCTGCATTCCGCCTGTAATCACAACTTTTTGAAAACTGTCTTTTATGTGCATCAAAGAACGCAACTCCTGATCTCTTTTTTCGTCGGAATCAAGTGCAAATGCAGACTGCACATAAACTCTATCGTATCCTTTGTTGCAGACAAAATCCACTTCCAGATTCTTGCGCTCGCTTTTGCCCTCTGCATTTTTTGTGTTAAGAGTTACCTGCCCCACGTCAACAGAATATCCGCGAAGCCGAAGCTCGTTGTAAATCAGATTTTCCATAAGATGGGTTTGTTCTGTCTGTCTGAAATCCAGCCGTGCATTCCTTAATCCAAGGTCAGAAAAATAATATTTTGCAGGAGTATCAATGTATCGCCTGCCTTTGATGTCATAGCGCACGGATTTTTCTATCAAAAAAGCGTCCTGCATATAGTCAAGATAGGCTTTTATGGTATCCTGCGTTATACTGCTTTTTTTGACAGATTTAAAAGTGTCAGAAAGCTTTCTGGGGTTTGTAAGACAGCCGATTGATGAAGAAAGAACATTTATCAGCTCTTCAAGGTCATCGTCTTTTTGGATTGCATACCTGTCTTTTATATCCACAATGTAGGTACTCAAAAAAAGCGACTTTAAATATTCCTTCTTTAGGCTTTCATCACTTTCTAATGCAACTTTTGGAAGTGCACCATAAGTCATATATTCAAGAAGAACATCATCTTTTTGTTTGTTCTGATTTATTGAATAAAATTCCTTAAAAGATAATGGCTGAATATGAATTTCATAACCGCGACCCCTGAATTCTGTGATTATGTCTTTTGAAAGAAATTTTGCATTGCTGCCTGTCACATAGACATCGACATTCTTAATGTTCAAATAGCTGTTCAAAACATCTTCAAAATCACTAACCGTCTGAACTTCGTCCAAAAGCACATAGTACATTTTTTCATCGCCGATGCGGGTGTCAATATAGGCCAAAAGTTCATCTGGATTTCGCAAGTTTTTGTTTCGCCTGTCTTCCAAATTTATTTGAATGATGTGCTTGCCATCAATTCCCTCTTGTTTTAGAAAATCTACAAAAAGATTGAACAAAAGAAAGGATTTTCCACACCTTCTAAGTCCTGTAATCACTTTTATCATACCGTTATGGCGGGCAGCAACAAGTTTATTCAAATATAAATCACGATTTATGGTAATCATAATTGATATTATTGCAGATATACGCAAAAATATCAATTAAAAGAACAGATATCAGTCGATATTTTTGCGTATTTACATAGTTTTTACTTAATAAGCCAAAAAATATGGCTATCAGTAAAAAAAAGCACACTTTGGTTGAACTGCTAACCATCAAGCAAATCTACACTGCCAGCTCACAAAACAGCCACAATGTATTTTTTTTCCGGCGGAAGTTTGGGAGAGGATCTTGCGTAATTTCTTAAGAACCATTATAGCAAAGAAAGATTTACTGCCCTTTTGCAATGTCGCAGATGATTTTTACGCACTGGTCAATGCCAAGGGAAGATGAATTCAGGCAGAGGTCGTAGTAGCGGCTGTCTCCAAACTCGGTGTTGGTGTAGTAGGAGCAGTACTTGCGACGCCTCTTGTCTACGGTGCGGATGTTTGCAATTATCTGCTGCTCGGTCTTTTCCGGCATTTTTTCCTGCTTTAGGCGCATTGCCCTCCAGTAAAGGTCTGCGTGGATAAAGACGTGCAGGGAATCGTCGTATTCGGAGAGGATGCTGTTTGCGTTGCGGCCAACGATTACGCATTTTCCGTGCTCGCCAATCTTCCGGATAACGTCCCTCTGGGCGGTAAAGAGCCTTTCGTTAAGGGGGGCATTGTACATGTCAAAGAGGCTCTGGGTAAAGCCAAAGTTCATGGGCACAACCTCGTCCATGTTGAGCACTTCGTCCATGCCAACATTCGCTTTCTTTGCCGCCTGAATAATCAGCTCCTTGTCAAAATATTCAAAGCCCAATTTTTCTGCAACACGGATTCCTATTTCTCCACCGCCGGCACCAAATTCGCGGCTTATCGTTATCAATTTTTTCATACGGCCACCTCAAAAAATTTGTTCACAAAACCTTGTTCAAAAAACTGATTGTGCGCTCCTGCTTGGGGTTCTTTAAAACCTCGTCAGGGGTGCCCTGCTCTATAATGTAACCGCCGTCCATAAAGACAACCCTGTCTGCAACCTCACGGGCAAATCCAATTTCGTGGGTTACTACAACCATGGTCATTCCGCCTTTTGCAAGTTCCTTCATTACAGAAAGAACTTCGCCTACCATCTCCGGGTCAAGGGCGCTGGTGGGTTCATCAAAAAGCATTATGGAAGGATTCATTGCAAGTGAACGAGCTATTGCAACGCGCTGCTTCTGTCCGCCGGAAAGCTGCTGGGGGTAGCTCTGGGCCTTGGAGTCAAGCCCTACCCTCTTTAGCAAAGCCATGCCTGCTTCTTCTGCTTCTGCCTTGCTCATCTTTTTTAGCTCCACTGGGGCAAGCATTATGTTCTGCAAGACCGTCATGTTGGGAAAAAGGTTAAAGTGCTGGAATACCATGCCAATGTTTTCGCGCACCTTGTTTATGTTCACCTTTTTGGAATTGATGTCCGTGCCGTTAACAATTATTGTTCCTGATGTAGCAGCCTCCAGTTTGTTCAGGCAGCGGAGGAAGGTGGACTTGCCGCTTCCGCTTGGGCCAATTACGACGATTACTTCGCCCTGGTGAATGTCTATGCTTATGTCCTTGAGAACCTCAAGCTTTTCAAAATTCTTTTTTAGATTCTCAACGTGAATCTTTACCTCTGAATTATTTGTCGCCAATCTTGATTCTCCTTTCCAGGACTTTTGCTGCCCGGCTCAAAGATACAATAACAATCATGTAAAGCAAGCCAACGATTGCCCAGGTTTCCAAACTGCGGAATGTGTTTCCAGCAATTGTGCGTCCTGTATTTGTAAGCTCAGGATACCCGATTACGGAAAGAATCGAAGTGTCCTTGAGGGTGATTATAAACTGATTTATTATGGAAGGAATCATCACTTTGAATGCCTGGGGAAGGATTACCCTTCTCATGCTTGTTCCATAAGAGAGGCCAAGAGACCTGGCCGCTTCCATCTGCCCCTTGTCTATGCTTTCTATTCCCGCGCGGAAAATTTCTGCCATGTAGGCTCCGCAGTTCATTGCAAGGGCTATGGTTCCAGCCTGGAGTGCGGGGAGGCGGAAGTTTGGTATTATCCTCTTCATTCCCTGGGGAACGCCAAAGTAAATAAAAAATGCCAGTACAATAAGAGGAACGCCTCGTATCGCGTCTACATAAATAGTGCCAACAGCGTTAAGGGCCTTGTTGCGGCTTACATTGCAGAGGGCAAAGATAAGGCCTATAATCATGGCAAAGACAAGTGCAAGCAGGGCAAGAAGCAGAGTGTTGGCCAGCGAGGATGCCAGCATTAAAAAATATGTTTTAAAAATAGAAATCATTGTCTGCAATACTCCGGTAAGAAAAAAGGCAGCCTTTGCTTCTAAAACAGAAATTGTCTTTTGTAAGCAAGGCTGCCCAAATCCAAACAAAGCCGTATATCGAATAACAATTAACCGTCACCCTGAACTGCTACGCCATATTCGCACACACTTGTTACGAATATGGATTCAGGGTCTGTACCGCCATACAAGCGCTGGCATTTACAGATTCCCGGGTTCTTCGCAACGAAGTTTCCAGCTAGCCCAAGAATGACAGGACTGTTTAAACTCGAAATAGAAGCTTAAAAAAAACTACTTCAGGTATTTGTCAAGAATCTTCTGGTAAGTTCCGTCTGCGCGGATGTTCTTAAGACCTGCGTTGAACATGTCCAAAAGTTCCTGGTTCTTTTTGTCCATGATTGCAAAGCCGTAAGGAGCACCTTCGCTTTCCATTCCGGCCGGAATCTTAAGGGCAAGCTTTGCGTCCTTGATGTTTGCTGCCATAATAGGTGTGTCTTCTACACAGGCATCAGAGTTTCCAAGGATTACGTCCTGGTACATTGTAGGGGAGTCTTCAAAAACAACAACATCGTAGCCGTACTTGCTCTTGAGCTTGTTTGCAAAGTCCATACCTGCTGTTCCATTCTTTACGGCAACCTTTTTTCCCTTAAGGTCGTCAAACTTGCTGATGGAAGAATTTGCCGCAACAACGAATGTCTGGGTTGCGTTATAGTAGCCGTCGCTAAAAATCCAGCCAGAGTCAATGCGCTCCTGCTTGATTGTGGCACCTGCAATAAGTGCGTCTGCCTGTCCAACCTGAACAGCTGCAACGCCACCGTCCCAGCCAAGGCTCTGCAAGTCGTAGCTAAAGCCCTGATCCTTTGCAACGGCTGCAAGAATGTCTACGTCAATTCCAACAAATTCATTGTTTTCGTTAGTGTATTCAAAAGGACGGAATGCTGTGTCCGTAGCTACAATCCATGTTTTTCCAGAAGCAGATGCTCCGTCTCCGGCCTTCTTTTCTTTCTTGCTGCATGACGTAAGGGCAGTCAAAGCCGCCACAGCCATTAAAGAAAGTACAATCTTTTTCATATTAAAACTCCTTTGCTATAAAGCTCCTTGATTTTACAATTTTTATGAATGAATGGCAACAGTAAAAGGGATGTGACTTTTTTCTTGCGGCAGTTTTTATTGCTAAGGGCTTTCCGGGGTTCCGCGGGTCCCTGCCCGCTCCATTACTCCACTACGTTCCGCAACGGCTTCGCCGCCCCTCCAATCCCGGCCGTGCTTGGCTTTGTAAAAAGGCTAGTTCATCTTGCTAAGTTCGGCATCTATTTCTTCCCTTGAATGCAAAAGACCCGTGTTTATTCCGGGACAAGTCTTGGCTTCTTCTTTCCAAGTGTCCTCGCTTTTTAGGACGCTTTTCCAGAAGGGGTAGGTCCTGCACTGAAGTGGGCGTGCCTGGTATGCAGAGCATCCTCCCTTTTCCCAGAGGATGCAGCTGTTGTTGCTTAGGTCGCGAAGGCTTAGGAAAGTTGAACCGTCATAATCTTCCACGCGGCGGCAGTAGACCTGCATAAACTGTTCTTCAGTAAGTTCTGACCATTCAACAAGACGATCAAGGTCTTCTTTTGAAAGACGCACAACTCCCGCAAAACCGCAGCAGCAGTAGGAGCATTGCTTGCAGCTAAATTTTAAGCCGTCTTTGTAAAAGGGTTCTTCCATCTGGGACAAATCCTAGTTGCCGTGGTGCTGGCATTTGGCTTCAAAGTTGCCCTTAAGCTGGCCCTTTGCAAAAAGAGCGGCCGCCTCGTCTGCAGAACCGGTAATTCCCGGAATTTCTTTTAGACCAGAAGCGGCAATGGCATCGATTGCACCCTGACCACGATTGCCCAAGATAAGGGTTTCCACACCAAGGCTTTTTAGGTATGGCGGCAAGGCATGGTGTCCGTTTCCGCCGTTATCTATTACCTGGGAATTTAAAACCTGGCCATTCTCTATTTCGTAGAGCTTAAAATACTGGGTTTTACCAAAATGCTGGAAAACATTTCCGCTTTCTTTTTCGTAAGTAACTGCAATTTTCATGGCTACATATTAAAGAGTATGTGAAATTTATTCAAGGAAGTTTAGCTTGAATCCTAAAAACAATGCGGGGAACTTCGTTGCAACCTACGCGGGGAACTTCGTTGTAATTTACGCGGGATTGGAGGGGCCGCCGCAGGCGGTTGCTGTTGGGTGAGACTGGGCTTTGCCCGGTCGAACCCCAGCAATGGAGGCGAAAGCCGGAACCCCGCAAAGCCCGTGGCGCAGAGGCATGTTGGCCGAGTTAGCAAGGAAACAGTTGGTAGAGCAGGAAAAAGTTCGTCCTAAAAAATCATAAAAATTTTTTGCCTGCCACTAGTTCGTAGCTTTGCCGGGTAAGATTGCACAAGCTTTCAAAATCCGTTGCGGCCGTCAGCAAGACTGTAATCCAGTGCTTTTTGTTCATGTGCCATGCAGGAAAGACGGATTTTTTGTTGACCTGGTCTTTTATTTTTTCCGGGTCGGCTTTTAAGTTTACAACCCAGACTTCTTCCTCTGCGGCAGAAGAAAGTGACAGCTGGCGGAATTTTATCTTCATTATTAAGGCAAACCATTTTCCGCCGGGGCAGCGGTAAACTGAATAGTCGGGGCTGTCTTGCCAGGGAAAGTCTGGCTCTGCATTGAACTTTTCTTTTAAAAATTCCAGGTACTTTTCTTTTGGCGATGAAGTTTTAAAGCAGCTCTTACGGAATTCTTTTACAAGTTCAAGAACCTGTTCACGGATTTTTGCAAGAAAGGCTCCGTTTGCGCGGGGCATGTCAAAGAGGGCATATTTTTCGTCTGTTTCGGAATCAAAAACTTCCGCCGTAAGACTTTCCAAAGATGAATTTATTTTTAGGAGCACATAAAAATCTTCGCAGGGTGGCCTTAGGTTTTTCTTGCAGATGAATCCACCGCTTTGCTTTTTAAAACCAAATTTGGGGAAGGACTTTTCACATGCAAGTGCGGAAGAAAAAATATAGCTTAAGTCCATAAAATAAGTCCATAAAAAATGATTGTTTGCAAAAAAAGCTTGCCCAGAAATCAACTGCAATTTCAGGACAAGCTCTTTCTTGTTAAGCGGATTTTAGAAGGCCGCCAAAGTTTTTTCTATTCTTGCAATGGATTTTTCCACACCAAGAATCAGGATTGAACCCATGAGCGGCGGGCTTACGCGGCTACCTGTTACGGCCATGCGGATTGGCATCATAAAGTCGCCAAGCTTAATGCCAAGTTCCTCTGCACACTGCTTTGCAAGGGCTTCGCTTGCCTCGTGGTCAAGGGACGGAAGCTGCTTTACAAAATCCTTTGCCTTTTCAAGAACAGCCTTTGTCTTTTCCTCGTCAAGCTTTTTGGGAATGATGTCTGTCTTTGGAGGAACTGCCGGTTCTGTAAAGAGGAAGTGAACCATTTCTGCAGCATCGGTAAGGAAGTGGAGTCTTTCCTTGATGAGCGGCATAAGCTTTAGAAGGGCTGCCTTTACGTCTGCACTGGACATGCCCATGCTCTTGTCTACGCAAACAGGTTCTCCGTCTTCTCCCAATGCAACGCCAGAATATTCAGGGCCTACCTTTGGCTTTGGCTGGGGATTGTCCGGGTTTATCTCAAGGGCTGCGTCTCCAGTTCCTGTAATGAAAGGAAGCGTCCACTTGTAAAGGTCTTCGTCGGAAAGAAGGCGGATGTACTGGCCGTTGTACCATTCAAGCTTTTTGTAGTCAAAAACGGCAGGTGCCTTGTTCAAGTGTTCAAGCTTAAAGTTCTTGGCAAGTTCGTCCAGTGTGTACATGTCCCTGCCGTCTTCATAAGAGCAGCCCAAAAGTGCCACGTAGTTTACGATTGCCATTGGCAGGTAGCCGCGGGCACGGAATTCGTTAAGGGATGTAGAGCCGTGCCTCTTGCTAAGCTTTTTACCGTCGGAACCGTTTACCATAGGAAGGTGGCAGAATTCCGGGTGTTTCCAGCCGAATGAGCGGTACATCTGCACGTGAAGCGGAGTGGAAGGAATCCATTCCTGGGCACGCATTACGTGGCTTATGTGCATAAGGTGGTCGTCCACAATGTTTGCCAAGTGGTAGGTTGGGAAGCCGTCGCTCTTTAAGAGGACTGGGTCCGGGGAAATGTCTTCGTTCTTCCATTCAATGTCGCCAAGCAAATGGTCGTGGAAAAGGGTCTTTCCTTCCAGCGGAACCTTAAGGCGGATTACGTAGGGCTTTTTTGCGTCAAGGTTTGCCTTGATTTCTTCAGCAGTAAGGTGGCGGCAGTTGCGGTCGTATCCCGGTGGCAGCTTGTTTTCTGTCTGAATCTTTCTTATGCGCTCAAGACGCTCGCTGTCGCAGAAGCAGTAGTAGGCCTCTCCCTTTTCTACAAGTTCCTGTGCGTATTTTTTGTAAAGTTCAAAGCGCTGGCTCTGGACGTAAGGGCCGTATTCACCACCCTTTTCTCCGCCCTCGTCCCAGTCAATGCCAAGCCATGCCATTGTGTCGTAAAGGTTCTGGACGTATTTTTCGTCATAGCGCGTGCGGTCTGTGTCTTCCAGGCGCAAAATGAACTTGCCGTTTTTTGAGCGGGCAAAAAGATAGTTGAACAGTGCGGTGCGTACTCCGCCGATATGCTGCATTCCCGTAGGAGACGGCGCGTAACGTACTCTGACTTCATCGGACATATAATTTACCTCTGACTTATTATAGTAGAAAAATTGCTTACTCCAACTATACCGATTTTGGCCCACTTGGGCAAGTAAGGCATTTGTAAAGGTCCTGCAAAAGTTTTTTTAACATGCTTTCTTGGACGAACTTCTCACTGCTCTACCATTTTATGCCTTGTCTAATTCGACAGGACATGCCTCTGCGTCACCGCCCTTACGCACTTCGCTATCCGCTCATTGCCACTTGCGTGGCAACTAAAGGTGCTCCACGGCGGCGTAGGTTGCTATATAAATTTCTAGCAGATTAAAAGCGCTTGGACAAGGATTGAGAAAGATTCTGCAAATGTAAGATTTAATCCTCTTCATATTCCCAAAGATTTCTTTCATTATGCCAATAGTATTCCTCAAAGAATCCATAAAACTTTAAGTGGTACCATCTGTCCGAATCATCTTTTTCATAGATAAAGTCTCCGCTTGTCCAAATGCCTGTATCCTCGGTTTCTGGAATTTTTTCCAAATACTTTGGAAGCAATTGTTCCAGGCTGTCCGGATAGCTTTTGTTTTCATTATAAAAGCTGTTGATTGCATCTATTATTTTTTGCCCATTGACCAAGGCAAGTTTAGCATCATCGTCTATAGAACGCTTTCTGTACGATACAATATGGATTGTGTTTGAATCAGAATCAGCAAAAGAATAGTCATCGCTACTACCTTCATGCCAGCAGAATTTAAAGCCCTCTATCTTTGAATAATCCTTAGCCGCCCTCTCTACAAGGTCACCCTTAAATAGAAAGCACGGAAGGCCAACAAAAAAGTAAAATGCCAAAAAAGCAATGAAAATTAAACTGTAGGGAAAAAACTTTCTCTTTTTTATGGAGCAAACAACCGGAAGACAAAGCCCCAATGCTAAGAAGACCAAAACAATAGCCAATCCTACAATACCAAACAACTTATAAAACTGATAAAAAGGATAAACCAAAAGATTCAAGAGAATGTTTTTACTGAACAAATACGAGACTGTTACATAGGGATCTATTTTTGCAATGCATACAGTCCCAACAACAGAAAGAAGAAATAGTATAAAAAATATCAATCCGTAAAGAGCAAATATTCTTTTCATTATTTTATATCTCCTGTTAAACATGCAATATATCATATCTTGTACAGCAACAGATGTTTTGCAAAGAGAAAAGCACCCCTCCAGTCTACGCCGCCATGGAGCCCCGACAGTACCGGCCGAAGGGCGGTATGAGCGCTAGCGAAGGGCGGAACGGCGGTGACGCAAAGAAACATCCGGTCGAATTAGCCAAGGCGCAAAATGGTAGAGCAGACAAAAGTACCGTCCAGAAAAAGAAGAAGCTTAATTTGCAACAATTAAAGCGCATTTTAGCCAAGAAGTTTTTTGGTCTTTTTGTACCAGTCAAAGTTTTCGGTGCGCTTTAGGTATTTGTAGAGGCGCAAATTTTCTTCCATTATATCAATGACTTTTTGGGTGGAAGAAGTGTCGCCACTTTTTGCAAAATGTTCTGCGCAGACGTAGCCCACGCGGAAGTTGCTGGTGTTGGTGAATATATCCATGAGCTTTTCCCAGTCGCCTGAAAGCTGCAAGTCAAGGAGAACAAGAGAGGCATTTTCCAACTTATGCTTCTTTTTGAATTCGTCCATGAGGGCTTTTGCCGTGTCCGTCTTGCCCCAAAGGAAAAGGGCGTTTATCTTTTTTACAAGAAGGTCAGCGTCGTCCGAATAGGGTCCGGTCAGGCATGAGTCATAAAGTGCGATTGCCTCTTCAAAGCGTTCAAGGCTTACGTAGCAGTCGGCAAGTTTTGTGCGGTTTGCAATTGTGTCCTGCCTTTTTACGAGGGATTCCAGTTCGGAAAGCTTACGGCCGGGGTTAACGGCATCCGCAAGGTTTCGCCCCATTTTTCCCACAGCGTCGCTTGAGATAAGGTCCGGGATTATTTCCATGATGATGTATACGATTCCGCCAATATATGGAAGGAAAACGATTAGCCAGAGCCAGAGAAAGGGCTTGTGGTTTTTGATAATGTGAACGATTAGCAGCAGCTGAAGGATGTAGGGCAATGCACCGATTAGATAATACAGCATGTTTTTTCCTCTGCGGATACTTTAGCGGAAATACCGTGTTTTAGCAAGCAGAAATCAAAATGTCAAAATCAAAATGCCAACTGCGGAAACAATTGTTTTGCCGCATTACAAGTTTTCTGTAAGTAAATTAGGGTTTTTATCAAGAGAGTTAAATATAGAAAATTGCAAATTGAATTTGGACGGTACTGCCGACTGCTCTACCATTTTATTTTTTGGCTAATCCGACAGAACAGGCATCTGCGCCACCGCCGTCGCTTGAAACTTCGCACATTCGTGCTCGTTGCGAAATCCGCCCTTCGCCTATTCGGTTCCATTGCCTTGCTAAAAGCAGCGCCAGGGAGGGCGCGTCATTTTTTTGCTGTAGAGATACGGTAAGTTTTCGTAGAAAACTTACGGGAACAAAATACCACGGAGGGGATTTTGTTTCCCGGGGCTACATGGCGGCGTAAGTTTTTATAAATTGCACGGCTTAGCGGACATTCCTTATAAAAACAATTAAAGCCTGTTGCAAAAGTTGGCAAAATCCGCTATAGTAAGCTAATCCAGCCGGGCTGGTGGAATTGGTAGACACAAGGGACTTAAAATTCCTCGGCTAGTAATAGCTGTGCCAGTTCAAGTCTGGTGCCCGGCACTGGTTCAAGGTTCTGTTGGTGTGTCCGGCAGAACCTTTTTTATTTGTACGCATCCGCATCTTTGGAGGAAGATATACATGAAAAAGGCTATGTGCAAAAGAACAAGAAGGGCATTTTTTACAGCCGTAATGATTGCGGCAACTTTACCGGCAGGCCTTCTTTTTGGCTGCAAGAAGCAGGCAAAGGAATCAAATCTGGAAAGCGGAAAGCCGGGCGTGGCTCAGGAAAAAGAAGCGGAAGCAGTCTTGAACCCAACAGGAAGCGTTGACTTTGAGGGGCAATTCAAAAAAGGACTTTCCAACATTACCCCGGAAGGGCTTGCCTACTGCCTTGTCTATTCAGATGCAGGGGCGGGACACAGATACTACGACAGCTACTTTAGCCGCGACAAGGGCAAGACTTGGACAAAGGGTACTTTTTACGACGAGATAAACGGTGACAACACTCACATTGCAATGCAAGACGGAAGCATAGTGCTTTTTTCAAACCATTCACCCAGGGGCGAGACATACCCCAGTGCATTCAGGCTCTACCCCGAGGGCAAGGGCATCAAAAGCGAAGGGCTTGGCGATATTTTTGCGGGCGCAAAGCTTAAGGACGGAAGGGCTGTAGATTCGGGAATAGACGTAAACTATGAAGTTACCTACTTGGGAAAGGAGCGCTTTCTTTTTCATTTTACGGACGCGCAGACTAAAGAAGACCTTGGAACAGTGGAGGTGTCTGTCCCTAAAGCCGGTTCTTTTTAGGGTAAAAAAGACAGGGGCAGCGGACTTTTGCAAATTCAGGCACGGCAGGGATTGGAGGGGCGAGGAACGCGTTGTTGATGGCACGGTCCCTGAGGCTCTCGAAGGGCGGGCCAGCAACAATGGAGGCGAATGCCGGAACCCCGGAAAGCCCACCCAAAATGCCTAGAAGTTCTTTTGCCCAACTTTTGGACAGCAGAAAAAAGCGCCGCAAAAAGAATCCAGGACAAAAACATAAAAAGGCAAGCCGTTTACTAAAAACCAACTTTCTGCTATAATCCCTCTACAATCAAACCAAAAGAGGAGTTGCAAATGGCGTTTTTTTATGATGAACCTTCGCACACATTCGGCGAATACCTTTTAATCCCCGGCTACACTTCAGCAGACTGCATACCGGAACACGTGTCTTTAAGAACACCGGTAACCAGATTCAACAAGAAGGCGGGCGAAGAGTCAGACCTTTACATGAACATTCCAATGGTAAGCGCCGTAATGCAGTCGGTTTCAGACGACAAAATGGCCATTGCACTTGCGCAGGAAGGCGGAATCAGCTTTATCTACGGCTCCCAGTCAATCGAAGACCAGGCCGCAATGGTTGCCCGCGTAAAAGCCTACAAGGCAGGATTTGTAACTTCGGACTCCAACATCCGCCCAGACCAGACGCTCGAAGACGTTATTGCCCTTATCAAAAAGACAGGACACTCAACAATTGCCGTAACGGCAGACGGTAGCGCCCACGGAAAGCTTGAAGGCATCATCACTGAGCGCGACTTCCGCATAGACCACGTAGACGCATCATCCCCGGTAAGCAAATACATGACTCCATTCAAGGACCTTGTTACCGGAGAAGACGGCATCAGCCTAAAGGACGCAAACGACTTAATCTGGAAGCACAAGGTAAACCAGCTCCCTGTCATAGACAAGAACGGAAACCTTGTATCCCTGGTATTCCGCAAGGACTTTGACAGCGCAGCAGTTCATCCGCTTGAACTCCACGACTCAAAGCACCGCTACATTGTTGGTGCCGGAATCAACACAAGGGACTACATGGACCGCGTACCCAAGCTTTTGGAGGCTGGCGTAGACGTACTCTGCCTTGACTCAAGCGAAGGCTACTCTGAATGGCAGGCAAGGGCCCTCCACGACATCCACGAAAAGTTCGGTGCAAACGTAAAGGTTGGTGCCGGAAACGTTGTTGACCGCGAAGGCTTTATGTTCCTTGCAGAAAACGGAGCCGACTTTGTAAAGATTGGAATTGGCGGCGGTTCAATCTGCATCACGCGCGAACAGAAGGGAATTGGCCGCGGACAGGCAACAGCCACGATTGAAGTTGCAAAGGCCCGCGATGAATACTACGCAAAGACAGGCATCTACGTTCCAATCTGCTCTGACGGCGGAATTGTCCACGACTACCACATCACGCTCGCACTTGCAATGGGAGCTGACTTTGTAATGCTTGGCCGCTACTTTGCCCGCTTTGACGAATCCCCGACCAACAAGCTTGTCGTAAACGGCAACTACGTAAAGGAATACTGGGGCGAAGGCTCAAACCGCGCACGCAACTGGCAGCGCTATGACCTTGGTGGCAAAAAGACCATGGCCTTTGAGGAAGGCGTAGACAGCTACGTTCCTTATGCAGGACACCTGCACGACGGCGTGGCACTTACAATCAGCAAGGTTGTGCACACAATGTGCAACTGTGGCGCACTTTCAATCCCTGAACTTCAGCAGAAGGCAAAGCTCACACTTGTTTCTGCGGTAACAGTACAGGAAAGCGGCGCACACGACGTAACGGTAAAAGCTCCGTCAATCCACGCAGAATAATCTTTTTGGAGGAAACATAAATGAAGGTTGTAATAATTGGAGCCCAGTGGGGCGATGAAGGCAAAGGCAAAATCGTAGACTACCTTGCAGAAAAAGCAGAATACGTAGTGCGCTATTCAGGCGGACCAAACGCAGGACACACAATCGTTGTAGACGGAAAGCAGTATGCCCTGCACCAGGTTCCAAGCGGAATCCTCTATGCAAACAAGAACGTCTACCTCGGAGCCGGCATGGTAATCGACCCTGAAGCTTTGTTCAACGAGCTCCAGATGCTCAAGGACAACGGAATCAACTGGGAAGGCCGCGTGTTCATCTCTGACCGCGCACACCTCATTCTTCCAAAGTACCGCACAATGGACAAAGAGCGCGACGCTGCCCGCCCCCGCCCAATCGGAACAACAGGAAGGGGTATCGGCATTGCTTACGGCGAAAAGGCAAACCGCGACGGACTCCGCCTTGCAGACCTTGACTGGGAAGAAAAGATGGGCGAATACACAGGCGAAGACAAAGCCTACCTTGACAAATACAAGGACCGCCTGCTTTCCATGCGCGTAGACCTTACCGCAGAAATGTGGAAGCTCCGCAATGCAAACATCCTCTTTGAAGGTGCACAGGGAGCAATGCTGGACATAGACTCTGGAACATACCCATACGTAAGCTCAGGCCCTTCATGTGCAGCAGGTGCCGCAGTAGGAAGCGGAATTGGCCCCCACGACCTGGACAAAATCCTTGGCGTATTCAAGGCATACGAAACACGCGTTGGCAACGGACCAATGCCATCTGAATTCAACGACACAAGCGAAGGTGAACTTTGCCAGTATGTGCGCGACACAGGACGCGAATACGGTGTTACAACAGGACGCGCAAGACGCTGCGGTTACCTTGACCTTGTTGCACTCCGCTATGCCTGCCGCGTTAACAGCCTGGACGGACTCGTACTCACCCACCTGGACATCTACGATGCAATGGACGAAGTTGAAGCCTGCGTTGCCTACGACATCAACGGCAAAATCGTAACAGACTTCCCCGCAAACGTAGACGCAATGAACGCTGCAAAGCCACAGCTCAAAAAGTTCAAGGGCTGGAAGACAGAGCTCAAGAACTGCAAGACCTACGAAGACCTTCCAAAGAATGCCCGCGACTACGTAGAGTTCATCGAAGACTTTACTGGCACTCCGGTAGACATCATCAGCGTAGGCTACGAGCGCAACGAGACATTCATCAGAAAGGATCCTTGGAAAAAATAAGCCATACAGAGGGGGAAGTCCGCTTGAAGCTTTGCTGCGAGTTCCCCCTGCGCCCGCAACCCAAGGTGGGGGAAGTCTCCCCCTCGCTGCAAAGGCAAGTCGCTCCACAAATGCCAAAAGCGGCAGGCTAGAAAAACAAGAGGCTGTCACCCTGAACTAGTTTCAGAGTCTGTCCCAATACAAAATACATTTTTTTACAACAAGCCGCTTCCGTCATTTGTTCCGCCTTTTTGTCATCTTCTCCCCTCCCCCCCCCAGCCCGCCACCCGCACCCCACCCCCCCCCCACCCGTCTTTCTTTTTTTCTCTCTTCTTTCTTTGACTCCGCACTTGGCG
>ODAI012609967.1_pt1 | contig 22436 bp, 19 predicted proteins | sample 1539321 | NCBI WGS metagenome assembly ODAI01 (sample SAMN02144231, study PRJEB22623) | gut metagenome | biome: sheep rumen | host: Ovis aries | place: New Zealand | reverse complement strand
GACGAAAAAACCGACCCCTTCAATGTAGGCAAGAAAGGTGTGCCGACGATGGGCGGTCTGATTGTCATTGCAGCCATCCTTATTCCGTGTCTGCTGTTAGGCAAACTGACGAACGTCTATATGATTCTGATGATTGTCACCACGCTGCTGATGGGTGCGCTGGGTTTTGCAGACGACTATATCAAGACGTTCAAGAAGAACAAGGACGGGCTGAACGGCTGGGTGAAGATAGGCGGACAAGTGGCGTTGGGTCTGATCGTGGGTCTGACGCTGCGTTTCTGTCCGGCAGTGAGCATGAACGAAGTGGTCACCAGCCGGATTGAGAACAATGTGGTGGTAGTCGAGAAGACACCGGAGATCAAGTCCACACAAACGACTATTCCGTTCGTCAAGCACCATAACTTCAACTACGCCGACCTGTTCCGTTGGACGGGTGAGAACAACAAATACCGCTTCGGGTGGATTTTCTTCGTGATACTGACTGTGTTTGTGGTGGCAGCGGTGTCGAACGGTGCGAACCTGAACGACGGCATGGACGGTATGTGTGCCGGCAACTCTGCGATAATAGGAATCGCTCTACTGGCTCTGGCTTACACCAGCGGTAGCGTGGTCTGGGCGGAGTATTTCGACGTGATGTACATCCCCGGGAGCGAGGAGATCGTGGTTTTCCTCGCCGCTTTTGTGGGTGCGCTGGTGGGTTATCTGTGGTTCAACGGGTTCCCTGCGCAGGTGTTCCTCGGCGACACGGGCAGTCTGACGGTAGGCGGCATCATCGGCGTGTGCGCCATGGTGATCCACAAAGAGCTGATGGTGCCGGTGCTGTGCGGTGTGTTCCTGATGGAGAGCGTGAGCGTGATTCTCCAGACACAGGTATATAAATATTATAAGAAACGCGGGCGTCACGTGCGTGTGTGGAAACGTACGCCGCTGCATGACCATTTCCGCACATCGGTGGACCAGGTACTGAAGAACGATCCGACTTGCTCAATCCTCTTCAAGGGCAGCAAGAACCTGCACCACGAGACGAAGATCGTGCTGCGGTTCTGCATCGTCACCCTCATTCTGGCTGCCGTCACTATCCTAACCCTTAAAATCCGTTAAAATGAAAAGAATTGTAGTATTAGGTGCGGGCGAGAGCGGTAGCGGCGCTGCCATCCTCGCCAAAGAGAAAGGATTTGACGTCTTCGTCAGCGACTGCGGTACAATCAGTGATCCCTACCGTGCGTTACTGGACCAGAACGGTGTCCAATGGGAGGACGGCAAGCACAGCGAAGAGCTCATTCTCAATGCCGACGAGGTGATCAAATCGCCGGGTATTCCGCTGACTGCGCCGCTGATACAGAAACTGCAGGCGCAAGGTACACCCATCATCAGTGAGATTGAGTTTGCGGCACGTTATACGCACGCCAAGATGATCTGCATCACCGGTTCGAACGGCAAGACCACCACCACCTCGCTGATCTTCTACATCTTGAAGCAGGCAGGCCTCAATGTGGGTCTGGCAGGTAATATCGGTAACTCGCTGGCGCTGCAGGTGGCGCACGAGGATCACGACTACTATGTGATTGAACTCTCGTCCTTCCAGTTGGACAACATGTACGACTTCAAGGCGGACATCGCCATCCTGCTGAATATCACACCGGACCATCTGGACCGGTACGACTACAAGTTCCAGAACTACGTGGACGCCAAGTTCCGTATCACGCGCAACCAGACCAAAGAGGACAGTTTCATCTATTGGGCGGAGGATCCGGTTATTGACCGGGAGATGAAGAAGATTCAGTTGGGCGCCACCCTCTATCCATACGGCTTCACGCAACCCAACCCGCTTCCTGTGGGCGAAGACGAACTGGCTCTGAAAGGCCGGCATAACGTGCTCAACTCCATGGCTGCCACCATCGCGGCAAACGTCATGGGTATCAAGAAAGAGGTGATCCGCGAGTCCCTCATGACCTTCCAGGGTGTCCCCCACCGTCTGCAGTACGTGGCTACCGTCCGCGGCGTGCGGTGGATCAATGACTCCAAGGCAACGAATGTCAACTCCTGCTGGTACGCCCTCGAGGCGATGACGACGCCGACCGTCCTCATCCTCGGCGGAAAGGACAAAGGCAATGACTATTCCGAGATAGACGAACTGGTGAAAGAGAAATGCCATACGCTGGTGTTCATGGGGCTGCATAATGAGAAACTACGGGAGCATTTCGGCGGTTTCGGTCTCAATATCATTGACACCGACAATCTGCACGACGCTATTCAGGGCGCGTACAATGCCGCCCGAGAAGGGGACACAGTGCTTCTCAGCCCTTGCTGCGCGTCGTTCGATCTGTTTAAGTCCTACGAGGACCGCGGGGAACAATTCATGGCAGCCGTCAGAGCATTATAGTTGACAGGTATGAATTTCAAACTGAACTTCCAAAATATAGACAAGACTTTCTGGGGACTCTTCGGGATCCTGATCGTGGTCGCCGTCATAGCACTCTTCTCGGCGTCATCCACGCTGGTCTATCAGCGCGGCTCGGTCTTAGGGCCTATCGGGTCACAGATCGTGTTTATCGTTCTGGGCGTAGTCGCAGCTTATGTCATTCAGTTCATACCCACTTACTGGATACGGTTCGGCGGATACATACTGCTTGGCATCAGTACGCTGCTCGTCTATTCGACCATGATTCCCGGCAACCCGCTTGTTGTCACCATCAACGGTGCCGCGCGGTGGGTAAGAATAGCCGGTATCACGTTCCAGCCCTCCGAGCTCGCCAAACTGAGTCTCATCATCGTAGTGGCGGACCAGTTGGCGCGAATCCGCACGGAAGCGGACAAAAGCAAGTATTTCTGGCGGACGCTCATCATCTCCGGTGTGGTCATGCTACCTATCATGGCGTCCAACCTCTCCACAGCTATACTGATTGGATTGATTGTTTTCTGTCTCTGGGTTCTTGCGCGCATTCCTTGGAAATATACGCTTTCCGTGGTAGGGATAGCGGCGGTAGTGCTCGTCTTAGGCTACGCGATTGTGGAGTTCGGTTTTGTGCGTCCGGGACGGCAAATGCACGGCCCTTTCAAACGTGCCACCACCTGGGTCGCCCGTATCGACCGGCATTTCGCGAACGAAGACACGGACAAATACACCCTCACTGACGAGAACATCCAGGAGGTTTATGCAGCCGTAGCTATCGCGCGCGGCGGTACTTCGCCCCTCGGTGTGCTTCCCGGTAACAGCAAGGAACGGGATTATCTGCCACTTGCTTTTGCGGACTATATCTTTGCCATCATCGTCGAGGAAAGCGGCGTGATCGGTGCAGGTTTTCTAATTTTTCTCTATCTGGCGATTCTCTTCCGGGCGTGCAATGTGTCCAGCCGTTATTCGGATATGCCGGCGATGCTGATGACGATGGGGCTGGCGCTGATGATCACCTGCCAGGCACTCATCTCCATGCTCGTCGCTGTGGGATTGGGACCCGTCACGGGACAACCGCTGCCGTTGATATCAAGGGGCGGTACGTCGGTGTTGATCACCTCTATCTATTTCGGCATTATGATGGGGGTCAGCCGTGAGCAGCTCGCGCTCCGCGAACGTGTCAACGAAACGCTCATCGACAGCCAGGAAGACGCACCTATTGTAACTTTAGAATAACATGAGATATTTGATTTCCGGAGGGGGAACCGGAGGACATATATTCCCCGCAGTCAGTATCGCTAATGCATTAAAAGAGTTGGATCCCGAGGCAGAGATCCTTTTCATCGGAGCCCTCGGGCGCATGGAGATGGAGCGTGTGCCCCAAGCCGGCTACAAGATCATCGGCCTCCCGGTACGCGGTTTCAACCGCGCGCAGCCGTGGAAGAACGTGTCGGTGCTCTGGGACCTGTTCAAGTCGCTTAGACAAGTCAAACAGATCATCCGTGATTTTCGCCCCGACGTGGGTGTCGGCGTGGGAGGCTACGCTTCCGGCGCAGCCATGTGGCAGGCAGCGAACATGGGTATTCCGATTCTTCTTCAGGAACAGAACGGCTTTGCCGGAGTGACCAACAAGATCCTCAAAAACAAAGCTGCCAAGATTTGTGTGGCGTACGAGGGCATGGAGCGGTTCTTCCCTGCCGACAAGATTATCCTCACAGGCAACCCTGTTCGCCAGAACCTGACGGAAGGCCGTAAGTCGAAAAACGGAAGTCAAAAGAACCTCCTTATCATCGGCGGCTCTCTCGGCGCAAGAACCATCAACGAGGCCGTTGCAGCAGGTATTCCAGCACTTCAGAAAGCAGGTATTCATGTCGTCTGGCAAACCGGCAAGACCTACTACAAAAAAATCATCGATCAACTCTCATCTTCCCCCCTCTATGGGGGGACCGAGGGGGACTTGGAGATCCATGATTTTCTCTCCGACATGCCGGACCGGTACGCCAATGCCGACCTCGTCATCTCCCGTGCCGGTGCCAGTTCGATCTCCGAACTATGCCTGCTCGGCAAACCCGCTATTCTGGTCCCCTCGCCTAACGTAGCCGAGGACCACCAGACCCACAACGCCATGGCGCTCGTCAACAAGGACGCAGCAGTCTTGGTACGCGATGCAGAGGCGGCTGAGAAACTCATTCCGACAGCACTGGCGCTCATTCAAAACGATGCACGACTGGAGACCCTGCATACCAACGTGCTGAAGTTGGCGCAGACCGATTCCGCTAAGAGAATAGCCGAAGAGGTGATAAAATTAGCGAAAAAACAAAAATAATTGCCCAAAAATTTGGTCATATCAAAAAAAAGCAGTAACTTTGCACGCTTTTTTGCGGACAGGCTAGACAAAGTTCCCGTCAGAGCACGAGACGCCGCACCGCTATCACATTAAATACAGCTATGTACAGATGTACGCAATTGTAGAAATGAAAGGCCAGCAGTTTAAAGTAGAGGCTGGCAAAAAACTGTTCATCAATCGCATGAACGAGCTCGAGAAGGGCGCAACCGTTGAGTTTGAGAACGTGCTGCTGCTCGACGACGAGGGTAAAGTAAAAGTTGGTGCTCCTTATGTAAAGGGTGCGAAAGTGGTTTGCGAAGTGCTCGACAACGAGTGCCGTGGCGACAAAATCCTTGTTTTCCACAAGAAACGTCGCAAAGGCTATCGCAAACTCAACGGTCACCGTCAGGATCTGACCAACGTAATTGTTAAAGAAATTGTTATTGCTTAAAAGAAAGGACAACAGAGTATGGCACACAAGAAAGGTGTCGGTAGTTCAAAGAACGGCCGTGAATCAGAAAGCAAACGTCTTGGCGTGAAGATCTTTGGTGGTCAATTCGCAAAGGCAGGTAACATTATCGTACGTCAACGTGGTACAGTTCATAACCCGGGTGAAAACATGGGTATGGGCAGCGACCACACCTTGTTCGCACTCTGCGATGGTATCGTAACCTTCCGCAAGAAACGCGACAACAAATCGTACGTCTCTATCCAGCCGGTGGCAGCTGAAGCTTAATCGGCGAGAGAGAAACCAGTATCTCCCATCGAAGCTTCGGCTCTGATGGGAGATTTTTATGCTGTTAATCCATCCGCCAATATTGGCGGATAAATACGATATACATATGTTAACATTAAAACAGATTTATGACGATAAAGCCCGTGTGATTGCGGGCTTGGAGAAGAAGCATTTTGCCGGAGCGGCAGAGGCGATAGAGGAAGTGCTCCGTTTGGACGCGGAGCGCAAGGCCGCACAGCAGCAGAAAGACGCGGCATCGGCTGAGATGAACAAGATCAGCAAATCCATCGGTATGCTTATGGCACAAGGTAAACGCGGTGAAGCGGAAGAGGCGAAAGCGCAAACAGGCTCCCTCAAAGCACAGATCGCCGAGTTTGACGTCAAAATGTCCGAGGCGGAAGAGGCACAGACCAAGATCCTGCTCACTATCCCGAACGTCCCGTACGACATCGTGCCGGAAGGAGCGTCGGCGGAGGACAACTTAGCCGTTACGATCGGTAACTGGCCGAATCAGCCGATGATTGATGCGATTGCCAAGGACGGTTCTGTCGCCCTGCGTAATTGGGATGCCGAAACGGATGAGAAGATTGCTGCGGAACGTATTGCGCATAGCGAGAAACTGCCCCACTGGGAACTCGCCAAGAAATATAACCTCATCGATTTCGACCTCGGTGTGAAGATCTCGGGCGCGGGATTCCCGGTCTATATCGGTCAAGGTGCCCGTTTGCAGCGCGCGCTGATCAATTTCTTCCTGACGGAAGCCAACAAAGCCGGCTATACGGAGATCATGCCGCCGACGGTTGTAAACGCCGCTTCGGGCTACGGAACAGGTCAGTTGCCGGACAAAGAGGGACAGATGTACCACTGCGAGGTGGATGACCTCTATCTCATTCCGACCGCAGAAGTGCCGGTAACAAACCTCTACCGCGATGTGATCATCGACGAGAAAGAGTTGCCGATCAAGAACTGCGCATACACGGAGTGTTTCCGTCGCGAAGCAGGCAGTTACGGCAAGGATGTACGCGGTTTGAACCGTCTGCATGAGTTCTCGAAAATCGAGATCGTCCGCATTGACACGCCGGAGCATTCCGATGCTTCGCATAAGGAGATGCTGGCGCACGTGGAAGGTCTGCTCCAGAAACTCGAACTGCCGTATCGTATTCTGCGTCTGAGCGGCGGAGATATGAGTTTCACCGCCGCCTTGTGCTACGATTTCGAGGTCTATTCTGAGGCACAACACCGCTGGCTTGAAGTGTCGAGTACCTCTAATTTCGACACCTATCAGGCAAACCGTCTGAAATGCCGTTACCGTCGTGCGGAGGATAAGAAAGTGACGCTTTGCCACACCCTGAACGGTTCGGCACTCGCTCTTCCGCGTATCGTGGCGGCTCTCCTCGAGAACAACCAAACGCCGGAAGGAATTCGCATCCCGAAAGCACTGCAACCGTTCTTCGGTGACGAATTTATCAGATAAAGTTAGCAATTTTTATTAAAAATGCAAAAAATTCCCTCATATGCTTGCATATGTGGGATTTTTTTTGTAATTTTGCGCCGCAAAATATAAAATCACAACAAACATGAAAGTTTTAATCTTGTCCGCCAACACCGGTGAAGGCCACAATTCCAGTGGCAAAGCGTTGCAGCAAGCTATGCAAGCGCGCGGTATTGACGCTGTAATGAAAGACACACTCTCTATCTCGAAGCCCAATGGAGCTTCTGCTAATTCACAAGGCGTTTCCAAAGCGTACGTCAACAGTACGAAAGGGTTCAATATCTTCTCGAAAATCTATGCGCTTGCGATGTGGGTTTCCCGCAACTTGAACGGGCACAAGCACTCGCCTATCTATTGGGCGAACAAGCTCTATTGGCGTCGTTTATGGCACTATATCGAGGACAACCATTTCGATGCAGTTGTTTCCGTACATATTTTTGCGTTGGAGAAACTGACGGCGCTTCGCCGCGAAGGAGTGCTCCCTATTCCGGCTATCTTCGTCATGACCGATTACACGATCCACCCCTTCCTGAACGATGGTGAATTGGACCGCTATGTCATTCCTCATAAGGACCTGATTCCGTTGTGGGTACGCAATGGTTTCAAACGCGAGGAGTTGGTGCCGATCGGTATTCCTGTGAACGAAAAGCTGTTCACGAGCCGGAAACCGATGGCAGAAGCCCGCAAAGAGGTGGCAGACGCCTTGGGTTTTGAACTGTTAGAGAGCGATGCACCGGAGAAAGACAGCCGCTGGTATCTGATGATGAGCGGTAGTATGGGATTCGGAAACATGTCGGTGCAACTCAAAGAATTCATCGCTCACATGCGTCCCAACAGCCGCGTGATATGCGTCTGTGGCCGCAATGAAGACAACCGCAAAGCCATTGAGCGTGAGTTTGCACACGACAGCAGAATATGCCCGGTCGGCTTCACCGACAAGATCGCCCTTCTGATGGATGCCTGCGATGTTGTGCTGACCAAACCGGGCGGCATCACTACCACAGAGTCGATTCTAAAGAATATCCCGCTGGTACACACAGCGCCGATCCCGGGTATCGAGGACGAGAACGCCAAGTTCTGCCACGAGCGCAATATGTCCTTCTACTCGGAGAGTTTGGAGGAACAGGCCAAGGCCGCAATCCGTCTGGCGAACGACAAAGAATACCGCGAGGCGATGCAAAAGAGCCAGCGAGAGAACTCTGACCCCAAGACCTGCGAGCATATCATTGAACTGTTAGAGCAGTTGGTCAAAGAGTACGAGGCCAAGAAATAAATGAAAAAACTGATGGTCATAGCCTTTTGTCTCATAGCGAGCATCAACATGTTCGCGCAAGAGACCGACACCACCGCCAAGGAGGTGTCTTCTGCTGTGACCGTAACCCGTGTCTATCCCTGGATGTACGCCACCGCGGATCTGCGTCCGGGCATGCCGGCGCCAACGATCCAATGGATGAGCCGTTACAAAACCGACCGGGGAATCTTCGGCGGCGCTGCCGGTAACACACGTATCTACTGCGACATTACTATGCCGACCCTTACGAGCGAGTGTCTGGTGGATGTGGGAGCCGCCATGTCCCGTATGGGAGGTTTGATCGGATCGTGCACACGGTGGTTCACCATGTTCGACCCTAACGCCTGTCCTACCGACGAACTGTTCGGATCTGCTAAAGCCAATACGGCTATTATGCTGACGATGAGAACGTATTTTTAAGATATGAAAAACTGTTGGAAAAACATAATTATGATGAGTCTGCTCTGCATCGGCATCTTGCAGAGCCGTGCTGAGGAGTTTCCGCCATCAGTGGAAGTGCACGACGACGGATCCGTTACTTTCCGTTACTGCGGCGAAGCAAAAAAAGTGAAACTGCAAGCCGACTTTCTCTATGTGGGCGAGAAAAGCAGCGACTACACCGATCACACCAAACGGCTGAAGATGGAGAAAGACAGCACAGGCTGTTTCTCCGTCACCACCAAACCCATTGACCCGGAGACCTATACCTATTGTTTCCGCATAGACGGTCACCGTCGTCCTGACCCTTGCAACCCTGACTCAGCCTGGCAAAAGTTGCACGTATGGTCTGTCTTTACCGTGGGAGGGACACCCAAAACTGACCTCTATCTGCAACCCAAACGGAAGGGACATGTGGATAAGAAACTATGGTATAGTTCGGGCGAAAAGAAAGAGCGCCGTGTGGATATTTACGTGCCGGCGGATTATGATCCGGCCGGTCAACCGATGGATGCGCTATACCTGTTGCACGGCATCAACGGTTATGAGGGCTCCTGGATCGAACGAGGCAGAGCTATTCAGATCTTGGAGAACATGGTAGCGCAAGGACGATGCAAACCGATGCTCATCGTCATGCCAGATATCAACTACGGAGCACATGCCGACGAAGCCAGCCTACATACCATGTGGAGCAGCGTCATTCATTACCCGAGACAGCGACGCGCACGATACGTCGAAGATGCGCTCATCGAATTGGTACAACATATCGACACCACCTATAACGTTACCGGACGCAATGCGTTTGCCGGCTTGAGCGACGGAGCTCGTGTGGCAATGAACATGGCGCAATGGTTGCCGACTGAGGTATATGCAGTGGGGCTCTTCACGCCTATTGTTCCCAAAAGCCAGACGCCCAAAGACTCCACCGCCATGCACTGTCAACTGAACGGATGTACCTATTATTCGCTTACCGTGGGAAAGACCGATTTGTTCTATAAACGCGGTCTCAAAATCCACCAGCGTCTTCTGGAAGCCGATATACAGCATAGTTACACCGAGATTGATTGCGGGCACTATTGGCGCACTTGGCGTGAATGTCTCATCAATTTTCTGGACGAAATAGCAGATTTACAACAATGACACAGGTTTTACCCTATATACTGATTGTGGCGGTGATCATCTTCGGATTCTGGATGATCCAGCACTCGCAGTTCCGTAACGAAGAGAAAAAACGGCAGTTCGAACTCAAACGCGAATCACAGAAGTCTATCTCCCCTATCCGTTTGCGGGCGTATGAGCGTCTGGCGTTGCTCTTGGAGCGCACAAAACCGGAGCACATGCTCATGGAATTGCGTGCCAAAGAGCCGGACGCGCTGAGTACGTGGTCAGTAGCACAAGTACAGCAATACCTGTTACAGACCGTTCGCGCCGAATACGAACATAACCAAAGCCAGCAGATTTATGTCTCCGACGAGGTGTGGGATTTGGTTATCAACGCTCGCGACCAAATGGCGGCGTTTATCATCGCCATGGGCACACAGTTGCCCAGAAATGCGACCGCGCAGATCTACGCCACTACCCTTATGACCGCTTATGCCTCCAACGGAGAGACACCCGGCGACAAAGCTTTGGACGCACTCAAAGCCGAAGCAAAAGAGATCATGTAAAAACATCCGCTATGCCCTGTTGGGGAAATTCCGATGAAGATGAAACGTATCATCATATTAGCCGCTTGCATCTCCCTCTCCCTTGTCGGACGAGCCGGAGAGGTTTTTATACATGATACGGTAAGCATCTACAACGGTACAATCCTCAAACTCGACATCGCCTCGCCTGTCATCACACCGGCAGTGTATAAATGGAAGATGCAACACTATGAAATAGGGGCTAACGTGCGGCTCAAAGACCGTTTCTACCCCACCGCCGAATTAGGTTATGCTGGTGGTCAGACCAACAGCGGAGACAGCGTTTCATACAAAGGCGATGGAGGATTTATCCGTCTCGGCGTGGATATCAACCCCTTGAAGAAACATCCCGAAAGCCCGCACGCATTGTTGGTGGGAGTGCGGATCGGTACCGCTGTGCAAGGCTACAAACATCAACTCAAAACAAGTGCAAAACCATATTCCGTAGCCGCAGACTGCTGGGGAGAAGTGGTATTCGGATGTCAGGTGCACGTAATCGCAGGTTTTTACATGGGGTGGATAGGGCGACTGAAATTCCTCTTCACGCGCGAACTGGAAGGTACACCGGCGCAACAGATGAATGCCATATACATCCCCGGCTACGGAAACAGAGGAAACATGAGCTGGGGCATCAACTACCACCTCGGGTACAAATTCTAAAATTGAAAATCGAATAAATATATATCATTATGAACACAACACAAGTTATGAATCGTGCAGCGGATAACATCCGTATTTTAGCCGCAGCAGCAGTAGAGAAAGCAAAAAGTGGTCACCCCGGAGGCGCTATGGGAGGAGCGGACTTCATCAACGTCCTCTTCAGCGAGTTCCTCGAATACGACCCGGACAATGCCGCGTGGGAAGCGCGTGACCGTTTCTTCCTCGACCCGGGGCACATGGCTCCTATGCTCTACGGACAGCTCTGTCTGGCAGGAAAATTCACGTTGGAGGATTTGAAGAATCTTCGTCAATGGGGTTCGGTTACACCCGGACACCCCGAGCGCGAAATCGGGCGAATGATCGAGAACACGTCCGGTCCGCTTGGTCAGGGACACACGTTTGCTGTGGGAGCAGCGATTGCTGCGAAATGGTTCAATACCCGTTACGGAGAAATCCACAACCCGACCATCTATGCCTTCATCTCCGATGGCGGCGTGCAGGAGGAGATTTCGCAGGGAGCAGGACGTCTCGCAGGACACCTCGGACTCGACAACCTCGTTATGTTCTATGATAGTAACACCATCCAACTCTCCACGGGTTGCGACGAAGTGACGAGTGAAGATGTAGCCGCCAAATACAAAGCGTGGGGTTGGTATGTACAAGAAATCCCGGGCAACGACCCCGACGCGATTCGCGAAGCGCTCATCAAAGCGAAAGCACACAAAGGCGAACCGTCACTCATCATCGGTCATACCACCATGGGCAAAGGTTGCGTGACCGCGGAAGGTGCTAATTGGGAGGGCAAATGTTCGACCCACGGTGCGCCGCTTTCCAAAGCCGGTGCGTCCTTCGAGAAGACCATCGAACACCTTGGAGGCAACCCCGAAGACCCGTTCCGGATCTTCCCGGAAGTGAAGAAACTGTATGATGACCGCGCGGCGGAACTGCGTGAACTGTGCAACAAGAAATACGAGGAATACTACAAGTGGAAACAAGCGAACCCGCTCGCAGCCAACGAATACGAGACCTTCATGTCCGGCGAGACGCCCTGCATCGACTGGTCTCTCATCCGGCAAAAAGCCGGAGCGGCTACCCGCAACGCAAGCGGTGTAGTACTCTCCTTCCTTGCAGAGAACGTGGGCAACATGATTGTTTCGTCCGCAGACCTCTCCAACTCCGATAAGACAGACGGATTCCTCAAGAAAACGCACGCACTCAAGAAAGGCGATTTCTCTGGACAATTCCTCCAAGCAGGTGTGTCCGAACTCACCATGGCGTGCGTCATGATCGGTATGGCGCTCCACGGCGGTATCATCCCTGCCTGCGGTACGTTCTTTGTATTCAGCGATTACATGAAACCCGCGGTTCGTATGGCGGCTCTTATGGAACTTCCTGTTAAGTTCATCTGGAGCCACGATGCTTTCCGTGTCGGTGAAGATGGTCCGACTCACGAGCCGGTAGAGCAAGAAGCACAAATCCGCCTCATGGAGAAACTCCATAACCACAGCGGCAAACCCTCTATGCTTGTCCTCCGTCCAGCGGATGCCGAAGAAACAACGCTCGCTTGGCGTGCTGCTATCGAGAACACAGCTACTCCAACCGCGCTCATCCTCAGCCGTCAAGACATTGCTCCTGTTCCCAACGTCAACCTCGAAGGCTTCCGCAAAGGTGCGTATGTCGTTTCGAAAGACGAGAACCCGCAAGTTGTATTGCTGGCTTCAGGATCTGAAGTTTCGACCCTGCTTGCCGGCGCCGAACTGCTCCGTGCAGAAGGAATCCGCCTCCAAATAGTAAGCGTACCGTCGGAAGGTCTCTTCCGTGAGCAACCCAAAGAGTACCAAGACGCCGTCCTGCCGAAAGGCATTAAGCGTTTCGGTATGACCGCAGGTCTGCCTTGCACGCTCGAAGGTCTCGTTGGTGAGAATGGCACTATTTGGGGACTCAACTCTTTCGGTTTCTCCGCTCCTTACAAGGTCCTTGACGAGAAACTCGGCTTCACCGCCCAGAACGTCTATGACCAAGTAAAGAAACTGCTGTAATGGATATGTATTTTGAATAGCGTTATATATTTAATTATCAAAACTATTATGGGGACTCTTAAAAATCAAGATTGGCGTAAACGCCACGACATTACGGATTCAAGTTTAATTGATTGCATAAATATGCTTAAAACAATTGCCTCCAAAGAAAAAATTTCTTTAGATCAGGCAATTAAAATTTATGAAATATCTACACAAAATAGAAGTATTGATGCATATATAGACAATGGAGATATCAAAGACGAACAACTAAGCGGTTTTTCTAATTATTTAGATGATATTACTACGGGAAATGGATTATCTATTTCCATCATTTCAGATAAGGACTGATTTACAAACCACAAGAAGCATTGAAGTGTCTCTCAGTAGCATAGACAAAAAAGCAAATGGCAAAGACAAACGACATAGAGAATCGGTATATTCCAGAGTTTGAAAAGTATCTTCGAACTCCGGAACCCTCTGTGCGTGAACGTGCGGATTATTGGCGTACGGCTATCGGTCTGCAAGCTGTCGATCAACTGACTGTTTCTGACTTCCTCAAGCAAACAGCCCAAGAACATATTGAGGGGCAGATTAGTGCTGACGAAGCGGAAAAAAGGATCAAAGCATACTACCTAGCAAAAGAAATCCGTTTACCCGACGATGATGAGAAAGAAGAGGCAGATAAAGTCTCTATGAACATCATCAAATTACTTAGCGAACAGTCGTTTACTTTCAGGGTGGCAGGTTTTGCTTCTATCCATCGGCAGATCTTCAAAGGGGTATTCAAACACGCAGGGCAGTTCCGCGACTACGACATTACAAAAAAAGAATGGGTATTGGACGGTGATACGGTGCTCTATGCCAGTTGTACACAATTACAAGCAACGCTGGAATACGATTTGGCGCAAGAGAAGCAGTTTGATTACACCAACCTTGCTCTCCCGGATGCTATTCGTCATATTGCTGATTTTGTGGCAAATATATGGCAAATACATCCTTTCCGTGAGGGCAATACACGTACAACGGCTATCTTTACCATCAAATACCTGCGCTCTATTGGTTTCAAAAAAATCAACAATGATCTGTTTGAACAACATTCTTGGTATTTCCGCAATGCCCTTGTGCGCGCGAACTATAAGAATGTAACGAAGGCGGTTAATCCAGACAACTCATTCCTTGTTGCTTTCTTCCGTAATTTGTTGTTGAACGAACAAACACCTTTGCATAATAGGGATTTGCACATTTCTCTTGCAGACAATCAAAGTGCAATTCAAAGTGCAAATGCTGCACTTTCAAAGAGCAATAATTGCACTTTGGAGGAAATAGCCACACTACAAATCATTCAACGTAATCCGCGCGTAACGCAGAAACAAATTGCAGCAGAAATAGGCAAATCAGAGCGAACCATTAAAACAATTACCGTCAACTTAACACAAAAAGGGTTGATAGTCCGACGTAACGGCAAACGTGATGGTTATTGGGAGATACTAATATAAAAGCAAATACAATTCCCGCCTATGGTGAGATAAGAAATCAAAGACATTGATTTATTGACCAAGTGAAGAAATTAACATAATGAAAATGAGTCGGTGACAATTGGTCACCATCTGAATGTGTAACACCCGCACAAGTTCCGTATAAGTACCGAGCAAGTTTAGAATTTTATAGATGAGTCTCTCGTTGTAATTGAGTATGAAACAGATTATTAACATACAAGAGCAATATGGCGCAGAGTTACACACGCGTCAAATGATGGAGCGTTTAGCTGCTTCGCTGAGTACAGAGAATGAATATCTGTTGGATATGGCGGGCGTGGAGCAAATTTCCCGTTCGGCAGCTGACGAACTCTACAACCTTACCCACAGCGAAATGCATGTGGATTTGATCAATCTGGAACCATTTGTAGAGAAGATGCTCTCTGCTGTCACCAAAGGTCGTTTCCTTCCACGTCAGCACGCGGCAGGTGACATGCCAATTATCCATTGCGCCACCATCGGCAGCGTCCAACGTCAACTGATGGCAAAATGTGTGCAAACAATAAGCAAATAACTCAATCGATCATGGCAGATATAGAGAAATTACATCCCTCTCAAGATATTGAACGCGCTCGTTCGAAATCGCAAATTACGCTTGAAGCAGAACCATTAGTGCAGCAGTTGCGTGAACTCATAGAGAATACGCGCAAACGCGTGGCATCGGTTGTTAGCGACGAGACATCCCAGTTGTATTGGAATGTGGGTAATGCTATCAATACGTATGTGCTCCAAGGCAACCGCGCTGAATATGGAAAACAAATTGTCGTATCAGTGGCACGACAATTGGCGGAGGAATATGGAAGCGGATTTGAAGAGAAGAATGTCCGCCGAATGATGCAGTTTGCGACTGAATATCAGGACTTTGAAATTGTCGCAACACTGATACGACAATTGACGTGGACCCATTTTATCGCTCTGATTCCCATTCGTGAGCCGCTCAAACGTGCGTTCTACGAGCAGATGGCAATAACCGAGCACTGGAGCGTTCGCACGTTGCGCAAGAAAATTGATTCTCAACTCTACGAACGTACTGCTATTAGCCGCCAGCCGGAAGAAACGATTAAGCATGATCTTGCTCTGCTGCGTGAGGAAAACAAGATGACGCCAAACTTGGTATTCCGCGACCCATATCTGCTAAATCTATTCGGTTTGAAAGATACGTATTCAGAGAAAGATCTGGAGAGCGCGATTGTTGCTGAGATGCAACGGTTCATTGAGGAATTAGGAACTGATTTTGCGTTCCTTGCGCGCCAAAAACGTATCACAATTGACAATGAGGATTACTATATTGACTTGCTTTTCTACCATCGTCGTCTGCATTGCTTGGTGGCTATAGATTTGAAGATTGACTCGTTCAAGGCCGCGTACAAAGGACAGATGGAGTTGTACTTGCGATGGCTGGAGAAATACGAACGCGTGGAGGGCGAGAATGCGCCAATTGGATTGATTCTTTGCGCTGGTAAGAATGACGAGCATGTAGAACTGATGCACTTGGAAGAAAGTAATATCCGTGTGGCAGAATACATGACCATGTTGCCGGACAAGAAAGTGCTGGAGCAGAAATTGCAAAAGGCGATTGCTTATGCACGAGAGCGCATTGCTATCCAAGAGCAACAAAAGGAAAGCAAATAAGATTTGGTACGCGCGCGTTACCAGTTGTATTTACCGAACAAAGCAGAGTTGCAAGAGCAATTGAACCAACTGATGGCAAAATAAAATAATCGTCTATCTCCGAGACGTAAAAGTGGAGAAAGATAAGCGCAGGTGTGCGCACAACATATTGATATTCACACAGTAGAGAAATCGCCAAATTCAACGCAGTTTGAATATAAGAAACACAGAGGAACCCGATTAGTGGTTTGCTTGTGTGTTTCTTGGGCGTTTGGCGATGCCCTCTACTGCAACAAGTGAACCACTATTTTATAAAATTAGAATTAAGCAGTTTTGTCACCATGAAAACATTCAACGAACAATTACAGAATATGGAAGAAAATGAAGAATGGCTTTCCAATGTTACCACAATATTGGAAGGGAATTACACTATTCATTTGGAATCTATAGATATTGTTTCTTTCAATACAAAACAAGAAATAATTGAAATCTCTAAGGGTGATAAAATTGGATTAATGACACGGGACTGTAAAATCATCGTTCCTCCTATTTATGACGGGATTCGTTCTTATTCAATAGAGAACAAAACTATTATCTTTGAAAAAATAATCGGGCATAAGCAATTTGAGAAAAAAGTTGGTGTTGCCTCCTTTAGCGGAGAAATTTTATTAGAAGCAAAATACGATGAAATTACTTATATGGATAACAAGAGGTATATAGTACGTTCAAACTACCAATATGCTATTCTAGATTACAAAGGAAACCTTATTACTGATTTTGGGAAATATGATTTTATAGATGGATTTGTAAAAGGAGTGGCACGAGTAAAGAAGGACAAAAAATGGGGACTTATTGATGAAAAAGGATTTAGGGTTGTTAATACTATATTTGACGAGATCTGGAAATTGAGAAGTGATCTAAGCACTACTAGAGCCATTTATCAAGGAGAAAATTTCTATATTCATATATGGAATCCCAAAGACCCTGAACGAATGTATACAAACCCGATACACTTTTATAAAGATGTATGTTATTGTAAAAATGAATATCCTGAATTAAACTTGAATTACCGGGAAGAATTTTCTCCTAAGCAGAACTATAATGATAGCGATCCACTTGACGCATTTGAAGGAGATGAAGAATTATATAACGATTGGCTATTAAATTAAAATTATGTTTATTAACCTTGTAAATACAGACATTCCCTTTGAGGAATACCAATTAACGCAAGACAAAATCGATGCGTTAAGATTTCGTTTGCTAATGTGCGAGAGTTACTTAGAAGTATATGACTTAGATGAGAATGAAGATCCATGCGAGAATTACAAAGTTTATCTTTTTAGCTATGACAGAAAACTATTATTCCTATTAGTCGCTATTAATACTGATAACACCTTTAATTACGGTTATCCTTTACTACGAATGGTAGATGCGTCTAATGAGGAATTGCGTACACTTTCTGATGCGGATATGGTAGAAGTTCTTTCACGTGCTTACGAGTTGAATCCCGATAAGCCCTTAGTCCCAAACGTGAATCTCCATGAACGTGATATAGATTACACGATTTCACAGCTTAGGTCTCAAATAGTAGAGGATATTGTAAGGAAGTATAGAGGTATTTTTGATAAAGAGTTTAAAGAAGAACATTTATTAAATCACTATGAATGTTACGATGTGCCCGAACGAAGAAATGTAGCATTGGAATTATCTCCTGCCGAAGAAAACGAGGTTAATCGACTGATGCATATTATTCTCAAGAAGATATATAATTTCGATTACCAACCATATAGCGATAGATGAAACGCTTATTTCCCATATTACTTATTGCCCTTTCTGCTTGTACCCATACTAACAATTGGGTGCAAGAACTGGAGAATAAGAATCCGCTAAAAGATAGCACGGAATATATTAGTGTGTATTTCCGTTTCGATACTATCATAAACGATTTTGAGGTCAGCGGTATTCTATATCCTTTCTATTCTGAGCAATATGGTTGGAGCATGTACGAAAACGGCGTTCGGTTATTTTTCCATTCATGCAATACAGACAAAGAATATATTTGGACGGATTATGACGAGTCTTGTCATTCCTTCAAAAATACATTCATGAGTAAAAATCTGTTTGATATAGTAAGCGCACCAGATTTTCAAGGCTTCAAAAATGGCGATAGCTTTACTTTCAAATACAATATGCAACAGAGTACAGCGCCTCAAAATCCCTTACTCCCCAATGCTGAATACCTATTCTATGACATAGATTTTGACGGAAAGGATGAGTTACTACTCAACTACTATCATGGCGGTCCGAAAGGTTGTTCTATGTCAGGAATCTATGAGATAACTGACACTGCTTTTGTTCCAAAATATCCAGTCGGAAGTGACGATCACTTCTACATAGACGAAAATACCATTATTGATTCAGACACTAAAACCATTACCGAAGTAAACAAAAATAGTTTGCATTGTGAAGACTGGAGTACATCCTGTTATCAAGCGGATAGCGTTGGGGAGTTGCACCTAAAATATAGTACCTCATACCACCATAATCCAGCAAAAAATTCAGTCATCTGCGATACTATTTTCTACAAGTAAAAGAGCAAATAATCCTGTTGGCTTAATATTCTACAATCCCATGACATATTTCTATGTAGCGCGAGAGATGCTTGAGATATGCTGATTGACGGTCATTAGTTGATATGCTTTCCGTTTACCTGAATCTTAATAATCGTACATTTTTCGGGGCAAAAATGGGCGATTTTGGAGTCGGTATCGTCTCGTATGTGTCCCGTATGTGAGCCGTAAGCGAGTCGTGTTTACCAAAATCTTAATAATCGGCAATTTGGGAAGGAATGCGTTATGGTGGCGCGAGTGGATGATTAACAAAAAAATGCTCACCCAAACGCACAAAAATACATGAAAATTGCTCACCCTATTGCGTATGTCAAAAAAAAGTAGTAATTTTGCAAGCAAAATTGATTCGCTTTATGAACTACAAATTACTACTCCTTTCACTCGGTCTGACAATTACCGGTTTGGTTCACGCCCAAGTTTCCAGCAGATTCACGTGGGACACTATTGTTGTCAATGCGCCTCTTCTTATCAACAAAGGGGCACATGTTGTCTCTTACGATTTCTACACGAATGACTCAACAGAACGGATAGTATCTGCTTCTGTAGAGTTTGATAAGACTAACCGGACTTGCAAAAAATTGGCAGGACCTTTTAAATCCTTATCCACGCTCAGAAATCAATACGAAGACACGATACTTATAATGTGCAAGCAAAGTTTTAACTACACGTTGCAGTTCAATCAAGAGGGAAAGTTCGTATTTCCTGAGTTTCGTGTCAAAACTACTTCCGGACGGACAATTGTTTCCAAGCCGTATGAGATATACGTCACAAACGATTCGGTTGACTTGAAGAGCAAGAAAATTCTCTTTGTAGAACCAACTGTCAGCAACATAAACCCTTCTGTCGGAGACACGATACTATATGAACTGCGCATAGTGACAAACATCACAAGCGCCAATAATGTATCTTTATTAAAAGTAAAAAAGACAGGAGAGGAAGGCCAATGGTATAGAAAGGAGCCGCTTGAAAGTTTCATTCAGAATTCGTTATATGAGGGTATGCCCGTGTCAACAAAGGTAGTGTACCAAGCAAAGATCGCACCTTTACGTAAAGGCCGACAAGACATTAGTTCGGAGGTGACGTTGCGTATTCCGACAAAGAAGTCGCAAATAAAATCTATTTTTGACAATTTCTTTGCAGATACTAAGGACACAACTATCCAAGTCACTCCTATTGAACTCATCGTTGATTAGTTCGTGAGTTGCGCGTATAGCGACGCAGAGACGCTTTTGGGCTAAATTTCATTCTATTTGGCAAAAAAATGCCCGAATGCTTGCGTATGTCAAAAAAAAGTAGTAAATTTGCACGCAAATTTGTTTTTTAGTATGGAATATAATTTTTCAGAGATTGAGAAAAAGTGGCAAAAAGCGTGGGAGGAGAACGGCGTTTATACCGTTTCCAATGAATCCGACAAGCCGCACTACTATGTGTTGGACATGTTCCCTTATCCTTCGGGAGCGGGATTGCATGTCGGTCACCCGTTAGGCTATATTGCCAGCGATATTTACAGCCGTTACAAACGGTTGAAAGGCTTTAACGTACTCCACCCTATGGGTTTTGACAGCTACGGTCTGCCGGCGGAGCAATACGCCATTCAGACAGGTCAACACCCCGAGAAAACGACCTTTGAGAACATCGACCGTTATATCTCGCAGCTCAAGAAAATCGGTTTCTGCTACGACTGGAACCGCGAGGTGCGCACCTGCGATCCGAAGTTCTACAAGTGGACACAATGGGCGTTTGTGCAGATGTTCAACAGCTATTTCGACCCGAAGACGCAGAAAGCACAGCCGATTAGCAAACTCATCGCGGAGTTCGAGGCGAATGACCCAAAATGGGCGACCATGACCGAGAAAGAGCAGCAAGAGAAGTTGATGAATTACCGCATTGCTTATCTCGCCGACACGAAAGTGAACTGGTGTCCGAAACTTGGAACGGTACTTGCCAATGATGAGGTGAGCGAGGGTTTGAGCGTCCGCGGCGGTTACCCGGTGGAGCAACGTGTGATGAGGCAGTGGTGTCTGCGCGTGAGTGCGTATGCCGGACGTTTACTCGAAGGACTCGATCGCATCGATTGGACCGATTCGCTCAAAGAGACCCAGCGCAACTGGATCGGCCGCTCAGAAGGAGCTGAGATGCGTTTTAACGTGAAAGGGCAAGACGCGCCGTTCACCATATTTACTACAAGAGCGGATACGGTCTATGGTGTGACGTTTATGGTTCTTGCGCCGGAGAGCGAATATGTCAGCCGTGTCGTAACACCGGAACAGAAAGCGGAAGTGGACGCTTATCTGGCACGCTGCAAGAACCGCACGGAGCGTGAGCGTATCGCCGACCGCAAAGTGACGGGCGTCTTCACCGGCTCGTACGCGATTAACCCGCTCACGCAGGGCGAGATACCTATTTATATTTCCGATTATGTGCTCGCGGGCTACGGAACAGGTGCTATCATGGCGGTTCCGGCGCACGACAGCCGCGACTACGCGTTTGCGAAACATTTCAACCTGCCGATCATTCCGCTGATTGAAGGAGCGGATGTTTCCGAGGAGTCCTTCGACGCCAAAGAAGGCAAGATGATCAACTCCGGCTTCCTCAACGGCATGGAAGTCAAGGACGCGATCCAAGCGATGAAGGAATATATCACGAACACCGGTATCGGCCGCGTGAAAGTCAATTATCGTCTCCGCGACGCTATTTTCTCGCGCCAGCGTTATTGGGGCGAACCGTTCCCGGTTTATTACAAGGACGGCATGCCTTATACCCTGCCGGAAGAGTGTCTGCCGCTGGAGTTGCCGGAAGTGAGTGCTTTCCTGCCGACCGAGACAGGCGAGCCGCCGTTGGGCAACGCCGCTATCTGGGCATGGGATGAAGCGAACCGCAAGGTAGTAGATAAATCGCTGATTGACAACAAGACCATCTTCCCCTTGGAGCTCTGCACGATGCCGGGATTCGCAGGAAGTTCCGCTTATTATCTTCGCTACATGGATCCCCATAATGACGAGGCCCTCGTGGGCAAACAAGCCAACGACTACTGGCGTCAGGTGGATCTCTATCTGGGCGGTTCGGAGCACGCAACAGGACACCTGATTTACAGCCGTTTCTGGAACAAGTTCCTCTATGATTTGGGCTATGTATGCGAAGACGAGCCGTTCAAGAAACTCATCAACCAGGGCATGATTCAGGGCCGTTCAAACTTCGTCTATCGTTACATCGGCGAAGGTGCGACAGGCAACCTCTATATCAGTTACAACCTCATTGAGAACCCCGAATACAAGGACAAAGTGCAACCGATTCACGTCAATGTGAACATCGTCAACAACGACGTGCTCGACATCAACGCTTTCCGTGCATGGATGCCGGAGTTCAAGAACGCCGAGTTCGTCTTTGCCGATGGTACGTCGTCCGAGCTCACAAGCTACACTGCCGGCGCAAAGCAGTATATATGCGGCTGGGCGGTAGAGAAAATGTCCAAGTCGATGTTCAACGTTGTGAACCCCGATGATGTCATCGCTAAGTTCGGAGCAGACACCTTGCGTCTCTATGAGATGTTCCTTGGCCCGTTGGAGATGTCCAAACCGTGGGACACGAACGGTATTGATGGCGTGCATCGTTTCCT
>ODAI010513839.1_pt1 | contig 22446 bp, 19 predicted proteins | sample 1539321 | NCBI WGS metagenome assembly ODAI01 (sample SAMN02144231, study PRJEB22623) | gut metagenome | biome: sheep rumen | host: Ovis aries | place: New Zealand | reverse complement strand
TTTGCATAAATTCATTCTCTCATAACGTAGTTCATTCACTTTTCAGTGAAATCACTTAGACTAAGCAAAAGCCATAATTACCTTAAAGGTTATTATGGATCGTTTACTATAAATGCCCTACAGTTCTTTAGTGGTACTGAGCATATTTTCAATGAAAAATTGAAGATGTCCGCCAGGCTGATAAGGGATCGGCCAGGTAAGAGCCCTGCTTGCCAGAGCTCTGAAAGCAATTGCTGCAGGTGATTTCGGGAAGGCGTCTACAATTACCTGCTGTTTGCGCACAGCCAGCTTTACATTTGTGTCGTACGGTATGCATGAAACAAGTTCAAGAGATGCATCAAGAAATCTTTCGGTAACCTTGGTCAGTTTTGCAAACAGTTCCTGCCCCTCCTTCATCGTCCTTACCATGTTGGCAACAACTTTGAACTTGTATACACCGTACTCCTTGCTCAGGATTTTCATCAGGGCATAGGCATCGGTAACGGAGGTAGGTTCATCACAAACAACCACCAGAATATCCTGCGCCGCCCTTGCAAAACTCAGTACCATATTAGAAATACCGGCGGCTGTATCCACAATCAGAACATCTACTGCCGCTTTCAAATCGCCGAATGCACGGATCAGAGCTGCATGCTGTGCCTGTGTCAGTTCAACCATAGCCTGGGTTCCGGATGTAGCCGGTAAAATCATCAGTCCGTATGGTCCCGTTATAATAATGTCATCCAGAGTGCATTCTCCATTCAGAACATTGAACAGATTTTTCTCAACCCGAAGTCCGAGCATAACATCAATGTTTGCCAAACCAAGGTCGGCATCAAGCAGCATGACCTTTTTCCCCTGTGCGGCCAGTGCTACAGCAAGATTAAGTGACACATTGGATTTACCCACGCCTCCCTTGCCGCCGGTTACGGTTATAACTTTCACACGACTGTTCTGCATTCGCACCTGATTAATAGAATTTCTCTGCATAGCTCTCAATCCCTGTGCCTGATCAAACTTTCCTTCCATGATTATAATCTCCGCCGCTTAAAATTGTGTTGAGTCATCTTCCATTTCTGACAAAACCATCTGGACAAGCTGCTGTGCATTTGCCACAGCCAGATCTTCCGGCACCCTCTGTCCGTTTGTCACATAGCTTATCGGCAGCTGATTCTGCATGCATACCGACAAAGCGTCACCTATACACAGACTTTCATCAAGTTTGGTAAGAACCGCACCCGAAAGTTCTATTCTGCTGAACTGTTCGTATGCATCCTGCAGTACCCTTCTCTGACCTGTTGCAGGAAGAACCAGATAATTGTGAATATGAACATTGCAACTGTTGATAAGTTCATCAAGCTGCTGGGATAAACGCTGATCCCTCTGTCCCATTCCGGCGGTATCGATCAGTACCAGCCTTTTGTTCCGCAACTGATAAAGCACATTCTGCATATCATTCATATTTGACAGACTTTTTACAGCACAGCCCATTATTCTTCCGTAGGTCTGCAGCTGCTCATAAGCTCCGATGCGGTAGTTGTCTGTTGTTACAAGGGCAACCTGATCCGCCCCGTACTTCATGGAAAAATGAGCTGCCAGCTTGGCGATGGTGGTAGTTTTGCCAACTCCGGTAGGACCAACCAAAGTAACAGCACCGCCCTGGCGCAATATTTCATTATTGCCGATTAACATATTGCGAACCAGAATATTCTCAAGATCCTTCCAGGACTGACGCAGAGTTTTGGCAGCAGGAAGTTCATTAGCAAGAGCCTGGGCAAAATTCTCAGCAAAGCCGACCTTTATCAGCAGTTTAACAATCATTGCCTTGATCGGCTCATTGCGTTCATCCTTCTCGGTCATAAGTCCGGCAAGCTGTGACTGAAGAAGTTTGCGGATATTTGCAACTTCCTGCTGAAGTTCGGCAAGGGCAGGATCCGCAGATGCTTTAACCGTGTTCTGCGCCGCTGCACTGTTTGCGGAAAAACGGCCCGCCAGCGATTCCTGTTCGGCAAGGGTTTTCGGTCCGGAAACATCCTGATTCTGAAGACTGGAGAAACTCTGTTTCCCCATCTGGTTTGTTTTGGCATTTTTCTGTCTTGCCAGCAGTTCACTCAGTGTATCTGCCAGCTGGGCATTGTTTTTTTCCGCTCTGGTCTTAGGAGATTTAGCCGCCGGCTGGCCGAATCCTCCGGACTGCATTGATGAATTCTGGCTTTTGGCAGCCGCAATACCGCGCGAGGAAATCGTCACATTTTCATCATCATAATCATGGCTCTTCGAAAACTGCTGAGTCTCCTGTTCGTCCTCATACGCAGCTACAATTTCAACTCCGCCGGACACTTTCTTATTAGACATAATTACGGCGTCAGGACCTAGTTCATCCTTAACCTGAGTAAGAGCAGTTCGCATATCATTCGCGAAAAAACGCTTTATTTTCACATTACTCTCCAACTTTCATACTGTTATCAGTGCTGACCTACTGAACAAACAATTCTAATCTGTTTTTCATCCGGAATTTCCTGATAGGACAAAACCCGAAGTCCGGGGATTGAATTTTTCACAAATTTTGCCAGTGTTCCACGCAACACTCCGGATGTAAGCAGTATTGCCGGCTGACCTTCCATCTCCTGATTATGGGTAGCCTCTGCAAGAGACTGCTGCATACGTTCGGCGAGCCCCGGCTCAATACCGACATTCTCTCCATTGGCAGCCTGCAGAGAGCGGTGCAGGATCTTTTCAAGATCCGGAGCCAGTGTAATAACCGGAATAACAGGATCCCCGCCAACCAGATTCTGAATAATCAGTCTTCTCAGTGCAACACGGCAGGCTGCTGTAAGAATATCAACATCCTGGCTCTTCGGTGCATATTCGACAATAGTCTGCAGGATTGTTCTCATATCCTTTATCGGTATTTCTTCAAACAGCAGATTCTGCAGAACCTTGGTCAGAATACCGAGTGTAACCACTCCAGGGATAAGTCCCTCCACCAATTTAGGCTGACTCTTGCCAACCAGATCTAAAAGATTCTGCACTTCTTCATGCCCAAGCAGACTTGATGCATTGTTCATCAGGATCTGACTTAAGTGCGTTGCAATTACCGTAGGTGTATCAACCACCGTATAGCCAAGACTCTGGGCCTGCTCTGACTGTTCATTGTTAATCCATACCGCCTCCAGTCCGAAGGCCGGTTCAACTCCTGGAATACCTTTAACTGTACCGAACACCTCTCCCGGATTGATAGCCATCTGTTTATCGATATAAACTTCAGACTCTCCGAAATTAACCCCCATTATAGTAATCCGGTAGTTGTTGGCGGCAAGATCAAGATTATCCCTTATATGCACGGCGGGAACCAGAAATCCGAGTTCCTGAGACAGTTTTTTGCGGACACCTTTGACACGGTTGAGAAGTTCACCGTTCTGCGCCTTGTCCACCAGCGGGATCAGTCTGTAACCGATTTCAAGTCCGATGGTATCAACCTGCTGCACGTCATCCCAGCTGAGATCTTTCTGTTTCTTTTCAGCGGCCCTCTTTACCTCCTCGGTCTTGCGCTTCATCTCCTCCTGCTCTTCCTTGGTAGGTTTCTTGCTCTGCTGTCTCTTCAGAAAATAGCCAAGTCCGCCGACCAGACCGGCAAACAGCAGGAAGGCAAAATGAGGCATACCGGGGACAACGCCCATAACAAACAGAATGCCGGCAGCAACAAAGAGTGTTCTGATATCACCGAACATCTGCCCCAGAACAATAGTTCCCATTTCCTGCTCTTCATTCTGTCTGGTAACTATAATTGCAGTCGATACAGACAGCAGCAGGGACGGGATCTGAGCAACCAGGCCGTCACCGATGGTAAGTTTGGTATAAATCTGCGTAGCGTCAGCAAAAAGCAGATCGTGCTGGCCGATACCGACTATCATTCCGCCGATAATATTTATTGCCATTATTATCAGACCGGCAATGGCGTCTCCCTTAACGAATTTTGATGCACCGTCCATTGAGCCGTAGAACTCTGCTTCAGCTGCAACCTCTCGTCTTCTTTTCCTTGCCTGATCCTGATCAATCAGACCGGCATTTAAATCAGCATCAATTGCCATCTGCTTACCGGGCATGGCATCAAGAGTAAAACGGGCGCTTACTTCAGAAATACGTCCGGCACCTTTGGTAATCACCACAAAATTGATTACCATCAGAATGATGAATACAATCAGACCTACAACGTAGTTTCCCCCGATAACAACATCACCGAATGATTTGATAACCTGACCTGCCGCATCGTCACCTTCATGACCGTTGATCAGAACAACTCGGGTTGAAGCAATATTCAAAGCCAGTCTAAGCAGCGTGGCAATAAGCAGAATAGACGGGAAGGAGGCAAACTCAAGAGGTTTCTTTGTAAGAATTGAAACCATCAGCACAACAATTGAAATAGCAATGTTGAATACAAAGAATATATCCAGAAGCCATGACGGCATGGGCAGAACCACCATTGCTAGAGCAGCCAGGATCAGCACAGGCGTACCCAGACCGCCCTTAAGCAGTCTTATAAGTGTTGTTTTGTTGACCAAACCCTTAACTGTTGCTTCCACTTTTCCCAACCTGTTTTAAACGCCGCAGCTGCATTATTCTGAATAAAAGATCTGTAACGCAGATCCTCTGCAAATCACGCACCAAGTCGCAATATAGCACAATATTACTCACAAAAATGCCGATAGTGTCATATTTATGACGGTATTTCCTGCCGGTTCACAATTTATACAGTTTATCGAAAAATCCTCATTGTTAAATATACCGTTTCCGGGCCTCCGCACCTCCCTATTACCTGGGGGATCGGCAGCTGTTTCCCTGTTTTCCAAACCGGATAAGCGTAAAAAAAATCAAGGTTTTACATCTCTCTGTGTCCTTATTGCCAAATAAACAAATATGTGGTAAAAAGTACAATCAAATAGGGAGGGCTCAGCCCGAATTTACGCCTGCGGAGTCATTAGAATTCGAAGACGAGGAAGCAGGAAGCACACTACTCTGTACAGTGCAGTTCTCAAAGACTAAAGGTAACCATGACGTAGATCCTGATCATGAGATTTTCATCGGTTCAAAGCGGGCCTGTAAAGTTCGCAGATAACAGAAATAAGGCAGATAAACCTTATCGTGGACCGTTTGATCTGTCCCGTTTCCCGTCAGAGTATCTTGATATATAAATATTGACAGCGTTCTGTTCCGGTTCTACGGGATGGATCCATGTTTTGTTTTCACAGATAGGCAGTTATAAATTATGACCTCAGCATTAACTAATACCGAATTCGTTTTTCCTTCACAGAAAAGTGTCTACCACGGAAAGGTTCGTGATGTTTACAATATCAACGATGAAAAGTTGGTTATGATTGCTACAGACCGAATTTCCGCATTTGACGTAATTCTTCCAAAGGGTATTCCTTTCAAAGGACAGGTTTTAAATCAAATTGCAGCAAAATTCCTGGATGCAACTGCAGATATCTGCCCTAACTGGAAACTGGCAACTCCGGATCCAATGGTAACTGTAGGTGTTATGTGCAAAGGCTTCCCGATTGAAATGATTGTCCGCGGATACCTGTGCGGAAGTTCCTGGAGAGCATACAAGAGCGGCGTTCGCGAAATCTGCGGTGTTAAACTTCCGGAAGGGATGAGAGAGAATCAGAAATTCCCTGAGCCGATTATAACCCCTACCACAAAAGCAGAACTCGGTCTGCACGACGAAGACATCTCAAAGGAGCAGATCCTGGCAAAAGGACTGGCAACTCCTGAAGAATACGCAATTCTGGAAAAGTACACTCTGGCTCTGTTCAAACGCGGTACTGAAATTGCAGAAAAGAGAGGTCTGATTCTGGTTGACACCAAATATGAATTCGGAACCCACAACGGACAGATTTACCTGATGGATGAGATCCACACTCCTGATTCAAGCCGCTACTTCTACAAGGACGGTTATGAAGAGAGATTTGCCAAGGGTGAACCTCAGAAGCAGCTTTCCAAGGAATTTGTACGTGAATGGCTGATGAGCAACGGATTCCAGGGTAAAGAAGGACAGAAAGTTCCTGAAATGACTCCTGAAATCGTTGCATCAATTTCAGATCGCTATCTGGAACTGTACGAAAATATCATCGGCGAAAAATTTGAAAAAGCTGATAACGCAGATCTACTGTCCAGAATTGAAAAGAATGTTAATGATTACCTTGCCGGTTAATCTCTTAGCATTGGTTTAATATACTTATTTTCCCTGATGCCGCTCAAAAAAGCGGCATTTTTTATTCTTTGCGTCCTGCTTCACTATTACTCTTTTTTCTCAACAAAAGCCTTAAGTCTGATTAAAAAAGAACCGATAAATAATTAAAGAGGGGTTTGTATGTCTTTGAGAATAACCAATATCGCAGCATTGGGTGCACAGCGGCAGCTGTCGAAGGCAACCAGAGCGCTGGAAGGAAATTACCAGAGATTGGCCAGCGGCATGAGGATTAACAGTGCCAAGGACGATCCGGCCGGTCTGTGCATCTGCGATCGTATGACATCTCAAATCAACGGACTTACCCAGGGTAACAGAAATGCAAATGACGGAATATCTCTGTGTCAGATTGCAGACGGAGCGATGGAGGAAATGACCGAAATTGTTCAGAGGATGAGAACTCTCGCAGTGCAGTCAGCCAACGGCACAAATTCATCTTCAGAAAGACAGGCGATCCAGGATGAAGTAAATGAACTGTGCGCCCAGCTTGAATACATAAGCAGTTCGACCTCTTTCGGCGGCTCGCTGAAACTGCTTGACGGCAGTTCCAACAACGGCACCTTCTCCTTTCAGGTCGGAGCCAACGCCAATGAGACGGTCTCGGTCAATATAGGAAATGTCAGCTACTCCCAGTTGCTGGCAAATGCAGCCAGTGCCGGCAATACAGTTTCAACCTCAAGCTATCAGATCGGTTCCTCCAATGCGGTAAGCGTTCTGTCTGCAGACGATGCTCAGAATGCAATCGGAACATTTGACAGCATGATTTCGTACATCGACCGTGCAAGATCACAGTGCGGTGCGGTGGCAAACAGACTGGAGCATACCATAAGCTACCAGGAGATCATGATCGAAAATGTAAGTGACGCCAGATCAAGGATCAGAGATACCGACTACGCCGCGGAAATTGCCGACATGGCCAGGAACAACATTCTGCAGCAGGTGGCAACAACCATGCTTACCCATGCACTCAGAAGTCATAATTCCATGATAATGTCTCTGCTTGGCGCAATATAAAAAAACGCGCAATCAGCTGTCCCTCGACTTAAAAAAGGAATGCAGGGCGGCCTCGTCCATCATTTTCTGCTCTGCCCTGGCAAGCTTCTGGGCTTTTTTCTCCGCCTGCTTTTCAAGTAATTTCTCAAGCCCTTTCCTTTTGGCCTGGATCTGCATATAGACGTATTTCTTCTCTTCTATTATTGTATCCGCCTTTTTCAGGGCTAGAACCTGATCCTCTGAAGCGGTATCAAGTCTGCTGATAAAATTATTATACTGAGTCAAAGTTCCGGTATTCATGATCTGCCTGCCGGCATTGTTAAGTTCACCGGTATAAATTTCACGGTAATTATTGATTGCCTCAAGATTCCTCAATCCGCTCTCTTTTTCATGAATAGCCAGCAGATAGGCATTTCTTGCCTCCTCTTCCTTTTTAAGGATCATTTCCAGCAACAGTTCAATAGCTCTGCTCATAAATTTCTAAACCCTAAATCATGCCGCCGCTCTGCTGGATTTTTGCCAGATCAAGATATTTCTGGGCAACACCCCGCAGAAGTTCCATGGATTTTTCATAAGGGAATACCTCCTTCATCTTCTGCTGAAGAAAATTATCCAGAAAAGGTTTGATGGTAATGGCGAGATCAAGACGCGGATCCGCCCCTTTCTGATATGCACCTATGGTAATCAGATCACGGTTCTGAAGGTAAAGATCATAGCACTGCTTCATGGTTCTTGCCATCATCATATGTTCCTCGTCTGTTACCATCGGCATAACACGACTTATGGATTTCTGAATATCTATGGCAGGGTAATGACCGGCATCCGCAAGTTCTCGATTCAGCACAATATGCCCGTCAAGAATTGCACGCGCAGAATCCGCAATCGGATCCTGAAGATCGTCACCTTCAGTCAGTACAGTAAAAAATGCAGTTATTGATCCCTGATGTCCGCCGCCGTTTCCGGCTCTTTCAACCAGTGCAGGAAGTTTGGCAAAAACAGAAGGAGGATATCCCTTGGTGGCCGGCGGTTCCCCTATGGCCAGAGCAATCTCACGCTGAGCCTGGGCATAACGGGTCAGCGAATCCATCAGAAGCAGTACGTCTTTGCCCTGATCTCTGAAATATTCCGCAATGGTAAGTGCGGTTTCACAGCCCTTAAGTCTCATTAAAGGCGAGGCATCCGCCGGGGCTGCCACTACCACGGAACGGGCCCTGCCCTCGGGACCCAGAATATCCTCAATAAATTCCTTAACCTCTCGACCTCGTTCGCCGATCAGACCGACTACAACCACATCAGCAACACTGCCGCGGGTCATCATTCCGAGAAGAACCGACTTACCGACACCGGAACCGGCAAACAAACCCATGCGCTGCCCTTTACCAATGGTGATAATTCCATTGATGGCCTTTACTCCCACATCAAGATGTTCCTTGATCTGTCTTCTTGCCAGAGGATTCAACCTTTTAGGAATAAACTGAACTCCTGATGGAGTTATAACAGGGCCGAGTCCGTCAAGAGGAACACCTATACCGTCAATGACACGGCCAAGAAGCTGAGGGCCGAGCGGGATCTGACTTGTAGAACCGAGAGGGAAAACCCTGGCACCTGGAATAACGCCCCGCATTTCCTCTGAAGGCATAAGAAAAAGCTTGTCACCGGAAAATCCCACCACCTCGGCATCAAGATAACCGTTGCTTGTATCAATACGGCATATAGAGCCGACGGCTGCACGGCATCCGACAGCTTCAAGGGTAAGACCAACCACCCGAACCAGTCTCCCGGCCACATTCGGTCTGGGAAGCTGAACCCCGGTTTTAAGACTTTTGATATATTGAGTAAAATCTCTCATGTTTTCCTATTGAAGATTGGCACTGATGAAAGCTGTCACCAGTTCCTGGATTTTCTGCTCCAGAGTCTGGGAAATTGACGAATCCTTTGCCTCAACTAGAAGATCACCGTTATTCATGGTATTTTCCACCATAACTGTCCATTTTCGTTTTGCCAGTTCCTCATCACTGTACGCTTCAGCAAGAATATCACGATCATGCTGATTTACTGTGATTGTCACGCCCTCTTCTACAACAGGCAGCATCGCCACAGCTTCATTTACGGCAGTCAGAATAAAGGTTTTACTGCGATCCACACCGAGATGAACCAGGCGTTCTGTAAGATCAAGGGCAAAATTCACCAGGGAATCAGCTATCTGGTTATCTAGATTGGACAGAGGTTCTGCAAACTGTTTCACGACATTGTCAAAATAATCGATTTTCTCGCGCATATCTGCCATGGCCTGCTCCATTCCCTGGGCATACCCTTCCTCATATCCGGTTTTCCGACCCTCCTCTATTCCGATCGGGAGCCCTTCATCACGACCGTCCTTTAGTCCCTGACGGTGGCCGGCATCATAACCTTTCTGGTGGGCATTTACCCTTATTTGCTCTATTTCTTCCTCAGTAAGCTGCGGAACCGTCCTTTCCTCACGCTGTTTTTTTTCTTCAAGTTCCTTCTGTTTGCGTTCATACCAGTTTTTCGGAACACCGAAAACATTGGTTTCATCTCCGTCCCTGGCCTCCATATAGGCAGGTTTGGACTCATCAGGATACCAAGGTTCCTCTGCAGAACCTTTTTCATCATCAGATGCAGGTGCGGCAAAAGGTTCACTTACGGTGAATTTCTGAGGAAGATCGAAGGCATTGGTAATCACATTACCGTTTTCATCTTTAAGAGTCTGAGTGATTTCTTTAGGCGGCCATTCCTGTTTCAGAACCGCTGACGGATTTTTCTTGGGAAGCCCGAAAGCATTGGTGGATTTAAATTCCTCACGCTCAGGCCACTCCTCCTCGACATAGTGCTTTACCTTCCGTAATTCAGAAAGTTGCTTGGGTTTTTCCTCCCCGTAGTCGGCAGAAACAAAGTCGGCAAGTTCATTCAACTCAAGCTTACTCTTGGTTTTGACCTTCTGCATCGACTCCGGCAATTCAGGCAAATCGTTTTTTTTGCGATGAGAGGGAACCTCAACGGTCATTGAATCCTTTACAACAGCCTCGCCCTCTATCACGTTGTTCTGATCTTTATCAGCCATATCTGCGCCTTAATTATACGAAGCTGTCGCCGCCACCGCCGCCGAGTACAAATTCACCGGCATCGGCAAGACGTCTGGCAGTTGCAAGAATTTCCTTCTGTGCCGCCTCCACATCGCTGATGCGGATAGGACCCATAACTTTAAGATCCTCCTTGAGCATTTCAGCTGCACGCTTGGACATATTCTTGAAGAACTTCTCCTTGAGAGCATCATCACAGCCTTTAAGAGCTTTCTGGAGCAGTTCACCGGGAACTTCACGCAACAGTGACTGCATACCGCGGTCATCCAGATCAATAAGATTCTCGAATACAAACATCAAATCCTGGATCTGCTGGGAAATATCCTCGTCCGTTTCTCGGATTGCGTCCATCAGCGGACCTTCGATATTGGTATCCAGATAGTTCATAATGGAGGCAGCAGCCTTCAGACCGCCCATCTTGGCAGCCTGTGCACCGGCTGAACCGGCAAACTGTTTTTCCATGATTTCATTAAGCTCCTGCAATGCTGCCGGCTGAACCTCTTCAAGATCTGCTATACGAAGGATTAAATCCAGACGGACCGGTTCCGGGAACTGACTGAGAATTTCCGCTGACTGTTCCGGATCAAGATAGGAAAGAACAATAGTCTGGATCTGCGGATGCTCATGCTGGATGATGGTGGCCACCTGACGTGCATCCATCCATTTGAGAGAATCAAGACCGTGGGAACCTGAGCCCATGATAATCTGTTCAACCAGATTGCTGGCCTTGTCTTCACCGAGAGCCTGAACCAGAACATCCTTGATAAATCCGGAGGCATCCAGACCGATACTTGAATGTTTCTGAATATCATTGATAAAACAGCGGTGAACAGCGGTTACCTTGTCATGTGAAAAATCACTCATGGAAGCCATGGTCATACCGAGACGCTGCACCTGTTTAGGTTCCAGATGACGGAATATTCCGGCAGCATCCTCTTCATTCAGACTTAACATCAATACTGCAGCTTTCTCATAACCGTTCATTGTACTGAGCAGCTGCGTCTGCTCTTCGGTTAATTCAGTTCCAGACATTACTTGGTATTCTCCCCTTCCAGCCACTCTTTAACAACCTTGGCAGCAAGATCCGGTTCGTTCGCAACCAGGGCTCTTACAGCTCTGAGGACATCCTCATCCTTGTGAATATCCGGCAGAATAACCTGACCGTTCTTCACGTTGTATACAGATTCCCCGTTACTGCCCTCCACTGACTGAGCTATCAGATGAAGATCATCATCTCCATCAAGAGCAACCTGGTCATCGAGATCTTCAGCACCGGTATCATTATCCTCCTTCTTCTTGTCGGCAAGCAGTTTTTCCACCATAGGTTTGATCACTACGAGTACTATCACAATCACCAGAATCACAGATGCAAGGATTTTGAATCCGCGCCAGAACCACTCCTGCTCGTAAATCGGCTCCTCAGGCAGTTCATCCAGTGACTGAACCCGGTTGAACGGAACAGATACAACCTCAAGAGCATCCCCCCTGGTGGCGTCTATGCCCAGACCGCCTTCAAGAAGTTTTCTAATCTTATCTAAATCCACATCGCTGCGAGGAGTCTGCTGCAGTTTACCGTCAACAGTCTGTTCTAGATAATTTACCGCAACTGACACAGACAGCTTGGATATACCGCCATACCCCTTCTGCTTGTGGGTTATCACAGTATCAAGCTCATAATTTCTTGTTGCCTCCTTGCTCATGTTTCCAACCGAGCTTCCGGAAACAACAGTACCGGTATTGTTATCATTCTTTATGGTTTCCGGGATCTGGGAACTGGCAGGCGGCTGATTGCTCAGCGAACCGGGGATCCCCCCTGAAACGGTTGAACCGTTGATATTTTCACGGGTTACCTCAGATCTGACAGAAGAACCGTCAGGATTGAAAGTTTTTGATGTTTTCTCCTCAGTGGAAAAATCCATCGTCACATCAACTTCGGCAGTAAAATTGCCAAGTCCGAGAACAGGGATCAGAATAGAGTCAATTTTCTGTTTGTATTCAGCCTCTTTTTTCTGCTGAAGTTCGAATTCCTTGCGTGATGCCATGGTGGCGAGATCCTGGGAACCGGAGTTGAGCAGTCGACCGTTCTGATCTGTAACAGTTACCCGGGATGGTTCCAGATCATGAACAGCTGATGCCACAGTATTGACGATCGAATCAACATTCTCCTGCGTCAAAATTGTGCCGCCCTTTACATTGACCATTACCGTTGCCGACGGTTTTCTTTTATCCCTGGCAAAAACATTATCCTTTGGAATTGCAAGCAGTACAGTTGCCTTTGATATTTTCTGGTTTTCTTCAATCAGTTTGGCCAGCTGCTGTTCGCGGCTGAGTTTCAGACGTTCAGCTTCAAGTCTCTGGCTTACTCCGAAACCGGAATCTTTGAGGATCAGCTCATCACCGGTAGTTTTTCCGCTTATCGCAGCACCGGCTTTGTTTAATAACAGCAGAATTTTCTGATAATCATCAGTAGAAACGTAGACAGTACCGCCGGTTCTGGTATTGTCCAATTCATATTCAATTTTATTGGCATCCAGCAAATCAAGAACCTTTACCAGTTCCTCAGAATCGTACTGTCCCAATGGACGGATCTCCGGAGCCTTGGCCAGGAAGATCAGATATACAACAACGGCAAGACATACGGCGAGCGCAACAACAATTGTAATCTGCCTCATTATATCCGCGCTTGGCATAAAGCTCTTCGCTGGAAGTTCCTTTTCAGCATCTTCCGCTTCGCCAGCAACAACTAATTCCTGATTCTCTGCCATAACCGTAACCTATAGTTTAAACCTGCATCTGCATAATTGTCTTGTAAGCATCAATGCATTTATTTCTGATCTGAACAGTAGCTTCAAAAGCAAGTGAGGCCTTCTGTGAAGCAATCATAACATCCGACAGACTTATGGATTCGTCTCCAAGTTCAAAACGTTCCTTCAGATTATCAGACTCCACAATGCGGCTGTTGACACCGTCAAGTGCATTCTGAAGAAACTGGCCGAAATCAGCCTGTGCTACTTTGTTAGTGTCATTACGAATCTCCAGACCAGAAGATTCCAGTTTCAAAGCTCTCATCTGTTCCAGAATAGAACCTGCACCCTGAATATTTGTCATCATAATTCCACCTCTTTTTCAAACTATGAAATATGAAGCAATTTTGGTGCCAACACATAGAGGAAAATGAAGCGCAATCATTGTTTGCAATCATTGTTTTCAACAGGGAGCAAAGCTCTCAAGCCATTGTAAAGGAAAGATTTTTCATTATCAATTAATTAAAATTGAGCTTGTGATCTGCCGTACGCAACCTGATATTCAGGCAGACAACAGATCAGCAAGCCCAACCGGAAATATGCTGAAAAACGCTATTTATCCAGTTCTTTCAGTATTCTATACTTCAGTTCAGCCATATCCCAGTCACTCTGATTATCGATATCCTGAACAAATTTTTCCTCCATTTCATACATCGCGGTTTTCACCAGTACCGCATGCTCCTTAACTTTGGAAAAATAACCCCAGCGATACCAGTAGAACATTCCCGCATCGTGATATGTTGGCTCAAGATCCTGGGATCTGAAATTTTTATACTCCGGTTCACGGTATGACAGTAATCCATCAGCATCGGCTACAAAAGCGCGCTGAATCGGGAATGAGAAACGTACAGCAGGAACAAGCGAATCAACATCACCGGAAGAACTGAATTTATTATATGCACTCACTATATGCTCAGGTTTCAATAACGGAACACACGGGTAAATACAGCACAAATTGTCAAAAACCTGCCCTTTTTCCTCATACTGCGAAACAACCTCATCCAGCACATCAAAAGTTGTTGCAATATCGTTTGCTGTATTAAGAGATCTCATAAACGGCACACTTGCACCAAACTTTCTTGCTATGTCTGCAATTTCCAGATCTTCGGTAGATACCATTATTTCACTGAACAGCCCGCTCTTCTTTGCAGTCTCGATCGCATAGGCAATCATAGGTTTGCCCATAAAATCCTTGATATTTTTTCTTGGAATTCTTTTACTTCCGCCTCTTGCGGTTATAACTGCAACATTATTATATTTTTCACTCATTTAAAGCACCTTCTCCTTATTTCAGTCAATCATCTTACATATTTTTTACTGACAGTCACATAAACAACGGGTAATTCTAACACTTCCTCGTTCTAATTCAATATTCAAACCCTCCGAGAACTTTCTTGTTTATGCCAACTTCAAGTTGCCAGAGCAGGCTTCCGTAATATGATCAAATTCACACATTTCCTGTTTCGATAACTCAACAAAAACCATGCCAAAAAGTTCAAATTTTGTCCAAAAAATTAATTTGACACACTATGCAAAATTACAAAATAGTTCACAATATTGGCTAAAAAATCATATAAATTAATAAGATAATAACTATTAAAAGAAACAAAAGCGACGTTGTTAATGAGTGAGGTGATTAAGATGGGTCTGTTTGAAAAATATGCCGAATCTATAGCGGTAAAAGATTTGAATCCACAGAGTTACAACGAATGTGAACAGTTATATTCTAGCGGAAACTACGAAAAAGCTCTTGAATCATGTCTTAGATATACCATGACTGCCGATGATGCCCGCATATGGACAATGATCGGAAATATGTACCGTTTCGGATACGGATGCACTGCCAATCAGGAGGAGGCATTTACCTGGCTGTCCAAAGCGGCAATGGCTCGAGTCCCTGAAGCAGAATACCAGTTATGGCAGATGTACCGAGACGGCGACGGAGTTGCCCAGGATCCCTCTGAAGCACTGATGTGGCTGACGAAAGCCGCAAATCACAAATACGGAGAAGCTGCCTTAGATCTTGCTGATATCTACACTATAGGAGATCTCGTAAATGCAGATCAGGAGAAAGCTATCCAATATTACAAAATAGCGGCAAATGCGGGACTTCCTTATGCCGAATGTTCCCTCGGTATTTATTTCTTCTCCAAGTGTAACAACAATGTTTGTTACTACTATCAGGCTATTAAATGGTTTAAACGTGCAGCCAAACACGGATTGTATGATGCCTATTACAACTTGGCACAGGTTTATCTGCAGAACAGATTTCCGGGCAGAAACCTTAATGAATATGTAACGAATCTCGATTTGGCAGCTCGGGAAGGAGTTGAGATCGCCATTTTGGAAATGGGCAATGCCTATTTTGACGGAATGGGGGTTGAGTGCGATTTCAAAAAAGCCATGGAGTATTATGAAAATCCTCTATTGGCCGACAATGTGGATGCACAGAAAAAGCTCGGATATATCTATGAGGTCGGTTTGGAGGTAAAGGCTGATCCGGAAAAATCCAGAGAGTACTATCAGAAAGCTGCAGACCATGGTTCTTCATTTGCATGCTACAAGATCGGTTCTTACAATTACAAGAAGGGTAAGAAAGATCTTGCTCTCGCCTACTATCAGAAAGCCGCAGATAAAAACTATCCGCCTGCACTGGCAAAACTTGCTGATTTCTACTTTTTAGGAGAAGGGACAGCGGTAGATCATCAGAAATCATACTATAACGCCTACTTTGCTTCCTGTCTTGGAGTGCCAAAGTTCAATGACGTCAGCAAATATAAAATCGGTTTGCGAGAGGATGAAATCAAGCAGATAGAGCAGGAAATTGATCAATTGATAAGTTAATTAGAAAGAACTACAGAAATTATCAGGAATCCCCCTTGGCTGTACAAGGAGGATTTCTTGGTTTATGCCATATTGAAAATCTCTGACATTAACAAATTCGAAAACTGGTAATTAACATAATTAGAGCCTCAGATGAAATTTGTACTATTCCACCTTCTTCCCGTAATCTCTTTTGTAATTCCTTTATCAAGTTTTGCTACAGACGTTGAAGAAAGTATAGATCCGGAAACTTACTGTATCACCCACGCAAAACGATTAATTCTGGAAAATGATCAAACTGTAAATAATGGAATAACATTCAACAACTGTCTGAAAGCTTCTTCCGGAAGCAATCCGACAGTATGGTTCTTCACAGGATATATGAAACTTCACGCGATCGGTTCCAAACCTGACTATGATGAAGGTGTATTCTGGCTGAGTAAAGCAGCAGAAAACGGAATGGCAGTTGCCCAGAAAGAACTTGCCGACCACTACCTTACCGGACTTAAAGCCAATCAGAAAACAGATATACCAAAAGCAATAAAATGGCTCAAAATGCTGGCAAACAACAGCAACTTACAGTTGAAAGATGAGGCAACATTTAAGTTGTGTGCGCTAAATTTATACGGTGCGGGCGGAATTGAGGTTAATTACGAGGATGCTCTGCTCTGGTGCAGAAAATCAGGATTGGAAAATCATAATACCGACGGGCTTGCCAATTTGGCATATATGTACATCAACGGACTCGGGATCAAAAAAAATGTTTCCATGGCTATCGACTATTACAAAAATGCAGCCAATAAAGGAAGCATACCTGCCCAAATTTCCCTTGGAAGGGTATATTCTACAGGAAAAGATCTGACTCCAGACTACGAGGAAGCATTCTACTGGTTTTCCAAAGCTTCATCTCAGCACAATGCTCTGGCGCAATTTTATCTAGCCCAAATGTACGAATACGGTACCGGAGTTGAGAAAAATCCTCAAAAGGCATTTGAACTATACCAAGAATCCGCTAATTCAGGCGAACCTCAGTCTCAATACATGCTGGGAAGATGGTATCAGTATTCAACAGTTCCAAAGTTGGATCTCGCAGCTAAATGGTATCACAAGGCTGCAAAACAGAATAACACTGATGCAATGATGGCAATAGCCGAAATGTACCGCTCTCAAAATGCCAAAGAAATGATCTTATGGTATCAGCGAGCCGCAGAAAAAGGAAATCCCCAGGCCAGACTTAAACTGATAGAAATATACCTTCATGGAACCAGGGAAACATCTCCCAAACCTGAAATGGCATTTCAACAAGCCGAAATACTTGATAATCAAGGTGTAGAAGATGGAACATACTGGATTGGATATATGTATCATCACGGAATTGGGACCAACATAGATATTGCAAAAGCAAAAGGTATTCTTCATTCTCTTGCAAAAATAGGAAATATCCCTGCTAAGATAGAACTTTTAATGATTAAATTTGAAGAAGAAAAAAAAGACGATGCTCTTAATGAATTAAAAAAAATAGCTGTTATGGAATGTATATCCAACTCGTGCACAACTCTAGCTTCGCTCTACGAGCAACAAAAAAAAATTGAGGATGCCTATTTTTGGTTGCTACTAGCCTCCCATTTCGAACAAGATTCAACCTCAAAACAGACAAACCATATAAAGACATTAAAAGATAAATTAAGTAAAGAAATACAATCAGATATTGAAAATAAAGCATACAATTTAATCGAAAATATGCAATAACCAAGGACTTTCTCATTCTCTCTGTGAATGCTTAAAGGGAAGAATTAAAAATGTCACACAAAATCTCGTTCATTCTCCACTCCTCTTTTGCTTAAATATAATAATGACAGTACAATTCTTCTTTCAATACAGTAAAAGTTTCACAATTCTACGGACTATAACCTCTAATTTTCAGTGTTTTGTGAGACTGTAACCTTTCTTGGTCTCCCCCTCGGTCTACGAGGTGTTGTTTCGGACTGTTCTTTTACCTTGGGCTTTCTTCCTCTTTTCTTTGGTTCAGGTTTTGTTGCAGGAACTGAAAGTCCTAACTTTTCTAATGTTTCCATTACTGTATTGAGGGTATGAACCCAGTATTCATCATCTGATGATGCCGGTACATTTAAAGGCGCATCAGTCATTCTCCATGCGGATGACAGATCATCCATCATTTCGCCGTATGGCATTTCTTTTAGAACTCCAGACTTCTGAGCCTTATTGATAATCCTGCAGGTTATCAAAGTAGAAATGAAGTTCACGAATTCACTTCCTATTACAGCAAAATCTCCCTGAACCATTGTTCTGTCCAAATCTTCATTCATCTTGTAATACTTAAACACCATCTCGAGTTTCCATCGTTCTTCATAGCACGTATAAGCAACAACAGGAGGCAGATCCTGATCTGATTCTAAAACAATCAGACCGAATTTATCTTTTTTGTCACAGTATTTCTCATAATCAAACTCTGAATCCTGCTTAGCTTTAGTTAGAAAGGTTTTAGCTTCAAGAAATGACTTTGACTGATCAAGGAATGCATACAGATACCTTCCGCCCTTGATTTGTTTTTTACAGTAAAGAACATTGGCTGCAATTCCAGAAAGAACCCCCTGGAATGACAACATGTCATTATCCTTTATTCGTACGTCATTCCGTTTTATAGGAGTAAGGAAATGCAGGTTCGGTCTGCTGTTGAGCTCATTTTTAATTTTGCTTGGAGGAAAACCTTTGTCAGCAACGATGATACCTTTATCGATATTGTTGTTTCTTATGAATGTCGAGTAAGCTGTCACAGCCAAGTTAGTTTGTCATCAAAACAGTCCACTAAAATGTCAAATTCTCAGCTCTAAAATTTTCCTGAGTAAAAGATCCTAATTTTGCCAGTTGTTGTTGCTCTCTTCCTTTGTCAAAACCTTTTGATTTATAACTTTGCATAACAGTTTGCTCGTAGAGAGGTCTTTAGTTTTTTAAAAGATCCTGAATTTTTTGCAGATTCAATATTCCTATCGAAGAATGAGAGAATTTAATCATTGTTTACAGTAATGACATTGAGCCTTGCGGTGTTCAGCGGATTAGAATGGAAATTCCAACATGCAATGAAAACAACTGGAACTAAACTAAAAAATCAGGTTGGTAAACTAGTTGATAAAATAACAATGAGATTCGTATTTCAAGAATTTGAAGAATTTCTTGTTCTTGTAGGTCAAGATGGATATCGAATATTTGATGTTCTCCTTGAACAGCAGAGTAAGATCCTCGAACTTCTAGGAAAAAATAACCTAAAGGCATATGGGGTATAAATTTTTCATAATTTTGAAATAAGCAAAACTATTTATTAATATTTTAAGTGCGAAATGCAAGTTATACCAAAATTCCAAGAATTAACATATCCACCATCTCTTAGGGTACAATCTAAAATTTTTATGTTAGATTTCATTATTTTTCCTTGGTATATTTTGCTAATTGTTTATTAAATTTGAAACATTCTAGATCCATACTGTTAAGTTCTTATGTGGTTTTATCATTGAACTTCGCTTTAAGCCATTATTTTTTAGCAATCATCACTTAAATCGTTTCAATAAGTGACCTCATAAGAAACATAAAATTGATAATCGTAATTGCTAAAATACCTTATCATTGCTTTTTGATATAACCCTTGCTGGATTACCCATCACAACAAAACCCGATTCAACGTTTTTTAGAACGACAGCTCCCATCGAAACAACAACTTTAGCGCCTAATACAATTTTATCTCTTATACACGAAGATGCACCAATAAAGGAACAACTACCGATTTGTGCATGTCCTGCCAAAATTGAAAAACTACATATTAAACAATGAGGACCTACATCGACATTGTGACCTATGATAGCAGTGCCGTTAATAAAAGTATTTGATCCGATATGAGCTCCAGATGATACAATAGATCTATCTAATACAACCACTCCATCTGATAAAGTAGCGCTTGGACTCACTAAAGCTGTTTCTGATACAACTTTTCCTAAAGAATAGCCAGCCTCTTTCACTTTTTTATACAAATATTCCCTTGAAGATGGTTCGCCAACCGCAATCACAATTTCTATTTCTTCGGCATTAAAAATATTAACAAAATCACTGAATGGATACGATTTTATCGTATGAGTAATACTTTGCGGTTTTGTATCATCAATGAAAAGAATTTCCCGCCAATGATTCTTCAAGGATGAGACTGAGATCATTTCATACAATTCTGTACCAGCACCGCCTGAACCATAAATAGCCAAAAATTTTTTATTTTCATTGTCAGTCATATTGAAACCTAATTATCTTGTAAATAATATGAATAGAAAGTATGTGCGGTGATATAATTACATTTATTAAATTTTTTTAAAACTTTCTCTATTTGACTATCATAATCGATAGAAGCAATTTGTATTATATAATCGTCTAGATTTAAAGTATCTAATGTAGAAACGCAAATAACCTTCTTTCCGCAAAAAACAGAATTATCTTTGGATGAGTCGCTGTCAACAAAAAATTTAACATCAACGCCCAATCTTTTATAGTTTTCTAACATTCTCTCACCAGCAGTCGAAGCACAATAGATAATTAGATTTTTGAAAACGAACTTCGATATAAGCTTATTTATATCGCTATTAGAAGAAAATCGCTCTTTGTTAGAAAAAATTAATGACCTTTTAGAATACATTTGATTTATGTACGTTTCTTTATCTAAGTTTAATGGAATACAATTCTTAACAGTACTAACTAATAATTCAAATTCTGATAAAGGTTGCGATATGAGATCTATTACCGAGGCCCACAGTATAGTTTGACGAAAATTAACAACATTTTCGAAAGCATAATTAGAAAGTTTATTAAAACGATTAAGCATTTCGAGATGATTAAAAAAATTTAGAATTCGTGTTTCATCGTATATGTAAGTTCTAGTTGTCCATGAATTTTTAACAAAAAATCTATATACGCTCATACATTTGGAAAAATAAAAAACTTTTCCAATATAAGATGAAAAAAGTTGTATTGCCCAATCTTGTGCTTGTCCTGAAAATAATTCAAAAGAATCAATAAAAATTTGCTTTTTACCCACAAAAGAAGCTGTTGGGTACCGACCATCCATTTGCATAATTATATCTTCGGTTATAATTTCATGATCTGAATAATCAGTTACCATTGGCTGGATAGTGTTTGAAACACAATTTTGTTTTATTCCGTTATGAACGGTTAAACTATATTCGCAATTTTTTAATAAAAAATTTACTTGTATTTGCAATTTTTGAATATCAGTCCAGTAATCATCCCCTTCGCAAAAAGCAACGAATGTTCCTTTAAGAAATGTATTTCTAAAATATTTGGACAAATCTCCTCTTTGAGGTAGCAAATATGAATTCTTCCTTGCAATAAAAGCATGAATTAAATGAGGATAAATTTGTGCATACTTTCTAATAATATCGGAAGTTCCGTCTGAAGATGCATCATCAAAAATTACTAATTCATATTCGTAATCAGTTTTTTGATTTACAATTCCTTCCAAACAATCTTTAATATAGTCTATATGATTGTATGTAATACAATATACAGAGACAATTGGCTTATTGTTTTTAAAATTTTTAGAATTATACTCTTCAAATGTAATTCCGAAAAGTTCAATTAAATTCATAATCTTAAGATGAGAAATAAAATAAAACAACGCTCAATCACAAATTTTGTGTGATCTCTGATTTCTAATATGATTCTTAATAAATCCTTCATTTGCGCAGATGGAAAGTAATCATTATTAGGTAACGGTTATTACTGTTTGTTCTAGATTAGTTCTAGTTCACCTTTAAATAACTAACACCACATAAAAAAAGTGATTGGCCCTAAAATAATATAATTTATATTATATGCATACATAATACACTAATTAACATGTGCACGTTTGAAATTAACGTCAATAAAACTTGAAAAGTTAAAAAAAATATATATGGTATCACAATCATTATTCCAAATATTATGATGAAATTAAATCAACATACTAAAGTTACTTTTTAGTGATAATACTAACTATCCTATCTATCTCCTTTACAGACAAATCAGAATACATAGGTAAACATAGAATTTGTTTACTAATCCTTAAGGCAATAGGTGTTTTAAAAACGTCAAACTTTCCTTGATAACATTCAAATGAATTGGTTATTGGATAAAAATACTTTCTTGTATAGATATTGTTCTTCTGCATAATTGAATGAATTTCATTCCTGGTTTTACCAAACTTCTTTTCGTCAACTACAATTGGATAATATGCGTAATTACTTTGGACGTTGTTTGGTATCTTCCTTGTTCTAATTCCAGCAACATCTAATAACCGACTTTCGTAATAATCGAACACTGTTTTTCGTTTTTTTATTTCGTCATCTATATGTCGTAGATTACAAATTCCCATAGCAGCACAAAATTCAGACATTTTTGCGTTTGCGCCAACTCCATCAACAACTTCTTCATTTTTAATTCCGAA
>ODAI013992290.1_pt1 | contig 22447 bp, 15 predicted proteins | sample 1539321 | NCBI WGS metagenome assembly ODAI01 (sample SAMN02144231, study PRJEB22623) | gut metagenome | biome: sheep rumen | host: Ovis aries | place: New Zealand | reverse complement strand
TTATCTAATATCGAAGAACAAGAACAAATATCTAATTATTTAGACAACCAAACTTCTAAAATTGATAAAACTATTGAAAAAGTAGAAAAAAATATAGAACTTTTAGAAGAGTATAAAGAGTCTTTAATCCATCATGTAGTAACAGGTAAGATTGATGTTAGAGGTGTTGAAGTATGACTTCTAAGACTAATGAGTTGGATTTTGAGGAGTATATTGTTGATTACTTAACCGATAATGATTATGTTGAACGTTTTAATGAAAATTATAGTATTAGTACTTGTCTGGATATTGAATTGTTAATATCTTTTATTAAAAATACCCAAACTAATAAATGGAATTATCTTGTTAAAAAGACTGGTGATAATGCTGAAAAGGAGTTTGTTAAAACTTTACATAGACGTTTGAATAGTAAAAGTACTATTCATGTTTTGAAAAATGAGTTAAGTGTTTTTGGTATTAGATTTAATCTGTTTTATTCTAGGCCTTATAATAATTTGAATCCTGATTTGTATGATAAATATAATAAGAATATCTTCAGTGTGATTAAGGAATTAGAATATGAAGAAAAAACTAAGAGTAATCGTGTTGATTTGGTTATTTTCTTGAATGGTATTCCCCTAGTAACTATTGAATTAAAGGATACTTTTAATCAGGGTGTTCAGGATGCTATTAATCAGTATATGTATGATCGTGACCCTAGGGAACTATTGTTCAAAAGATGTCTTGTTCATTTTGCCATGAGTGATGAAAAGGTTCATATGACTACTAAATTAAATGGTTCCAAAACGGTATTTTTACCATTTAACAGGGACATTACTAACCCTGATGTTGAAGATGATTATAGAACTTCATATATTTATAGGGAAATATTACAGAAAGATCAACTGATTAGTTTGATTAATAATTTTATTTTTAAGGAAGAGGATAAAATTATTTTCCCTCGTTATCATCAACTTGAATGTGTTAATCTTTTATTAAATGAAGCTACTCCGGGTAGGAATTTTCTTATTCAACATAGTGCCGGTAGTGGTAAGACAAAAACTATCGCTTGGCTTGCTGATGGATTGAAGAATTTATTTGATGAAAATGATGAACGAATATATGATATGATTCTTGTCGTTTCTGATAGACGTGTAATTGATGGACAATTACAAAAACAAGTTAAAACTATTGAGAAAAAAGCTGGTGTAGTTGAGGTTATTGATGAAAATTCAAATCAGCTTGCTGAAAGTTTAATTAGTGGCAATAATATCGTTGTTACTACATTACATAAATTTAGTTATATACTTGATAAAGTACAGGATTTACCCAATAGAAAATATGCAATCATTATCGATGAAGCTCATAGTTCCCAATCAGGTAGTTATGCTCGTAACCTTAGAACAGCATTATCCAATAAATCATTAACGGATGATGAAATTGATATTTTAGATGATGAAATAGATGAAATGATTTTAGAAAACCTTGAAAAGGTACGTGATAAATCTCATCTTTCATTCTTTGGTTTTACTGCTACTCCTAAAAATAAAACCTTTGAAATATTTGGTATGAAAAAGGATAATGGACAATATTATCCTTCTCATCTTTATAGTATGAAACAAGCAATTGAAGAAGGCTTCATATTAGATGTATTAAAAAATTACATTACTTATCCAACATATTTTAAGTTAATTAAAAGCAGAGAGGATGATCCTGAATTTGATTCGGCTAGGGCAAAAAGAGTTCTTAGACATTTTGTTGAATTGCATGAACATTCAATTAAGGAAAAAACATCAATAATATTAGATCATTACATGAATTCGACTATTAAAAAAATTGATGGAAAAGCTAGGGCAATGCTCGTAACCCGAGGAATTGAAGCAGCAATTAAATACAAATTAGAGTTTGATAAACAAATAAAAGAACAAAATCTTCCAATTAAAACATTAGTTGCCTTTTCAGGCAGTAAAACATTAAATACCATTGAATACACCGAAAAAACTATGAATGATATAAAAAATAAGAAAATTACCGAAGCATTCGAAGATGAACCATACAGGATATTGATTGTTGCGAATAAATATCAAACGGGATTTGATCAACCATTGTTACACACATTATATGTTGATAAACAATTAAGTGGTATAGCTGCCGTGCAAACACTTAGTAGAGTAAATAGAACAGCCAAACATAAGGAAGATACTTGTATAATTGACTTTGTCAACAAGAAAGAAACAATACAAAAATCTTTCCAACCATACTATGAAGAAACATTCCTAGAAGAAGGAACAAGTTTTGAAAAACTTGAAAATTTAAAAGATGAAATATTAAAGTATGATATATATGATTATGAAACGGTAGAAGAATTTGTTAAAGCATTTTATAAGAATGCACCCCAACAACAGTTACATAACATACTAAATCCAGTTATCGATAATTACAAGAAAAAATCAGAAGATTATCAGACAGAATTTAAATCCACACTCAGAAGTTTTCAAAACCACTATTCATTCATGTCACAACTACTACCATTTAGTGATTTAATGTTAGAAAAAATATACATCTTCAACAGATATTTATACAGAAAATTACCGAGAAAAAATAATCCATTACCATTAACATTATTACAAGATGTTGATTTAGATTCATACAAGATAGATACCAGTGATGAAGGAGAACAAATACCCGTAATTGCAGATTCCGGAATTAAATCTCCAACTGAAGGAGTATTAACATATAAACCAGATGAAAAAGAAAAATTATCAGATATTATTGAAGAATTAAATGAAGCATTTAAAACAGATTTTACAGAAGAAGACAAAGTTGTACTAAAAAGAGTTAAAGATAAATTACAAACAAACGAAGGATTAAGAGAAAAAATAGATAACAATCCCAAATCAAGTATAGAAGAAATCTTTGACGACTACTTTGATGAAGTATTAAGTGAAATATTAACATCTAATTTCAACTTCTTTAAAAAAATAAACAACAATGAAAAACTTAAAAAAATGTTGAGAAGAAAACTATTAGATGCATTATATGAGGAAAAAAATAAATAAATATTAACTAAATATTATCCATAAAAATAAATGAATTTTATCAATAGACTAAAACCGAAAAATCAAAAGTTTTACATTAGGAGTCAAACAATGCCTACAAACACAGATAATCTAAATGATATTGGTTATATATTATATGAATTAATAAATTCAGATGATGCTAACCTTACAGAGGTTAACTCATCATTTGCACTTAGAAGACTAAAAATCAAGTATAAAACCCGTCAACAATCAAAAATCTATTCATCATCAGATAATGAGCATTTTATCTACATAGAAGATCTTGATAAATGGTATTTTAATAATCTGTTATTTAATAATCAAGATATCCAAGTCAAATTATATGATACCCTTGAAGATATGGAAAATATCGAAGAAACTAAAGAAACGACTGATGAAAAGGAAGAAATACCGGATAATATGGTATTGTTTGGTTATATTGTATATAAAATTATTAATTATAACTACATATCATGCACACATTACAAATCAAAATTATTACTAGAAAAGGATAATATTTCAGATAAGAAAAATCATATTAATCCTATTTATAAACATGTTGAATGTGAAAATGTTTATTATATAAAGAATATGGATAAATGGTTTTTTGAATCTAAACTCAATAATGCAGAATTTCTTAGTGTCAAACTTTATGATTCCTTTGAGGATATTCCATTGAATGATTACGTAGAAAACAAGAAAAATGAAATAAAAATTAAAGAAACTATTTATAATGCCAAATCTTTTAAAACTGCAGATTTACATAGGTTAAACCGGAAAGCTCTTCATAAAGATTTATCCTTCTTAGGATATATGCTACTTGAATTTACTAGCATAAATCATATAAAATACAAACTTTATGACAAACGTGAAGATGCTGAAAAAGATTATACAGAGTATAATCAAATTACTAAATGTTTTAAAAAGCGTAACGATGAAAATATTATTTATATTAAATTAGTTAATGGATGGATTAATGCTAAAGATTCAACAGGAAAAATATATGAAACAGATACTGATATTCCCCTCATAAAAGAAAATAATAAAGATACAGATGTGAAAATAAAATCAAATAGTCTTTTAAAATCAATTTTTAAAAATAGAAAACTAATTCCTGGTGGATGGATTTACTTTGAAATGATTGATGATAAACATATTCTTGCAAGGCATTACCAATCAAGTAATCAGTTATTAACACGTTTAGATGATGGTGGAAATGATTCTGCTTATTACAAATCAAAACTAAAAAAGGCATGTTTTATAAAAAAAATTAATAAATGGTATTATTATGATGAAAACCTTGAAAAAGAAGATGTTAAATTAGAAATATTTAATGAAGAAGAAATATTTACTGAATAAAATTACTTTAATTTTTCTTCAATTTCTTCTAAAGCATCCATCATCATATTTTCCAGAAACAATTTTTCATCTAATGATCCTTTTTCTTCTAGTTCTCTAAGGTAATATGCACCACCATTTGCATATTCTTCTGCAATAGCATACCTTTCTTTTTCATCCTTTAAATTCACAAATTCCTCCTCACTTTCTATGCCTTTTTTCTTATCTTCAAAGTATTTCATATTTTTATCATATAGTGCTACTGCATATATTAATGAGTGTTTTTCATCTAGTTTAGTTAATCTTTGATGAGTTAGAAACATTTCTCGTTTATCCTTTGTAGTTGATGTGACTTTTTTCTTTTTTCTTTTCTTAAAACCTATTGACATGAAGATAAAAAATTGAATTAATCTGTCTGAAGGCAGTAATTTGCTGTGTTTAGCATAATCCAAATTTTCTATATCCATGTATATCCTATCTTTATCAGCCATTTTATGCACCTCTCATTATTATATCAGAAGTTCTTTCATCACTAGACAGTACAATGTCATATTGTAGGAATTCTTCAAATAATCCCTGAATATTGGTTGAAAACTCATCAGGTGTAAATAATAGGATAATCTGTTTATTTTCACTGATTTTTATTAAACTTTCTGAGAAGTTTTTCCTATGTTCATCAGATACTCTTGATAATGGTGTATCAATTATTAGGGGGGAGTTATAACCACTAACGGAATGTATTCCAAGAGTATATGCTAAGGCTAGTAATGCTCTTTCTGCTGCACTGGCTGAACCCAATCCTTGAAGTCCTGATGAATGATATAATTGTAAATTATAATTGTCATCAATGACAATATGATCATATGTATTTTTTTTCCATAATAACTCTGAAAACTTATCATTTACATATTTTTCAATAGTTTCTTTCGTTTTTGTCATTATTTCATCTTTACTTCGCTTTATAACATCTAATGAATCTATGCATAAATCTAATTTCTTTTGAATTATTCTTGTTTGTTCATCTTTTTCTAACTCTTTGTTGTATTGTCTATTTAAGCGATCTAATAAAATTTGATTTTCATGTATTTTCTGTTCTAAAGTACCTTTTAGTGTAGCATTATCTGTTATAAATGTGTCTAAATCTAGTTTGATTTTGTATTTTTTAGATATTTCCTCATCATCATATCCTAATATTTGATTTTCATTGTCTTTGATATCTTCAATTATATCATTATATTCTGATGATAATATCTTCCCTTCTTTAATAATTTTCTCATATTTTGACTCATAACTATGTATTTTATTCAAATTAGATTTTAATGGATCTTGAAGAGTTTTTAGTAATTTATTACCAGTATTTACTGATTTATACTCTTGAATTATTTGTTTTAGATATTTTATTTCATCATCTTCTAATTGATTTTTACATAACTCACACTGACAATTATTTATAGATTTATTAATTATATGCTCATCTATAGATAATGTTAAGTTTTTCTCTAATTTAAGTTGGATTTCATCAAGTACTGCAGTTATTGGTTCGTATAATAGTATTCTGGGTAAATAATTATTAGTTAACTTTTCTCTATCGTTATTATTTTCATCAATTTGTTCTTGTTTATCAATTAAACGTTTATTTAATTTTTTAATATCATTTTTTACTTTATCTACGTTAGGTATGCCTTGTAACTCATTCTCAATAATTGTTCTTTCATTTTGTGTATTATTTAATATGTTTTTGGTTTTTTCCAATTCTTTTTTATTTTCAGTTATTTCTGACTCACATGATTCAATTTTATTAGCAAGTTCTTCTAAATCAGATCCTTTATCTTTAGATAAATTTCTAAATGTCCTTCTTTTAATATCCAAATGAGTTTCCATTTTTATAAGTTTTTCAATATTTGATACTTCCAGTACATTTTTCTTAATTTTACCCATATTGTCTTTCTTGAAGTAATCATCTAATTTTTCTCCATCAAAAAAGTAAAACTCTTTTATTAATTCATTTACAAATTTATTAACATAAATATCATTGTATCGAGGATCTATTATTTGAACATTGTCATTTTCAATAGCGGATATTTCAAAATTAACTTCTTTTTCGTTTGGAGTATATATCATTTTTCGAGAATAGATATAACTCTCATTATCTGAAAAACTTACTGTAATCTCCACTATAACTTCAGGATTTTCAGTAGTTTCAAGAACTTTAGTATTGACTATAGGTAAGCCATCTTCTTCAGAGAAAATATGAGGTTCTTCACCATATAAACACCAATTAATAGCATTTAGAAGAGTTGTTTTTCCAGTTCCATTTGATCCTATTACTATATGTATGTCATTATCATAGATATCTGGAAATTCTATCTTGACATTTTCATATTGTCTGAAGTTTTGTATTTTTATCTCTTCAATTCTCATAGTACTCATCTTTTATCATAATATTTATTGATTACTTCATCATATCTATCATTATACTTCGAATCTCGGGATATTTCTATATTAAAAAATTGTCTTATAACATCAATTAAAACTAAATCATCCCCACAATTATTCTCCAAAATCTCTTTTATTTCTGGTATATCCATTATTATCACCAATACTTAACCATTTTAATCTGTACTATCTTGAAAATATTGGAACCATTAACGAGTACTTATATTAAGCCTATATACTCCAATATTTCATCTGTATCATCTAGAAGAATTGTTGTTTTCTCATAGGATTCATTTACTACTTCAGATAATTCATCTATTTCTTCCCAGAATTGATTAATTTCTTCATATCCATATTTTTCTATTAAATCTTTGATAACATATACACAGATATAAATATCATCTATATAGCCATATGGACCATACTCTGATTCTGGAATTACATCTAATGGTACAACATAATAAGATATCGCAGCATTGATTTTCATCTTATCCTCAGAATCCAATTTTTTATTATAATTCATTAGTAAATTTGATAATAATTTATATAATTTAGGTCCATTGTCTATAAATGAAGCATATTGACCGTTGTATGAGTCCAGGTTTTCTGTTAGTGCATCGTAAAATTCTTTAAATATTTTAGGCATTATATCACATCCATAATTAATTATTTTTAAGAGTATATTCATATGCTTGTATTATTAAATTCATGGCATATCCTATATCATTTACATCATATACTTTAAAATCTATTAAACCGTTTTTCCAAGTACCTTTATTAGTAATTTCTCTACATATATTTCTTGGATCAACTACTGTATTTATTGGAATATTTAGGCAAACAGTTAAAGATGATTTATGAATATGAAGATATACAAATCTTTCATTGATTTTATAACCTATTATCTTTTTTAATACTTCAATAGTTATATTTTCATCAATTTCAGAAATTTTTTCATCTAAACTATAAAAAAGGTTATATGAAGGATTTTCTGGTTTTAAGTATATGTGATCTTTTAGGGTATATTTTTTCATATCATTATTTGTACTATACCAATATTTTTTTATGCCATTATTTTCTTTATCGGATATCTTTTCAGAAGTATCCTCTTTAATTTTTAAAGAAGAATTATTTTCAATTTCATGCTTTTCAAATATAAATTCAATATTTACATTTAATTCCTCATCAGTTATCCGACTAATGTTTATTTTATTTAGATAATCTTTTGTATTTGTTAATAATTCCATTAATGGTAAATATTCATTTTCAGATACAATATCATTATAGATTATGATTAATTCGTCACTAGTTTCTAATTCTTTAGTAGTTTTATTGTTGAAATATTCTTTGATATTTTCTGGTATTATCGTTTGGTTAGTGAGTATTTTTTTATCATCAGTATTTTCTTCTTCTGAAACATATTCCGTAGAATCTATAGTATTTACATCTTCAACATATTTTAAGTTATATCTTAATTTACCACTACTAATTGCGAAATTGATATCTTTTTTATATTCTTTTAGTTTTTCTAAGAATAAATAATTAAATCCTTCAAGTCCATAATTTTTTATATTAATGTTATTCTCATTTTTAGAGAATTCTTTATAATAATCATATAATTCAGCAGTTGTTTGTCCTTCATTTACATGTTTAAGTATTAATATATGTTTGTTCCAAAATTCATCGAATAGTTCTTTGTTTGGTTTATTTTCACTAACTGTTTTTTCAACATTGTCCTCAATAATCTCTTTTTCTTCTGATTCGGATGTGTTGATAATTTCAATATTATAATGAACTATTGTTCCATCTACTATTGTATTTATGTTTGAATATTTTGATATTACTTTAATAAATATATATTTAAAGTCAATATATGCTATGTCTTCCCCATATTCTTTTTGATGATATTTTCTATAATGATTGTAAATATGTCGTTTAGTTATATCGTTTTCATCAACTTTTTTATCCAATATTTGTATGTAGTTTTCAAAGTATTCTTCTAATCGTTTTAATTCTATATCATCAATATTATCTTTATTATCCGATTTCTTTTCATTTTTATTATTATCTGTTTCTGGTTTATCTTTTTCAATATTTTCTTTGTTTGGAATATATTTCAGATTATATTCTATTTTTCCATTTCTAATTCTTTTTTCTAGATTAGTAATCTTTTTATTTTTTGATTGTAATATTGAATTAAAACCGTCTAATCCATTTTCAGCTATTTCCACATTATACTTATTTAATGCATAATTATTGAATAACTTATATAATCTTTGTTTTTGTATCCAATTAACATCGGTTGTGATTTCTAAATGTTTCTCAAAGAATTCATCAAATATTTCAGGATTGCTTTTTATGCTTTCAAGTTTTGATGTTAAATCTTCAACTTTTTGATTTTTTGGTATGCTTTCACTTTTATATCTTGGATTTATCTCCTGATTTATATATTCAAAGTTGTAATATACACGACCTCTTTCTATTAACTTATTTATTCCATTTGTATTTGATACAACATTTTGGAAACTATAGGAGAATAATGGATAATCGATAACTCTATTTTTTGTTTCAAGATATTTAGTGAATAAATTATAAATATCTTCTTGTGTTATATCCCCCGTATTAGCAGTTCTAGGCAATATTTTCATATTTTTATTTAGATACTCGGCTAATAACCTATTTACCTGTACTATTTGTGTAACTGATAACTCATTATTTGTTATTTGCCCATTATTTTCATCAGGTATTTTATTTTCAAATTCAGCATTATTAATTGTAGTGCTATTTACGTCATCATTTAATTTAGATTCTTTATCAAATATTAAATTAAATTCCATTGTTGAATTAACGTTATTAGTTTTTATTCCGCTGATTTTTTTAATTTTTGAATATAATAATTGATTAAATCCATTTTCGCCCAATTCAGGTATTTTTATTTGATATTTAATGTGTGAATATTCTGTGAAGATTTTTAATAATTCATCATAAGTTATCCATGATTTTTCATCTTCGGATATTTGAATGTGTTTATCAAAGAATTCATCAAATATTTCATTATTGCTTGGAACAATTTCTTTTTGTGTTAAAGAATCGGCCATATCGGATGTTTTTGATACTTCTGATTCATACATTTGATAAGATTGTATTTCTTTTTCTATATCCTGAGATGTATATACTGTTGCATTCTTATAAGTTGTGGTGTCTTCAGTAAAAGTATAATATCGGTTTATATCTTTAATCCATTTTACATTTTCAAAATCCTTCAGAGCATATACCTTTGATCTATGATATAATTTTGGTTTTGAAACACCATTTAATTCATCATATTCAAGGATATGGAGTTTATTATCCTCAATAACTTTATACAATACCCATCCTGCAGGTTCTATGAATGATATATTTGGTTCATCACTAGATACTATGAATAATGATTCTGAAGATTGTATATCTGAATTTTTAATTGTATTAATAGTTTGTCCTACTTCTTCTTCATCAGTAACGAAAATTTCAACGTTTTCTTTAATTTCATCATTAGAAAGATCTGTTTTATTTAGGTTATTATCAATTTTTTTCTTTTTACTGTTATTAATCTTATTATTAATATCGTCGTGTTCTTTCAGGTATTGTTCAATATTTTCTGGGATTTTTTGGTAATCTTTTTCATCTATTTTTTTTATTAAATCATTTTCAATTAAATCAAATATTATTCCTTCTATTTGATATTCCTCTTTGGATGTTTCTTGTATCATCTCATCCATATTAAGAGCATCTGCAAATGAGTCAATGAATTTAATGTTTTTTAGTGTTTTTCTGGTTTTTTTACATTCTTTACATATTTTTTTCTTTTTTGATGTTTTTGGTATTGATTTACCACAATACATACAGTTATCTTGATTTTCTTGGCTAACTATTTCGTTTATTTTAAAATCATGTCCATTTTTTTCATCGTATTTTTCTACGAATTTTTTCAGTAAATCCAGATTTACCCATTGATATTCTTCATTATTGATTTTTTTTATTACATTTGTTTCGTTTAATGTCCAGATAAGATCTTCTAAACGGATTACATCTGTATAACCTATATTGAATAATTTGGTCTTTGTTATATTCTCTTTAAAATTTACTTTATCCTGTAAAGTAAGTATTATATGTGCTGCCTTACGTTTATTTTGACAGACTTTACATAACTCATTATCATTAATCGTTGTTTTTGAGCATATTTTACAGTATACCATCTAATCCCACTATCAAATTATTTATTATATATAAATATATATTACAATAAATATATTAATATTGATATAATTACAATTATTAATTAATATAGGTGGGTTAATTATTAAAAATAATATTTTATTAGAAAAATGTAATGATAAAACGAAGTTTTGGATATTTAACGTTACCCCAGATTATTTAAATAATGTTTTATCTGAAAATAAGATAGCAGCTATCAAAAAAAAATCAGTTAATATTAATAAAATTAATTTTAGGGATATTGTTCTTATTTCCTCAAAGTTTAACAATACTTATTCTATTATAGGCTTAACTATGGTGGATAGAATATATGAAAATGATAAAAAACTCTTTGGTTATTTTGAATCTCCTAAGAAAATACTGTTGAAGAGTATTAAATATTTTAAAAACCCAATAGTGTTTACTACAATTAAAGATAAAGTGTCAGTGAAGAATTTTTCTAAAAAGGAAATTGTTGAAGTCACAAGAGAAGACATGGAAGTTATTCTTGATTGTGAACATTTAGTTAGTGAAAAACCACTATATTTATCAGATATTACTATTAATTATGATACCTTCTTATTAAATATTATTAAAACCACCTATGATTTATTAAATATGAATAAAAAGCTTAAACAGATGGATATTAATGAATTTATAAAGATTGTTGAGAGTATTTTAAAGAATTTTAATGTTAAAATACCAATAAATGAAATTAAAAAGTATTATTCTTTAAATGTTTGGAAATTAAACTTTAGACATGTACCATCTAGGGATTCAGATAAAAATATGTTATTATATGATTCAATAGGTAAATCAAAAAATTTTGGATATATTATATTTAATCATGAGGAGAAATAAATTATGGATTATCAAGATACATTAAATGCCTTGAAAAATGGGAATATACCTCGAGAGTCTATTTTAGATTTTTCAGTTGGTCGAGAAGATGAATTAGATGAATTTAGTAATATTTTAGACAGAGTAGAAAATGGTAGTGCTGTTACTAAATTTATTAATGGAGAATTTGGTGCAGGTAAATCATTTTTCTTAAAACTAATAGAAGAAACAGCTTTTAATGATAATTTTGTTGTTTCTAGAATTACTCTGAGCCAAAATCTTCAGTTTCATAAAATAGAAAATATCTACAAGGAAATTGCTAAAACATTAAAATGTAAGACTGGAGAGTCATTGAATCACATCATTGACCGATGGATTACACGTCTTAAAGTTGAAGCTGAAGATGAATACGAAGATGATGATGAATTAGAAGAAAGAAAAGAATACCTTGAACATCGTATTAAAGAGGATTTAATCGCCACTAGAGATTGTTCTAATTCATTTGCCACTGCTATTGAAAAGTATTTTTATGCAAGAGAAGAACATGATGATGATACAGCTAACTATGCTCAAGCATGGCTTAGAGGAGATTCTAATATTCCATTTACAGAAAAGAAAAAATTTGGTGTTAAAGGTGATGTTACAAAAGAAAACGCATTCCACTTTTTAACTGCTTTATCCACATTTATCAATTCAATCGGTTACTCCGGCCTTATAATACTAATTGATGAGGCAGAATTTATTCTTAAAACACCACAGGAAAGATCACGTTCTGTAGCCTATAATTACATGAGAGATATCTATGATAACTGTAGCAATGGAACATTTAATAATATGCTATTTGTATTTGCAGGTACACAGCAATTCTATGAAGATGAACATAAAGGAGTAAAATCATATGATGCATTATACAGTAGAATAGTAAATGTTCTTGAAAGTGAGTATGATGATCTTAGAACACCTATTGTTAACTTACACGGTTTTAAAGAAGATGACGTTAAGAAAATTAGTGACTTAATCCTCGACATGCATAAACAAACGTATGACTGGGATATAACCAACGCTAAGGAAGCGATTAGTGAGTTTATTGAAATCCGTGTTGCAAATACAGGTCTTACTGGTGGAGTGATTGTGCCAAGAACATATATAAGAGAGTTAATAAGTGTACTTGATACAGTAGAACAAAACCAAGACCAATTAAATAATAAAGAAGAGATTATTAAATTATTTAAAGAAGAAGAAAATTCTATAGAAAGCGAAGAAGAGATCTTTGATGACTGGTAATAATGTTTTAGATTTGTTAGATTATAAGTTAAAATATTTTCTACAGAATAATTTAGGTTGGACGGATTTAACTGATATCCAAAAAGAAACTATTCCTCATATATTAAATGATGAAAACTCATTAATTATTGCACCAACTGCTAGTGGTAAAACTGAAGCGGCACTAATTCCCATCTATAATAATCTAATTACTAAAAGTTTAAGTGCTACTAGTGTGTTATATATTGCACCTTTAAAAGCATTAATTAATGATATGGATAAACGTGTTTACACATGGAATCAATACTTTGGATTTACTGCTACCAAATGGCATGGTGATGCCTCAAAATCAAAAAAAGATACTTTTCTTAAAAAGCCTACAGATATCTTATTAACCACACCAGAATCATTAGAAGTAATATTAATTAATAAAACTGAAGATCAGAAGAAAAAAATATTTCGAAATATCAAATATGTCATAATTGATGAAATACATTATTTTATTGAAAGTGAACGTGGAATACAACTTAATTCTTTGCTTAAAAGATTAACTGAGTATTCTGAAGACTTTGTTAAAATAGGATTATCTGCAACGGTAGGAAATCCCGATATGGTAGCAGAGTGGATTGATTATAAAAAACCTGCTAAGATTATTAAAACTTCCAGAAAACCTATAATCAAATATAAAATACAAGATTTTGATAAAAATATTGAAGTTGCCAAAAATCTTGAAAAGTATATTAACCACAAGGTATTACTATTCTGTACATCAAGACATAGTGTAGAAGAATTTGCAAAAATATTTAACGATAACATTAATTCAAACATATATCTTCATCATTCATCAATAAACAAAGATATACGCGAGAAGAATGAAGATTTATTTAAAAATGTCGACAAAGCTTTCATGATAAGTACAACTACATTAGAGTTAGGTATTGACATTGGAAATATTGATTTAGTATCCATGATAAAACCCCCTACCTCCATGAGTTCATTCATTCAAAAGATTGGTAGGAGTGGTAGAAAAAGTAAAACAGAACGTGCATTATTATTTACATCAGATAACCAGGATAGTTTAAAATATTTGGCTCAGATGAATTTATCCTACAAGAATAAAGTAGAAAATATAAATATACGTAAAAAAGCCTTAGATATTTATCTTCATCAAATTCTAAGTATAATATTTCAAAAGATTGAAGTAAAAGTACCTGATTTATATTATTTCCTTAATGATACATATGTATTTAGGGATATTTCTAAAGATACATATAAAGAATTAATCAAACATTTATATGATACCAAAATACTTGATTTAATTGATTCTAAACTCTCATTAGGTTACGAATTTGAAAAGATTTTTGGTAAGAGAAATTTCTTGAACTTTTACTCGGTATTTTCTACATCAACAACATTTAAAATTAAACATGGACGTGTTGAAATAGGTGAATTAGATTTTTTATATACTTTTGGATTAAAAGAAAAAGAAAAATTCATCTTAGGAGGAAAATATTGGCAAATTGAACAGATTGATTATAATAAAATGACTATTTATGTGAGAGAAACATCTAAAACCGAACAAATTCCACGGTGGAATTCAGGTGGTGATTCAGAGTCATATCTTATCTGGAGAGAAATATATAATATATTACTAGAGGACTATGAAAAAAACTTATTTGATAAATTTAATGAAGATTTTAAATTATACTTAAATAAATTAATTGAATATACTAAAGAATTTAACCTAGATAAGAATATAATCCCCGTATCTTATAGATATGATAAGAATAATATTCAAGTTATTTCCATTTATACTTTTGCTGGATGTAAAGTAAATCATTTGTTAACCTATTTGATTCTAGATTTATTTGAAGTCAATAATATTTATGAAGATAATTACAGAATAAAAATTACTTCAAAACATGATATTGTAGAAGATATTATTAAATTCTTTAATGACTTGAATGAAGACAATATTAATGAAGAAATGGAAATATTTTTAGATGATGTTGAAATTAAACGTTTCCAAACAAAATTCAGTCCATATTTACCTGAAGAACAACAAGAATTAGTTGTTAAAGAGTTGGTGTTTAACTTTAATGACTTGAAAGATTTAACTACAGATACCAAAATGGAAGTAATAAGTGAATTAGAATTTGAAAAATTAATTGAAGATAAAACACAGATTTTAGAAGCAGACATTGAAGAAAATTCTGATAATGAAGATAATTTTGATATTAATATAAACATGGATTTTGATACTGAAAAGATGGAAATAAGTAGTAATGAAGATACTTTTACCAATGATAATATTATAGATTACACTTTAATACCTGAAGAAAATGATTATAGTAGCAGGACCCCTATAACATTTAATAATAAATTCCATTTAATTCAAAACGATGATGATATTAAAGTAGAGGATGTTATTAACTCATTAATAGAACATAGATATATTATAGATAACAAAGAAGATGAAAATTCAATAGATGATAATGATATTCGAGAAATATTTGATAATTTTAATGATTATGTTGAAATAGGATCTGATGAGGATACTGAAGAAAAAAGTAAAGAAATAATTAAAAAGTAATGAGAGATTCTATTAAAGAAGAATAACTATTTTAAATTACCCTATTTTAAATTATATGGATGATAATGATTCAATAATTTAACAGTAACATTTATGGAGGTTTATACATATGGCTATTAAACAAGATTATTACATACCTGATCAGATTATAGTAAATGAAGAGATAGAAGATAAAACTGGATTATACTTTGATGACTTAACATTCGATGATGAAGAAAAAATAACGATAATTGGAACACTTAACTGTGAAGAATCATCCATTGGAAAAGAAATAGTAATAGGAGCATACTCACAGAAAAATGACCAAATAATAGAAATGTCTGCAAATACATTTAAAATTAGAGAAAATATCAGTGAATTTAAATTAATATTTGATGAAGTGGATTTTGAAATTATACATATCTATGCAGACTATCTAAATACTGGCAATAGTATCACAAATACAAATAGTGAAAGTGAAAATACATACAATAACTTTAGTCCTGTTGACAGACTACAGAATTCATTTGAAATAGAGGAAGAACAAATGAAAAGAATAGGTTTAACAATAAAAAATCTGGGAATTAAAACGGATGTAGATTCTTTAACAATATTTGCCGAAATTCACTCAGTAACTGAAAAACTGTATGAAGATATAACTATCAACGCAGCATTATATGATAAAAACGATATTATTCTGGGAAATGCATCAATTAAGTTATATAGGAGTTCATTTTATAGATATGAAGTAGATGAATGGTACTTCTATCCAGTTAAAATACCCCAAATAGAAAAAATAAAGATATATCCTGAGATAAGATAAAGTTAGAAAATCATTACTCCACTCAAATAAGAAAAGAATTTTTGGATTTAGATATTATAACCCAAAAAGAATTCTATGAAATAAAATCAAAAACATTATCCGATGTTTATGAATACTCTTTTTAACTATTTTTTAAAACTTTATTAATTTTATCCAATTACATATACATGTAATAAATAATATACTAAGAAGTTACCTCTTCAGTATATTTTAACCAAAATCATGTCACATAAGATATTATTTAATTGTATAAACATGCTAATAATCACTATTATATTCAATATAATTAAAAGTTAATGTTAATCAATCCAATGTTAATATTGATTTTGTAGAATAGAACTACATAAAATCCAATCGATAAAAAATAGGAATTTTTTCATAAAAAAAGAGATTTATAACTTATTATTTTGATTCATTATTAAAGTCAAAATTAGATAATAACAATTATTTAAAAATTAATGTATACCAAGAGTTTAAATCATCGATATATCCTCATCATCCCAATAATGAGTATGTTTATAAAAAATAATCAAATATAATTGTGGAAATATGCTTCTTAATTAGTAAATTTTTAAATATATGATTATATATTTTAAATAATATATTTTATATTAACAACTAAAGGAAGTAATAAGAATGTTACAAGATACAATAACAGTAACTTCTAGTGGAAGAGTTACACCAATAAATAGACCTAGTGGAAGACAATTATATGACCATCAAAGAGAGGCAATAAAAAATATGGATATAATAAATAATGAAAAATCATTTAGTACATTAATAGTATTGCCAACTGGTGGTGGAAAAACATTCACGGCAACTACCTGGTTATTAAGAAATGCAATAAATAATAAGAAAAAAGTATTATGGTTAGCACATAGACAATTATTATTAAACCAAGCAGCCGAATCATTCCAGAAATACGCTTTTAGAGAAAGTTTGAAAAATATCTCTTCATTTACATATAGAATTATCTCTGGAGCTGTTGAACATGATAGATTAGTAGATATAGAACCAAATGATGATATTTTAATTATAAGTAAAGATTCTTTAACACGAAACGTTGATGCATTGAATGAATGGTTAAAAGGTGAAAATGAGTTATTTTTAGTCATTGATGAAGCACATCATTCAACAGCAAAATCATATAGAAAAATAATTAATCATATTAAAGATAAAATAGAAAATCTAAAAATAATAGGTTTAACAGCTACTCCTACACGAACAGCAAAGAAAGAAAAAGGATTATTGTCCAAAATATATACTGATGGAGTAAAGGATGGATTTCCAGTACATGATGATATTGGAATGGCATATGATATTGATTTAAAGAAATTAATTAGTAACAGAATTTTATCCAAACCTATATTTTTAAGTTATCATACTGATGAAGACTTCGGAGAATCATTAGGTTTAGATGATATAGAAAATATCACAAATTTAGATACAATACCAGAACACATTGCTAACCAAATGGTAAATAATGCCCATAGGAACAAACTTATTGTAGAAACTTATAAAAAAAATCAAAATAAATTTGAACAGACAATAGTTTTTGCCATGAATATCACCCATGCAATCGGATTAAATAAATTATTTAATGATGAAGGAATTTCATCAGGGTATGTTGTTTCAGGCATTAGAGATGAAAATGGTCATGTAATTTCCCAAAAAGATAATGATAAAACAATAGAATCATTTAAAAATGGAGATTTACAAGTATTAGTTAATGTAAATATCTTAACTGAAGGAGTTGATATTCCTGAAACTAAAACAGTATTTTTAACAAGACCAACAACTTCCACGATTTTAATGACCCAAATGATTGGTAGAGCCCTTAGAGGATATCGTTCAGGTGGAACTGATGAAGCATACATAATATCTTTCATAGATAACTGGAAAGAACATATAGGATGGGTTAATCCAGAATCATTATTCATCGGAGCAAATGAGTTTGCTGATAATGATATTGAACGTCAAATACACGAAATTAAATTAATTGCAATAAGTAAAATTGAAGAATTTGCTTCCATGTTGGATGAATCAGTAGATACTTCTTTGTTAGAGAATATTGACTTTGAAGAAAGAATACCTATAGGAATGTATGCTTTTAAATATTTAGATCAAGAAAGTGTGGAACACTTCCACCAAGTAATCATTTATAATAGTACCCAAAAAGCATATGAAAAAATGATGGACGAATTAGAGGAATTGTTTAATGAATTTGAAGCCGAAGAATATGAATTTTTACCTAGAGAGATACTGGATAATATGACCGAACATTGCAAAAATACTTACTTCCTTGGTGAAATGATACCTCCGTATGATGAAGATGATATCAAACAAATTCTTAAGTTCTATGCCCAATACACTAGTACTCCTGACTTTTATACATTCGATGCAATAGATAAAAATAAATTAGATGTTAGTACAATTGCTAGGAAAATATATGATGAAGATATGGGTCCTAAAAAGAAAAAAGATTATCTTGACTCTCTTTGGAATTCAACAGATGAAAACATTTTACAAATATTCTTCGGTAAAAAACATTACTTCCTTAATCAAATACAAAATGAAGAATTAAAAATAACAAACCCTGAAGTATTCGAAGAAGAAACTCATATACAATATAATGAAAAGGATTTAGAAGATTTACCACTGATTGAAATTAGGAAATACAAACCAGAGTATGAAAAAGAGTTAAGAGAAAAAACTTATGAAGCCTCCAAAGATGAAGATGGATTATACACTTGTGCATTCTGTGGTAGAAAAAGTGATAAAAAAATATTTGAAGTGGATCATATCATGCCAATGAATGCTGGAGGAAAAAGTGTTTTAGATAATCTTCAAATATTATGTAGATCTTGTAATTCACGTAAAAGTGATAAAGTGATAGAATGATTGAATTATATTATACACCAGAAGTTATTGCATATTTTATATACAAATTTGACTTCAATGAACAAAACAAAATAGAATTAATACATAATATCTATGATTATGAAAAGGCATTTATTCATCCAAAATACCAGAATAATAAAAAATTATTCCTAAAAAGAATATTAGAGTTTACAGATTATCTTTATTATAAAGATGACTTAGATAACGAATCAAAATCCATCAAGAAACATATGAAAGAATTAGGACATAATTTTACAAATCAATACATTTTATTAAAAAAACCTCCACTTAATTTCTTTTTTGTAACAACCCGCTTACAACTATTATTTAATGATAAAAGTTATGTGAGGATTAAACTTCGAACATTACTAAAAAGTTATGGGTATAAAAAGAAATCAGAAAAAATTTTAAAACATTTAGAAAAATGCATGTATTTCTACCATATTCAAGCTTTTAGAGCAGATAAAGAAATTGATATCTTCAAAACAGATATCGATGATATGATTACTTTTAGAAAAACCAATCATTATAATATAAGTAATAAAACAGATGCCATTAATATAAATATAAAAGAGGTACTAGAAGAAATAGAGAGTAAATTTCAGAATAAACATTACAAAGTTAGTAAAATCAACGGAAACAAAAGTAGAACATATATATTAAATGATAGTTTGAAAATAACCTGTATATTATATCCAAATTACATTAAAAGTAAAATCCATGTTAAACCACAGATATTAGAAAAAATAACAAGTAAAATGGAATATCGTATAGAAAATAACCAGATAATATACTATCTCCACGATAATTATGATTTAAATCAGTTATTTGAAACACTTGAAACAAGCCATAATTTGATATCTGGATTAAACAAACAAACAAAAGAATATTCTGGAGAAAACAATATGAAAGTACAAGACTTAGTCAATAAATTCAACAAAAACATAACACTAGATTCAAAAATATTAAACCATAAAATAGGAATAATCATGCCACCAATAGATGAATTCACATACAGCACAAAAACACATGACGGAGTAACAGTACATGTATTCACATCAGAAGAAGAATACGATATCAACACCATAATACTTAATGAAAAAGAAAATACAGTATCAGTCCTTAAAGAACCAAAAGATGGTGGCATGGCTCCATACTATAAAGAAGGAATAGAGGGTACAATAGAAATGAGTTGAATGCTATGAACATAATATGAATTTGAATATTTAAAGAGGATTAACCTATTATTTAAATGTATTTTTAGGTTTTTTCTACTTAAATCAATTATTGTTTGAATATAATATTTATGTTTGTTTTATATCTTTATTTTTACTTTTTAAATTTTTTCTGCTGATTTTGAATAATAACTAACAGAAAAAACTTCACCAAAAATGAATGGATAGATTTATTACTTAAATCATGTGGAATGGAGCCAACACAATTTGACAACCGTACAAAATGGCTACTATTAACAAGACTATTACCACTAGTTGAAAACAACTTCAACCTATGTGAACTAGGACCCCGAGGAACAGGAAAAAGTCACATCTATAAGGAAATATCACCCAACTCCATCCTAGTATCAGGAGGACAAACAACAGTAGCAAACCTCTTCTACAACATGCAAACCAAACAAATAGGACTCATAGGAATGTGGGACTGTGTAGCATTCGATGAAGTAGCAGGAATAAAATTCAAAGACAAAGATGGAATCGCCATAATGAAAGACTACATGGCATCAGGATCATTTAGCCGAGGACGAGAAGAAAAAAATGCAAACGCATCAATGGTATTTGTCGGAAACATAAACCAAAGTGTAGAAAGCCTACTTAAAACATCAAACCTATTTGAACCATTCCCACAGGAAATGAGCTCAGACACTGCATTCTTCGACCGTATGCACTGTTACCTACCAGGATGGGAAATACCAAAATACAGGCCAAAATTCTTCACAGATGAATACGGACTAATCACAGACTACCTAGCAGAATACTTCCGTGAAATGAGAAAACACTCCTACTCAGATGTACTCGACCACTACTTTAAACTAGGAAACAACCTCAACCAAAGAGATACAATAGCAGTAAGAAAAATGGTATCAGCATACATCAAACTACTATACCCAGATGGAAGTTACACAAAAGAAGACATAGAAGAAATACTAAAACTATCCCTAGAAAATCGTAGAAGAGTAAAAGAACAACCCAAAAAAATAGGTGGAATGGAATTCTACGATATAAACTTCTCATACATAGACAACGACACACTAGAAGAAAAATACATAACAGTCAAAGAACAAGGAGTCGACAAAATAATCCCACAAGGAATACTTAAACCAGGACACCTATACACAGTAGGACAAAACAATGAAGGAAAACTAGGAGCATATAAAATAGAAACCGAAATGACAACAGGAACAGGAAAATTCAAATGCACAGGAATAGGATCCAAAAAAAGAAATAAACGAAGCAGTACAAACTGCTTACAACTACCTAAAATCCAACTCCAACATTATAAGTAATCAAATAAGTACAAAAAACAATGACTATTTAATGCAAGTACAAGATATAAATAACATAGGAATGACAGATGAACTATCACTAGCAACACTCATAGGATTATGCTCAGTAGCACTAAACAAACCAGTCATCCAATCAACAGCAATACTAGGTACAATAAGTATAGGTGGAACAATAAATAAGATACCAAATCTTTCCAATACTCTACAGGTATGCTTAGACAGTGGAGCAAAGAAAGTATTAATACCCATGAGTTCATCAGTAGATATTGCTACAGTACCAGCAGAATTAATTGGAAAATTCAATATAATATTCTATGCATCACCAGAAGATGCTGTGTTTAAGGCATTAGGAGTGGAATGAAAGATTTATTATTTTAAAAGGGATTATATGGATGTTACTATGGATAAATTTGTTGCTGAAGCATCATCAATATTAGATGAAAATGAAATAAATTGGCATAATATTGCAGATTTGTATGATT
>ODAI011761874.1_pt1 | contig 22458 bp, 18 predicted proteins | sample 1539321 | NCBI WGS metagenome assembly ODAI01 (sample SAMN02144231, study PRJEB22623) | gut metagenome | biome: sheep rumen | host: Ovis aries | place: New Zealand | reverse complement strand
GAGGATGCGGTGCTTGCAGACCTTGACCCCAATGGACGGGCAGATGCCTTCGACCTCTGCCGCCTGAGGAAAAAACTCATTGCAGAATAAAAACAGCCCCACAGGTGTGGGGCTGTATTATTATTTCAGGACCTTGTCAGTACCTTCGAGTTTGAACTCTATCTTGAAGCTGTCCTTAGGCATATCGAACTGGAGAGAGGAGGAAACTTCTTCATTATAGATGTTGTATATCTCGATATAGAAGTTGCCGCTGCTGTCCTCAGTAACGATAGGATTTCTCACAGGAACAGCGGTATCATCGGTATAGAGGGTGACGTCTGTTACCTTGAGTGCACTGTTGTAGGGGAAATCAGTGCTGACGAAGAGCATATTCAGTCCGTCGCAGTCAGCGGAGAAGTCGTATCCGGAGACCTCAACGGAGTAAGTGCCGTCACCTGTGATAGCGGCGTCAGAGAACTTGGCACCTGTGTCAACGATGTCGTCCTTGCCGTCGCCGTCCTGGTCCTCCCAGCGGATGAGGGTGTTGAACCACTCAGTGGAAGCGCCGTAGGCGCCGTCAGACCAGGCATTTCTGAAAGTGTAGACCTTAGTCTGGATGCCTATGTAAGCGTTCAAGGAGCCGTTTGACTCAGTTGAGCTGCCTTCTGAACCGGAAGCAGAGGAAACGGAAGTGCCCAGGCCGGCCTTGGGGTCCTTATCAGCAACAGCCTTGACGATTGTGCTGATTATCTCAGGCTGTGTCTGCTCGCAGGAATTTCTGTCGAAGAGGCCGAAGCCGTACTGTCCGTTGTAGCCGTTGTCCCAGTAAACGGGAGTGATGCCTCTTGCGGCAGCGGAGCCGGCCATAAAGCCGTCATAGTAAGCTCTGTTCTCAGCTATCTGATTTGGGATGCCGGAGTTTGCAAAGGTCTTGTCGATACAGCCGTACTCACCGATGACAACAGGGATACCCTTGTCAACGAACTGGGTCTTGAGCTTGTCGAGCTGAGTTTCAATGTGGTCCTCTTCGCCCCATGTGGCCTTGTTTTTGGGATTAGCCTTGTTGACCTCAACTATTTCCTGACCCTTTTCGCCCCAGAGGAAGGTCTTTTTCTTTTCCTCGCCGCAGTAGTCCCATGGGTCATAGCAGTGAACAGAGAGGATGATGCGGCCTTCTCCGGCAGTATTGGCGGAATCTGTAGGGAGCTCGAAGCCGTAGTCGCCGCAGGTGTAATTTATATCAGTATTCCAGCCGGGGACCATGAGCCAGCGGTGGGAGTTGTTATCTCCGGAGGCTCTCACAGTGTCTACGAATATCTGGTTGTAGTCATTGATGTTCTGGTAATATTCCTTAATTGGGTCATGGTACTCGCCGTCGAACTCCTCGTTCATGCTCTCGAAGATGAGGTGTTCGTCGTAGCTTGCGAATTTCTCGGCTATCTGCTTCCAGAGAGCCTCATACTTTTCCTTGATGTAGTCCTGGTCATCGCCGTTGCAGAGGAGCCAGCCGCCGTTTATAGAGTTATAGCCGTCACCGTGAACGTTGATGATGACATTGAGGTCAGCATTGTAGCAGTAGTCAACGACCTCCTGTACTCTGTCCAGCCAGGCCTCGTCCACCTTGTAGCCGTTGGAGTCGTCTATCTTGCTGAGGTAGGAGACAGGCACACGGACTGTCTTGAAGCCGGCAGCGGCAACAGCGTTTATCATCTCCTGAGAAGCGGCAGGGTTGCCCCAGGCGGTCTCATTGGGGGTACCGCCGGAGTTTGCCTCAAGAGTATTGCCATAGTTCCAGCCGGCGCCGAGTTCGGGAGCCAGGTCAGCGAGGCTGATCACAGCGGAAGCATCGGAAGCGGACTCGCCTGCCTCCGAGGATGAAGAGCTTTTAGCGGAGCATCCGGACAGAGCGGATGCAGTCACAGCAGCAGTACAGAGGGCTGCTGCCAGTTTAGATCTGATATTCATAGAATTTCCTCCTTAATAATATGGGAGGTCCCGGAAAGCCGGCACAGCCTAAAAGTGCCGCAGGACCCGTATAGCAATAACATTATAACATAATCAGTACTATTTTGCAATAACTTTTTTAAGACGGCGGACATTGCTCAGCACGCAGCCTGAGGCGGAAAAAACCATGGCTTGAAATCTGTACAAATATATGTTATAATAGAAAGGCAGTGCCGGGGACCGGCACAATAAGACTACAGGAGGAAGCCTATGCTGAATGCCGATCTGAAGGAATTTGAATTCACCTCCGGATTTGACGAGCTCGTCATATCCGCAGTAATAGCCGTCCCGTCGGGAGAGCCCTGCGGCGTTGTGCAGATAGTACACGACATAAATGACCACAAGGAGAGGTACTTTGAGTTCATGGACTACCTGGCAGAAGAAGGGTTCATAACGGTCATCCACGACAACAGAGGACACGGAAAGAGCATATGCAGCGAAGATGACCTGGGATTCATGTTCCGTGGCGGCAGTGAAGGCTTTGTCAGCGACATTGCTCAGCTAAACGGCGTGATAAGGAGCAGATTCCCCGACCTGCCGCTGTTCATGGCAGCACAGGGAGTAGGAGCTGCCGGAGCGGTATGCTTTCTTGGAGAGCACAGCCGGGACATAAACGGACTTGTCCTGCTGGGAATGCCGTGCTACAGTCCGTTTTCCCCTGTAGTAAGAGCAATATCAGCGGAGCCATCGAAGAAATTCGGCAACAGGTTCCGCAGCGAGAAGATATATGACACCATAGACGACAGCTTCGGCAGGTTCTTTGAGCAGCCAGACAACTCCTGGCGGTGCAGTGACCCGGAGGTGGTGGCAGCCATAAACAGCGACCCCCTTTGCACCTTCAAGACCACTCTCAACGGCTACGAGGAGTCACTCCGGCTGATAAGGGCGGCAAATTCGGGAAAGACAGCCGGAGACCCTGACCCGTCACTGCCCATAAGGCTCATATCGGGCAAAGATGACCCGGTGATGATATCGGAGAAGAAGTTCTTCCGCCTGGTATCAAGGCTTGAAAAGGCCGGTTACGAGAGCATATCCCACAGGCTTTTCGACGGGATGCGCCACGAGGTGCTCAATGAAAAGAACAAGCAGAATGTGTGGAAAGATATAGCAAAATCATTTTTCTCCTGGATAGACCGCTTCAACGAGGCCCGTGCAGAGCTGGAATTACAGCCGGCAGCAGAGGGCAATGGAGAGGTCCCGGAGGAAGTACAGTAAGAGAAAGGATAAATTATGAATATTAACAAGACACTCGCCAAGGAATTCGGACTCAGACAGGAACAGGTGGACAACACCGTTGAGCTCATCGACGATGACAAGACTATTCCCTTCATTGCCCGTTACCGCAAGGAGCTGACTGGCTCGCTGGACGACCAGATACTCCGTGAGCTCTACGACAGGCTCATGTACCTCCGTAACCTTGAAAAGCGCAAGGAAGAGGTCACAAATGCCATAACCGAGCAGGAGAAGATGACACCTGAGATAGAGGCCGCTATCAGCGCAGCTTCGACCCTGGTGGAAGTAGAGGATATATACCGTCCCTTCAAGCCCAAGAGGAGGACCCGTGCAGGCATCGCCCGTGAGAACGGACTTGAACCGCTTGCAGAGCTGCTCATGGCCCAGGAGAACTCCACAGCCCCTGAGAAGGCCGCAGAGGATTACATCAACGAGGAGAAGAAGATCCCGGACGTACAGACAGCACTCCAGGGAGCAATGGACATAATCGCAGAGGACATCTCCGACGATGCAGACATAAGAAAGAAGCTCCGCAGCCTTGCTGGTGAAAAGGGCGAGCTTGTATCCAAGGCCGCAGACCCGGAGGCAGAGAGCGTATACATGAACTACTACGAGTACTCCGAGCCAGTACCCAAGGTAGCCAATCACAGAGTCCTTGCCCTTGACAGAGGCGAGAAGGAGGGCTTCCTGAAGGTCTCACTGACACTTGACGAGACACTTGCGACAGACATAATATTCGGCAAGTACATAAAGGCTAACAATGCCTGCGGCGAGCTTGTAAGGGCTGCAGCATCCGACGGATACAAGAGACTGATATTCCCGTCTATCGAGCGAGAGATACGCTCCGAGATGAGTGCGAAGGCCGCAGAGGACTCAATAAAGGTATTTGCAGCCAACCTCCGTCAGATGCTTTTACAGCCTCCGCTCAAGAACAGCGTTATCCTGGGACTTGACCCCGGCTATGCACATGGCTGCAAGACCGCCGTTATCGACGGCACCGGAAAGGTCCTTGACACAGCCATAATCTACCCCACGGGCTCAGCAGGAGCAGTTGAAGCTGCAAAGAAGAAGGTAAAGCAGTTCATCGAAAAGTACGGAGTCACAGCCATATCCATAGGAAACGGCACTGCATCCCGTGAGACTGAGACCTTCACAGCGGACATAATCAAGGAGATGCCCGGCAATGTCAGCTACATGATAGTAAACGAGGCCGGAGCGTCAGTATATTCAGCATCCAAGCTGGCCGCAGAGGAATTCCCGGAGTATGACGTATCCATAAGGGGAGCTATCTCCATAGCCCGCCGTTTGCAGGACCCCCTTGCAGAGCTGGTAAAGATAGAGCCCAAGGCCATAGGAGTAGGCCAGTACCAGCATGATATGCCTCAGGCAAGAATGAGCGAGGCGCTGGGTGGAGTTGTTGAGGACTGCGTAAACTCAGTAGGAGTAGACCTCAACACAGCATCCTATTCACTTCTCTCCTACATATCCGGAATAAATTCCGCAGTAGCGAAGAATATAGTAGCCTATCGTGAGGAGAACGGCAAGTTCACAGACCGCAAGGAGCTTCTGAAGGTCCCAAAGCTGGGCAAGAAGGCCTTTGAGCAGTGTGCAGGCTTCCTGAGAGTCCGTGACGGCAAGAATCCTCTGGACAACACAGCAGTACACCCTGAGAGCTACGCAGCAGCGACCTCACTGCTCAGCGAGTGCGGATTCACACTTGCAGACATATCCCAGGGCGGAGCAGAGGGCATCTCTGACAAGGCAGACAGCCTTGGACTTGAAAAGATAAGCAGCAGTCTTGGCATAGGAGTGCCCACACTGACAGATATAATCGGTGAGCTGAGAAAGCCTGGCCGTGACCTCAGAGACGAGCTTCCTCCTCCGCTCATGAGAAGCGGCGACGTAATGGAGATAAAGGACCTGAAGCCGGGCATGGAGCTTGTGGGAACAGTCCGCAACATCATTGACTTCGGAGTATTCGTAGACATCGGAGTACATGAGGACGGACTGGTACATATCTCCCAGATATGCAGCAAGTTCATCAAGCATCCTCTTGAAGCGGTAAAGGTAGGCCAGGTAGTGAAGGTAAGGGTCCTTGACGTAGACGTAAAGAGGTCCCGTATCTCGCTTACGATGCGTCTTAACGACGAAGAGGAGAAGAAGGCTCAGCAGGAGCGCAGGCCAAAGAAGAAGCGTGAGGACAGACGTCCCAAGGGCTTTGACGCAAGTCAGCTCAGGAACAGCAGTTTCCGCATCAAGCAGAAGTGAGTTACTATGTGTATATTCTGAGGTGCGGAGACGGATGCCTTTACACTGGGATAACCACAGATATGCAAAGGCGGTTGGCTGAGCACAGCGAAGGCAGCGGACGTGGAGCTAAGTATACCCGGAGCCACGGAGTCGAACGTGTGGAGGCATTATGGAGCACAGCAGACCGCAGCCTTGCGTCCAGGCTGGAATGGCGGATAAAGCGATTGACCCGAAAGCAGAAGCAGGAGCTTATAGCGGATAACGGGAAATTTTCCGGATATTTTGGCGAGGATGCAGCGGAGCTGTACAAGCGGGAAGAAATACAGCTATAGAAACAGAATGGGCGGATATACATCCGCCCATTGGTGTTATTGAGAACACATTATCTTATAGCATAGCTTTCCGGAAGTGCGGAGAGCTGCTCCAGCAGCAGCTTCTGCACTGAAAGTGCATCCATTGTGGAAAGACCCTTGCCACGTTCATAGACGTCGCCATTTTCCTCGCCCTTCTCAGTAATATGATTCTTATCAGAACCTTCCACACCGTATACATCCTTATTAGCGATAGCCTGCATTATCAGCACGGCATCATTCATTTTAACATCGCCGCTGAGGTCTGCATCTCCGAGGATATTATCAGGCTGTGCACCAACGTCAAAGGTGTACCAGGTCACGGTGTCGGAGTCAGCGTCGGCCACCGACCAGGTGAGGACGTTGCCGTTTACAAGAGGCTGTGCAGAGCCAATGGAGAGCCTTGCATTCCGGAGCTCAGTCTCCTGACGGAGGACATAGCCCTGCTGGTCGAGGATGACGTACTTCACAGAGTCGAACTCCTCATCCACGAACTGTTCCCAGAGCACACAGTAAGCTCCGGAGCCGAGAGTAACGGTCTTGACGTTCTGTACGGACTCATTTTCCGCAACGCTTGTGAGCCATATCACATTGGAGTCGGCGGAATTGCCTGTAGCCTGGTCTATTCTTTCCACACCGGCGCAGTCAGCGGCGGCGGAGGCTCTCAGAGTAGTATCCACGATGCGGACAAAAACGTCGTACCGGCCTGTCCTGAGGGGAGAACTGCTGAAAACATCGGATGTGTAGTTCTTCTCGCCCCAGCCGGAGACAGCGTAGGTGGAATCGCCCTCAGCGATTCCGCCAAGCTCCAGATAGGTCTCATTTCCGTCAGCCTTAGCGGAGTTGGTGCCGTACTGTCCGGGTGAGTGGAAACCAACCACTCTGTAGTGTATGTCACTGGCGGTGTTGTAGAAACAGAGATTGATGCCACGGTAGTTCGCATCGCCGTTCTGTATGTCAGCAAAGCCGTTCCGGGTAGGTATCATGCAGACACCGAAGGAGTGGGAGACATTGAGCGTGTCGATGCTTATAGGAGCCATAGATGCGGAGTCTATGGCGATGAAAACTGAGCCCTGATGGTGGTAGCCGTCGGAGGCCTGTATCCATTCAGTGTCGTAGAGTACACCGAGTACACCGTTGCTCACAGCCATATTTGCATTTCCGGCATAGAACGGGAACTGTGATTCAGTAGCCGAAAGCGGGAAGGCCGCAGCGTAGATGAGGTCACCGGAGAGACTGTACTTCTCCACGATGATATTGCAGGTATCCATATTGTTTTCCACATCGCTGTCAGGAATACTCATTCCCCAGAGGAGGTACACATTGTCCTGTCCGTCCATGCAGGCGGCACCGAGTGTGAAGTTCTTTTTTGTGACGGAGAACACCTGACCGCTGTCCCTGGAGAGGATGACAGCACCGTCAGTGACCGCAGCGGCCATATAAGGTGAGCCGTCGCTGCTCTGCATATCGAAGAAGCTGTCGATGTACCTGTACCAGCTTGATGACTGGACAATATCGCAGCCGGCCTTTCTGACCCCGGCGTCAGCGTAGTAGGGCTTGCCTTCGGAGTTGTCGCTTATGCTGTACTCAATGAGCCTTCGGCCGTGGGTGATATTGACAATGGAGTTAGGGATGTAGCTTGCTGCGAAGATATTGCCGTCAGCGTGGAGGTCAGTGAGCTTAGACCTTCCAACATACACGGCATCGGTGCCGAAAAACAGGTCACCGGCCACATTTACAGCGGTGAGCGCTGTACACCAGTAGAGGGACTGAGTATTGAGGTTTACGTCTCCGAGGAAGTTTATGGTCTTGACATAGATGTTAGATACAGAGGCACCGGCGGCCACCTTGACGGAGGCAGGTATGTCCATAGTATCCATCTGGGTCTGAGGTACTGCAAGGAGGATGCCATGGGGAGTAATGGAGAAACCGTTCTCGTCAGTGCAGTTTTTCTGGTAGAGTGAGCCGTAGAAGGCATATCTGCCGATATTCAGGTCATTAACGGACTCCGGGTCAGAGAAGTTCAACTTAGTGAGAGCTGAGCAGCCGTTGAAGGCATAGGGCCCGATATTTGTCACGGAGCCGGGCAGAGTTACGGACTCCAGGAAGGACTGGGCATAGAAGGCGGAATAACCAATAAACCTCACACCGTCCGGGACGGTATAGGAGGAGCCCGTCCTGCCGCCGGGGTACTTTACGAGAGTAAGGCAGTCGGCGGTGAAGAGGATGCCGTCTTTGTCGCAGAAGTAATCGTTGTCAGGTGAGACAAAGACGTCGGTAAGGGCCCGTGAGCCATCGAAAGCATCGGGGCTTAGACTCTCGGTACCGCTTCCCACAGTAACGGACAGGAGAGAGCTGTTATTGCCGAAGGCCTCGCTGCCGATTATGCGGACGCTGTCCGGGACGGTAAAGGAGGTCATTGCAGTGCAGCCTGAGAAAGCGTCGATGCCTATTTCAGTAAGGGAACCCGGCAGGACTGGCTGGCTGAGGCTTGTACAGCCCTCGAAAAAACCCATAGGGTCCGAGGTGTAGTTGTATGTGTAGACGTAGTCCAGTACAGTGAGGGTCTCCGGCAGCCGGACGCTGCTGAGGGCGGCGCAGTCGAAGAACAGACCGCCGCCGAAGTCAGTTACCGATTCCGGGATGTATACAGAGACCAGGTTGTCGCAGTCAGCGAAGGCCGCCGGACTAATGGCAGCAACGCTGTCCGGGACAGTGTATGAAGAGCTGGTCCGTCCTGGGGGATAGGCCGCAAGAGTGGAGCCGTCTGCACTGAAAAGGACACCCTCCGAAGAGGAGAAAGCCTGAGAGCCGGCAGCAGTATTGATGTCGGTGAGGGCTGAGCATCCCATAAAAGCGCCGGTGCCGAGACTGCTGAGAGAGGCAGGCAGGGTCACGGAGGCAAGGGAATAGCAGCTCCGGAAGGCCTCTGAGCCGATAGAAGAGACCGAGCCGGGGATAGATATCTCCCTGAGAGAGCGGCAGCGGTCGAAAGCGTAGTTATTGATAGAAGTTACGGTGTCCGGGATAGAGACGGACTCCAAAGCAGTACTTGCGGAGAAAGCTCTCTGGCCTATTTCAGTGACATTGATGCCGTTGATCTGAGAGGGGATAGTCACGGAAGTGAGACCGGACTTTGCCGGGCCGGTTACGACTACGTGGTCTGAGTATTGCCGGTATTTGATGTCTCCTTCGGTGACGTCGGTATACAGAGAGGATGCAGCCGATGAGGTCCGCAGGGCAGCAGCGGAAACACAGGCCGGAAGAGCACCGACGGTCAAAGCAGCAGCGGCTGCTGCAAATTTTTTTATATCTATCATATAAAACCTCCTGAATGGTATATAGAGCCGATATTTATACAATTATACCATATTTTTTCCACAAATTAAAGAGTGTGACAGCAAATTCTGCATAATACACAATAAAGGGTGCTGTTCTTTAGGCAGAAATCTGATTATACGAGCAGTATACATCGAGAACCTTGCGGCGTTTACAAAAAATTCACAATTCAGCTGTCCAGAAACGGACTGCTCAAACGTTAATAAAAATAGAGTCCGGTATAAAAAATAAAACTCCGGACCGTGATATAGGGGTAAAAGGGGATGATACGCATGGAGCTGTGCATCGAGACTGCAAAGGAAGAGACTGTAAACATGACCTTCGAGGAGGTCTACATAAAGAACCGCCGTCTGATGATGCACACGGCGATGAAGATACTCAACAACTTTGCCGATGCAGAGGACTGCGTATCAGAGGCCTTTCTGAGGCTTTCAAAAAATTTCAGAAAATATTCTTCACTGGAGTGTCCAAAAATGACCTCCCTGCTCGTTATAATAGTCAGAAACGCAGCACTGGATAAATACAGGGAAAACCGTAGGGTGACGCTCTCAGAGGCTCCTGACGAGGATGCCGGAGCAGTCAGCCTGGACAGCTACCCGTTTGATTCAGTGATAAGCGCAATAAAGGGCCTCAGGGATGAATACAGGGACGTCCTCATGCTGCGGTATGTATACGGCTACACGGTAAACGAGATATCAGGCCTTCTGAAGCTCAGCACCGAGAACGTCTACAAGCGCATACAGAGGTCACGGAAGGCATTAGCCAGAGAACTTGAAAAAGGAGGCGGGAAATAGTGAGCAAGGATATACTCAGCAGGGCTCTTGAAGAAGTACTTGACGAGTCCTATGACGAAATGACCGGTCAGGATATCCCTGATTACGAGTTTTCAGCCGGATTCAAGGAAAAAATGGAGAGCCTGATGTCCCCGGAGAGCGAGGCTCCCGAAAAGAAGAAGCGGAGACCGCTGATAATGATGATGACAGCAGCGGCAGCGGCAGCAGCAGTGCTCTGCGTATGGGCAGGCATGAGAGAAACGCCTAAGCTGGAGCCCAAGACTCCGCCGGAGGGAAATATCATCTCCGAGACACCCACAACAACAGTCACAGACACAGCCGACATCGCAGAAACTACCTGGATAGCTGAAGGTACCACAGTACAGGCGGGCTCAGTGACCGGCACAGTGCAGACTACAGCAATAACACCCGGAACAGGCCGCCCCGGTCTCTTAACAACGGCGGCAGCGGGTACCGGCAGAGCTCAAGGCCACGGAGGGACAGTGCATACCACCACAGTAAAGGCCGGAGGCTCAGGGGAGGCGGCAGCAGTCACCACGACCCAGACCGCTCTAAAGCCGGCAAGCCCGCAGCAGACAACAGTGACAACTATCGACATCGGCTTACAGCAGCAGGTCGATGAATATGAGAGGAGTATCAATATGAAAAAGTTTTTTGCAGCAGCAGCAGCCACAGCAATGCTGCCCAGCATTCTTCCTACAAACGCATTAGCAGTATATCAGCCTCCTGTAGAGACCGATACAGCCCTGGTAGAGTATTTCAGCGCAATGGACTCCGGAGCTATCCGGACAGACTATGACGGCAACGGTCTCTTTGAGAGGGATGACCTCTACTACATCTACGCAGGCATCGACGCAGATTACGAAGTAACATCTGAGGTAAAAGCCGCAGTAAAGGCCAATGCCGACGTAAACGGCGATGGTGTCCTTGACAACAAGGACTACAAGATATTCTGCAAATATTATCTCAACAAGCACGGCTTTGACCCTGAGGACTACAAGTATGTCAACTATCCGCGCAACAAGAACGGTGAGCTGACGCTGACCACATTCTATGCAGCAGACGGGCTCAGAGAATGTGCAGATGAGTATGACCTGTTCTACCAGGTAAGGGCAGAGGAGCTCAGCAGCGGCGAAACAGACCTTGACCTGAACTGCGACGGCAAGGTAGACAACTTTGACATTTTCACCTACTATCTCTACTACAACCACTTCGGCTCAACTCCTTATCCATACAACACCAGGGACCTTATCACAGCAGAACAGGGCGCCAAGTGTGCAGCTTTAACAGACAACTATAAGTACATCTACAACATTGACGAGCTGCTCACCAAGTACTTCCTCTACAACTGCGGTTTTGAGGGTTCATGGCTCAATGCAAAGGCCTATACTGACTATCTGATAGACATTGAGGAAAAGGCTGGAGTGGAAGAAAATGCAGAAAACAGAAGGGTCATAGTAAGCTGTTTCAATTACATTTTAAAGACTGAGGCCATAGAAGCAGGACTTGCAGAGGTAAGGGACCAGAGTGCAAAGATAGACCAGTACCAGTCACCGGATTTTGACCCGAATTTCTGGATATACTTCGACAAGTACTGTGACGACATGGAGAAGGGCATTGTGCCGCCTGTAGACGTAAACCGTGACGGAGTCATCGACCCTGACGATGCGAACATCATGCTGGCATACATGTCCGACATCATATGGCTCATAAACCCTGAGGAGAGCACACTTGACTATGACCAGTGGGTATACATCGACACACAGATAGACCTCAACAACGACGGAGTATGCGGCGACATCTATGACATTATGATAGTAGATATGCTTGAGCAGAAGTACAGCTACGACCAGCTCACAGATATGCTTACAGAATACAACAAGGCGCAGGAAGAGCGTGAGACAGTAGCCAAGATAGAGAGCATCAAGTACCTGGAGTCTATCAGCGGCGAATCAATAAAGCGTACCGGCGATGCAGACTGCAACAACGAGGTGAAGATGAACGACGTAGTCCTCATCCTCCAGAGCTACAGTGCACCTGATACATACAAGCTCACAGAATGGGGCAAGTTCAACGCAGACGTAAAGAACACCGGCGACGGAGTAACACCGGCCGATGCTCTCCGTGTCCAGGAGACACTCCTTGGCATTGAAAGGTAAGCCCTCTTAGAAAACATGATAAAATAGAAAAAGGGAGCTTCCGCAGTAAAAAGCGGAGGCTCTCTTCGTTACGTGAAAGAAAATGCCCCCGGAGCACCGGGGGCTGAGTAGGTTTTACTGAATGTCTCTTGCAGCGTAAGCTATGAGGACCTCAGATGCATCTGAGCCGTCAACATTGCCGTCGCCGTTAATGTCGCCGTAAGCCTTGATATTAGCTACCTGCTCGTCAGTAAGGGGAGTCTTGTGTTCAGTGAACACACCGTTGTATTCTGTACCGCCGCCTGTGTAGCTTGCAGGGTCCCAGCCGTCTGTGTAGCATCCTGCGCCTAAATCAGCATAATATATGAGAATGATAGTAGCGTCAGTAGCGTCCAGTGCACCGTCGAGGTTTACGTCACCGCAGATGATGTCATAGTCAGCAGGAACAGCAGTCTCAGCGTTAGCGAACATAGGTGCTGCTGATAAGGCAAGTACCGCAGATGAAAACAGTGAGATGAATTTTTTCATGTGAATACCTCCTTTTAATAAATTTCGTATATATCGGTAGTACCGATATTACCAGTATAAGTAAGACCAGAACCGACTACAACGTAGTAGCTCAGAACGGCAGATGCATCACCACTTGTGATATAGCCGTCGTTGTCTACATCAGCGGCAAAAGCGGTCTTATATGACGGCAATGCAGTCAGGTCTCCTTCTGAGAATGCTGACAGGTCTATGGGCCCGCCGTTTTCTGTTATCGCAGACTGTATTTTAGTTGTATCAGAGCCGTCAACATTACCGCTGTCATTTGCATCGCCATACATGAACTCACCGGTCTCTGAAATGACCGGCAGGTCAACTCCAGTTGAGATAGTCGGAGGGCCATAGAAGCGGCCTGATGAATTTTCAAGGTATCCGTAATTATTGCCAAAATCTATATAAGCAGAAGAATTAGTGGGCAGATATGAGTCTGTGGGTTCAACGTAGAATGAGAACATACATCCGTCCCAATCCTCATCTTCGGTGCTTGCGTAAACGAAAGTCAGACCATGGTTGTTATTGAATGGGTTAAAAGTTCTCAATCCATACATCCCGTCACCATAATTGGAGAGGTAATTTGTACCTCTGTATGGTACGAATTCCAGACCTTCACCAAGAAGTATCCTGAAAGCACAACCTCTTATCTGAGGCATATTGTTGAAAATAACATCGCCACGCATTCTTCCGTCAACTATGGTGAAGTCAACGTATATCTGTGGGTCAGTTGTTGCAGGCGGAGCAGCCGATGCTCCCATAGCAGGAACAGCGAGTGCAGTTGTCATTGCTGCTAAAGCAGCGGTGAGTAGTTTCTTTGACTTTGTCATAACATATTCCTCCTATAATCTATTAAAGTGATTTGTGTTTTCACTTTACTAAATTATACCATATGTAACAAAAAATAGCAAGAGAAATTATCTACAAATATGCTGAGAGAAAATTTGTTTGAAATCAACAAAATCACAGAATATAGCTAATTTAACGGCTTACGCATAATAAAGTAAATTATATATGCATTGTGTGGAGATAAGAGGTGATAGTATATATATGTAGGCAAAGTGAGTCTGGTCCGAAGAGGAGAAAATTGTAAACGTGCAAGGTCCGGCCTTGGCAGGGGTATTGACTTTTGTGGAGAAATAATGTATAATAATAAAGGCCGAAAAACATATCATGGAGGGAAAATGAGGATAACCGCATTGGAAGAAGGTTCCGTCGAATGGGAACTCACCGCAGATGCAGCCGAAAAATGCTCCTGGAGAGCCGGAAAGGATCTCGCACAGCTCATGCGTGAAGGAAAGTTCCGGGACTGGGAGAGAGTCTTTGCAGCTATTGAGAATGGCAGGACGGTAGGCTTCTGTACCCTTACCAGATATGATGAACTCCCGGAGGATTGCGGATATTCGCCGTTTATCGGATATGTGTTCGTGGATGAAGTTTTCCGTGGACATTGCCTGTCCGGCAGACTGATAGACTGCGTGTGCCATTATGCAGAGAGTATAGGATTCAAAACAGTGTACGTATGCAGTGGAGAGTCAGGCTTCTATGAGAAGCTCGGATTCAGGCTTGTCTCCAGCAGTGTCAGTACCGTGTACGGTACAAGTGAACAGCTTTTCGTCCGAAGTCTCTAAGGTCTTGCCAATTTGATACGCTTGTGTAGCACAGTTGGTAGTGCAGCTCATTCGTAATGAGCAGGTCGCAGGTTCGAGTCCCGTCACAAGCTCCAATGACAAACCGCTTAGAATAGCCTTCTAAGCGGTTTTTGTTATAGCTATTGATTTACTTTTTAACAAGCAATAGAATATAGTTCATATTAACTTCTCGACTTTTATACCATTCACTTTTGCGTAGGAGGCTCCGTAACAATCAGTGTGTGTTCCGACTACAAGCAGCAGGTCAGAATCGTCTATCATACGCTCGTCTGCAAGCTCAAAGCAGTCATCGGTGTAATGATGTGAAATGATTTCAACATAATCCGATTCAGCGTGAAGTCTGAGAAAGCGGTTACGGTGCTCCTCAACCCAGTTCGTGGACTGTTCTTCATAGGGCATGGCGATGTTCAGCTCAATGTCGTTGTACATAGCCAGTGCTGTAATTATCTCTCCGCACCACAGCGGCACTCCATACTCACAGTTTATCCAGAACCTGTCATATCCCTTGCAGTAAAGCTCCCATATTTTCTCGCGGAGCGTTGTTTTTATCTCGGGATATGGAGGTTCATTTTCATTTTTACAGACAAGCTTCAGTTCCTCGCCTGTTGATATGATCGTACAAGTCAATTTATTCACCTTCCAATTCTTTTTTCTTATTATACCATTATCTTATTATATACGCAAGTGCGTACACGCAGAGGCGTATTAATTTGTATAATAAAAGAAATAATAGATGGTGGTGAGGAATATGTCAGTTGTAAAGGAAGCTGTGGTGCAGAGACTAAAAAGCATATGTAAAGACAGAGGGATAGCTGCAAATGAACTGGCAAATCTCTCAGGCGTGACACCGTCAACGGTTTACAGTCTCCTTAATCCTGAACGTAAAAATGCTTCTATAACTACGATAAAAATTCTATGTGACGGATTAGATATGACTTTAGGCGAGTTTTTCAGTTCGTCCGAGTTTGATGACCTTGAACAGGAAATAAAATAACAATATCCCTGTGATCGGAGCAAATTGGTGTCTGATTACAGGGAATCTTCATTTATAACACCGGATCAGAAATTATTTCTGCACCTATCATTGCTTTATTGCAGATAAAATGGTAGAATGTAGTTATCTGGAAGGAACTTATATAATAGGATGAAATCATGCCGTTTGGTTTTAAGTTGTAAGAGAATGCTTAATGGGCAAGATGCTTGTGTATTACGGCAGTTATCCTGCGAATTAACAGTAAATACTAAAAAAGCCGGAAAAAGACTTGACCAAAAACTGACTAATGATTTTGCAGCTCTTGTTAAAAGTTGTAAAATGGCTGACTGATCTATCCTACCGGCTGCGGCAGCAGGCCCGGACCTTATTGTAGACTCCGATAATAATCCGCTTAGAACATCCTTCTGAACTTTTTTGAAAATGTACTTGACAAACACCTCCTGATATGATATATTATGATTACCATAAAGAGTACGTGAGGGACAAGCCCGATGACCGTACAGCAACCTGCCGGAGGGTAAGGTGCTAATGCTTGGACGATGGGATGAAACAGAGCTTATGCAGCGATCCTGTCGTTACGATGGGGTCGCTTTTGTGCTTTTATGGAATAAAAACACAAGGAGTGCATGGAAATGCCAAATTTAAGGAAATTACTGGGAAACGACGAGACTGTATGGGTGTATCTTGACGGCAGAGCTGAGTGGGATGTCTTTGCGGTTATGGCCGCCGAGGAAGGATTCTCTTTCGGGGAACTTCCGGCTGATAAATGGACTGCCGGTCATATTGTTGCAGTACACAGCGACGGCAGGCTGGGACATCTTCCGCTTTTTATATGGTGTATGTCATTTGTGGGAGGCGGTGCCGGAGTGAGAAAGCTCGACCTGAGAAAGTATATTGAGGGAGCCGGGGACTGCAGCTGCGAGAGTGCTCATTTCAGGATGAGGATGTATACAGGTCGGAGCTCAGTGTGAAAGCAGTATATGCCGGCAAAAAACGGCTGAAAAAATTTTTTTGAAGATCGTGTAACACTTGGCAGTGCTGATGCGATTACTGTTTATGAAAGGTCGATCTTGAAAAAACGACGCAGGGAGGGATCACAATGACAGGCAAAGAACTGGCGGGATTGATGAAAAAGTCTATTCCCGACTGCCACAGGGCGCTCGTAAGAGAATACGGCAGATATGTTTATGCTATCGTTTACAATAAGCTCAGGAGCTGCGGCACAAAAGAGGATATAGAGGAATGTGTCAGCGATGTCTTTGCAGATATATTTATGAAATGTGAGTTCGATATGTCATCTGATACGGACATAAAGGCACTGGTTTCAACTATCGCAGGGAGAACCGCTATAGACAGGTTCCGCAGTTTAAGTGCCAGGGCAAATCACATGACTGATACTGATGAGGACGATATGGGAGAGCTTGTCTCAGATTTCAGTGTTGACGAACACGTTGACCGTTCCGAAATGCGCCGAGTGCTCCTCGATAAGATAGACGAACTTGGCGAGCCGGATTCGACCATACTTATCCAGAAATTCTACTACAACCGCAACTCAAAGGAGATAGCCAGGAGTATTTCGATGACAGATGCAGCCGTCAGAACGAGATGCTCACGGGCTATAGGCAGACTAAGAGCGAAACTTGTTGAGATAGGAATGACTATATAAAGGAGGAGCGGATATGAAAGACGAAAAGATCTTTGACATTCTTGAAAGAGCAGAGGATGATTCAATGGATAGACTGATAGGAAAATGCCCGGAGATATCGGATAATGAGCTTGATAAGATACTCGAAATGAGCGAGAGGAAGTATAATATGAAAAAGACAGGTAAGAACATAGACAGTCAGCAGGAAAACGGCGGCATCACAGTAAGCGGAGTTGAGCGTATAAAGAGACCCACATGGATAAGGCCGCTGACTATCGCAGCTTCATTCGTACTGGTAGCAGGTGTGGCAGCAGGAAGTACAGCACTTCTTCGCAGAAGCAGAACAGACGTACCTGACAGCAGCAATGCAGCAGCAGACGTCTTTAACGACAAGGATGCTCTCGCAGCACTCTGTAAGAACGCACCGAGCCACTACAACAAGCTGGAGGCATCATATGTAAGAGACCAGACTTCTGACTATCTGACTTTGAATGAGAAGAATTCTGTTGAGTATGACACGAATACAAATGCGCTGCTGACATATGTGGACGAAAAGGAGTCTGACAAATATGACGGATCGGATTCAGCGTCCGTTGTCTATATCTATAACGGCAGACAGTTAGTTATCACACCGGAATACAACAGGTTCGAGGTCATCACAGATGAGCGCTACAATGCTCCCACATATACAAGCTACAACTATTCTTATGACCTGTTCTTTGCTCCTGAGGAACTGGCAGAAGTAACACTTGCAGACAAGAGCTCATGGTCCATTACAGGTAAGGAGACGATCTGCGGAAGAGAGTGTGCTGTGATAGAAAAGGAAGATGAGAACGGCAGACTGACTGCTTATATAGACGCAGAGACCGGAGTGGAGCTCAAATATGTGTATGAGGGAAACAGCGAAGGCGAGAAAATCGCATTTGAGGTAACAGACATAAAGTATAACGAAGCTGCACACGTTAAAACTCCTTTTGAAGTCAGAAAAATGGTAGAGGACGGCGGGTATGAGCCTTACGTAAGCGGCAATGAAACAGACCCGGCCGTTGCCTGCGACCTCAGTTATCTCGGAAGTGCAGAGCAGCCGGCAGTGACAACAGCTCCCGATAAGCCTTCTTCTGCGACAACAACCACAGCTAAGTCCGGCGAAGGTACAACAGCTCCCGTTTCTGCTGAGACTACCTCCGAAGCAGTAACAGAGCCCGATACCACAGAGGTAACGACAGTTGAACCGACCACTGTTGAGAACGTAACAGAGCCTGATACCACAGAGGCATCAGCTCCGGTCGTTTCAATTGAGGATTTAGCAGGTCAGTGGGAGGTACAGTATTCCGACGGTACAGCCACAGTTGATGAGGCTCCCATATACAATGGTATCATCACCATATATGTAAGCGGAATATATGAGTTTACAGATGCTGACGGAAACTACACAGAGGGTGCGGTAAGGACTGAATTTGAAAACATAGGCGGAACAGATATACCCTCAGTTGCATTCTATTCATACGGGATGCTCCAGTTTGAGGGAGTTTACCGTGAGGGCGAGCCGGATATGATCTACATCGGAAACGGTGGTCTGTCAAGGCTTGTACGCAAATGATCACCTGTATAACAGAAAAAAGACCATAAACAGTCTGCACAGACTGCGGATAAAAGGAATGAGGCATCTCCGGACCACTTGAAACGGCGGTCCAGGGATGCCTCAGCTATATCCTTAGCTCCTTATTTACATATTCTTCGGCGTTAAAATATTCAGCTTTATATCATTTTATATTTTTCTGAAATAACCGCGGGTATTGTTTCGAGTGCCTCAATAGTTGTGCAGGTCATCGGCACAAGGAATGTTTATTTGCCGGGTAACGAGGCAAGTAATGGAAATAGTCTTTTATATATAACTCCTGTTTCCTCGCTCCCAAAAGACTTCATAAGAGCATTATTGACTTGCTGTTTAGTTTTGGATTGGAGGACCGATTGAATTATGACCTCTTTTTTCTGCTTATACTTCTGTTCCTTAAAGTTCTGACCGAAGAAAGAGCGTACTTGTGCTTCCCTCTTATCGGGGGTTGTTTTCTTTTTAGATGTAGAAGCAGATTTATTCTTTGGTGCTGATTCTTTTATTACCTTTGGCTCAGTATTGGAAGTCATGACGGGCGTATCAGCAGGAGTGCTTTCTCTTACTAACGTGATCTCCTCGCCGTTCAGATACTTTTGCTTTAACTCCTCATTTGAAAAGATGTAATTTAAGCCTCCAGTAAAATCATCAGCCATTGTATGATCCTGAGATTCCTTAAACCTTCGAGTATCGCCTAATTGTTTCAACTTTTTGTTTGCAATTTGAACAAGCAGATCGCCTGAAGGCGGCTCGAATTCTTCGGAAAACATATCTTCCTGCGTTACTGCTGAAAAATCAAAATGGAATTTGATCGTATTGTTCTTATAGTACCAAAGTGAACAGTCACATATTGTTTGGCATAAATATGTAACATCGACCAACATTTTACGCACCTTAACAATAGGAGTATCAATAAATAAAGACGAACTCCATATTTTGGTGCCATCGCCAAGCATCAGAATAAAGCTGTCGAGCTGGTTTGTTTCGTTCTTAACCTTGCTGCTGTCTATATTCGGAGAGCCGGTGTGAAGAAAGGTGTTTCTTAGATTATATACGACCTCACCGCTGAGGTAAGGCTCATCTTTATGATTTGACACATATTCTCCGAGAAATTTGTCATACCACTCAATATAACGCTTTCCAACAGATGTTTCATCTGGATATTCTGCTGCCCCGCATATATCAGGAAGCGCAAGTGTCATGGCTAATGCGGAAAAATAGCATCCGTTTTTTAGAGCGTTAGTAATATCATTGACATATAAATCTACCATAAATTACTCCTGTTCATGTGTTAAGCCCTTTACAGAACTTCAAACAGCTGCCTGAACTGCTTTTCATTCTCCTTCAGGCAGACGAGGAAATATCTTACCTCTGCCTCTTCGTCGGTAATAGGTATCTCGGCACGGTCTGAACTGCTTCCGAAATACTCATTTGCAGTATCCGTGCTGAATGAGGGGAGAACAGAGGCATTGACTATCTCATCGAAAGTAAAGCGGTCGTGTTGTATCAGAAATCTGGAATGGGGCATCTTTCTGACGGCCATATCGTGCCAGAAGCCTATCTCCGACATCAGCAGGAAGCTCTCGCCGTCAAGGTCGGAGAAGGAAAGTGACGCTTCATTTGCAAGCCTGTGTGTCGGCGGCAGTGAGAAGAACAGCTTTTCGGTTCCGCAGCCGGTGCTTATGTAGTGCTCATCCTCTGGCTGAAAATGCAGTACTATGAGCTGATACTGCCCGTTGTGGAGACCCTCCAGCAGTTCTGTTTCCTCTGTTATCTCGGTCTGTATAGTCATTGTCGGGTATGATTGCGACAGCAGCGGAGTCAGCCTCCATATTGGTGCAGGAGCACAGACACCCAGTGAAAGAGTTCTGCGGCTGCGGTCAAAGTCACGTACCTGTTTTGCGATACAGTCTATTTCAGAAATGGCTTTTTCTGCAAGTTCGGCGGTCAGTATGCCGTTTTCGTTGAGCTCCAGCTTGTTTCGTCTGCGTGCAAACAGCGGTACGCCTATCTCTTCCTCCAGCTTTCTCATATTCCGGCTCAGTGCGGGCTGTGAGAGATACAGTCGTTCGGCAGCTTCGGAAAGTGTGCCGTATTCTTTGAATGCAGCAAGCTGCCGCAGGAGATATAATTCCAACATATTATTACCTCAGTATAATTTTCGTTTATAGCAGTATACTGTATCGGCATTGTACAAATCCCGGATATTATGCTATAATATGGTTGTAACAGGATATCTGTTCCAATTATAACATGAACTGCTATCAAAATCAATACCGGAATGGAGGCGCACTATGCCGGAGAGAAAATTCCTGACCGTATACTTCTCATGGGGCGGACATACAAGAAAAGCAGCCAGGCTCATCGCAGAGACAACAGGCGGCGATACATTTGAGCTGAGGCCTGAAAAGTCGTACTCCAGGATATATCCTATCTGTGCGGCACAGGCGAAAAGGGAACGTGACAAGGACGCCCGACCTTCCTTTGCAGGTGACATTGCGGATATATCGCAGTATACTGACATTGTGATAGGCTATCCTGCATGGTGGTATACCTGCCCGATGATAGTGCTGAGCTTTCTTGAGCAGTACGACCTCACCGGCAAGAACGTGTATCTCTTCAATACTCACGGCGGAAGCGGTCCTGTAGGCACAGACGACGTGAAGAAGCTGTGCAGGGGGAATGTTCACAAAAGCATTGACGGAAATCATCTGACAGAAGCTGCTGTCAGAGAATGGCTGAACATATAAAATAAGGAGGATATAACAATGTACTTAGAAAAGATCAACGGCCCTGCCGACATAAAAAAGCTGGAGGTATCCCAGCTCCAGACACTTGCGGACGAGACAAGAGCCGCACTCATCAACAAGATAAGCAAAGCCGGCGGACATCAGGGACCGAACCTGGGTGTTGTGGAGCTGACAGTTGCATTCCACTATGTATTTGACTCCCCAAAGGACAAGATAGTCTTTGACGTGTCCCACCAGTGCTATCCCCACAAGATACTGACAGGCAGAAAGGAAGCCTTCCTTGACGAGGAGCATTTTCACGATGTGACAGGATATACCAATCCCAATGAGAGCGAGCACGATATGTTCATTGTCGGCCACACTTCAACCTCTGTTTCCCTTGCTCTCGGACTTGCAAAGGGACGTGACCTGAATAAGCGCACCGAGAATATAATCGCCCTTATCGGCGACGGCTCACTGTCCGGCGGCGAGGCTCTGGAGGCACTTGACTACGCAGGAGAGTACGACAAGAACCTCATAATCATCGTCAACGACAATGACCAGAGTATAGCTGAAAACCACGGCGGACTCTACAAAACACTGAAAAAGCTCCGTGAATCCAATGGCACTGCCGAGGACAATATCTTCCGGGCAATGGGACTGGACTACCGCTATCTTGATGACGGTCACGATACCGCAAAGCTGGTGGAGCTGTTTGAGAGCGTGAAGGGCATCGACCACCCTGTTGTGCTCCATATCCACACTATCAAGGGAAAAGGCCTGGCCTATGCGGAAAAAGACCGTGAAAGCTGGCACGCAGGCGGACCCTTCCATGTAGAGGACGGCTCTCCGCTGTATCCTTATGAGGACGGCGAAAACGTTGTATTTGACTGCCTGAAGGAGCTGCTGGACACGAACGAGAATGCCATTGTTCTGAATGCCGCAACTCCCATGGGACTGGGATTTGTGCAGGGTGTCCGTGAGGAATACGTCGAGCGTGGACAGTTCATCGACGTCGGCATTGCAGAGGAAAATGCAGTCGCTATGGCAGGTGGTATCGCACGAAACGGCGGTACAGCCGTATTTGGCACTTTTGCTCCCTTCTTCCAGAGGACCTACGACCAGATGTCCCACGATGTGTGTCTCAATGACAGTCCGGCAACTTTCCTGATACTCAGCCCCGGCGCATACGGTATGAATTC
>ODAI011576263.1_pt1 | contig 22460 bp, 24 predicted proteins | sample 1539321 | NCBI WGS metagenome assembly ODAI01 (sample SAMN02144231, study PRJEB22623) | gut metagenome | biome: sheep rumen | host: Ovis aries | place: New Zealand | reverse complement strand
GGCGGCGGATTATCCTCCCGGATTGGATGTTTTTCCGGAAGGCGCTTATCACCTGTATGACTATATGTTCTTCTTCACAAATCTGAAGGAGAACGTCGCAATGCGCACCGCTGTTTGGAGCGCTCAGCATAATCTTTACGGGGCAGCTGCGTAAATACTGACAGCGCCGCTCGTCTATGAGCCTTTTACTCACGGAGAACTTGGTGTACTGATGCTGAGGTGCAGCGATGATCTGCTTTCATAGGTCAATGGTTTTCTTGAGAAAGAAATAGCCTCCGGCCGCATCGACGAACTGGCGAAGGAGTATATCTACCTCTATACGGAGCCGGAAGAACTCCCCAATGCGTCATAAACGAGAAGCCGTGAACAATTGAAACCTGTAAAACGATTTAGGTTCTATAATAAAACATATTATAATCGGTCACTCTGTAGCCCGCCCGTCAAGGCTTATAGTATTTGAGCCGCGTAATAAAACAGGCTGCCTGTACCGAGCATACAAGCGGAACTGTCATCAAAATCGATTATAGCCCGAACAGCTACTATATCCGCTTTGTCTATACGGTCAACGGACAGCGCTACGAAGGGCGCACCGGCATTTCCGGGCAGCAGGTAAAGCGTTTTGAGCCGGGCATGACGATCTATCTCCAGTACAGGCCTTCCAAACCTGAAATGTATTATGTCCGCGATCCCTATTATTTGTAAAACCTGTAAAACAAAATGGGCGTGTTGCAAAAATGCACCGGAGTTGTAAAAACGATGGTCTTGCCGTAGGGGCGGCTATTAGCCGCCCGGCGCGCAAAGATATTTGCCAGCAAAAATGTTCGGTGATTTCGTACATAGTGCGAATCCGCCGAACATTTCTTTGCTATATGAACTTGATTCCGCCGGGAGGGCACAAGACCCTCCCCTACGTGAGCGACCCGGGTTTTTCGCGATTTCTCGCATTTTTGCAACAGCCCCTGACCTGTTATAACGCCGTGTCTTCATTCAAAACAAGGGGTTTATCACGAAGCTCCTGCAAGATGCGCAGCATCTCCGAGGGTTCCTGCCTGTTTGCCGCCGGTGCACTGTATAGTGCCTCAGCGAGAATATGATACTCGTTATCCAGAATACTCATGATGCGGACAAAAAGCTCGAAACAGCACTCGCCGAGACACGCATCGTCCGTTCTGACAGGCAAATCTGCTTCCGCATTCACATTGGAGTTTGAATCCAGATAGAATTTAAAAAAGCGAATCTTTGCCGAAAGCGTATTGCAGGCTTCCATCACGTCAACACGTTTTGCCTGCGGGATTTTGTGCAGGAGCCCGAAGATGCGTACGGCCACATCATTGTCCTCGTCGTTGGAAATAAAGCGGACAACCGCTTCCGGCCCGGCTTCTACCTCGAACGCGGCCTCTACCATAGACGCATCACCGACCTCTGTGACACGGTATTTCACATCGTGTTCGTCGAATGTTTTGCTGATAAGTTCAGTCGCTCTGTGGATCATAATCGTTTCCTCCTGTCGCCCTTTTCCTGCGCAATTACTTGCTCCGTTATTCCAAGTTCTCTTCGACGTCCTGTTTCCATTCAGAAGAGAACGGCATACCGATATATGGAATAGCTGCTGTGTGAATCGGATATGTCTTGCTTCCGGTCACAGTATAGGAGATCTTCAAAGCTATTTGGTCGCTTCAAAAGCGACATTGAACGCAGATACATCAAGCCCCCTGGAATTGTCTGCGGTTCCGGGGGGCTTGATGTATCAGACACTTTCGGCGAATTCAATTCACCCGGCACTGGCCGAGGCTGTTGTCGCCGGCAGCAACGAGTGTTCCGTCGGTGCGCAGCGCCACGATGTGGTCGGTATACTCACCGCGCGCGGCGTAGATGCAGCGCACATGGTTCCATGTACTGACGGCGCGCAGATAGTCCACCGTTCCGAACTCGCCGCCGGTCACCAGCAGTGTGCCGTCCTGACGCAGAGCGATGGTGTAGTCCGGGCCGCTGAAGAGCTGCTTGACGCCGGACCAGCCGTTGAAGATCCAGTCCCCGTATGGCTCCGATCCGTCATAGGTGCTCACCGCGGCGATCGTCCCATCGCGGCGCAGCCCCACCGGTATATAGCGCATCACGCCGTCGAAGCCGAGCTGGACGATGTCCCGCCAGGCGCCGATCTGCTGCAGCCGTGGGTCCGTGTCATAGTATTCGCAGAAGTTGGCGGCGACATGCCCGTCGCTGCAGAGACCGAACATGGAGTCTGACTTGAAGTACAGGGCATTGACCTTGCTCCAGCCGGGTCGGTTCATGCCGACAACGCTGTTTTGCTTGACACCGTATACGCTGCTCTGCTCACAGTAGATCTGCCTGATGCCCGTCCAATCCGAAAGACGGGCGGGGCCGGTCCCCCAGTAGCTGCCGGTTTCGACCAGGGCGTTATAATCGGTGGCGACGACCGAGCCGTCCGTCGTCAGTCCCACGATCAGGGAATAGCCGTCCAGAGCGATATCCGAGAGCGCGGGCCAGTCGCTCGTCTTGCGCGCGGCCTCTGCCGCCTCGTCCCCGTATGCGACCCAGCTGAGATGCCCGTCATTATGCAGGGCAAAGCATAAGTGAACGCGGATGACCAATTTGCGGACTCCCGTCCAGCCGGACACATCACTTTGCTCAAAGCGGCCGATGTAACTGTCCTCGTTGATCAGGGCAAGGAACACGCGCCCGGCGGAGTCATAGCCGACCAGATAACAGTCATCGCCCTGCAGCTCGATCCGACGGATGTCGCGCCAGCCGGCGATGGCCTGCGCGGCGGCTGCGGGCAGATCACCGGCACATAGGACGCGCCCGTCGCCCCGCAGCGCGACGGTTTTTCCCACAAGACAGACCACATCCTGGATGTTTGTCCAGTCGGAAGCGGCGGCGGCCGACGTGCTCAGCAGAGATACCGCAAGGAGCAGGCAGCAAAGTGCGGCAAGAATTCGTTTCATGTCTTTCATCCTCCCGATTTGTGCATGCATAAAGGCTGTACCAAAGAGAAAAAAGAGACGATGCTGCGTCTCTGCAGGCTATTATGCTCTGATAAGGATGCAAGGGTTTGATATCAATATAACAGTTCCGCTGAGGATTGACAAGAGCCATTCTCGGATAGTCCCATGCCGTGTGCGGGAGCTGCGGACGGTGAATCCAACGAACGGCGGGCGTATTGCTCCGGCGTGTTCCGCTTCCCCAAACGCCGCGCGGCCGGGATCGCCGCTGCGGCCGTCCGCAAGGAACTGAAGAAACAAACTTTGTAAAAAAGCAATTTTCACTGTGCTTCGGGCACGAAGTGAACAAACAACCGGGAAATACTCGCAAGAGCGAGGGGGAACGGTTTTCTCCGGCTGAGGGTACAAAACCAATCAATTTTTGATAAAACGGTGGACAAGGGGCCGTGCCGTTGATATAATGCTATATTATATATTTCCCTTGATATCGTCAGGTTTTGAGCGGGTATCGCGCCGCTTTGTGAGGGACGCTATGATTTGTATTCACTGTGGACAAAGGATCCCGGACGGGGAGGAGCGCTGCCCGCACTGCAGCGAGGCGACGGAACTTGCGGCACGCTCGTTTTATCAGCCCTGTGAGGCGCCGATCCCCCGGCCGGAAGAGCAGCCGGCGGAAGAGCCGCTGACGGAGGAGACACCCTTACCGGACGAGACGCCGGAGATCGATCTTGAGGAGCTGCTGGGCACCAAGCTCCGACAGCTCAGGGACTATGTAACAAATCTGTGGAAGAGAGGAACGGAAAACAATGGCAGGTAATTACAGGAGAAAGAAATTTGACGTCGACATCGTACTGGTGATCGACGCGACCGGCAGCATGTGGCGCTGCATTCAGACGGTCAAGGAGAACGCCAACCGGCTCTATGACGACATCTGCAACAAGATGGCTGCCGATCACCGCGAGGTGAACCGGATGCGCATCCGCGTGATCGCATTCCGCGACTACGTGGCCTATCTGGAGGATCACCAGGCGCCGATGCAGGTCACGCCCTTCTTCAACATGCCCGAGGATGTGGACAAGTTCCGCGCCGTGGTCGATTCGATCGAGGCTGTCGGCGGCGGCGACGACCCGGAGGACGGACTGGAGGCGCTGGCCTTTGCCATCCGCTCCGACTGGGCCAAGGAGACGCCGGGCATCGACCGCCGTCAGATCATCGTGCTCTGGACGGATGCGGCGACGCACGAGCTGGGCTACGGAAAAAGAGTTGACCTGTACCCGAAATCCATGGCTAAGGACTTTGCCGAGCTGACGGCCTGGTGGGGCACTGCCGGCGGAAACGACCCGGGCTATATGAATTACGAGAGCAAGCGTCTTCTGCTCTACGCGCCGCAGGAGGAGCGCTGGACGACCATCGCCAGCGGCTGGGACAACGTGATCCATGTGGCGACGCAGGCCAACCAGTTTGCCGAGACGCTCAACGAACTCGCCCGCAGCGAGGAGTATTCCCAGATCGTGCAGCTGCTGGTGAAGACGATCCAGCAGTAAACACACGCTATGGCATTCGTAAGCTTGACGATCTCGGTGCACAGCGCACCGCGCGGCGAGCGGGGGCAGGACGCCGCCCCCTGCGAGGACGAGCGCGTGCTGGACACCCGGGAGGATATGCGCGCGCTCGTCGCCGTGCTGGACGGCTGCGGCGGCACCGGGGCGCGGCGCTATCTCCTGGCCGAGGGCTGGAGCGGGGCGCGGCTCGCCTCGCATCTCGCCGGACGGCGGCTCTGCCGCTGGTTCAACGAGCTCAACAGCGAGGAAGAGAACGGTCAGACCGCCGAAGACCAGGCGCTTGCACTGCATGACGCGCTGGAGGAGGAGCTGCTTGCCGCAAAGGATGCGCTCGCCGGCGAGGGGACGTCCCGGATCAGCAGCAGGCTGAGCAAGGAGCTGCCCACGACGCTCGCCGCACTGACGGCCGAGGCTTTCCCCAACGCGCGCCTGCGCCTGCGCAGCTTCTGGGCGGGCAATTCGAGAAACTATGTGCTCTTGCCGCGGGGACTTCGCCAGCTGAGCCGGGACGATCTTGTCGGCGGCTACGACCCCTGGGAGGATCTCAGCCGGGACGGGGTTCTCAGCAATTCCGTCAATGCCTCGGCGCCCTTTGTGATCCACGCGGCCGAGACGGAGGTCTCTCTGCCCTGCCTGATCTTTTCAGCGACGGACGGCGTCTTTTCTTATTTTGACTCGCCGATCCGCCTGGAGTGGCTGCTGCTGAGCACGCTGCGAGAGGCCGAAAGCCCGCTTGCGTGGGAAAATGCCCTGCGGGAGGAGTTCGGCGCGCTGGCGGCGGATGACCATACGCTGCAGCTGGCCGCGCTGGGCTTTGAAAGCTTTCCTGCACTGCAGGAAGCCTATGCCGGGCGGCTTGAGCTGCTGGAGCGCGAGTATATTCCGGCGCTGCAGGAGGCCGCGGAGGCCGAGGACAGCGAACAGCTGCGTGCGCTCTGGGAGCGCTACAAAACTGACTACTTTGAGTATGATATAGAGAAGGACGCAGACCATGGCTAAGGCGACCGTTGTCAAGGGCTATACCCTGGAAAACGATTTTTTCAATCTCTCCGGCGGCGCGCAGTGGACCTTTGCGCAAAAGGACGGGAAGGACTGGTTTATCAAACGCTTCAAGGATCCGGTCTGCCCGAAGGACGAGAGCGCCTACGACAAGGAGCTCATTCGCGAAAAGCTGGCGCAGGGCATCCGCTTTTACAAGCAGAAACGCGCGATCTATGACGCGGTCAACGCTTGTGATAACGGCAACATCGTCACGATCGAGGACTTTTTCCTGTGGGAGTGCCGCTACCATGTGGTCACCGAGCGTATTCATGCGGAAAATATCGACGTCAAGGACATCGCCGCGATGCCTGAGAAAGAGAAGTATCTGCTGCTCAAAACACTGACGAGCAATATAATGCGTCTGCATGAAAAAAAGCTCATCTATGCGGACATCCGCCCGGACAATATCCTGTTCAAACGCAGCTCGACGGGAAAGCTTGTCGCCAAGCTCATCGACTTTGACGGCTGCTATTTCGAATACGATCCGCCGGGGCCGAAGGGTATCCCGCTCAGCGAGCCGTATATCGCACCCGAGACCGGCGAGGTCGTGTTTGACGGGAAGGAGATCCATCTGACTACTAAGGTGGACGTGTTCAGCCTTGGGCTGCTGTTTCACCTGTACTGGGTCGGGGAGATGCCGGAATTCGACGAGGAGGAGTACGGTTTTGCCTTTGGCGCGCTGCTAGACGGCGGCACGCTGACCGTCTCGGGAGATATTCCCTACCGGCTCGCGGCGCTCATCCGCCGTATGCTGCTGCGCGACCCCGAGGGGCGCCCCACGATGGCCGAGGTGCTGCAGGAGCTCAAGGCCATTACCGGGGACGTTCCCGCGGCACACAGCACGGAAAAGCCGGCCGTGAAAACAGGCGGCTTCTCCAGCAATATCACGATCTCCGGGTTCAAGGCGGCAAAAAAGCCCGCCGCCGACGTCATCATCCTGCCGGATAAGCTGCCGTACCTTGCCGAATCGTCCGCCGATACGGCGACAGTGCCGAAGCCGGACAAGACGGGCCTGTTCTATGTACCGAGCGATTTCTGATCGCGATGGAAGAAGCGGCGAATCATAGATCGCCGGATTTAATAAGGAGGAAACATCATGAGCTTTATCGAAGCAATCAGCAGCGTATTCAAGCACTATGCGGTCTTCCGCGGCCGCGCCAGGAGAAGTGAGTACTGGTACTTCTTCCTGTTCAACAGCCTTGTCTCCACGGCGGTGTCCGCGATCGGCATTCAGGAGATCCTTGGCATCTACGTTCTCGTCATGCTGCTGCCGGGGATGGCTGTGGCCGTTCGGCGCATGCACGATACTGACCACTCCGGATGGTTTCTCCTGATCCCGATCTACAGTCTGATCCTGCTATTCACGGAGGGGACCGCGGGCAATAACCGCTTTGGCGCTGACCCAAAGGCTGCTTCGGGCGCGGCTGCCGGCTATGCGGCAGCAAAAACGACGACCTCCGCCGGAGCGAAGAGCAGCAGCCCCGCCGCGAGCAGCGCAGCCGTGAGCGGGCGCACCGCCGCGGGCAAGACCTGCCCGTCCTGCGGCGCCGTCAACGCTGCCACGGCCTCGTTCTGCACCTCCTGCGGCTCGCCGCTCGGCGGTACGGTGCACAGCAGCTTCTCGCATACGCCTGCTGCGAAGCCGGCGGCGGAGAAAAAGCCCACCGACGATTACTGGCAGACGCCGACCGATTTCTGAGAAAGGATGCGTGATGGCGATGAGACCGATTCGCAGCACAGTGGCGATACTCCTCGCCTTGATGCTGGCACTCTGCTGCCAGACGAGCGCCTGTGCGGAAACGCCCGTGCAGCACTCACGCAACAGCGTGGTGCGGATCGCTCTTGTCATCTGCTATGACGGGCGGCCGGTCACCGTCGGTACCGGCACCGGCATCTGCATTGGGGAGCGGAGCGGCGAGGTCTCCTGCGTCGCCACCAATCGCCATGTTGTCGACGCGATGGACGAGGACACCCTCGCACTGCTTGCCGAGAGCCTGCCCGGCGTCGGCATGGAAGAGATGGCGCGGCAGGTCAGTGTGCGTGTCTTTGTCATGGCGGGTGGCATATTGTATGAGCAGGACTATGACAGGGACGTGATCCTCTCCGATCGGGCGGATCTCGCCCTCATCCGGCTGTCCGCGCCGATCGCGGGGCGCAGCAGCGCCGTTCTCGCCGACAGCTCTGCCGGCCTGGACGTGACCGATACCGTGTATGCGATCGGTTATCCGGGACTTGCGGATCTCAAAGTCATCGAGAACTGGGCAGATTATGCCAGCGTCGAGGCTCTGCTTGCCGATATGGCCCCCTCCGGGATCAATGATCTGACACTTACGCAGGGGAGCGTCTCCCGCATCCACGTGAACATCGGCGGCGTGCGCTTTCTGCAGCACGAGGCGAACATCAGCCCCGGCAACTCCGGCGGGCCGCTGGTCAACGAGGCCGGTCAGGTCGTCGGCGTGAACACCCACTTGTACGTAGATGCCGAGACCGCCTCAAAGATACAGATGGCGATCGAATCGGATGAGCTGATCCGGTTTTTGGAACAGAACCGCATCGCCTATCTCAGCGCGAAGGATGCGAAGGGCGGAACAGGGTGGATGTATGTGCTCTTTGCCGCCGCCGCATTCGGCGTGCTTGTGCTGCTCGCGTTCTTTTCACGCCGGAAGCGCCCTGCCGCGGCGAGCGTGCCGGCAGCCTCCGTACCGACGCCCACACCGCCGCCTGTCAGCACCGGTTCGCCTGTGAGTACAGGTTCGGCCGCAGGCGCAGGCGCGTCTGCGGCAGACTTCGGCAAGCCTGCCGGGAAGACCGCATCCCCGCCGCCCCCTGTATCGCCGAGCGTCCATGTGCATATGGGGAAGGTGAGCGGGAAGCCCTCCGCCGGGATCACCGCGTCATTCGCACCGAAGGCATCTGGCGGCAGCGCGGCTGCCTCCACAGAGGAGAGCAGTGCTGTCGGCGTGCATGTGTCATCCAGCTTCAGTAAGAAGAAAAAGCCGGTGGGAGAGTGGGAAGAACATGTGGATCTGTAACGAATGCGAAACCAAAAACAGCGACAGCGATCGCTTCTGCGCTTGCTGCGGGGCAGCCCGTCCGATCACTGCCGCACCGAAAACAGACTCGGGAGCGGCTGACAACCCCGGACAGTCTCAGACGGCGCCGCAGTCTGCCCACACCCCGAGCAGCGGGAGTCCCCGTACGGCCGGAGGCTTTTGCCCGAACTGCGGCCAGCCCATTGCCCCAAACGCTTCTTATTGCGTCAAGTGCGGCGCAAGACTGAAGGCTCCTGCCGCTGATGCCCGGCCCGCCGCCCCGGACCCGGCCCCAAAGAAAGGAAAGTCGAAAGGCATCCTTCTTGCTCTGGTGATCCTGGCGCTGACCTATGGCGGCGGCAGACTGCTGGGCGGACAGATGGCCCGGAGCACCGGCGACACGGTCGCCCCTACGCCGGCGGTCGTCGAGCATGAGCCCGTAAAAGCCGTCCAGACCCAGGCGCCGATCCAGACCCCGACCCCGACCCCGGCCCCGGCCCCGACGCCGCGCCCTGCTGTATGGAATTTCCTGGAAGCCACGGACGAGGAGATCTGGGATCTGACAGCCTATTTCTGGGGTGGGACCGACCCGTCCACCGGGGCCAAGTGTGTCTTTTTCGCCGATCAGAACGCGGAACGCGGCGGATATTACTGGTGGATTTCAAACGAAGAGGGGCACAAGGCCTCCTTCGCGCTGGGCACCTTTTCTGTAGACAGCAGCGGCAGAGATATCCTGATGACGCCCGATAAGGATATCCCGCTGATGGTGGACAACTACGGTGACGGCTCTGACGGAAGCATCCTCTTTGATTTCGGAACCAACGATTTTATCGACGGTCAGATGAGGCTGTACTGGGACGACTCTTTGAAGGACACAGCGATCAAGTACATCCTGGCCTATAAGAAATTTGAGAATTCGTGGCAGTAATTGCGAGGAGCCGTCTCGGATTCACGCAATCAAGACTAGCCTGGAACAGGAGCCTGAACAAAGATGTGGATATGCAGCGAATGCGAAACCAAAAATAACGACAGCGACCGATTCTGCGCCTGCTGCGGCGCGGCCCGCCCGGCCGCGGCTGCGCCTGCCGCGCCGAAAACAGGTGCGGCTTCCGCCAATACGCCGAGAGCAAGCCAGCAGCGGAGCAGTCAGACGCCGCCTCCGGCACAGGGAGAGCGCAGGCCGCCTGTACAGGGCGCCGCTGCGGAGCCCCGGCGCGCCGCGACAAGCACAGCTTCGCACACGGTTACCGACGGCGAGAAACGGCTTTCGGAGCTGAGCCGGCAGGTGACGATCCCGACGGTGGTCCCGACGATGCAGGATAATGGCGTCGGCTTCTGGATCCGCAAGTTTTTTGTTTCCGTATTCGTCGCTCTCTTTGGCGGCGCCATATTGACCTATGCCCCGCTGCTCATTCTTGAGGATCTGTGGAAAATGCTCTTCTCCCATCCGCTGGTCACGGTCGATCAGATTTCCGTCCTTGGCGGGCCGTTCATTTTGCTCAGCTTTATCCTCTATTGGGTCTATATTTTCAAGAGTAAGAGCAAGGCGAACACATTCGCGGCCAAATGGAACGGAAGAGAGCTTGTCTTTTCTGTCCCGCCCACAAAGGACAGCACCAAGCTCGCCATCGCCGTCGACGGCACCTGGATCGCCTTTGGCAGCTGCGTACCGGGCGGCGACTGGATCCGGCGCGGCGGCGCCGTCGTCGGGCTGCACTGCGCGCGCTCCTGGCGGCCGCGGGTGGCCGTCCTGGCTGAAATCAACACAGATATGCACAATGACAGCAACGGTGTACACGCGGTATATCGCCCGGCCTATATTGCCGTGGCCGAAGTCAGATAAAGGAGAACGCCATGTGGACTTGTAAGGAATGCAACACCATCAATCAGGACGGCGACCGCTTCTGCGCCTGCTGCGGCGCGGCCGCGCCGGTCGCCCAGCCGCCTCGGGCAACAGTCGGCGGAGCGTCTGCCAATGCGGGAGGCTCGCAGCGAGCCGACACACAGACCGGCACGCAAAACACCCGGTATACCAACGTGCAGACCCGCACGCAAAACGCAGCGCAGGGTGCCTCACAGGGCGCGGAGAGTTACACGCTGCCCACCGCCCCTAAAAAGCCCTTTCCGGTCGCAGCGCTGATCGTGATCGTGGCTGTGGCAGCACTGTTTGCCTGGCGGCTGTTCGTCGTTGCGACCACGCCGGAGCAGCGCTATTCCGCCGATGCCGCCGTATATACCGAGGTCTATGCCGACGTCGTCTCGCTCGATCCGGTCACGACCGTGAATTACGGCAAAAAGGACAGTGTCGTCGGGGAGCCGCGCTATGTTGTCTGCCGCTGTGCCTGCGAAGACCAGTCGTCCTTCCTGATGGTGCTGCCGATCGAGGAGTATCAGCACTTTGACGACAAGACCCAGTTCACGGCCTTCGGCGTCATTCGGCCGGTGCTTGGAGACGGAAAGGTGCATTTTGACCCCGCGCGCCGCTTCCACGGCGAGGTCCGCAGAACGGCGGACATCCACAACGGTGTGCTCTCCGATCTCGGGGAGACGATCGTGGAGTTCAAGTCCGTTGACGGCTGAGCCGGGATATAACCGATCAGAATAAAAATGAGCGCCCCTGCCGGAATTCTCCGGCAGGGGCGCTTGCTGCGTTTTCGGTATCAGTAGTTTTCCGCGTGGACTTCAAAATAACTCTGCGGGTGGGCGCAGACCGGGCAGACGTCGGGGGCCTTTGTGCCGACGACAATGTGGCCGCAGTTGCGGCACTCCCAGACCTTGACCTCGCTCTTTTCAAAGACCTGCTGCGCCTCCACGTTCTTCAGCAGCGCGCGATAGCGCTCCTCGTGGTGTTTTTCGATCTCGGCGACCATGCGGAACTTCGCGGCCAGCTCGGGGAAGCCCTCGGCCTCGGCGGTTTCGGCAAAGCCCTGGTACATGTCGGTCCACTCGTAGTTCTCGCCGTCGGCCGCGGCGCCGAGATTCTGGGCCGTATTGCCGATGCCGCCCAGCTCCTTGAACCACATCTTGGCGTGCTCTTTTTCGTTGTCCGCCGTCTTCTGGAACAGCGCGGAAATCTGCTCATAGCCCTCTTTCTTCGCGGCGGAAGCGAAGTAGGTGTATTTGTTTCTGGCCTGGCTTTCACCGGCAAAGGCGGCCTCCAGGTTCTTTTCAGTCTGTGTTCCGGCGTATTTGTTTGCCATAATGATTTCTCCTTCTGGTGGATTCATGTTTTTAGTTTGATATGTCCGCGGGGAATTATGCATGTATTATATCTGTTCCCCAGCCGTTCGTCAATGCCGATTCAGCGCCGGTGTGCAGAGCAGATTGACTAAGTAATGCAATGACAGCATGGGCGTTCCCAGCAAAATGCATGAATTGTGGAAGACGATAAAAAAACTCTTTACTTTAGCTCGGTAGCGTGGTAATATGGTAGCACAAGAAAGCGAACAAACGATTTTGTTCCGAGGAGGACTTGAAAATGAAAAAATTGCTGACTGTTTCCCTGGCACTGGTGCTGGTAATCGCGCTGCTGTGCGCCGGCAGTCCCGCGGCCTTTGCCGCCAAGAATACGACCTTCATCATGGGCATCGACGCCGAGTATCCGCCGTTCAGCTTTATGGACGACAACGGCGATTACAGCGGCTTTGACGTCGAGGTATGCCGGGCCGTCTGCGACAAGCTCGGATGGAAGCTGGAGATCTTCCCGGTCAACTGGGACAACAAGCTCATTCAGCTCGACGCCGGTGAGTGCGACTGTGTCTGGTCCGGCATGACGATCCTCGACAGCATGAAGGAGGCCGGCTATGTGATCTCCGCCCCCTACTATGACAATACGCAGGTCGTGCTCGTGAAGGCCGACAGCGGCATCGCCTCCTCGGCCGATCTCGCAGGTAAGGATGTCGCGGTGCAGCTCGGCACCTCGGGCGAGGCGCTGCTCAAGGGCGATCTTGCGGATCTGGCGGCGACGTTCAATCAGCTCGTCACCTGCGACAGCTTCCTCAAGTGCTTTACCGAGCTCGACGGCAACGGTGTGGACGCCGTGTTTGTCGACAAGCCCGTGGCCGAGGCCTATGCGGCCGAGAACGAGGGCTTTGTGATCATCGACGAGAATCTCGGCGCCGAGCAGTACGGCATCGCTTTCCGCGCGGCCGATCAGGAGCTCTGCGACGCCGTCGAGGCGGCCGTGGCCGAGCTGGTCGCCGACGGCACCTACGCTGAGATCGCCGCGAACTACCCCAAGATCGTCAACAATCTCCTGTTTCTGAGCGGCAGTGAGGCCGCCGACGAACTGATCGCCAGCGACTGTGTCGAGGCCGCCGCCGCAGTCGACAGTGCCGCCTGAGTTTTCCGTTACAAAAAATCAAACCCCGGAAGCGCCTCCGGCGCTTCCGGGATTTCGCAACGTACGAATAATCATAAGAGGTATTTATGTCGCTGACTGTAATGATCCTGAAGATGAGCCAGGGCCTTGGCCGGACCTGCGCCATCTTTTTTCTGACGCTGCTGTTTTCCCTGCCGCTTGGTATGCTCGTGGCGCTGCTGCGCATGAGTAAGAACAGGCTGATTTCCCTGCTGACACGCGCCGTTATCTCGGTGCTGCGCGGCACGCCCTTGATGCTGCAGCTGCTGGCCGTCACCTACGGGCCCTATTATCTGTTTCACTGGTCGATCTCCCGCAACAAGCTGATCCCGGTCGTGATCGCCTTTGCCATCAACTACGCGGCCTATTTTGCCGAAATCTACCGCGGCGGCATCGAATCGATCCCTGTCGGCCAGTACGAGGCCGCGGAGGTCCTGGGCTTTACGCGCGGTCAGACTTTTTTCCGCATCATCCTGCCGCAGGTGATCAAGCGCATCCTGCCGAGCATCACCAACGAGATCGTCACACTGGTCAAGGACACCTCAATGGCCTTTACGGTCTCCTATCAGGAGATGTTCACGATCGGCAAGGAGATCGCAAACTCCCAGACCAGCTTTATGCCCTTTGTCGTGGCGGGCGTGTTCTACTTCATTTTCAACGGCGTCGTGGACTACGGCATGGGCGCGCTCGAAAAGCGCCTGAACTACTACCGGTAAGGAGGGCGGACGACGTGATCCTCTCGATGAAAAACATACAGAAATCCTTCGACGGACTCGGTGTGCTGCGGGATATCTCCTTTCAGGTGGACAAGGGCGAGGTCGTCAGCGTGATCGGCCCCTCGGGCTCCGGCAAGAGCACGCTGCTGCGCTGCGCGACCTTCCTCGAGCAGATCGACAGCGGCGAGATCCGCTATATGGACATTCCGGCCGTCACGACCGATGCGAGCGGGCGGGCGTATTATGTGTCTCCTGCCGAGCTGCGGCAGATCAAGCGCTATTACGGCCTCGTGTTCCAGCAGTTCAACCTCTTCCCGCATTACACGGTGCTGCGGAATCTCATGGAGGCGCCGGTGGTCGTGCAAAAACGCGACAAAGAGGAGGTCCGCGCCGAGGCGATGGAGCTGCTGCGCAAGATGGGCCTGCAGGAGCGCGGCGACGCCTATCCCTACCAGCTCTCGGGCGGGCAGCAGCAGCGTGTGGCGATCGCCCGCGCCCTCGCCATGAACCCGAGCATCCTCTTTTTCGACGAGCCGACCAGCGCCCTCGACCCCGAGCTCACCGGCGAGGTGCTCAAGGTGATCCGGCAGCTGGCCGAGGAGCACATGACCATGGTGATCGTGACGCATGAGATGGCCTTTGCCCGCGCGGTCAGCGACCGCGTGATCTTCATGGCCGACGGCGTGATCGTCGAGGAAGGCGATCCCGAGGCCGTGCTGGGCGACCCGAGTCAGGAGCGCACGCGCCAATTTTTGAAAAACTACCAGAGATAGAGAGACAGATATGGAGCTTTCCTATTCGGTATTTGACCCCACGGGGAATATCACGGTACTGGTGCAGACGCCTGTTCCGACTGCCGAGCAGCCGCGCGTGGCTTCTCTGCTGATGGCGCGCGAGCCGACGTGCGAGCAGGTGGGCTTCCGCATGCCCGACACGCCCGGGGCCGACATCACGGTGCGCATGGCGGGCGGGGAATTCTGCGGCAACGCCTCGATGAGCGCCGCGGCGCTGCTGTGTGCCGAGCGGGGCTGGGAGCGCGCCGATGTCACCGTCGCCATCGGGGGACAGCTGGTCCCCGTCACGGCGGAGGAGACCGGGGCGGGCGGCTTTCGCTGCGCGGTGACGATGCCGCGCGCGCTGCGCATCACCGAGGCCTTCGGCCTGCCGCTCGTCGAGCTGCCGGGGATCTCGCATCTGATCGCTACCGCGCCGATGGCACGCAAGGCGGCGGAGGAAGCCATCCGCGGCTGGTGCCGCGCCCTGCGGGCCGACGCGCTCGGGCTTATGCTGCTCGACGAGGCTTCGGGCCGGCTCGACCCGCTGGTGTATGTCCCCCAGGCCGAAACGCTCTTTTGGGAGCGCTCCTGCGCCAGCGGCACGGCCGCCGTCGGCGCCTGGGCGGGTCCTAACCGGGAATTATCGCTTACAGAGCCCGGCGGCGTGCTGACCGTCCGCACGGCCTCGGACGGCACGGTCACGCTCGAGGGCGCGGTGCGCCTGACGGGGCTGTGCACCACTGTATTATGAACGCAGCCGGCAGCTGTCATCAGCTGCCGGATTTTTTGCAAATTTTGACAAAATACGGCGGCGGAGACTGTGCAGACTGCCCATATGTGAAATGTGGCGATATGGCAATGGTGCAGAAAACTGTCAATCGGCAAAATATCTAATTTTTTGAGTGAATTTTCGTTCAAAATTTCTTAACAACTTGTCTTGCATTTTCCAGCCGGGGAGACTATGATACAAATGTTCTGTAGGGTGCATTGCTGTGCCCGAAAGGAATAGAAAAGAAAGGGAGAAATGTAAGATGATTAGTTTCCTTATCTGTCTTGCTATCCTTGTCGTCGGCTACTTTACCTACGGCAAGCTGGTCGACCAGACCTTCGGGCCTGACGACCGTGAAACTCCCGCTGTGGCTATCAACGACGGTGTTGACTATGTCGTTCTGCCCCAGTGGAAGCTGTTTTTGATCCAGCTGCTGAACATTGCGGGCCTCGGCCCCATTTTCGGCGCGCTCTCCGGTGCCATGTGGGGACCTGTGGTCTTCCTGTGGATCACCTTCGGTACGGTCTTTGCCGGTGCTGTGCATGACTACTTCGCCGGCATGCTGTCCGAGCGCAACAACGGCACCTCGATCTCCGAGGTCACCGGCATTTACCTGGGAGGCGCGATGAAGAACGTCATGCGTGTCTTCTCCGTCATCCTGCTGATCATGGTCGGCACCGTGTTCGCCGTCGGCCCTGCCGGACTGATCGTCACGCTGTTCTCCAACAGCGGTGTGAACACCCCCATCCTTGTCAACAAGGTGTTCTGGCTCGCGATCATCTTTGCCTATTACTTTATCGCCACCTTCATTTCGGTCGATAAGGTCATCGGCAAGATCTACCCCGTGTTCGGCATCTGCCTGATCATCATGGCCGTCGGCGTCGCCTTCGGCACAATGATCAGCGGCAAGGCCAATATGGAGCTCTGGTCCAACTTCCGCAACATGCATCCGAACGGAACCCCGATCTGGGCCTTCATGTTCATCACGGTCGCCTGCGGCGCCATCTCCGGCTTCCATGCCACCCAGTCCCCGCTGATGGCCCGCTGCCTCAAGAGCGAGCGCCAGGGCCACTTCGTGTTCTACGGCGCCATGATCGCCGAGGGCATCATCGCCCTGGTCTGGGCTTTCGGCGGCGTCACGATGCTCGGCGTCGACAAGCTGGCTGAGATGGGCGGCGGCAACGCCAACAGCGTTTACACCATCTGCACCATGACCATGGGCAAGGTCGGCATCGTCCTGGCTATGCTGGGCGTCATCGCCTGCCCCATCACCTCCGGCGACACGGCCTTCCGTTCCGCCCGTCTGACGCTGGCCGACTGGTTCAAGCTGGATATGGGCAACTGGAAGACCCGTCTGCTGCTGTGCATCCCCGTGATGGGCATTGGCATGATCCTCGGCTTCGGCAACGCCCTCGGCAAGATCGACTATCAGATCATCTGGCGTTACTTCAGCTGGTCCAACCAGACCCTGGCCATGATCGTCCTCTGGGCCGGTGCCATGTTCCTCGCCAAGGAGCACAAGAGCTACTGGATCGCCGTTGTCCCCGCCACTTTCATGAGCGCGGTCTCGATGACCTACTTCATGATGGCCGGCGAGTGCATGGGCCTGATCCCGTTCTTCAAGAACAATGCGGCCGTCGGCTATCCTGTCGGTATCGTCTTTGCGGTCTGCTGCCTGTGCTTCTTCCTGTTCTCGGCGAAGAAGTACTCCGGCGCTCCCGCGACCAAGTAAGCAAGCATTTCGAATCAACTTTTACCAAGGCGGGAGATTTTCTCCCGCCTTGCGCTTTCCAAATGTATGTACGGATAGACATTTTTAACCGGATATGCTATGATTAAGGCACCGTTTCCATTCTATTATCACTTCGATCGTGAGGGATCTCCATGCTGATCGCACCCAAACTGCTCGGCAAGCGCGGCCTTGATGAGAAGGCGCTGGCCGAGGATAAGAAAAACGCTGTCAAATACGATAACTGCGCGCTGGGAAAGGAAGCCGTCTATCTCGGCACCTTCTATTTCCCGCGCATGTTTTACGCGACCTATAAAGATATCAGCCGCATTTATAAGCGCATCGCCATGAGCAAGGGCGGTTTTACCGGCAAAGGGGCCTTTGGCGCCATGAGCTATGTGGTGATCCAGCTCCACAACGGGCAGGAGCACCAGGCCAACTTCAAAACCGAACAGATGTGCGATGCCTTTATCGAAGACTTTCATCGCGCCCATCCGAACATCCCGACGCACTCCGCCAAGGCCGAGCGCAAGCTGGCCGAGGCCGAGGCAAAGGAGCAGGCGCGTTATTTGAAAACCCTCCCGCCCGAGGCCGAGCAGGCCATTCAGCGGCTGCGGAGCGCCCAGCGCGTACTCGAGACGCGCGGCGATCTGGTCCACAATCTGGAACGCAGCGCGCGGGAGAAACGCATTATTGAAAATATCTCCCCGCAAAAACGCGCGCTCGGCATCGGTATCGCGGCGCTCGGTCTCGCGCTGATCCTGGCGGGCATTGTCTGCCTTGTACTGAAAAAGGACTACGCCTGGTATCTCGTGGCCTTCGGCGCGGCCGCCGGGATGTTTGCACTCGCTTCGAACACACTGCCGACCGGGAAAAACACCCGCGCCTATGCTCTCCGCCAGTGGGAGAGCGCAGTCGCAGCCATGCGGGACTATCTGCAGGGCGTGCCGGATTTCCCGCTGCCGCCGCAGTTTGCCCACCCGCTGGTGCTCGAGCGGATGATCCGCCTGCTCCGGCAGGGCAGCGCGTCCACGGCGAGCGAGGCGTACGAGGCCATGAAGGAGGAGCTCAAGCGCCTGAATAACACCGTCAAGGTCTCTCAGGCGGAGCACGACGAGGTCGTCAAGGTCAAGCCCCTGTTTCTGGCCTGCGCCTATCAGGATGAACTCGAACTCTTTTCAATAGATCGGTAACGGAGGAAAACCATGGAAAACGATCGTATGCTTGCCTTTTTAAAGGCCGAGGGCGTCAGCGAGAGCCTGCTCGAGGGCGTGCGCGCCTATCGCCGGCAGTTCCCGGCAGAGGAGAAATACGCTTCGCGCGTGCCCGCGGCGGAGTATTTATACTATGGAAAAGACGTGTGGGAGGCGGCGCTCTCGGCGCTGCTGTGCGGGAAAAACCTGCTGCTGGCCGGGCCAAAGGCCACCGGCAAAAACGTCTTTGCCGAAAACCTCGCGGCGGCCTTCGGACGCCCGAGCTGGAACGTCAGCTTCCACGTCGGCGCCGACGCGGCCTACCTGCTGGGCACCGATACCTTCAACGGCGATAAGGTTGTCTTCCGCCCCGGCCCGATCACACTCTGCGCCGAGCACGGCGGCTTTGCCGTACTCGACGAGATCAATATGGCGAAGAACGAGGCGCTGGCTGTGCTGCACTCGACGCTCGACCACCGCCGCGCGATCGACCTGTCGGGCTATGACCGCATCGCGATCCACCCGGCCGCCCGCTTCATCGGCACGATGAACTACGGCTATGCCGGCACGCGCGAGCTCAACGAGGCGCTGTGCTCCCGCTTTGCCGTGCTGGAAATGCCCGTGATCTCCGAGTCGGATCTGCTGCGCCTGATCGGCAGCCGCTATCCGCACATGAAGGAGGAGCTCCGCGACCAGTTCGCCAAACTCTTCTTCGAGCTGGACAAAAAGGCCTCGAGCGCCGAGATCTCCGACCGCGCGCTCGACCTGCGCGGGCTGCTCGACGCCATCGGCATGATGGAGATGGGCACGCTCTCCGGCGCGGCGCTCGACATGTGCATCACCAACAAGACCTTCGACGTCTATGAGCGCAAGCTGATCCGCGACGTCATCACGGCCCGGATCCCCGCGGATATGAGGCGTGACATGATTTTCACGGACAGCCATGCTTGAACGCGGCTATTCCCGCGAGCAGCGGCGGGCGCTGAACGTCATCTGGAACGCCTCCGGGCGCTATGACTGGCAGCCGCTCTTCATGGCCTTCGAGGCCAACGGCGAGAGCAGCTTTTATTTCAACACCATCGTCGGTCTGTGCACGAAGTATCTCGGGGAGGATCGCATCGCGGACCTGTTCGCCGGAACGGCGCGCGCCTCCCGCCATGAGGAGTTTGACGATCTGCTGTGGCTGGGGCTCGAGAGCTATGTTTTTGAAAAGGAAAAGGACAGCCGCCCGGTGCTCGCGAAGCTGCGGCGTGACCACGCCGCGCGCTATTTCCACGACCAGCAGGATCTCTCGCGGCAGCAGCAGATGCTGCAGAGCGGCGTCTGCTATGATATGCAGTCCTGGCGCTGGAGCAAGGTGCTCGGCCGGCGACAGCCGCTGCTCTCGGCGAGAGGACGGCGCATGGCGGCGGCCCTGGAGCTGGATCCGGCGCTCGACGGCGACGCCGTGATCGCCGCGCTCAACGACTTTTTAAAGACATATTTCCGCTATGACGCGCCGGCCCACCGCGGCGAGGGTGCGGCTGCGCCCACCGGCGTACTGCGGCATCTGCTGCGCCGAGAGCGCAGCAACGTCGACCGTCTGGTCGTGCGCGTGGGCGTCGGGCGCGAGCGGGACTGGAAGCTCCGCCACGAGGCGCACATGCCCTTCGAGCGGCACAGCTCCGCGGACGCGGAGCGTGACCGCGCCTATATCGAGACGATGTTCGGCCGCTGCAGCTGGAGCGAGCATGCCATGCGCGAGCTGGAAAACAAGCTCTGCGTGGAGGAGGATCAGGACTGCCGTCTGTGGATCACGGCCGCCGCGCCGGCAGGGGAGGCCGCGGAAAGCCCCCTGCTCAATGCGCACGACCGTGCGGCGCTGCACGACGCGCGCGAGCAGGCCGCGCGCAACCGCGCCTATATCCAGAGCCACGGCACAGCCTATGCCGGCAGTGTGCGCACGCTATCAGCCCAGCTTGACCGGATCTTCTCGTCCTTTGCCGTGCCGCTGCCGGAGAACGGCAAAGCCGGCACACTGCGCACGGACGTGGCTTACCGGCTGCCGGTGCTGCACGATACGAACGTCTTTCTGCGCCCCGGCGACGAGCGCGATCCGCAGGTGTCGGTTACGCTGCTGCTGGACGCCTCCTCCTCGCGCATGAACACGCAGGAGATCATTGCCGCCCAGAGCTGCATCCTGTCCGAAGCGCTGGAGCGAAACAAGATCCCGGTGCAGGTGCTCGCCTTCCGCAGTCTGCGCGGCTATACGGTGCTGCAGCAGCTGAAGGCCTACGGTGAGCGCGGCCGCGGCCGTATCACCGACTACTACACGGGCGGCTGGAACCGCGATTCGCTGGCGCTGCGCGCGGCGGCGGAGCTCATGGAGAAGAACGACCCCACGGCCACGGTCGGCAGCGGCAATCACCGCGTGCTGCTGGTGCTGACCGACGCCGGACCGAACGATTCAACGCGCATCCCGCCCCGGGGCAAGGACGTCTTCGCCCACGAGTACGAGAGCGAAGCCGCTGTCGAGGCCACGACGGCCGCGGTCCGGGAGCTGCGGCGGCAGGGCTTGTTCATCGGCGCGATCTATTACGGCTCGAACACCAATCTCGAGAGCTTGCACCGCATCTACGGGCAGGAGGCTGTGCGTATCCGTTCGCTCGAGCAGATCGCCGGCGCTGCCTCCGACCTGCTGCAGGTAGTGCTGCGCCGTCTGGATGGCAAAGCATAATTTATGAGCCCCTTGGGGGGCTCATAAATTATAGAGAACTCGCGTTTATCGCACGAGGCGCGCGGGGGAATGCGCCTCGTTTGGTCGACGCGAGGCCTCGCGCAGCTCGGCTTAGAGAGTTTTTGAAGCGGCAAAGCTGCCTCAAAAACAGATATGAATTCGTTTTTCGCCTTCCGTGGCGAAAAATCAGCGGGGAGACCCCTCTGAACTCCCCCTCCAAGTTCACCTGAGTCCGATTATTGTATATAGGGGGAATAAAACATGTTTGAAAAGAAAGTCGTTATATTTAAAAAGAAGGACCGCGAGACCTGGCAGCAGATCCGCGATCTGCTGAAGGCCGAGGGCTTCAAGGGTGTCAGCGCCACGCACTACTTCGGCGACACCGTGGCCGCCGGCGGCTGCGGCGCCAAGCTCGACCCGCGCGCGTTCGGCGGCGGCAAGGTCGTCGACCGCGATATCTACCGCATCGAAGTGCGCGAGAGCGACAGGGAGCGTGCGCTCGACGCGATCCGTGCTCACGGCATCGTGCCGGTAGTGGACGAAACCGCCGCTGTGGACGCCGCACTGAAAATCAAAAGCAATCAATAAAAGGGAAGGGGGACGACAGCATGAGTTTTAAAACCGATACCTGGGCGCGCCAGGCCGAGACGCTGATCCGCAAGCTGAAGGAGCGCGGCATGGACGCCGTCTATTATGCCACCGGAGCCGAGGCGCGCGAGGCGATCCTCGCCGAACTGCCAGACGGCGCAGTCGTGACCTGGGGCGGCTGCATGACGATCGAGGAGATCGGCCTTGCCGAGGCGATCCGTACAAGCAAAAAGCTGAACTTCCTCGACCGAACCAAGGCGGCGACGCCGCAGGAGCGCCGCGAGCTCTATGCCCGTCAGACGCTCGCCGACTATTTCTTCCTGAGCGCGAATGCGATCTCAATGGACGGCCAGCTTGTCAACATCGACGGCACGGGCGGCCGCGTGGCCTGTCTGATCACCGGGCCGGAGCACGTCTATGTCGTATGCGGCATGAACAAGGTCGCGCCCGATCTCGACTGTGCGCTCAAGCGCGCGCGCAATGTCGCGGCGCCGATCAACAATCTCCGCCTGGGCAAGGAGCACTACTGCACCAAGATGGGCAAGTGCGGCGACTGCATGGCGAGCGACTGCATCTGCAACCAGATCGTGATCACCCGCCGCAACAGCGGCGCCCCCGGCCGCATCAAGGTCGTGCTGATCGGCGAAGAGCTGGGATACTGATATCGTATGTAAACTGTAAACAGAAACGGCCTCCCGGGCGATCCGGGAGGCTGTTTTTGGCGACGTTTTCCGGAGATTGAACGCGGAAAAAGAGAGGAAAAGAGAGCTTCTGAAAAAAGTTGCGGAAAAATGAAAAAAGTGCTTGACAATCGTCGAGACAGGGTGTATATTAGCCAAGCCGCGAGGAACGGCGGAGATTTGAACACAGCAAAGTGAACAAAGCTTGAAAAAAGTTTTGCGAAAGCAAAATTTTTTCTTGACAACAATCTTTGAATGTGGTAAAATCAAAAAGCTCGCAAAACGAGCGGATGTACCTTGAAACTTGAACAATGTAAGAAATAGCTTATGCAAAT